>Ga0207421_10000164_pt1 | contig 79434 bp, 66 predicted proteins | sample SodLakKL_010_SED_4_FD_187542 | JGI IMG/M metagenome (GOLD analysis project Ga0207421, IMG submission 187542) | Alkaline sediment microbial communities from Lake Tanatar, Kulunda Steppe, Russia - 8KL_010_SED (SPAdes) (version 2) | ecosystem: Environmental > Aquatic > Non-marine Saline and... | reverse complement strand
CCGGTCGATCGAGCCGACAGATGCCCATGAGCGTTCCGGGAATAGTCTTGTCGCATCCGCCAAGGCCGAGGATTCCGTCCATGTGGTGCCCGCGAACCGAGAGCTCGATGACATCCGCAATCACGTCTCGACTAACGAGCGAACACTTCATCCCTTCGAGGCCCATTGCCTGTCCGTCGGTCACCAGGAAGGTGTTGAAGCCGGCCGGGACGGCCCCGAGGGATCTGAGTTCTTCGCGTGAGATGTCGGCAATCTGGTTCAGGTGCATGTTACACGGGCTGATGTCTCCCCACGCGGAAGCTACGCCGACAATGGGTTTGCTCAGGTCTTCGTCGGTCAAGCCCGCGCCGCGGAGAAGCGCTCGGTTGGCCGTGCGTTCCAGTCCCTGTGTCATGGCCCGGCTGTGTCTGTTGAGATTGTTGCCTTCCGCCACTGTTCCCTCCCTCTCCTTGCGCCTCTCTATAGCTCGTGCTCTGCCATTCTTACGCCTTGCTATTCTTGCGCCTTCTTTCTCTTCCTCTGTGGGCGGGCTCCGCAACGCCGGCGGATAAGCCATCGAGTACCGCCGCCCGCGGTGTGGACGCCTGCGCCGAGGACGGTAGCACCGGGGAAAAGGTCCACGCCGCGAAGCCTACGCAGCGTACACGGAACCCGCCCACTGGGTGAGGGACTACACGGTCGTGCGGTCTCCGCGAACCATGATAACCCTCCCGGTCCGGATCAATTCGATCAGCCCGTAGCGCTGGAGTACTCGTTCGACGTTGTCCAGCTTCTCGGTCTTGCCGGTGATTTCCAGCGTGATAGAGGTCTCGCTGAGATCCACGGTTTGGCACTGGAGAGCGTGCGCCAGTTGGAGTAGCTCCGCTCGCTCTTCCGGCTTGCAGTTGACCTTGATGAGCGCGAGCTCGCGCTGGACGAGGTCTTCTCCGGTGTGGTCGGTAGCGTGGACAACATCCACCAACTTGTTCAACTGCTTCAGGATTTGATCGAGGACCTTTTCGTCGCCCGAGGCGGTAATCGTCATGATGGAGAAGCGCTCATCGGTGCTTGGGCTTACCACCAAGCTGTCGATGTTGTATCCGCGGCGTGCAAAAAGCAGGGCGATGCGGATGAGGACTCCTGGCTTGTTGTTAACGAAGAGACTGATCGTGTGCTTCTTGTGGCCGATCGGGTCAATGGCCGTTGCGGTCGTCCCGGTTACATAGGTCTGTGTGCTACTCATGGCTACTTACTCCCTGCTCCCACCTGCTTTTTGGATCGCGCCCGTGCGTAGTTCTTGGGCGGCTCGAGGATCATCTCGGATAACGGTTTCCCTGCCGGGATCATCGGGAAGACGTTATCTTCCTTCTCCACTTCAACGTCCAGAAGTACCGGTCCGTGGTTGTACTCAAGGGTGTTTCTAACAACTCGGCGGACGTCCGCACTGCGCCGCACCCGGTAGCCCTTAATGCCGTAGCTTTCGGCCAGTTTGACGAAGTCCGGGTTGCCTTCCAGATCTACCCCGCTGAGGCGATTATCGTAGAACAGATTCTGCCACTGCCGAACCATTCCGAGGTACCGGTTGTTCACTAAAACGATCTTGATGGGAAGCTTATGGGTAGCGGCAGTGGAAAGCTCTGCCTGCGTCATCTGGAACCCGCCGTCCCCTACGATTGCCACGATTTGCTTCTCCGGCTGTGCGAATGCCGCCCCGATGGCCGCAGGTAAGCCGAAGCCCATGGTGCCCGCTCCCCCGGAGCTAATCCAGTGGTAGCGGTGGTCGATGGGGTAGTACTGCGCCGCCCACATCTGGTGTTGGCCTACGTCCGTGGTGACTACTGCTTTGCCCTCGGTCTGGTTGTAGATCTCGTCGATCACGTGCTGGGCCTTCAGCTTGCCGGACTTGCGGAACTTGAGCGGATGATCTCGCTTCCACTGGCGGATCTGTCTAAGCCACGGAGCAGTGTCACCCCGGCGGGCTATAGTAGCTAGTGCCTCCACCACCAGCCGGGCGTCTCCGTGAATGGTGCAATCCATTGACAGCGTCTTGTTGAACTCCGCCGCGTCGATATCCACATGGATCTTGCGCGCGTGCGGACAAAACGAGTCGTAGCGGCCTACGATGCGGTCGTCCCATCGGGAGCCGATGCTCATGATCAGATCGCATTCGTCGACGGCTTTGTTGGCGTACGCGGTGCCATGCATCCCCAACATCCCAAGACTGAGCTCATGGCTCTCCGGAAAACACCCTTTCCCCAGAAGCGTGTTGGTCACCGGGATGTGAAGTTTCTCAGCCAAATGGGTAACGGCCTTCTCCGCTCCGGAGATGACTGCACCGTGGCCGACGAGAAGAACCGGCCGCCGCGCGTTCGTCAGTAGCTCTGCAGCCTTCTCGATATCCGTCATGTCTCCGTGATCAGGTACGTGATAACCGGGAAGATGGAACTCCTCGTTGAAGTCAGGCTCGATAGTGGCACTGGCGACGTCCTTAGGGACGTCCACGAGGACCGGGCCGGGACGTCCCGTTCCAGCAAGGTGGAACGCTTCGCGCATGATGCGTGGAAGCTCATCCGGGTTCTTCACCAGATAACTGTGCTTGACCAAGGGGTAGGTAATGCCTGAGACATCCGCCTCCTGAAACGAATCGAGACCTAGATTTCCGCGTGTCTGCTGGCCACAGATGACCACCATTGGAACCGAGTCCATGTGGGCGGTAAGCACGCCGGTGACCGTGTTCGTAGCGCCCGGCCCGCTGGTCACGAGCACCACCGCCGGCCGGCCGGTGGCACGGGCATATCCGTCCGCCATGTGGGCGGCACCCTGCTCGTGGCGGGTAAGCACCAGGTCCACCGGGGAGTCGACCAGTGCGTCGAAAATGGGAATTGCTGCTCCCCCGGGCAAGCCAAAAATATGGTCGACTCCTTCCTGCTGGATGATGTCAACAATTACTTCCGCGCCGGTGCGTCTCGTCGTGGACATGTCTAGGCCTCCCATAACGGCCGAGCACCGCTTTGCGCGCTCGACCCGTTCTTGAACCGCTGATGCTGTAAGTTCGCCTCCGTTGTGGCAACTCAGCCCTGTTACTTAGCTTAAGTCCAGTCTGGAGCTGACAATTTTAGCGAACATGGTCGGGTAATCCCGAATTATGGCGAAGTTTCGTAGAAAACTGAGGAGCATGTCAAGTGGATTAAGCAGAATTCGGGTCAATAGAGCGAAATTGATCCTTAATTGTTCGATTGGAGGATGAATATGGACTAAAATTTTAATATATTATCGCCGTATACCCTGGTAGTTCCGCTTCATCTGTCAAGGAAGCCGTTATAACTTGTCCTATTTCGGGAATGTCAGCTGAAACATCTGAACCAAGTTCTAATCGATATCTAAATATTCCGCGATGAGCTCTCTCAACGCATTTAGAATCCGGAGTTTGTGGCGATCAGCAGGGCAGTAGTGCACAGACGCCGACGGACCGGTGCCGGCTTTCCGGTAGCGAGCGCAGTGCATTCGTACTATACTGGCAGCCTCGCTGGACGTAGGGGAGCTTTGGACAGGTTCGTCTCGGAGCAGACCGGAGTCCGAAAGGCCGGCGAAGCCCGGCGTGCATGGAGGTATATGTGATTGGCGGCGGGCAATCGGAGTAGCCTCCGCGGAGCGGCAGGCTTGGACTGAGTAGCCCGGTAGATGGTCATGATCCGAGTATTGCAGTCCGAGTATTGCAGATAGAAAAGGAGTGAAGCCGGTTGCGGGAGTACATCAGAGAGAAGCGCAAAGTGATCGACGAGTTTCTGACGCAGTATCTCGAGAACGAAGTGACGGAGATGGTTCGAGAGCAACCCTGGGGTAGTGACGTGCTGTCACGGCTGCGTGAGTTTGCCGGTCGGGGGAAGATGATCCGGGGGGCGCTGGTGTACCTGGGTGCGTCGCTCTATGGAGTCTCGGACGACTCGCATTCCATCACGCCCGTTGCAGCTTCCATGGAGTTGCTTCAGAGCTTTCTGTTGATCCACGACGACATCATGGACGAGGACGAGGTTCGACGAGGAAGCCCGGCGGTCTTCGCGCAGTATCGGCAGCTGGGTAGCGAGATGCGCGCACGAAATGCTCAGCGATTCGGGGAGTCGATGGCGATATGTGCAGGGGACGTTGCAGTGTTCCTGGCGACTCGGCTTATTGCCGGTGCCGCCGGTGTTGAACCGAATCGGAGGATCCGGCTCGTGAGCCTCGTGTCGGAGGAGATAGCCCGGGTCGGATTGGCACAGATGGACGACATCTATCAAGGAACCGTTGATCACGCCGTTACCGCGGACGACGTCCTGGCACTTTACCGCTACAAGACGGGGCGATATACGTTCTCCTTGCCGCTGATGGCCGGAGCAACTATTGCAGGAGCTTCGGAGTCTGATCAGGAGCGTATAGGCCGGATCGGCGAAGCCTTGGGGATTATCTTCCAGATCAAGGATGACGAGCTGGAGCTTTTCGGGGACGAATCCACGATCGGAAAGCCCGTAGGCTCGGATATCTCGGAGGACAAAAAGACGCTACATCGGATGTTCCTCTTCCAAGAGTCGGCTCAGGATGATGAGTCAAGTCGCGAGATTCGTCGGCTCTTTGGGCGTCCGGGAATCGATGCTCGAGAAGTGGAGCGCGTTCGCGAACTGATGGTACGCACCGGTGTGACCGAGCGCGTGGCGGAGGTGGTCGACCGTTTTGCACAAGAATGTCGAGACCTGATCAGCGCATTGCAGGGGGTGGAAGACAAGGAGCCTCTCGAGCACCTTCTGGCGTTCAACCTGGAGCGAGTAGTATGAGGGAGCTCCGCAGTAGGGGCTCGCAATAGGGGACGGAGCTGCGGTAGAGCGCACGGGCGTGAGCGAAGTGCGATCGGGCAGCTTCGGTCACGCACCCCGGCCGGCTAGGCGGGCTGTGTGTTCTGGGATGCGCGAGCTCGTCCCCGACATCGCCGTTCCCAGGTCGAACGAAATCCGGGCAAGGGTGTCAGGGTCGTCGGAGTGCGTGACGGCATCCACGATTGCTCGGGCTCGCTTGCTGGGGTTTTCGCTTTTGAAGACACCGGACCCTACGAACACTGCCTCGGCGCCGAGCTGTACCATCAATGCCGCGTCCGCCGGCGTTGCCACTCCGCCCGCAGAAAAGTTGGGCACGGGAAGCCGTCCGCGCGCGGCCACTTCGCAGACGAGCTCGTACGGAGCGCCCAGCTCCTTAGCTTCGGTCATGAGCTCCTCCGGAGGCAGACCCGCGACGCGCCGGATACCGTCAACTACGGCCCGCATATGACGGACCGCTTCGACCACGTCTCCTGTCCCGGCTTCCCCTTTGGTGCGAATCATGGCTGCGCCTTCGCCGATTCGGCGTAAGGCTTCCCCGAGGTCTTGGCAGCCGCATACGAACGGAACTCTAAATCCCTCTTTCCGAACGTGATAGAGATCATCGGCCGGCGTGAGAACTTCGCTTTCGTCGATGAAGTCCACTCCGAGGGCTTGAAGGATTTGCGCCTCTGCGAAGTGCCCGATGCGACACTTGGCCATAACCGGGATGCTTACCGCGTTCTGAATTTCCGCAATCTTGTGCGGATCCGACATGCGGGCTATTCCACCCTGTGCTCGGATATCCGCGGGCACTCGTTCCAGCGCCATCACCGCCCCGGCTCCTGCGTCCTCCGCAATTCGCGCTTGGTCTGCGGTGGTGACATCCATGATGACGCGACCCTTCAGCGCTTCAGCCCGCTCGACTTTCGCCTTCCAGGCCTTATTCTGTCGGTTCGACCATACCGTCTCGCTCATAATTGCACTCCAGTTCCGAGAAGTATCTGATTGAACAAATCGTCGACCGTGCGGTATCCCGGAGGAGTCGATACGCGGCGAAGACGCCGGCTTGTATGCCGCGACCCGAGGTCTGCAGAAGAGCCCTGCGACTGCCGACAAGGCCGGCAACCGGTCGCGCGGCGCGCCGGCGTTTGCGGGGGATAGACTCTGTCCGGCGGGGATCAGTGCCCCCGGACCAGGAGAATCACCCGGAAAGCCCGCTTGGTCCAGCCCTCTCTCAGCACGGGTCTTCACTCCGTGCCGGTTCAAGCTAGCCAGTTTTTCCCGGTAGCGTCAATTGGACGTCGGGGCGCCGGGGCGCGGGCACGGCAAACGGAGTCGGACACTACACGCGGGCGGGGCTGAGCGAGATGGCCGAGCTTCGCCTGTCAAGTGCCAACAATTCTCGCCTCACAGCCCAATGTTCACACGCAGGGCGGGGCATGCTATGCTTTCGCTCGTGGGAGACTCAACGTTGGTATCGGATATTCGCTCCCGAGTCGAAGCCGTCCGGGAACGCGTGGCCGACAGTTGCCGGTCGGCCGGCCGCAGTCCGAACGAGGTTTCGATCATGGCGGTCTCCAAGACTCGGAGTGCCGCGGAGATTCGGAGCGCAATCGAAGCCGGGGTGGATCTTTTCGGGGAGAGCCGGGTCCAGGAAGCGGCGGAGAAGTGGCCGGACATTCGGCGTAACTCGCGAGTTCGCCTAGAGCTCGTGGGGCACCTTCAGCGAAACAAGGCGGACGCGGCAGCTCGGTTATTCGATTGTGTAGCAAGTATAGATGCGATACGTACGGTAGACGCACTGGAACGCCGTTTGCGTGACGCTTCCTCTGTCGAGCAGGCGGAAACCTCGGAAGAGCCGTCTATGGACGTTTTGGTGGAGGTGAATACGTCGGAGGAGCCTCAGAAATATGGCGTAGTCGGGGCGAGTGCCCTTTGGGAGCTTCTGGACGCAATAGCTGAACGGCCTTGTTTTCGTCTCCGCGGACTCATGACTATTGCACCTCTTGTGGAAGACGAAGGTTCGATTCGGCACGCTTTTCGCTCCTTGCGCCGGCTCTATGAGCAGGCACACGACCGCGGCTTCACGGGGTTCGATACGCTCTCAATGGGGATGAGCGACGATTATCACCTTGCGATCCAGGAAGGGAGCACCGTAGTGAGGATCGGAACCGCGATATTCGCCCGTCGAGCATACTAGGTGTTTCGGACCTGGAAGAAGGGGCTGGAACGGATAGGGTCAGGAGCTGAGATATGTACCCGAGATTGACTCGCCTGCTTGCAGTCGTGCTTGTCATCTTGTTGCTTCTGCCTGCCGCTCTCGCAGGCGAGAGTGGCGAGCCCGAACCATACGATCCCGACGAGTTTCCTTCGTGGGCGCAATCGCTATGGCGCTTCCATGTGGTTGCAATCGGAGCGCTGCCCCTGAGTTACTTCCTGACGAACATCGGGGTTCAAGCGAGGGTGGCAATTCGCGAGCCCGGGCGCGGCTTCAGCATGACGGGTGAGCTCGAGGAGCAGTCGGACCGGAGGTTGCTGCTCGGGGTTACGGTCGCGGTGAGCGCCGGTGTCGGTATTCTTGACGCCATACTCGGTCTCTTCACGGACGACGAATCCCATTGACGACGAATCCGCTTGAGAGCGGGCGTTGACGGCGGGCTGGGCGGACCACGAAGCCGTTTGACGACAAGCCGCACCGGCGACGAGCTCGATTCACGGTGAAGGTTCGTTGCCATAAGGCCGGCTTGCGAGACTAACGCACAACGAGACTCACCATACGGTGCCGGCGGCTCACGAGGGGGGCGACTGATAGTCGAGCGACACCGTTCCGGCGTAACTTGGGAAAGCTATGGTGACGCGGCATCGATTGACGGTACAGAGTGAGAATCCCACCGGCATCCGGGTTGATCGGTTCGTCTCGGAGCAGCTCCGCAGCGTCAGCAGGAATCAGCTGCAGCGGCGGCTCAGTTCGCTTACCGTCAACGGTAGGCCGGGGCGCCTGTCGCGTCGTCTCCGGCGGGGAGACGTCATCGAGATCGAGCTTCTCGAGGAGCCTCCGCTTAAGCTGGAGCCGCAGGAGGTTCCGTTTATCGTGCTGTATGACGGTGAGCACGTCCTTGTGGTGGACAAACCGTCCGGAGTGGTCGTGCATCCGGGCGACGGTAACTGGGATGGAACCCTGGTGCACGGTCTACTGAACTACGTCCAACAGAAGGCGTTCGGGGAAGACGACGTGCGTCCGGGCGTCGTCCACCGGCTCGACAAGGAAACCTCCGGAGTCATGGTATGGGGGAAGAGCCCGGCGGCCCGTGATGCTCTCACTCGAGAGTTTGCCGAACGGCGCGTTGAAAAGGTCTACATTGCCTTGACTCGTGGGCTCCCTCCCAAGGGTACGGGAACGATCCGCGGCTATCTGCGGCGGGATACAACAGACCGGAAACGTTTCGTCTCCGACGCAGCGGATACCCGGGGCGGCAAGTACGCGGAAACCTTCTATCGTGTGCTCGAGCACAACGAGTCGTGGGCTCTGGTAGCGCTCTATCCAACCACCGGTCGTACGCATCAGCTGAGGGTCCACATGCGATCGCTAGGCTGCTCGATCGTAGGTGATGCGCTCTACGGCCCGGGGCGGCGGGCTCGCCAAGAAGCGAAGGTGTCGGAGGGGCTTATGCTTCATGCGTACCGGTTGAGCATACGGTTGCCGGGGGAGTCGGGTGCGCGGAGCTTCACAGCTCCCATTCCCGATCGTCTACGAGCCGCGGTTGAGGCTCGGGCTCTCTCGGTTCCTCAAGCAATTCCCGATTGGTCTTGAGCTCGGTTTCTACAGTGGTAGGGGGGCCATAGCCCGGGAATAGGTACAGATCCGGCGACAGATTGTTTAATAGCTCGAGAAGACTGTTCCGCAGGCGGGTACGCACATAGCCTTGAGGCACGTCTCCCAACCGGCCGGCTGACAAGAAGTCGCCGGCGAATAGCGCGGAGCCGACTTGGTAGAAGACTCCTTCTATCCACGTTCCCGGGAGATGAATCACGTGTGTGACAAACCCCGATAGTTCCATGGAGCAGCTTTCGTCGAGGCACCCTGATACGGAGATGTCTTCGATCTCCGTCGGAGCCAAGACCTCCGCATCATACACGCGGAGCAGCGTCTTCAGTCCGTCCGTATGGGCAGGTACGGCGCGCGTTATAAGCACGTAGCGGACGCGAAGCTCATTGCCTTCGATGATGCGGAGAAGATCGACATCCATGGTACCGGGATCTACGATAATCGCCTCTCCGGGACCGTCGGGCGCAATCACGAAGGAGTTCGAGAACTCGTTCACACATACGTGGCCGAAAACTCGCATAGCGCTCACTCCCTGGTTGTAAACGTCGGGGGATCCGTATCTAACCCCGTTGCATCCTCGACGTTTGAGTAACGGAAACTGACCGCGGTACGCGTGCTCCGGGAGAAATCGCACGCCTTCAAGTTACAGTCCTCCACACGAGTCTCGTTCAACCTGGCGGAGAGGAATCGGGTGTGAAGCAGATCGCACATCTCGATTCCGCCGGACTGAAGCAACGCTCCGTTAAAACTGGTCTGGATCACGTTGCCTTCGCTGAAGTTTGTGTCGATGAGCTCGGCTGCTCCGAAGCTGCAGCTCCGTACGTGGATACGAGCAAAGCTACAGCTGCGCAGGGTGGCGGAATCGAAGAAACAGTAACTCAGAACCGAATCGGAGAAGTCGCACTCCTCCAAGCGTGCCTCACGGAAGGTGACGCCGTAGAGGGCTAGCCCAGCGAAGGATAAACCGCTAAGACTTACCCGTTCGAAAGAGCTCCATAGAAGCTCGTGGGTTTCCGCTATGAGGGAAGCTAGCTGTTGGGGGTACCGGCGGGGGAGATGGTCCGCGCATTCGGAGGCTCCGGTTACCGCGGCGTTGCCACAGTTGTCGTGGCTACAAGGCTCACGTGCGCGCATGACCCCAGGCTACTCTCCATGTCTCTTTGCTGCAAGCGGCTAACCGTTGAATGTACTCGACGCGGCGGTCATACGTGAGCTACACTGGGCGGCGGAGCGCGAGAAATGGCACGTTGCTTTTCCTGTGGAAACGAGTTACCTGATTCTATTCGGTTCACACGGTCGGAAATCTGTCCCAACTGCAGGGCGGACGTACGGGTTTGTAAGAATTGCCGGTTTTACGCCCCGGGAGAGCACTGGGATTGCCACGAAACCATTCCGGAGGCGGTGCAAGACAAGGAGCGGGCGAACTTCTGCGATTACTTCAAGCCTGCCCCCACTTCCGCACAGGCGTACGTAGATCAGCAACATCGTCGCAAGGAGCAGGCACGGGACGCCTTGTCGAAGCTCTTCGACGTACCACCGGACGGTCCGGAAGCGTGACGGGCGGGATGCTTCAATCTTTTGGCATGGGGCGAAACGCAGAAGGACCCAAGGGCGGGCGTCGCACTGTCAACGATGCCCGGCATAACGTTGCCGCGCCATTCGGACGGCCGGCGGCACGCTCTGAGATGCATGGACACGGGCCGCTTGCGTTTCTGGACTCGGGAATCGGCGGCCTTCCATATCTGAGCCTGACGCGGTACTACCTCCCAAACCTCCACTATATCTATGTTGCCGATTCCGCCCGCTTTCCATACGGGAATCGATCGGCCGCCGAGATCCGGCGGGCGGTCTGTGACGTTGTCGGTCGGCTTGTGGCCCGCCACGCGATCACCGCTGTGGTCGTTGCGTGCAACACCGCGTCGGTGGTTGCGCTTCAGACGCTCCGAAATGAGTTCTCGATCCCTTTCGTTGGCGTGGTCCCCGCGATAAAGCCGGCGGCACGTACCTCACGGAAAGGGCGGGTCGGCGTTCTCGCTACGTCGCGTACGGTAGGGGCGGCTTATCTGGAGTCACTGATTGAAACGCATGCGCGGGACTGTATCGTAGTGCGCGCCTCAGGGAGCGAGCTCGTGCAGTTCGTGGAGGAGCTTACCCCCGACGTGCCGAAGGCGGAGCGGTTGAGGGCGGTTGAGGGCGCCGTTCGACCTCTGTTGGGGGAGTCGGTGGATACGCTGGTGCTGGGATGTACGCACTTCACCCACTTGGCTGATGAGTTTCGCGAGGTCCTTGGCCCCGACGTTGCGGTGATCGACTCCAGGGCGGGGGTGGCCCGGCAGGTCGTACGAGTTGTGGAGGAGCGCTCCCTGGTCGCTCGTGGCGAGGAAGGCCGGCCGGTCCAAGGCCTTCCGAGCCGGGAGGGGGGCCGGAGCGGACTGGAGACTACGAGTCAAGGTGGAGAGAGCGGCTCCGGAGTAAGCGACCCGAGTGCTGCGGGGGGCGGGGCGCTCGTGGGGGGGGAGCCTCCTCCGGGTGCCATGATGTATGTTACCGGTTCCGCCTCCGTCCCCGCCGCCGCGGTCTATCGGCAGCACGGAGAGAGGTTCGATGTCGCCTTTATGGGGGCGTTGCCCGGGGATACGGAGCGGAGTCCGACGGAGCTGAGTCCGACAGAGCGGAGCTTGACGGAGCGGAGTATCGAATAATGGATCAACGGACGAGAACGCTCCTGGAGTTCGAAGAGATCAAGCGTGCGGTCGGAGACGAGTGTCTCTCGGCGCTCGGCCGGGAGCGGGTCATAGACGTCGAGCCGGCTCAAAGTGTCGAGGAAGTGCAAGGGCTTCTCGATCGGGTTCAGGAGTGGTCGATGCTCTTTGCGGAGGGGTTGGAACCGCACGACCTCGTGTTCCCGGATATCCGGGAGCCTCTCGAGACGCTTCGAAAGCCGGGCACGGTGCTCGAGAGCGAGGATCTCGTCGCCGTAGCACGCTTTCTCCAGTCGGCCGGCATACTCAGGCGGAGCCTTCGCGAGCGGGGTGAAATCGCTCCGATTCTCGCTGAGGAGTCCGTCGCTTTGCCGGAGCCTCCGGAGCTCATCAAGACTGTTTTTCGCCGGTTCGACGCCACCGGAGAGGTCCGCGAGGAGAACTGGCCGGAGCTCACTTCCATTCGATCTCGGATTCGGGATCTCAAGCAGCGGATTGCGGAAACTGCGCGGCGTTTTATGAGCGATGCCCAGCTCTCGGCGGCCTTCTCCACGGACGCGGCGGCAAGCAAAGAGGGGCGTACGGTTCTTCCGGTCAAGAGTGACCACAAAGGCAAGGTTCCCGGTGTCGTGCACGACGTCAGCAGCAGTGGACGAACGGTTTTCGTCGAGCCGTTCGAGCTCGTCGAGCAGAACAATGCCCTGGTCGCAGAACAGGGGCGCTACGCTCAGGAGGTGCGGCGGGTGTTGCGCGAGCTCACCGACGAAATGCGGGAGCATTTCGCGGACCTCGAGACGGTGGTCGAGGCGGTGGTGTACTTCGACGGGCTTCGGGCGCGGGCGCGCTACGGGTATGTGCGCGAGAACCGAAGGGTCGAGCCGGGGCCGATCCGTCTGATGCAGGCTCGTCATCCGCACATTCCACGCGCATCGGTTGTACCGATCGATATCTGTCCTAGTGAAGGAATTCGCTGCCTGGTAGTGACGGGGCCGAATACCGGCGGCAAGACTGTTGCACTGAAGACGCTGGGGCTCATCGCGCTCATGAACCAGTTCGGGCTGTTCGCACCTGTAGCGGACGGAAGCTCGCTTCCTGTGTTCGACGCGGTGTATGCCGACATCGGGGACGAGCAGAGTATCGAGCAGAGCCTCTCTACGTTCAGTGGCCATCTCACCAACATCGCACGGTACCTCGAGCGTGCCGCCGGGCGCTCGCTTGTTCTATTGGATGAGCTGGGAGCAGGGACGGACCCACAGGAAGGGGGAGCGCTCGCGCTGGCTATCATGGATCGGCTTCTGACAACGGGATGCTTCGCTGTGGTCACGACGCATCACGGAAGTCTTAAGCGATACGGGTATGCGCATGAGGAAGTGGAAAACGCCTCGATGGAGTTCGACTCCGAGAGTCTGAGCCCGACATTCCGGATGCGCATCGGTGTACCGGGCGGGAGCCACGCGTTGGAGATAGCGGGAAGGGTCGGACTGCCCGAGGATGTGATCGCGGCGGCGCACCGCTATCTAGAGGGCCGGCGGAGCGATACCGCTCAGGTGCTGGCGGACTTGCAGGAAAAAGAGCACGAGCTCGATCGGCTTCGGGGGGAGATGCAGGACCGGCAAGACGCCCTCGATGAGCGCGCCAGGGAACAGGAAGAGCGGGAAGCTCATCTGGATGAGAAGCGCCGGCGTATCGCTTCAGGCAAGCTCGACGAGCTGGAATCGTTCGCGGCGGAGGCGCGGAGCACGCTCGAGAATCTGGTTCGGAAACTCCGGGAGCAAGAACGGCCGCTGACAAAGGAGGACACACGCGCGGTTAAGGATTATATTCGGGACCTGGATCAGGAGCTCGCTGCTCGGAGAGGTGAGCTCGAGGCGGAGGCTGAGTCGTCTGCCGGCCGCTCCGCGGAAACTCCCACCAGGGATCGTGCGCCGGCGGGGACCACGGTTTGCGAAGGTATGAGCGTTCGGGTACGCTCTACCGGACGCGAAGGTCACGTGGTTCGCCGGGACAAGAAAGGGCGGTGGCTGGTTCAGACCGGAAGCCTCAAGATTGCGCTTCCCGAGTCGGACTTGGAACCGCTGGCCACGGATCGGAAACCGTCCGCTGGAGAACGGCACGTGGCGGTTTCGGTTTCGGGACAGCGCCCTGGCCCGCAGACGTTCGAGCTGGACGTACGGGGGCTCAGGCTGCACGAGGCTATCGACCGGGTGGAGCAACATATTCAGGACTGCCTTGCCGGGGGAACCGAGTATACGAGCATTCTCCACGGCAAGGGTACTGGGGCGCTTCAGCAGGGGATACGCGAGCATCTGTCGGGGCGAACGGAGATTTCTGAGGTCCGTTTCGCGCGGCCGGAAGAAGGCGGAACCGGGAAGACGGTCGTTGTATTTCGGTTTTGACGGGGGCCGGTTAGTTTGGCGCTGTCGGGGACGTGGGTTCTTACAGCGCGCGAACCCGGACGGAGGAGCGGGCGCCTCGGAGTATCATGGACGCAGCCCTCAGCCTTGGAGGGGCCGTGTTGATTGCTCAGGCGTTGCGCTCACAAGGGCGGCTTGCCGAGCGGGGCTTTAGGGTGAAGTCAACCCTTCTAGGGTTAGCTAAGGAGGAGTAGGCGCAATGCGCGAACGAGAGGTTCGGGCGGGTGGAGTGCGGCGCATTCTCCGCCGGGGAATGGTGGGAGGTTTTGTGCTCACGCTTGCGGCCTGTTTGAGTGTCGACGGCGAGCTGACTGTGGAGCCGGACGGCTCAGGTGTTCTGGCGCTCCACTACGACGTAGCTAACGAGACGCTCTTCGTGGGCGAAGCTGTTGCCGACGAAGCTCGGATGCCGCTTCCACTTCGCCGAGACGATTTCCAGTCGAGTGCCGACACCGACGAACGGCTCCAGCTCGCTAGTTATCGGATGCGGCGTGGAAGCGAGCGGACGAGCGTGGAGGCGGAACTCGCCTTTGATCACCCGGAAGCGCTGGCGGGCTTGATCACGCCGGTAGAGGCCCCGCCCCGGTTCGATCCGGAGCGACGGTCGTTGACGATTCGGCTGAGCGAAGGGGCTCGGGCTCGAGATCAACAAGACGACACGCAAGTAGCGGAGCTTCTGGAGCGGGCGCTCGTTGACGAGGTTGTCCGAATCGAGGTCTCGCTTCCCGACCAGGTGCGCGAGTCTACGGTGACAGGAGAGGGCGTGTCTGCCGAGCGGGCGGTGTTCTCGGCTCCTACCGCGGCTTTCCTTCTTTCGCGTGAGCCGGTGGAGTGGACGGTCACCTGGTAACCCGAGCGCGCCGGCGTAGTCGGGATCGACGGCTGCTGGGTGCTCCTATCTCCTTGAAAGAGATGTGACCACTAGGTTAGTATACCGCTCCTACCGGCTCAAGAATTGGCAAGCGCGTGCGTAGCCGCCAACGGGCTCGGCCAAGTCGCAGTATGTATGGAGGAGTGTGCATGGACGCGCAACTAAAAGAGCTGATCGATACGATCAAAACGGAAGGCATCGAAACCGCAGAGGCCAAAGCGGACGAGATCGTACAAGGGGCGGAGAAACGGGCGCAGGAAATCACCCAGGACGCAGAGAAACGCGCCGAGGAGACCGTCCGAAAGGCGGAGGCCGAGGCCCGTAAACGCGAGGAGGCAGCACGTGCCGCTGTGCAACAGGCTGGACGAGATCTACTTCTGGCTGTCCGCAATCGTTTGATCAGTATTCTCAGGAATCTCGTTGAAGAAGAGACTAAGTCCCGGTTCGAAGGGAAGGTGCTTGAAGAGGCGATCGTTGGGCTCGTGTCCAACTGGAGTCCGGAGAAAGGTTCGGACATCACCGTGCTGCTTCCTCAGAAGCAGTACGAGAAACTAGAGAAGAACCTGCGATCGCGTCTTGCTGAGGAACTCAAATCGGGCGCGAATATTGCTCCGTCGGAGAGAGTGGACTCCGGTTTCCGGATCACGGAACAGGAAGGAACCGTCCACTACGATTTCACAGCGGATGCGATTGCGGAGGCTCTGGCGCAGTTTCTTTCGCCCCGCCTGGCGGAGACGGTCCGAGAGGCTGCACAGGAGTAAGCCGTGACATACTACACGTATCTCGTCGCAACACTTCCCGCCTTGACCCTCGGCGAGGATCCTCCTGTCAGCTCGGAGGAATTCCTTACGTACTGCCGGGAGCGGATGCCGGCAAACGATGTTCCGACGTTGACGGCAGCTCGACTTCGACCGGCGGAGGCAGAGCGCGCGCTTGCCGTACCACCGGGGGAGTCGGATGACGCCGAAGAAGCGGGAGGAGGCGGCTTCGGATCGGAGAGGACCGGAGGAGAAACTCCGACGAGCGCGTCCGGAGGTGGAGGAGGCGTATCTTCGGGCTTCGAAGAGTCCTTATCGGCAAGCTCCGGCGAAGGTCGGAGCCGCTCCAAGAGCTACGTGGCACGCCGGTGGTTGCAGTTCGAGTATGCGCTTCGCAACACGCTGGTTGAGCTGCGGACGGACGGCTCGGAAGAGGCTGGGCGCTATCGACGTGGCTCCGCAAGAGGCGTAGGAGGACCCCGCGTCGAGCAGGCGGCTCGTGAAGCGGTGGGCGCAGAAAACCCGGCGGAAGCCGAAAGGATTCTGGACCGTGCGCGGTTCGGGTTCCTGGATGAGCTGGAATCCGGCCACTACCTCGACTTCGAGCGACTGGTGGCTTACTTCCTGAAGCTACAGCTCCTGGAGCGGCGAAGCTTCATGAAGCCCGAGATCGGACGCCGCGCCTTTGAGGTGGATTATGGGCGCGTGCTGAAGACAATGCAGCGGGCAGCGGAAGGTGTTGTTGGTGGCTCCGGAGGATAATCGGAAGCCGTGAACGGAAGTGGATGAGCAAGAGTGCCGGAGGACAGGCGAGCGAGCGACGTAAAGGCGACATGAAGCAGCCTCGCGAAGGCATAAACGCGGAGAATCGAGTATGAAGCAGACAACAGGGCAAGTAGTCGGTGTGAGCGGAAACATGGTAACCGTACGTGTCCAGGGACAGGTTCGGCTCAACGAAGTGGGTTATGTGGCCCTGGAGGGTGAACGGTTCTTGAAATCCGAAGTTATCCGTATCCGAGGGGATCTCGCCGAGATGCAGGTTTTCGAGATGACTCGGGGGATCAGTGTCGGGGACGAGGTAAGCTTCACAGGTGAGCTTCTGGCGGTGAACCTGGGTCCCGGGCTGCTGGGCCAAGTATACGACGGTCTTCAGAATCCTTTGCCACAGCTTGCGGAGAAAACTGGGTTCTTTCTGGATCGAGGGGTGTATCTGGACTCCCTCGATGCGGAGCGGCAGTGGGAGTTCACACCGAAAGCATCTCCCGGAGATGTGGTGACGGCCGCGGATACACTCGGAACCGTCCCGGAAGGGATCTTTCAGCATCGAATCATGGTTCCGTTTAACATGAATGGCCGGTATTCGGTGGATTGGATAGCCGAGCGCGGAGAGTACCGGGTGGATGACACGGTTGCCGAGGTGCGCGACGAACGCGGCGGTAAGCATCAGCTCACAATGCGTTTCCAGTGGCCGGTCAAGCGCGCTATCGAACAGTATGCGGAGCGTCTTAAGCCTAGCGAGCCGATGGTCACCAAGGTACGAATGATCGATACCTTTTTCCCCGTTGCACGTGGGGGCACGTACTGCATTCCGGGCCCGTTCGGAGCCGGGAAGACCGTGCTCCAGCAGATCACCAGCCGGCACGCGGAGGTTGACGTCGTGATCATCACTGCGTGTGGTGAGCGCGCGGGTGAGGTCGTAGAGACGATCCAAGAGTTTCCGGAGTTGACGGATCCACGAACCGGGCGCAGCCTCATGGAACGCACTATCATCATCTGCAACACCAGCTCGATGCCGGTTGCTGCGCGGGAGGCCAGCGTGTACACCGGGGTGACGCTTGCCGAATACTACCGTCAGATGGGTTTGGATGTGCTGCTTCTCGCGGATTCTACCAGTCGCTGGGCACAGGCTATGCGCGAGATGTCGGGCCGCCTCGAGGAGATTCCGGGAGAAGAGGCGTTCCCCGCGTATCTCGAGAGCGTTATTGCCGGCTTCTACGAGCGCGCCGGCGCGGTGCGGCTCGCGGACGGCTCGCATGGCTCGGTTACCATCGGAGGAACGGTCAGTCCGGCGGGGGGGAACTTCGAAGAGCCGGTTACCCAATCCACTCTGAAGGTCGTAGGCGCGTTCCATGGCCTTTCGCGCGAGCGTTCAGACGCACGGCGGTATCCGTCGATACATCCCCTCGATAGCTGGAGCAAATACGCGGGGCTTACCCCTCATGGGAAGACCGAGTATGCTCGCGACCTCCTGTTCCGCGGGGATGAAGTTGGACAGATGATGAAGGTTGTGGGTGAGGAAGGCACCAGCCTCCAGGACTACATCGTGAATCAGAAGTCGGAGTTCGTCGATGCCGTCTATCTGCAGCAGAACAGCTTCGACCCGGTAGACGGCGCCGTTATGGTTGAGCGTCAACGCCACGTCTTCGACTTACTGTTCGAGATCATCTCGGCTGAGCTCGATCTGGAATCCAAAGACGAGGCCAGGCAGTACTTCAACCAACTGCGCCAGTATTTCCTCGATTACAACGGGGCCCAATGGAAGACGGACAAGTTCTACGAGCACGAGAATGCTATCAAGGAGCTCTTGAAGGAGCGGAAAACGGGGATAGATTCCCACGCCAGACAGTTTGTGGAGCAAGCGGCAGAGACGGTTGGCAGCCAGGGCTGAGTTCGCCGAACGATCGTCAGGGTAAGTAGTGCAGGTAGGTTATAGAGATATTTCGAGAGAGACGGGACGGAGCGCGCTATGAAGAAAGTGTACAGCAGGATCGATGAAATCGCTGGGAACGTAGTTCGTGTCACTGCCGAGGGAGTTCAGTATGGTGAGCTTGCTACGGTGAAGAGTGCGCATGGAACGAGCCTGGCGGAGGTTATTCGGCTAAGCGGGAATCAGGTCGCGCTCCAGGTCTATGCCGGGGGACGCGGCGTATCCACGGGTGATGAGGTACAGTTCTTGGGTAATCCGATGCGCGTGAGTTTCTCGGAAGACCTTCTGGGGCGCGTTTTCGACGGGAGTGGGAACCCGCGTGACAACGGTCCGGAGCTCCATGAGAACTTGATCGAAATCGGCACTCCTTCGGTGAATCCGTCTAAGCGGATTATTCCGCGGAACATGATACGTACCGGGATCCCGATGATCGACGTCTTCAACAGTCTCGTCGAAAGCCAGAAACTGCCGATCTTCTCCGTTTCCGGCGAGCCGTACAACCAGGTCCTGGCGCGGCTTGCGCTGCAGGCAGAAGTCGATATGATCATCCTTGGCGGCATGGGGCTGAAATACGACGACTATCTGTACTTTCGGGAAGCGCTAGAAGAAGGCGGCGCGATGAGCCGCACGATCTTCTTCGTGCATACGGCAAGTGACCCGGTCGTCGAGTGCTTGATGGTGCCCGACGTGGCACTGGCGGTTGCGGAGCGTTTCGCGCTGCAAGGTAAGCGAGTGTTGTGCCTTCTCACCGATATGACCAACTTCGCCGACAGCCTGAAGGAGATCGCAATCACGATGGAACGGGTCCCGTCGAACCGTGGCTATCCGGGCGATCTCTACACTCAGCTTGCACAGCGGTATGAGAAGGCGGTGGATTTCGACGTTGCCGGCTCAATTACGATTCTGGGGGCAACGACCATGCCGGGCGATGATGTAACGCACCCGGTTCCGGACAACACCGGCTACATCACTGAGGGACAGTACTACTTGCGCAATCAGCGCATCGAGCCCTTCGGATCTCTCAGCCGTTTGAAACAGATGGTGAATAAGGACACCCGCGCGGACCACCGAGCGATCATGGACGGGATGATCCGGCTGTACGCCAACTACAAGGAGAGCTTGGAAAAGAAATCGATGGGGTTTCGCATGAGCGAGTGGGACAACAAGCTGCTCAAGTACGGCGCGATCTTCGAGGAACGGATGATGGATCTTTCGGTGAATATTCCGTTGGAACAGGCGTTGGACCGGTGCTGGGAGATTCTCGCCGAGTGTTTCGAGCCTGAAGAGACCGGGCTCCGAAGTGATCTCCTGTCTGAGTTCTGGCCGAAACAGCGGGAGAGTGCCTGAGAGATTGCGATGGGACCGGCGGAAGACGGCATAGATTATGGCGAAAGTTAAACTCACGAAGAACGAGCTCAAGAAACAGAAGGATGCGCTGGCACGGTTCCAACGTTATCTGCCGACGCTGCAGCTGAAGAAACAGCAGTTGCAGCTCGTGCTTCGGCAGATCGAGGCTAAGCGGAAAGAGGTGCGAGTAGAACGGGGGAGAGTTGCAAACGACCTCGAGCGCTGGATAGAAGTCTTCGGTGAAGGACTCGGCCTGGCCCGTTTGATCTCTGTGGAGAAGTTCGTGACTGATACCGGCAATATCGCCGGCATCGACATTCCTGTCTTCCATGAGCTGCAGTTCTCCGTCTACGACTATGACCGGTTTTCATATCCGCTCTGGGTAGATGCGGGAATCGAGCGGCTCAAGGAGCTGCTCCGGTATGACGCCGAGCTGCAAGTTCTGGACCGTCAGCTGGAGTTGATCTCCGAGGAGCTGCGTATTACCACGCAACGGGTCAACTTGTTTGAGAAGGTGATGATCCCCGAGACCAAGGAGAACATTCGCAAGATCCAGATTTACCTCGGGGATCAACAGACGGCGGCGGTCGTACGGGGCAAAATCTCGAAGAGGAAAATCGAGAGAGGACGGTAGGGCTCATGATCGTACCGATGAAGAAAGTGCACGTGCTTACTCTGGAAGACCGGCGCGAGTCAACCGTAGCTGAGCTTGGACAGTTGGGCATCGTTCACGTGGGCACCAAGTCGCAGCACTCCGACTCGTTGGAGAATCTCTACCGAAAGCGTGTCGAACTCGAGCGGGCACAAGGTGTGCTGGAAGCGTTTGAAACCCGTGATGCTCCGACGGAAAGCGCTCCGGAGCCGCAGGAGTTTGCTCAACGAGTCCTAGAGCTGGCGGATGAGCAGCGGGGACTGCGGGAACGCCTCACCCGGTTGGCGGACGAGCGCGAGCGATTGGCTCCGTGGGAGAACGTATCGCCGGAGGTGCTCCGGAAGCTCCGTGACTATGGGATCGAGCTCAGGTTGTACGAGCTGGATTCGCGGGAGGCCAAGCGCTTTCCCGGAGGCTACCGGGCGTACCATGTGGGTGAGGAAAGTGGGCGTATTCGGCTGCTCGTGCTTCTCGGAAAAGGAGAGGAAGCCCCGGAAGGTTTTGAGCCGCTTCCCGAACCGCCACGAACCCTGGATGACGTTGACGCGGAACAGGCGGAGGTTCGGACCGAGCTTGCCCGTGTGGAGAACGAGCTTCGCGCGTGTGCCGGACACCGGAAGGTTCTTGCCAAGGCGTTGGAGCCGGCTCAGGCTCGGATCGAGTTCGAGGAAGTCCGGGCGGGAATGGCGGCTGAAGGGCGGATTGCCTACCTTACCGGATATATGCCGGCGGACGCCACGGAGAAGGTTCAGAAGTACGCGGCGGACAAAGGCTGGGGAATCATGCTTACCGATCCGGATCCGAGCGACCCGGAGGTCCCCACTCTGGTACGGCGCGGCCGGTTTGCACGGCTCATTTCCCCAGTGTTCGACATGATCAAGACTGTCCCCGGGTACAGTGAGCGCGACATATCCACCCCGTTCCTGCTCTTCTTTGCCGTATTCTTCGCGATGATTCTGAGCGATGGTGGGTATGGCCTGCTGGTTCTGGTGGGAACTGCGGTTGCGATCGCCAAAGCAAGGAGCGACGGCAAGCCGATACGTATCGGGCACGCTCTGTTAGTGGTTCTGGGAGTCGTTACGACTGCTTGGGGAGCGATGACCGGGGTGTGGTTTGGATATGAGCCGATCGCGGAGCTCCCCGGTTTCCGGAGCTTGATCGTGCCGGCTCTGGATCAGTACCAGCCAGGCAGCGATGAAGCGGTAATGCTTGTGAGCCTTACTCTTGCGGTGCTTCAGCTTTCGCTTGCGCGCCTGTGGAACATAGTTCGGCTTCTCAGATCACCCTATCCGCTGCGTGCAGTTGAACAGGTTGGGTGGCTGGTAATCGTGCTCTGTGTATACAACCTCGTACTCTTTCTGGTATTCGGGGCGGAGCAGTTTCCGATCCTTGGGGCTACTCCACCGGCGATCGCAGGGGGATTCGCAGCAATACTGCTTTTCTCAAATCAGCATCGCACCGGTCATTTCCTCAAGGATGCCTTGCAGGGCTTCTCGCCAGGGAACTTGATCCCGACGGGTCTCAACGGCATCAGCGCATTCTCTGACACGGTGAGCTATATCCGTCTGTTTGCGGTTGGTCTTGCGAGTATCCGCATTGCGGAGGCTACCAACGATCTTGCCATGCAGGCAGCTGAGGGTGCCGGCGGATTCGTTGCGTTGCTCATAATTCTGCTGATAGGGCACACGTTGAACCTGGCCATGGGTGGGCTGTCGGTCCTCGTCCATGGGGTAAGGCTGAATGTGCTTGAGTTTTCCAACCATCTGGGAATGGAATGGTCGGGCATAGAATATCGTCCGTTTCGGCAAGATCAGCCGGATGCGGCATAAGACAATACGAGACTGAAAGGAGCTTGTGCATATGGACTTCGGACAGATTGGCGTGGGACTGGTAATCGCCTTCGCGGGAATGGGATCGGCAGCCGGCACGGGGACGGCGGGGATGGCCGCGATTGGTGCGTGGAAACGGGCCTATCAGCAAGGGCAGGCAGCCCCGTTCCTGCTCATGGTCTTCGTAGGCATGCCGTTGACCCAGACTATCTATGGCTTCTTGTTGATGGAGCCGATTTTGGAGCGGGCCCAAACCGCGGGTCCCGAAGCGTCATGGCTGCTCCTTGGAATCGGAATCGCCGGCCTTGCGATCGGCGCGTCAGCGCTTTTTCAAGGGAAAGCCGCAGCGGGTGCGTGTGACGCGTACGGCGAGACAAGACAAGGGTTTGTGAACTACATCATCGCGCTGGGTATCGTCGAGACCGTTGCACTGTTTGTGATGGTCTTCGCTCTCATCCAGCTATAGGCATTCAACCACGAACGCTCAGCTATATTGGGCCGTCGCGGTGCCGGTGGTGCTTCAAGAGCCGCCGGCGCCGCGCAGTGCCACGCTGGGGGATGGCACGCCCAAACGACGGCAGGTCCAACGTCTTCTCCTTCTCCCTTGCCTCTGCAGAGATTCGATCCGATACTATAGGCGTGAATCACGGCTGTTCGCAAAGAGGATCTTCCGCAAGAGGAGCGTGCTCTCGCCGCATTGCGGTAGTTGTGGCGGCCGTAGCGTGCTCGCTGTGGCTATTGGTGCCTTCGCTCGCGGCGGATCAGGACCATTCGGCAGGGGATGATCCCGCGTGGGTGGCGTACGAGCAGGGACGGCGGTATCATCGCGCCCGGGACTACTCGGCTGCCTTGGAATCGTATCGTGCCGCGGTGAGGCGGGACGAGACACTCGGAGAAGCGTACTACCGGATCGGGCGCGTCTATGAGGACAATGCCGACCTCTCTGAGGCGCTCCGTTACTATCGGCGGGCCATCAGCGACGGCGACTTCCGGGCTCCCGATCTGGAGCACCAGGTGTACTATCGCATTGCCCAGGTCCACTGGAAGCGGGGAGCGTACTACGACTATGAGCAGACGATGGAGGCGTTCTTCGCGCGGGATGCGTATTTCGCTTCGGAGGAGTACGCAGAGGAGCGGAGGAACCAGCTCGAGCTTCTGTTCGACCGGACCATCAGCCGGGTGCTCATCCTGTACCGAATCCCGATGACCTTTTCCCAGCCGGCACATAGCGAGTACGCGGACTACCTGGTGCGGTCCGGCCGCTTCGACGATGCGCTGCCGCACCTTCTGCAGTCCTTGGCGCAGATCCTCACGGAGGCGATCGAGGAGTATCGCCGCGACAACCGGCGATACGAGTTCCGAGTGCTGTCGGAGTTTCTCGATCGCGTAGAAGAGGAACGTCCCGATATCGCGGAGTTCATCGAGGAGTCCGGCTTCTACTACGACATCTACCGTCTGGGAGATGCGCTATACTTCAGCGGGCGCGAGCGGCGGGGCCGGGAGATGTGGCGATTCATTACGTGGTACGACCGGCCGCCCGCGGAGCTCGAGGCGTTGGCTGCCTCGCAGCTTGCTTCGCCGGAGCAACCGACACCACCCCGGTAGAGGCGGCTTGCATGCCGCTGCAGCATCGGGTACGGTAAGCGACGACAGCTCATGCCGGCACTCGTTATTCGCGGCGCGCGCGAACACAACCTCAAGAATATCGATGTCGAGTTTCCGCGGAACAAGCTGACCGTCGTATCCGGGTTGAGCGGCTCAGGCAAGTCGAGCTTGGCCTTCGACACAGTGTACGCGGAAGGGCGACGGCGATACGTGGAGTCTCTCTCGGCGTATGCGCGTCAGTTTTTGGGGCGCATGCAGAAGCCGGCTGTGGACTACATCGAGGGCCTGAGTCCGGCGATCGCAATCGAGCAGAGCTCGCCCAACCGGAATCCCCGCTCGACCGTTGGCACCGTCACCGAGATCCACGACTACCTTCGGCTGCTCTACGCGCGCGTAGGGGTGCCGCACGATCCGACCACCGGTCACAGGCTCGAGAAGCAGACGGTGGACCAGATGGTGGATGCAATCATGGGCTACCCGGAAGGGAGCCGCGTTGCGCTGTTGGCCCCGGTGGTACGGGAGCACGAGGGAGGTCACCGAGAGGTTTTCCGCAACGCGCGCCGGGGCGGCTTCAGCCGGATCCGGGTTGACGGGGAAATGCTCGCTGTGGATGAGGCTCCCGAGCTTGCCGATGACGAGAAGCACTCGGTCGAGCTTGTCGTGGATCGCTTGAAGGTGGGAAAGGCATCGCGGGCGAGGATCGCGGACTCGGTGGAAACTGCGCTTGAGCTTTCGGGAGGGGAAGCGTGGGTGCTCGACGTTGACCGGGCGCACGATGCGGCGTCGTCGATCCGGGTGTTCAGCCGCACCTACCGCTTCGCGGATCCGGAAATGTCGCTTCCGGAGCTCGAGCCTCGGCTCTTCTCGTTCAACAATCCATACGGCGCGTGTCCCGCGTGTTCGGGGTTGGGCATTACTCTGGAGTTCGACAAGGAGCTTGTCGTGCCGGACTCTTCGTTGAGCTTCAACGAAGGCGGGATCGTTCCCTATAGCCCCACTTCGCAGTGGCATCGCAGCAAGCTCGAAAGTCTTGCCGAGCATTTCGGATTCGATCTGGACACGCCCTTCGGTGAGCTGCCGGAGCACGTGCGGCAGATTCTGTGGTACGGGTCGGACGAGCCGCTGACGGTGCGGTACGTGAACAAAGCGGACACAGGTCGTTTCGAGTATGAGACTCGTTTCCCCGGGATCCTCAAAGAGCTCGAGCGTCGCTACACCGAATCGAGCTCGCCTGCGATCAGGGAGTGGCTCGAGGAGTTCATGAGCCGCCGGCCGTGCCCAACGTGTGGGGGCACTCGGCTGCGCCCGGAGGCTCGCGCCGTCCGGGTCGGCGGGCGGTCGATCGTCGAGCTATCGGCCATGCCCGTGGACGTGGTGCTCGAGTACTTTTCCGGGCTCGAGCTTTCGGAGAACGAGCGACATATCAGCGGTGAGGTGATCCGCGAGCTCACTGACCGCCTGCGGTTTCTGCGAAACGTTGGGTTGAGCTATCTCACCCTTGATCGAGCCGCGGCAACGCTCTCCGGCGGTGAGGCGCAACGAATCCGGCTGGCCACGCAGATCGGGAGCAGCCTCGTCGGCGTGCTCTATGTGCTGGATGAGCCGACGATCGGGCTCCATCAGCGCGACACCGAGCGGCTGCTCTCAACGCTGCACACCCTCCGCGATCTGGGAAACACGCTGGTCGTGGTGGAGCACGATGAGCAGACGTTGCGGAGCGCGGACCATATCGTGGATCTGGGACCGGGCGCGGGCGTCCAGGGCGGGTACGTCGTCGCAGCCGGAACACCCGACGCGATTACCGCGGTCCCGGAGAGCAAGACGGGGGCTTATCTTGCCGGCAAGCAGCAGCTGCCTCTTCGGGCTGAGCGCCGCCCCGGGAACGGAGCCTGGATTACCCTAAGGGGATGTCGGAAGCATAATCTATGCGACATCGACGTCGGGCTTCCGCTCGGCACAATGTGCGGGATAACGGGAGTGTCGGGAAGCGGCAAGTCAACGTTGGTCGAAACCGCGCTCTACCCCGCCTTGAAGGCAGCCGTGGGGCATGGGCGCGCCCCGGGAGCGGATGTCTTCGACAGTGCGGAGGGGTTCGAGCAGGTCGACAAAGTCATCAAGATCGATCAGACGCCTATCGGCAGGACTCCGCGCTCGAACCCCGCTACGTACGTCGGACTATATACGGCCATACGCGAGGTGTTCGCAAAGCTCCCGGAGAGTCGGGCACGCGGATACAAACCCGGCCGGTTCAGCTTCAATGTAAAAGGGGGGCGTTGCGAGAACTGCGGCGGCGCGGGAACGATTCGCATCGAGATGCACTTCCTCAGCGACGTGTACGTACCGTGCGACGTCTGCGGCGGCAAGCGCTTCAATCGGGAGACGCTGGAAGTCCACTACAAGGGGAAGAGCATCTCGGAAGTGCTCGATCTCACCGTGGATGAAGCTCGCGATTTCTTCTCCGCGGTACCCGCGGCACGCAGGAAGATCGAGACTCTCGCGGCAGTGGGGCTCGGATATGTCACGCTCGGCCAGAATGCCCTTACGCTCTCCGGGGGCGAGGCACAACGCGTCAAGCTCGCCAACGAGCTCTCAAAGCGAGCCACGGGCGGAACGGTATACCTTCTGGATGAGCCGACCACGGGGCTGCACTTCGAGGATGTGCGAACGCTTCTCAATGTGCTGGATATGCTCGTAGACGATGGGAACACCGTCGTGCTAATCGAGCACAACATGGACGTAATCGCGCACTGTGATTATATCGTGGACCTTGGGCCTGAAGGTGGTGGCTCCGGGGGGCGAGTGGTAGCTACAGGGAGGCCTGAGGAAGTTGCGGAAGTGTCCGAATCTCACACCGGCCGCTTTCTCAAGGAGACTCTGTCGCGGAAACGGGAGAAATCGTGGAACGGCGTCGCCTCCTGAGGTGGGTGATACTGCTGACGTGTACGGCTCTCGCGTTTCCTGCGTTTGGGCAAGACGCTCCTGGGCAGGAGGACGCTGGGCAGGAGGACGCTGGGCAGGAGGACGACACGTCTCCGCCGGAGGAAGAGGAACCTGACCTTCGGACCCGGACTCGGGCTCGTGACATCCAGACGGCCACATACTATGAGCTGGTAAGCTGGGCTGAGCGGTTGAGTCTTGCCACTGAAGGAACACGGGCGGAGCTGGCGGAGCGGGTAGCGGAGCACTACGACGTGGAGTTGCCCGACGCTCCGGCGGAAGACCTCGAGGGGCGCGAGGTTACGATTGAATCCGCGCAGGACTTGCAGTACTTCACGCTGGAGGATATCGAGGAGGACTACGTCAGGCTGGTCGGCGGTGTTTCGGTCGTGCTGGAAGACGCTCAGCGCGACGGGGTACACCGGATCCAGGCAGATGAGCTTCTCCTAAACCGTACCGAAGAGCTACTGTCAGCTTCGGGAAACGTCGAATACGTGATCGAGCGCGCGGATGATACGGAGCGGTTCCGCGGTGAATCGCTTTCCGTTGAGCTGGACGATTGGTCCGGCAGCTTCCTGCGGGGAGTGAGCCGGCGTACGCGTGAGGTAGATGGGGAAGATATCGACTTCCGCTTCAGCGGCCGGCATATATCACGGTCACCCGATGATGTCGTCGTCTTAGAGGACGGCAGGATCACTTCGTCGGAAATGGATCCACCCAGCTACTACATCCGTGCCGATCGCATCTGGGTAATGGACGACGGCGATTGGGGGCTGGAGCGGGGCTCTCTCCACGTGGGCCGGGTGCCGATGCTTTATTTCCCTTACTTCTTCCATCCGGGCCGAAGGATGATCTTTCACCCTGCTATCGGAAGCCGTGACCGGATGGGAACCTATCTTCAGACAACCTACTACATTGCCGGACGGCGTGAGGACGAGGACGAGCCCCTTTCTTTCCTGCAGATGACGGAGGTAGACGAAGAGACGCCTCTCGAGCGGGAAGGACTCTTCCTACGGAGTGCCCCGGAGCGAGAAAAGGAGCCGGATGAGGATACGATCAGAATCCTCGGCGACGTCTATACGGCGCTCGGACTCCACCTCGGGGCTGATCTCGATCTGGCTCCTCGCGATCCTCTTGGGGCAACGCGTTGGCGGCTGGGTTTGGCAGCCACGCGCCTCCGGTACGCCGATCCGTTGACCACGGATCGTGCGACAACGTTCTTTGTTGGCGATGACGGCGAGGTGGGTGAGCATTGGTCGCCCTCTATGCTTCCCGGTGCTCGGGTTCCGTTCCGATTCTATTCTGATCTCTCCACGGAGCTACGCGAGCTTCCGGGAGGGACCACGATTACCGTAGGTCTACCGGTATACTCGGATCGCTACATCGAGCGTGATCTATTCGATCGGGCCGAGCACATCGACTGGGGCGGTTTGACGGGGCTCTCGGATTCGCCCGAGGAGCCTCCGGGAGTGAGGAATCGGAAGGCGTGGGACGCGCGGGCAAGGGTCAGCCCCCGGGTCGACCAACTCGAGCCTTGGGTGGGGAGAGTAAGCATTTCGCCGCCGATTGCGGCAAGTCTCGCCTGGAGATACCGAAACGTCGAGGATCCCCCCGGATACGTGGCTGAGGCTATTGATCCGCCCGACGGCTCGTTCTTCTACCCGGACCAGTTTACGCTGCCGAGCGTCCGGGGCCGGATTACGGGGACGCTACTCGAACCGCCGAAGCCCGAGCCTTTCGAGCCGCGGGAGGTCCCCGACGATCCGGAGCTGAGACCTCCGCGATCGCCCGAAAGCGGGGCTACCGCTGCCGAGAGACAGGAGACTGCGGCGGCGCGCGACCGGAATCAGCTAAAACGCGACGGGGCGGGCGAGGAACCGGAGGTCCGGCTTCCGGAACGCCCGGGTGACGTTTCGGTGGTTGATCCTACATACCCATGGGCGTACGGGATTGACTATGCCCTTCGTCCTCGGCTGGACCTGGAGGGGTGGTTTGATGATGACCAATGGAGGGAGCCCGGCGATGTGGACTTCGGAGTAAGAAACTGGAGGAGCCTTAGGGATCTCTCAGGGGAGATCTCATACCACGCGGGTTTTGACGGCCCGTTCCTAACGGCCGACGGATCTTCGCTCGGTTTTGCGCACCGGCGGAGGCGGGCGTTCGCCTTTGCGGAGGGTGTATCTCCGGAGGAAGAGGAAGAGTTGAGACGGCGGGCAGCCCAAGCGGACAGTGTTGAGCTGGATAACACGCTGGCGCTATCCACGAAGCCGCTCGGCGGAGTCGAGCGCTTAGCGGAGTCGCAGGTGAGCTACCGGCTGAGCAAGAACCTGTACGAGCAGTCGTTCGAGGAGTTGGACGACGAACTGGAACCTACCTATCAGGAAGATTGGTTCCGTTGGGACGACGAGATGGTCACTGAGCACCGCATCGATCCCGCGCTTCGCGTGAGCTTGTTGGGGGCGACGCAGAGCCTTTCGACCCGCGCGGATCTGCCGCCGTTGGACGAGCGCGTGACCGCGGCGTTGAGGCTGGTGACCGGCCCGTTGACATCGGAGCTGTCGACCGGATTCAGGGGGAGCCCGCCCGAACGCGAATATGATCCGCTCCGTCTCAGGCAGGATCTGGAGGTTACCCCGAACGTGAGCTTGGGAGGCTCGGTGGACTACGAGTGGGAGGAAGAGGAGGTTGTCGCCGTTGCCGGAGATGCGGACGCGTGGTTCTTGTCCGGACAGGTGGAAGCCGAGCGTCTCGAGGAGGAGGCGAATGAGCTCTATGTTACGAGGGTGTCCGGACAAGCGCGCACCGGCGGCTTCTTGGCGGCGTTGAACATGGGACGGAGGGAGGGAGTAACGTTCGAAGGGGCCGAGGAAGGATGGGTCCGAGACGGCGAGCCGCGGCTCCAGCCGGAGTCGGCCGACGTCTCATACTCTCTTGAGGTAGAGCCCGATCCCATGTGGCGCGGCAGGATCAGGCACGAGCTCGCCCTTGAATCGTCCCTCGATGTCGATTTCCTGCGTTTCACTGAGAGCTCTTGGGATCTCGAGGTGGACTATGCGCTGTCCATTCACCGTTTTCTCGATCTTCGTTTGACGACAACCTCCAGGAACAACGCAATCTACCGTTATGTGCCGAGACTGGCGGAGGAGATTGGAGTGGAGCCGGTGAACCCGCTTTCGGATCTCATACGGTCGTTCGCCTTTTTCAGTCCCGAAGACCGGCGGGCATCCGCGTTCAACCTTCACCAGTTCAGTATTGATCTTATTCAGGATCTGGGAGAATGGGACCTCGAAATCGGGTATCGGGGTGAGCCGAGGGAGCGAACGGTCAATGACGTCAGAGAGTACGAATGGGGCAGTAGCCTGGACATCCGGGTTGCCTGGCGTCCCATTCCAGAGCTCGACCGTGACGTTCGGCGGGCCGACGGAGATTGGGAGCTCTGACCGGAGGCGGTACTGAAGCGGGACGACCGGATGGCTGTCGTTGAGCAAGACGGCGGGGGCCGGCTGCTTGACGTCAAACGCAGAGTGAAGCTACGCTATAGATGGAGTACGTAGGGGAGCACGATTGGGCAACAGTACAGCAGTAGTGTTGGAGACCAACGCACTCACGTCGGAGGTGTGCGGCGCAAACGACGCCAACCTGAAAGTCCTGGAGGAGCTTCTCGGGATACGCATTCTCTCGCGGGGGAACGAGCTTTACCTGGAATCGGAGGATCCGAACACTCAAAAGTTGTTCCACGACGTCCTAGGTGAGCTACAGGCGCTGGCTCGGGGCGGGCGAGCGCCCGGACCGGAGCAGGTGCGAACCATATTCGAGTCGCTTTCTGAAAGCGCCGATGTTTCGCCGTCGGCGATGCGTGAGACTAAGATAGAGATCCCAGGAGGCTTTGGAGTAGTCCATCCGCGTGGGGCCACGCAGACCTCCTTCATAAGAGGAATGGACACTCATGAGATGTCGTTCTGCATTGGGCCGGCGGGCACCGGGAAGACTTTCTTGGCTGTGGCGCATGCGCTCGCGGATGTGTTGGCTCGTCGCCGGCGGAAGCTGGTGCTGACGCGACCAGTGGTGGAAGCAGGGGAGAATCTGGGGTTTCTGCCGGGTGATCTGACACAGAAGATTAACCCGTATCTGCGCCCTCTCTACGATGCGATGGAAGCGCTTATCCCGGTGGAGACCATCACCCGAATGGAGTCCAATCGCATTATTGAGATCGCTCCTCTTGCGTATATGCGGGGAAGGAGCTTGCGCGATTGCTACATCATCTTGGATGAAGCTCAGAATACGACGCGTGAGCAAATGAAGATGTTTCTGACGCGGCTCGGTGAGAATTCAAAGGCGATCGTAACCGGGGACGTCACCCAGATCGACTTAGGCCGAAAGGAAGATTCGGGCTTGGTGCACGCGATCTCGATTCTGTCGAATCTCGAGGAGATCTACATCTGCCGGTTTGGCAGCCGCGACGTGGTACGGAATCCCTTGGTTCGAAAAATAGTAGCAGCGTATGAAGCAAGCTGACGCGGAGCCTCCAGACTATCACTCATCTCGCTACGCTGAGCTCGTGACGCATGACTCATCATCTATCTCTGTTCAACTTGATTCCAGCATTTCGGCCGGATCCGGCTTGGACGGGACAGCTGCTGTTGAGCGTGACTCAAACGGGGTTGCTGTGACCGGAACCACGTCGGCCGGCATCGCTTTGAGCGGTAGCGCCGTGATCGAGCCCGGCGCTGAGGAGAGCGAGCGGGACAACGAGCTGGTGCTCTCCGCGGCGGAGATCGCCGGCTTTGCTGCCAGAGTGCTGGAGTATTGTAGTCTAGCCGGTTGGGAGCTCTCGATTCGCGTTGCCGGTCCGGCGGTTGCTCGGGAGATGAACCGGGAATACCGCGGCCGCGATGAGCCCACGGATGTGCTGAGTTTCTCTCAGATTGAGACAAACGAACCGGAGCTTGTGGTCTCGGAACTGTCGCAGCCCAGGGCATCCGGGCAGGAAACCGGGGCGTCTGGGGGTGGGGGCGAGGAGGGCCTGACCGGGCGACGGCGGGTTGCCGGTGACTTGTTGCTATGCCAGAGCGTCATCGTTGAGCAGGCCTATGCACACGAGGTCTCCCCGCAAGAAGAGCTTTGTCGGGTTTTGACGCACGGGATTCTCCATCTTGCCGGATGGGACCACGAGACCTATGACCTCAAGGAGGAGATGTTACGATTTCAAGAGCAAATTCTGGACGAACTGCTTCAGGAGAGTTGCCTGTGAAGTTCCTTAGCCGACTGTTGGGCCGCGACGCATCAAGCGACCAGGATGCGTACATGTCCCTGAACCTCGAAAAGCGGGACATGATACGAGGAGTTGTCCAGCTGTCGGAGACGATGGTGAAGGAGGTGATGGTTCCTCGTATCGACGTTGCTTTCGTGCCCGTCGACATGAGGGGACCGGAGCTCTTCGAGAAGGTTGCAGCCGGCGGTCATTCGCGCTATCCCGTATTTAATCAGAGTATCGACAATGTCGTAGGGATGCTCTATGCAAAGGACCTGCTCCGCTTTCTATTGGTCGACGAAGAGGTGAAGATCGACTCGATCATCCGCAAGCCGTACTTCGTCCCGGAAAGCAAGCGTTTGGACTCACTCCTGCGCGAGATGCGCCACCGTCGAGTTCACATTGCCGTTGCAGTTGACGAATACGGCGGGGTGAGCGGGATCGTTTGCCTGGAAGATATCATCGAGGAGATCGTCGGAGATATCCAAGACGAGTTCGACAACGAGCAGGAGGAGATTCTGGAGCTGGGGGGGGACGCGTATCTTTGCGACGCTCGCGCCAACCTGGACGAAGTAAACGAACGCTTGGGAGTCGAAATACCGCAGGACGACTTCGACACTGTAGGCGGCCTTGTTTTCGATCTGTTTGGAAGAATCCCTGCGAAATTCGAGAAGGTACGTTACGGCAACTTGGAGTTCATCATTCAAGAGATGGACGGGCACAAGATCAAAACCGTGAAGCTGGTGCAGCTGCATGACGTGCAGGACAACGGGGCCTAAACAGAGGGCGATGTGCCTTCGTCTCATCTGTCGCTCGCCGCAAGCGTTGCTTGTTCTTCTCATGCTTGCAGGCGCTCCCGCCGTAGGGAACACGGAGACTGCCCGTGAGCTGTATGAACTCGGGGAAAGTGCGTTTGCTCGCCGGGACTACCCGGAAGCAGTGCAACGCTTTCGAGATGCTTTGGAGCTCAACGAAGCCTACATGGAGGCGCGGTTGGGATTAGCGCGTAGCTATGCCGAGCTGGACGAGCTGGATGCCGCCTTGGATGCGATTGACGAGGCTCGTCGCAGGGCCGGGAGGCGGACGGATGTAGTGGTCTTGCAGGGCGAGTTGCTGGTTCGCGCGGGAGAGCTCGACGCTGCGCGGGAGGTATTCGAAGAAGCGCTCTCGCGTGAGCCGAATAACACCTCCGCCCGAATCGGTCTAGCGGAGCTCGCAGTCGCTAAAGGGCAAGCCGAAGATGCGCTGAGACGCTATCGAAACGTCCTGGAATTGGCGCCGCAGAACCGACGCGCTCTGCTGTCGTTGGCGATTGTGCACCACGAGCTCGGCCGGATCGGAGAAGCTGCCCGGTATATTCGGCTCGCTCTTGACTATCATCAGGAGCACCCCGGCGTCCACATACTGGCTTCGGAGTATTTTCTCACCGAAGGGGAGTATCAGCGGGCAGCCGAGCATGCCGAGACGGCAACGCGGCTCGATCCGGGCGCTCCTACGGCCTGGGAGCTCCTGGCCAAGACCGAGCTTGCAAAAGGGCAGCCGGAAGCGGCGGTTGCTCACGCGGAGGAGGTGATCGATCGTGTGCCCGACGAAACGGTGGGATTCTACCTGCTCGGAGTGGCACTTCGGCGGGCCGGCTCATACTCTGAAGCGATCGACGCGTTCGAGCGCCTATTGGAGATCGATGTAGAGGACGAAATCGCCCGACTCAACGCCGAAGCCATCTTGCTGGAAGAGTTCGATCTGGAGGACGAGCGGCGGCAACCATTTGCGGAGTATCGTTTCGATCGAGGTGCCTCGCTTCGGGAGGAGAACCTCTTTCGGCAGGCGCTTGGGGCATATCGGCGAGGACTGATGCTGAGTCCCTTTGACGAGAGCGGGCGACGACAGTTTGCCGAGCTTCATCGTAGTCTGGATCACCGGGCGCGATACTTGCGCGAGCTGGAGCTGATGCAGGATCTGGGCATGGACGATCAACAGGTTCGGGACGCTATCGACATATACACCAGCGTACTCGCTCAGAGCGTCTCGGTACGATGGGGAGTCGATCAGTACGAATTAGCTCGGGACCGAACGGAGCTCGGGCTCTTTTACGAAGTCAATGCAGGGTTGATGCGCCGGCCTGACTCCGCTTGGGCAGGAGCGACCTCGTTGCGTGACGCGCTCCGAGGTTACGAGAAGGTAGACGTGCGCGAAGACGTCGCCGAGGTTCGAAGTATGGACGAGGCCATGGAGGCGGCGCGGGACCGCGGGCTCGACTACTTCGGAATCGTCGACGTTCAGGAGGGCGACCGCCATCTGTCCGTAGAGCTTACTCTTTACCATGGTCGGAGCGGTGAGGAAATCGAAACCCGGCAAGCGTTGCGAAGCGGAACGCGCCGCGTAGAACGAGCGATGTATCGTCTTGGGGAGCAGCTCGTTGAGCAAGTTCCGGCTCGCGGGCGTATCATTGATCGGGAGGGCAGGCGTGCCCTCGTGTCACTGGGCAGGCGCGATGGGATCGAAGAAGGCGAAGTGCTCCACGTGGTACGCCGCGGACGGGTGGTTGCTTCACGGGATCGGATCGGCCTGCAGTATGGAGCTGGTGATGAGCTGGGGACGCTCGAGGTCGAGCGCGTGGATGATGTTGTAGCGGAAGGCGTGTTGCAGCAAGCTGGGTTCTTCGATCTGTTCAGCATCGGCGACACGGTGATCCAGGAGCTACCGGATCGGCTTACAGTCCGCGAGGATCGTGTGCTCTTTCCCCCGGTGTACGATCGGATACGCGTTGTCGACTGAGCTACCGGGTGTGGCCGGACTTCCAATCCGTTTTCCTTTCCAGACCGCAGCTTCCGGACTGTAGGCTCGACCGCCTGTACGAGGCGGTACTACTGGCCGCACGCTTTGCGGCGAGCGTCAATCGGTTGGCCGACCGAGATATGGCCCGAATTGACATCGATATCGCTTTAACGTATAGTTGCGCCGTAAGATAGAACAATTCACGGGGGTACCTATGAAGATTGCGATCAATGGCTTTGGACGTATTGGAAGAGGCGTATTTCGCGTTGCTCTGGAGAAGAATGTACAGGTCGTGGGGATCAACGACGTAATGGATACCACGACAATGGCTCATCTGCTCAAGTATGACTCGACGCAAGGAAGGTTCCCTGGGACAGTGAGCGCTGACGAGAACCACCTCATTGTCAACGGAACGAAGTACCGTGTGTTGGCTGAGAAGAACCCAGCTCAGATACCGTGGGGTGACAAGCCGGACGTAGTTATCGAGTCCACCGGAGTCTTCCGTGAACGGGAGAGCAGCAAGGGCGGATACGGTGACCACTTGAAGAACAAAGATTATCCGGCAGGTCGTGTCATTCTTACCGTGCCGGCAAAAGACGAAATCGACAACATGATCGTTCTCGGTGTGAATGACTCGGCGCTCAAGGACAGTGATAAGTGCGTAAGTAATGCTTCATGCACGACTAACAGCCTTGCGCCGGTCGCTAAGGTGCTGCACGAGCGCTTTGGTATCGAGCATGGTCTTATGACCACGATCCACAGTTACACCGCTGACCAAGCGATACAGGATTCGCCCCATAAAGATCTCCGCCGGGCCCGTGCGGCGGCTGAGAACATTATCCCGACCACAACGGGAGCGGCTCGGGCGGTCGGTAAGGTTATGCCTGATCTCAATGGTAAGCTGGACGGTGTCGCTATCCGGGTTCCGACGCCCACCGGATCGTTAACGGACCTTGTGGCAACTCTCAAGCGGGACGTGACTGCGGAAGAGGTGAATGCTGCCATGAAGGAAGCGGCTGAGGGGCCCATGAAGGGTATCCTGGAATACACGGAGGATCCGATCGTATCAACCGACATTATCCACAATCCCCATTCCTCCATTTTCGACGCGTTGAGCACCATGGTTGTGGCCAATCGTACCGTCAAGGTCTTTGCCTGGTATGATAATGAGTGGGGCTATGCCCACCGAGTAGTGGACCTCGCCAAGAAGCTGGCGTCGTAACGCGTTCGGCAAGCACGTTCAATAGCTCCAGGGCCGCGGATGTGACGTTCGCGGCCCTGTTCGGTACGCGAAAGGAGGCTCTCATGTCGGTACGTACGGTGAAGGATCTGGATTTGCAGAATAAGCGCGTTCTTATGCGCGTAGATTTTAACGTCCCACTCGAGGACGGCAAGGTTACCGATGACAGCAGAATCCGTGCAGCCCTCCCCACCATCAACTATGTTCTGGAGCAGCCCGGTACGAAAGTCGTGCTTATGAGCCACTTGGGGCGGCCGAAGGGCTCCCCGGATCCCAAGTTTTCGTTGCGTCCTGTATCCGACCGGCTTGCGCAGTTGGTTGGGAGGCCGGTCTCATTTGCGGAGAGCTGCATTGGTGAGGACGCTGAACGGCTGGTCAACCAGGCTTCGGAAGGCGCGGTAATCGTTCTCGAGAACACTCGGTTCCACCCTGAGGAGACCAAGAACGATCCTGAGTTCGCGAAGAAGCTGGCAGCGCTCGGGGATGTGTTTGTGAGTGACGCGTTTGGCAGCGTTCATCGCGCCCATGCGTCCACTGAAGGTGTGGCACGGTATCTACCGTCCGCCGCGGGTTTCCTTATCGAGAAGGAAGTACGATTCTTCGAACCACTCGTCACTGACCCGCCCCAGCCGTTTGTTGCTATTATCGGTGGGGCAAAAGTCTCGACCAAGATCGATGTGCTTCAGACTCTTCTCCCTCGTTGTAAGACGCTGATCATCGGCGGAGGGATGACATACACCTTCATGAAGGCCCAAGGGATTGCTGTCGGGAATAGCCTGGTCGAGGAGGAGTATCTCGACACCGCCAAGAATCTCATCGCGCAGGCCAAAGATGCCGGCGTGGAACTATTGTTTCCAAAGGATCACGTTGTCGCAGACGAGTTCTCAAAAGATGCTTCGCCGCAGAAGGTAGACAGCGTAGAGATCCCGGAAGGTAAGATCGGAATGGATGTCGGCCCTAAGACGCTGGAAGCTATGCGGAGCGTCATCTCCGGAGCTAAGAGCCTGGTGTGGAACGGACCGATGGGCGTTTTTGAGTTTGCTCCTTTCGCCGAAGGCACGCTCGAGACGGCGAAGATGGTTGCCGAGTGCGAGGGTATGACCGTCGTCGGCGGGGGTGATTCGGTTGCTGCCGTGAATAAGTTTGGCCTCTCGGACCGGGTCGATCATGTATCCACTGGGGGCGGAGCCAGCTTGGAGTTCCTGGAAGGCAGGGAACTCCCCGGGATTGCGGTATTGCGCGCTCGTTAGGCGTACGCGCGCCACAATGGGTCGGGGGCGTTGTATTGCCCAAGGAATGGGCGTGATTGCCGCCGGCCCGGTACTTAATCAGGAGGTTGAAGTTGAGGATACCCTATATTGCTGGGAACTGGAAAATGCATATGACCGTAGCGGAAGCTACGGCGCTCGCACGTGAGCTGGTTCACGAACTGAGCGACGTTCCTCACACGGTAATGGTGGCTCCTCCGTTTACTGCGTTGGCTGCGGTAGCGGATGTCCTTCGGGGTAGCTCAATCCGGCTAGGAGCGCAGAATATGGGACCTGCTGAGTCAGGTGCACATACCGGTGAGATATCTCCCGCGATGTTGACGGACCTCGGCGCGAGTGCCGTTATTATCGGCCACTCGGAGCGGCGACACACGTACGGCGAGTCAGACGAGCTGATCAATGAGAAGATGCATCTTGCTCTTGCGTATGGGCTGTTGCCGATTCTCTGCGTGGGCGAGACGCTGGACGAGCGTGAAGCCGACCGAGCGGAGACAGTGGTTAAGAAACAGGTGGAGGCCGGGCTCTCCGGGATCAGCTCAGATCAGATGAAGCGCATAACCGTTGCATATGAACCGGTATGGGCCATTGGGACCGGGCGTACCGCTACGCCGGAGGATGCGGACGAAATTCACGCCGTTATTCGGCGAATTTTGGCGGAGCGGTATTCCCAATCTGTAGCCGAATCGGCCGTTATTCAGTACGGTGGGTCTGTGAAGCCGAGCAATATCGCGGGGCTCATGGCCAAGGAGAACATCGACGGAGCTCTGGTGGGCGGTGCTTCGCTATCGGCGGACAAGTTCGTGCCCATTGCCCGTTTCGACCGGAGTTGAGGTTTGGCCGCGGTGGCTTCGGTGATGGTAGCGCTCGGGTCTATACTGCGGTAAGATTAAGGAGGAGAAATGGGAGCGTTATCGATATTGGTTCTGGTCATTTTTGCCATCACTGCTCTCCTTCTCATAGCGCTCGTGATGGTGCAAGACGAAGGTGGCCAAGGACTGGGAGGAATTTTCGGCGGTGGCGGTGCCTCGCAGCAGGTAGGAAACCGTTCGGGGAATATTCTTACCAAGGCTACATCTATTCTGGGTGCAATATTCATTATAGGTGCCTTCGCTCTGGCGTGGCTGAATCGAACTCCCGAAGGTGGAGATATTGAGGCGGCGGCGCGGCAACTTCGAGGCGAAGATCAGGTGCGCGTCAACTGGTGGGAAGAGGACGCAGAGGCAGACGAGGTCGTAGATCCTGACTCGCAGGAGCTTGAGGTTGGCGAGGAGGAGCTGGATGACTTCGAACTCGAACTGTTCGAAGAGCCGTAGCAGTGTGGCGTAGCGTGACGTCTCGTTACGTTGGACTCCATAATAGAATAGCCTGAGGGCCGGCCGCCTTCGGGCGAAGCACAAAGGGGGGCACGTGAGAGTTGCCGTCGTTTTCTACCCGTATGCGAGGCGAGAAAAGCTGCTTTCTATCGCTAAAGGGCTCGCGTCGGGGATTCAAGCAAAGGGACACCAGGTAGATATCGTGGACGGCAGCCGTGACGTCAATACCAAGCTGACGATCTACGAGTACATATGCCTTGGAACAGAGGGCGTGTCTTTCTTCTCGAGCAAGATTCCTGAACGGCTGAAGGAGTTTCTGGGCGCAGCAGGAATTGTAGCAGGTAAGCGTTCGTTCGCGTTCGTGGTGAAGAAGGGCTTCGGCCAGGGCAAGTGTCTGTCACGGCTCATGAAGCTCATGGAATCTGAGGGAATGTTCCTCAAGTTTTCAGAGGTGCTTTCCGCACCGGAGGAGGCTGAGGAAGTCGGGAAGCGGTTGAACATAGGATAGGGGCGTACGCGTGCCGGCTCGGTGTTCGTCGGTGCCGAGTGTAGCGGTTCGTTATGCAACAGGTTCGTACGTACTACGACATACTGGATGTAGACGCGGAATCGTCCCAAGACGAGATCAAACGGGCGTTTCGGCGGAAAGCAAAGGAGCTTCATCCCGATGTAAACGGGCAACGCTCTACATCCACTGCCGAGATGCGGGCCTTACTGAAGGCATACGAGACACTCGGCAATCCGGAACGCCGATCCGTGTACGACCGGACGCACTTCATCGTCCCGAGGCGATGTCGTTTCGACTACCGGGAGTTCTTGAGGTCCCGTTCGTACGATATGGAAAGCCAAAGTAAGCTAATCTTTTTTGATCTGCTGCACAGCAGGGAGTCCGACGCGGTGGAGCTGTATGATCGATTGCGCTGCAATCACGAATTCGACCTCTCCAAGCACCTCGACCGCGAAGACTTCATGGACTGTGCTTACTTGCTTGCTGAAGTGTACGAGAATCGAGGGGAGTACCTACAAGCGTATCGGTTACTGAAGAGCATTGTGCAACTGGAGAATGAGCGGCCGTATTTCCGGCACTTCATCGAAGAGGTTATTGAGAAACTCAAGACGATCACGTGCTTTAAGATGGTAGGAGTGGAGTCTTGGGACGTGGTACTCGAGTGTCTTGAGGAGCTCGTGGCTTTCGACTTCTCGCGAAAAGATACGGCGTTCTTTCTAAAAAAAGCAGCAGAGATCTATTCTGAGCAAAACGACCATGATACCGCGGTACGGTATCTGCGGAGAGGTCTTTCTCTGGACGAGAAGATGACCGGGATCAAGAAGCTGAAGCAGAAGATAGGTTTCGCAGAGTGACAGCGGGTTAACGGGTGAGCTCCGACGGTCTCCCACGCTTCCTCAGCCGACAAACGGTTCGCGGATTGCTGGGGCGGACGCCGGAGAGCTGGTGGCTTACGTGGCGCGTGTGGTAGAGTCAACGCTATGAAGATTCGTTCCTTTGGCTCGCGGGGGCGTGGGCTGCTTGGCACGCTCGTTATAGCTGTGTCCCTGACGGCGTCAGTCGACGTCTTCGCACAAGTGATCGACCGGACAGTCGCGGTGATACGCCTCACGGAGACGGTAAGCATTAGCGCACGCGGATTTCAGTCTGCGGTTGAACGGTACGAAGGACAGCTCGGACGGCAGCTGACCTCTTCGCAACGGCGGACGGTGCTGGAAACCATGATCAACGAAGAACTCCTCCTTCAAGCTGCTCGGCGTGCGGGGATACGCGTGAGCGAGGCCGAAGTAGATGTGGAGCTTTCGCTGGAGCGCGGGAGGCTCGGTCCGCACGTGTCTGAAGAGCAGTTTCGGCTGATGATAGAAGAGCAGTTCGGAATGTCGTTTACGTCTTACCGTAAGCAGGTGCGGGAGGAGATGACAAGAAGCCGCTACGTTCAGAGGATAGGGCTGGAGCGTTTCGAAGGACTTCCGGAGCCAAGCGAGGAGGAGATCTCGGCAGTGTATTCGGAGAATGTCGAGCAGTTCGTGAATCCGGAAATGGCTCGGCTGGAGCACGTCTACGTGGACTTGGCGGAGCTCGCCGGCGCTCAGGAGACTGAGCGGCGCGATAGGCTGGCTGCATTGGAAGGGCGTATTAGGCGAGGGCGATTGACTTTCGACGAAGCGATGGAGCTTGCTGAGGAGGAACATTGGCTAGAGAGCGGCGATTTGGGTTATCTGCCCAAGAGCGACCCCCTGGTACGCGCACAGTTAGGGGCTGAGTTCGTGGATGCCGTTTCGCGCCTAGACGTGGATGAGGTCAGTACGGTTCTGGAATCCAACGTGGGCGTGCACATCGTACGGGTTTCGGATCGCTTGGAGCCGAGATTGTTAGGACTGAATGATCCCATCTTTCCCGGCGAATCGGTTACGGTTCGAGAGAACATCGCAGCCTATATCATGAATTTGAGAGCCCAAGAGTACTTCCAGCGGGAGGTCGATCGGACGATCGCTGAGCTTCGCGAGGAGGCAGAGATCACCGTATACGAAGACCGGCTGTAGGCAAGGAAGACGTAGGGTATGGGGCTGAGGCGACAGGCGCGAATTCTGGCGGTACAAGCGTTATACGCTTGGGACATGGGTAACGTCGCGGTGGATGAGCTACTCGCCTTCGGTTGGGTAGATACCTTTCCATACCGTGCACAAGAGGGCAAACGGAACGAGCTGTTGAGTTTCGCGCGGTTGCTGGTATCCGGAACGCTCGAGCATCGCCAGGAGGTTGACCGGCAGATTCGCCGTCAATTGGAGCATTGGGACTTCTCGCGGCTGGCCGCGGTGGATCGGGCTATACTGAGAATGAGCACGTACGCTCTGCTCTTCTACCGGTCCATTCCGCCGAGCGTGACTATCGATGAGGCGGTTGCGATAGCTAGATTGCTGGGCAGCGACGAGTCGTACCGGTTTGTAAACGGTATCCTCGACGGCATCCGCCGGAGGGAACGCGCGGGCAAGGGAGCGAACAGTCGAACATGAGGCGAAGCTGGTCGGAGCTCGGGGCGTGCAGATGCAGGACCCTCGCCATTCTAGCGATTGCGGTTCTTCTGTTCGGCGTGGTCACCGCAGGAATTGTCCGGTGGATCGACCACGAAAGCCGCCGCCGCGCAACGGAGATGGAGCTGAGCCGTATCGACCGGGCGCTTGCGCGGGAAGCTTACGAGGAGGCCGCCGGCGAAATTGAGCGTGTCGTGACGGAGAACCGATTTGAGACGCCGCTTCTGAGCTTGTTGGCTCGGGCACGTACTGTGGGTCGGGGCGCGAAGAAGGCGGAGTTCTTTGCTGATATGGGCGAACTGGCGCTTGAGAGCGCAAGAGTTCGCACCGACTCTCTTCGCGCGGTAGCGGCGTTGGCGGCGTTGCACGCAGGACGGGTAGAGCGAGCAGCCTCTCATGCTCGAGAGCTCAGCGCCGACCAGTATCCAGCGCTTTTCGCTTCGGTACGCCTCCATGGAGGCGCCGTGGAACCTTTGGAAGGCGAGGACTTACCGGCGGTGTTGTCCCGTCTGAAGCGTCATGGTAAGGCGGGCGACTTCGAGCAGGCTTATGAAGCGACGGGTCGGGCGGAGTTCTTGGGTAATGCCCTCCTTTTGAGGTTGGAAGGTGGGGAACGCCGTGAGGCGGCACGTATCGTTCATCGGGCTTTGCAAGAGATACCCCGGGAAGCTCTCGGGGAGGGTATCCTCTTCGTTGCGCTCCGTTCGGCGCTGGAGCATCGCGATGCTGAGCGCGCCCGGCAATTGCTATCGGAGCTTCCGGAGGAGAAACGGATAGCGCCTGAAGGCCTCCTTGCTGCTTCCGACCTCGCCGTGCTCGACCGGGACGAAGGGCAGGTTGTAGCTCTGGCACAGGAGTTGGTTGATGTCGCTCCCGATGAGTCGTACGTTCCCTTTCTCAACCTGGCGCTGGCTTCTGAGCGGGGTGAGGATGGCGTTGCCGGCGAGAGTTCTCTTTCCGAGTTTGCCGGCCGTTGGTTTGAGCTGAACGAGTTGCACGGTCTATGGGGGGAGAACGAGCATGGGGAGACCGAGGTGCAGGGGAACCGGATAGTCGGTGGTGCACCCGAAGCGCTCATAACCCAGGCGGTTGAACGGCATCCGGAGGAGACAAAACCGATTCTTCTCCTGGCACGCCGCTACGAGGAGGGTGGTGAAGCGGAGGAAGCGCAGCGCCTTTTGGAACGGTGGCTTGAGAGACGTGAAGAGGCTTCAGAGGTGGTTGCACAAGCACGGCGGTTAGAGCTGCGAACGCGAAGAGGCGAGGCGGAGTGGTGGGCGTTGCTGGACCGTTTCCCAAGGTCCGAGGAGATCGCTGGTTACCTCGGCGGTCGCCTCTGGGCTCGGGCAGACTGGGACGGTGTGCAGCGGATGGCCTCGCGGTCTCAGAACCCATCTGTGAGGGCGGTCTACCGTGCTGCTCTGGAAGCCAGACATTCACGATATGCAGAGGGGCGTCGTGTTCTTGATACGGCAATAGAAGAGCAGTCCCTGCCAGGATATCGCCTGCTGTTCGCCCGAGCGGTTCTGGCGATGCGGGATGATGAGCCGGAACGGGCGCTCGAAGAGCTGGAGGACGTGTACGCGCAAGCGTATGCGGAGGAAGCTTCGAGCGGAGAGCTTGCCCGCATTCAGGAAGGACGGGCCGAGGCGGCATACGCGCAAGACGCTTACGAAGACGCCGCGGCGTTCGCGCGCGCCGCGTTGGAGTGGGATTCGACGCGGAGGCGAGCTCGATCTCTGTTACGTGCGCTTGAAGCGGAAGCCGGTCTGTAGTAGCCTCACCAAACGTTTTTCATGATCAGACTGAAGAATCAGAAGCAAATAGAAGGTATTCGGAAGTCGTGTAAGCTCCTCGCCGAAACGCTCCAGCGCGTAGGAGAACTGGTGGAGGTTGGGAAGACTCCGAAGGAACTCGACGCGTTCGCCCGTGAGTTCATCGAGCGACGCCGAGGGCGGCCGGCATTCCTCGGATACCATGGTTTTCCCGGCGCGCTTTGCATATCCAAGAACGAAGCGGTTATCCACGGGATACCGGACGATGAGCCGTTGCGTTCGGGCGACGTAGTCAGCATCGACTGTGGTATCGAGTTGGATGGATACTACAGCGATTCTGCCGTAACGTTCGCAGTTGGTGATGTGCCGGAGGAGATCAAGCAGCTCATGCGTGTTGCGCACGAGTCATTGGAGCTGGGAATCCGAGAGGCCCAGGCGGGCAACCGGATCAAGGACATTTCTCGCGCCATCTATCAGCATAATCGGCAGTACGGGTATGGAATTGTCCGCCCGTATTGCGGACATGGGTTGGGTCTGGAGTTACACGAAGAGCCGAATGTTCCGAATTACGTGGGCAGAGGCCCCAATCCTCGTCTCAAACCCGGTATGGTGCTGGCAATCGAGCCCATGATAAACCTGGGAGGAGACGAGGTTGATGTGCTTGATGACGACTGGACGGTCGTGACGTCCGACAGCTCGATTTCGGTGCACTTCGAGCACACAGTTGCCGTCTTGAAGGAAGGCACTGAGGTTCTTACCGCGTTGGATTGAACTGATGAGAAGCGGGGACGGACAGTAGCTATGCGGAAAGATTTCATTGCGTATGACACGGTGAGGGACAACGCGCTCAAGCTCGCTGCTCGCATCCACGAGGAGGGTTTCATCCCGGACGTCATCTACGTGAGCTTGCGGGGTGGCGCCTACGTCGGCAACGTGATTAGCGAGTACTTCAAGCTGGTCTGTACCAGAGAGCGACCGGTGTTCTACGCAGCGGTTGTGGCACGTTCATACACGGACATCCGAGTGCAGGAGCGCGTCATGGTGGACGGTTGGACGTACCAGCCGGAATACCTGCGGACCGGCGACAAAGTGCTCCTCATCGACGATATCTTCGATTCAGGGCGAACCATCAACCATCTCGTGGAGATCATCCTGGAAAAGGGAATTCCTCGGCGGGACGTACGGATCGCAGTACACGACTACAAGATACGCAAGTTCCGCGAGGACGTGATGCCGATCCAGCCCGACTATTACGCGCGGCGCCACGTGGTCGAGACGCCGGAGGAAGACGTGTGGATCCACTACCTGAGTCACGAGCTCGTCGGCTTGACGGAAAAGGAAGTGGTGGCGCAGTATCCCGATCCGGAGGTCCAAGCCATCCTGAAGGACCGGTTGCGGAAAGCCCAGCCCTGAGATCACGGGTGGCGGCCCTGAGATCACGAACGGCCCAGTCCTGAGGGCACCGGCAGCCGGCGCACGGTGCGCCTATTCGCGCATCCAGATGAAACTTTCCAGCTCCGAATCGTATGAGCCGCGCCAGAGTCCGGCGCCGACCGAGCCCGCAAACACCACGCGCTCCTCATCGTGATCGTCGTCCACCAAGAACGTCTTCACGCCCGTAATGGATAGGGCCGTGGCCTCGTAGTTGCCGGTTCCGACACCTTGTTCAGCCTGAGGCCGAAGTGGACGCCGGAGGTTAACGAGCTCCAAGTCGACGGCTTCGAAAAGGCCGGCGCGGGACCTCGACCCAGCCAGAAGCGTCTCGTAGCTACTCCCATTGGCGTCCTCGATGCTCATGACCGTAAGGGAGCGAAACTCGACCGTCTCATTTCTGACTTCATGGTCGTCACTACGCTGCCAATCTGAGCCGTCATATCGGACGATACGGCCGTTGCCGGCAAGGTAGAGCACATCATCGCCGTCATCGTCATACAAGTACGCCTGGCGGAACTTGGGCGTGCTGGGCCACTCATCCGGCCGTTGAGCTTTTGGCTTGATTTCGTCGACGTCGTCGTTATCGTCGACGAAGAAGATGGAATCACCTGCAATGATCCAGAGGCCATCCTCGTTGGGATCGTCGGGATCCTGATACCGGACCACGTCGTACACATGGTCCCAGGCATCGTCTCCCTCCGGTGGCGAAACTACGGGTTTGAACTCATCGTCGTTATCGTTCAGCTGGTAGAGCCCGTACCGGCTCGTGTCCTCGACGCTGACACTGAGGTAGAGAGCATCGTCGCCGTTCGCATCGATGGCCGTGAAGAGTCGATGGGCCTTTTGATCGTCCGCTAGCCCGCCGACAGGTTGCCAGTCGTCGCTCGACGTTCCTTCCGGTTCTCCGTCGTCGTCAAGGTCGATGCTGTAGACCTCCCGGCCGAAGATAGCGTAGATAGTATCTCCGAAGACGCGCATCGCTGAAGTGGTTTTGACGTCGCTGCCGTCGGGGGAAGCGATGCGGGTCCATTCAGTAGCGGCGCCAACCTCACGGTAGTGGATGCCTCCCGCGGCCGCAAAGAGGTAGTTGCCGCCGTCGGGGCGTACTATTGCGGTTACCGTGGCGTCGTTCGGTATGCCGCGGTCCTCTTCCACATCGATTTCCGTCTCCAGGCTTGCGAATATCCCGGTAGGCTGACGGTTGCATGAAGCGATAACGCCCGAGAGCACGATTGCCGTCAGCAGAATAGTCAGGTTTCTGATGATTGCGCCTTTGTTGTTCATAGACTTACCGTTCTCCCACGGATAGCGATTGCGCCGCCGGCCAACTAGAAGTTGTACCGTGCGACCAGATTGATCTGGAGGAAGTTGCCGAACCGCGTGTCTGTATCCTCGGGGCCATCGTCTCGCCCGCCGGTGTAGTTTTCCGGAACCCACGAGTAACGGGTCTCCAGCCCGAAGGCCCAATCGGCAGTGGCATTATAGAGCACCCCTCCACCCGCTTGAGCTGTCGGGCCGAAATAGAAGCGCTCTTCCAGCGTCATGAAGTTGATACCGAGTCCCATATGAACCGGGAACTCAAACGGATAGCGAACGAACGTGTAACCTAGTCGCGCGGTAATCGGCACCTGGAACAGAGTACGGTGTCTGTTCGGAGACGACATGAACGATCCGGAGAGCTCCGCGCCGACGCTTATGTTCTCCCCGACGAATGCATTCCATCGAAGGAACCCTAACCCGCCGATCCGAGTGCGATCGAGCCGCTGTGCGCGTTCGCCGGGGTCTGCGTACGGGTTGTGTACGAACAATAGCGTAGTGCTACCGAGCCCAATCATGAGGTTCTGATCGCCGAGCTCATAGAACGGTACCCCTACTACTTCCCGTTCTGCTTCGGGGATGTTTTCTCCTTCTTCTTGTGCATAAGCTCCACCCGGAGCAATGAGCGGCAGAGCCAGCGCGAACGCAATCGTAAGGGATACGCTAAATGGTGCCTTTCGTCGCATACGACCTCTCTGAATAAGGGTGATCCCGGCCTGCCGGGCACGTGTAGGCGGTAGCGTATCACGCACGCCAAGCTTGTACAACGCCTGCGCCGCTCATCGCCGCGCTGTCGGCCGGCGGTGCGCCGCACATCCGAAAGCTGACGCGTCAGTAGGGGCGTGCACATAGATCGTTGAATCTTTTGCGGGATTGTGGTACGACAATGCCCTAATGTCCGCACAGATACTCGATGGCCGAGCAACGGCTAACAGCATTCGCGAGCGAATTCGGGAAGAATCCGAGGAGCTTGCTCGCTCGAAAACTCCCCCGGGACTCGCGGTGGTTCTCGTGGGAGATGACCCGGCAAGCGCGACCTACGTCCGTAGCAAAGAAAGGGCGTGCCGGAAAGTCGGTATCCAAGGTTTCCAGCACCGGTTGCCGGCCGATACCGGAGAGTCGGAAGTCCTACAACTGGTGAGGAAGCTCAACCGTGACCCGGCGGTGCACGGTATACTCGTTCAGCTTCCGCTTCCCGGGCATATCGATGCGGATGTGGTGACCCACGCCATCGACCCGGACAAGGACGTCGACGGATTGCACCCGGTCAACCTGGGCCGGCTCGTAGCGGATCAGCCGGGGTTTGTGCCGTGCACGCCGCTCGGAATCGTCACCTTGCTCCAAGAATACGGAATTTCGACGGCCGGACAGCATGTCGTCGTCGTAGGGCGGAGCCTGCTGGTCGGGAAGACGCTCGCCAACCTTATGCTGACTCGGGGGAGCCGCGGGAATGCAACCGTAACGGTGTGTCACTCACGCACGCCGGATCTCACCAAGCACACCCGACAAGCGGATATCCTGGTGGCTGCTATTGGAGCCGTCGGCATGATCGACGGAGAGATGGTTCGTGACGGCGCGGTGGTGATCGATGTCGGCATCAACCGGGTGGATGATCCTGAGGCCAAGCGCGGTTACCGGCTTGTTGGGGATGTTGAGTTCGATTCAGTAAACCCGAAGGCCAAGGCGATCACGCCGGTCCCCGGCGGGGTGGGGCCCATGACGGTCGCCATGCTTCTGCAGAATACGATCTGTGCAGCTCGGCAGGCTTCTACTCGGTGGTAGCCCGCCGGTATGTTTCGTCGCCTCGAAGAGCCGCTCGGTCGAGGTTGGACTTGCGGGTATTCGTGGCCTGTTCGTGCCGAGGGGAGAGATAACGCCGGAACGTGAACCGTCGATGTCAGCCGGAGTAATCTTCACGGAGAGCCCACATGACCGACGTTCAGAGTTCGTTTGACGACAGAAACATGCGGATCCAGAAGGTGGGGGTGCGGAATGTACGCTATCCGGTCACGGTTCTGGACCGAAGAGAAGGCTCACAGTCGACGCATGCTCGAGTCGATCTGTTTGCGGATCTGCCACATCGATTTCGCGGCACTCACATGAGTCGATTCATCGAGGTCTTCAACCGGTACCATCGCGACCTTACAATGCCGCGCTTCTTGGAGATGCTGGAGGAGATCAGGATCTCGCTTGAGGCTGAGCGCGCCTATGCGGAGATCGAGTTTCCGTACTATATGGAGAAGGCGGCTCCCGTCTCCGGGCAGAGAAGCATGATGGAGTACACCTGCCATTACAGTGGAACCTCCACAGGCGTCCACCAGCATTTCGTGGTCGGTGTCGACGTCCCGGTGACCACGCTCTGCCCTTGCTCTCGGGAAATCAGTGACCGCGGTGCGCATAACCAACGGGGTGTCGTCAGGACCCGAATCGAGCTCGGACCGTTCTTCTGGTTCGAAGAGATCATCGAGCTGGTTGAAGCGGCCGCATCCAGTGGATTGCACACCCTTCTCAAACGTGAGGACGAGAAATACGTAACCGAGCGGGCATACGATCATCCGGTTTTCGTGGAGGATCTGGTTCGAGAGGTAGCGGTATCAATGGAGGATGCTCACGACTTTCCGTGGTTCAGCGTGGAAGCGGAGAACTTCGAGAGTATCCACAATCACGAGGCATACGCCTATATAGAGCGGAGTCGGCAGGAGGTTCCATGATCGATCACCGAGCGGGAGGGGCCGAAGGGGGCGTGACCCCGCGTCGAGCCATTATCAGCGTCTTCGACAAAGAGGGCCTGGACCGATTCGTGCCGAGATTGGCGGAGGTATCCCCTGAGCTTGTCATCTACTCAACCGGCGGCACTCACCGGCGCGTTGCGGAGATACTCGGAGGCGATGCGGAGCGGCGGCTCACCGAGGTTTCGGCGTTCACCGGGCAGCCGGAGATGGAGGGTGGACTCGTCAAAACACTGGACTACCGAATCTACCTCGGCATTCTTGGGGAGCGTGACAATCCGGCTCACGTGGCGGACGTTGAGCGCCTCGGAGCCGAATGGATCGACCTGGTCGCAGTCAACCTCTACCCGTTCGACAAGGCCGTGCGTAGCGGGGACGCGGAGAGCGCTCGGAGCAATATCGACATCGGCGGGCCTGCGATGCTGCGGGCGGCGGCGAAGAATTTCCTTCGTGTAATCCCGGTGAGTAGCCCCGACCAGTATGATGGGGTGCTGGAGGAGCTACGGCGGTATGGTGAGATCTCACTGAAGACTCGGTTGGCGTTAGCGAGCGAAGCGTTTCGGCGAACCGCAGAGTACGATGCCGCTATCGCACAACGGCTTGCCGGGTGGGATCCGGAGGAGATTGCCGGTCTTTATGCACGTGGCGCGTCGACCGATGGCCATACCGGCAAGTGAGTGACGGTCGAGGTGATGGGCTCGGCTGAGACCGGAGCCAAGAGCCGGACTGTTGAAAGGGTTCGGAAGGGGGATTGTCATGAGCAAGCGCTCGATGTACCGGAAGATCGTGAGTGATGATTTTCCGGAGGAGATATCGGTTCAGTTCAAATTCAAGGACGATATCCAGACGCTCACGTACCGCAAAGTGACTTGGGAGATCGGGAACGATCGGCAAGGGCTTCGTTACGGTGAAAATCCCGATCAGCCTGCGGCACTCTACCGTCTGGTTGATGGCGCTCTCGCGCTCGGGGATGTGAGGTCGATCGAGCCGGGAACTCCTTTGATTACTGCCGCAGAGCTGCTTCAGAGCGGCAAGCATCCGGGGAAGATCAATATCACCGACGTCGATAGCGCTCTGAACATTCTTCGCTACCTTGATGTCGAGCGCCCGGCGGCTGTGATCGTGAAGCACAACAATCCGTCCGGCGTCGCGTACGGTGATACACGAGCTCAGAGCGTGGAGCGTGCGTTTTCGGGCGACTCGGTTGCTGCCTTCGGCGGGGTAGTTACCTTGAATCAGGCGGTGGACATCGAGACGGCGGAGGTTGTTTCAAAGGAGTATTTCGAAGTCATCGCTGCCCCGGAGTACGAAGAAGGTGTGCTGGAGCGTCTGTCACGCCGCAAGAACCTGCGCGTGTTTCGGATAGGAAACATGGATCGACTCCGTTCCTATACGCACAGCCGCGTGGTGGACTTTGCTTCCTTGATGGACGGCGGCCTCGCTGTGCAATGGTCGTTCGTCCCGAAGATGTTGCGGCCGGAGACGCTCGAGCCTGCTTCGAGCGAGCGCAAGGGTGTGACCTATCGAATCGAGCGGGTACCGACGGACCGGGAGCGGCGCGACATGGTATTCGGCTGGATGGTAGAGGCCGGTGTAACGAGCAACTCGGTACTGTACGTCAAGGACGAGCAGACGATCGCCATAGGCACGGGCGAACAGGATCGAGTCGGCGTTGCGGAGATTGCCCGTGACAAGGCGTATCGCAACTATGCCGATCTCCACTGTCGGGAACAACATGGTACGCCCCTTTCCGGGGCGATGCCGGAGCAGCGGGAGGAGGCATACGAAGCAGCTCGTCGGCACGACGGCGGCCTCGGTGATTCCACCATGGTAAGCGATGCCTTCTTCCCGTTCGCCGACGGAGTCGAAGTTGGCTTGCGTGAAGGGGTGAGTGCCGTGCTACAACCGGGCGGGGCACTCCGGGATGGCGAGGTCATTGATGCATGCAACCGGTATGGCGCTACCATGGTCTTCACCGGCCAGCGGAGCTTCAAGCATTGATTCAGTACTGAACTGAACGGACTTGCTCCCTCTCCCTTACACGCTTCTTTACGCGTCCGGTAGGCAAAGAGTATACTAACTTACGAGGTAGGGAGGAGCTTAGAATGAACGAGATCGTATCGAGAGACCAACTCGTCAAACAGGGCGGAAAAGGCCTTGCGGGAGTCGGCGGTGGTATAGCAATGCTCGCTTTGAGTGGACTCGCTCCAGTTCCGTCTCTGATTATCGGCGGGATTGTCGGCGTTACCGGTTTGGCGGTGGCATCCTCCTCCAAGGAAGATCAGACTGCAGGTTATGTGGCCGCGGGGGCAGGCGCGTTGACGGCTCTCACGGCGGTCCCCTTCATAGGTGGTCTTGCGGGCACCATCATGACTCTCGGAGGAGTCGGATTGCTTGTAGCGGGCGGATATAGCCTATACAGATTCTACAAGGGGATGCGCTCGCGCCAGTAGCAGGAGGGGCGACGGTACGCCATCGGCGGTGTATGCGGTGGTCGGAACCTCGGGACGCAGGCGGGTGCTGCATGTTGAGACACGATTAAGCCGCCGGATAAGCAACCGGGTATGACCGAGTTGAATGCATTCGCAGAGGAAAGGGGGAGATGGATGCCCTGGCGGTTTCTGGTGTTTCTCGTGGTGCTGGCGCTTGTCGTTGCGTTTGCCGGCCTGAATGTGGCCCATCGTGCTGACGTCAGCTTCGGATTCTACACATTCGAAGACGTACCGGTCTTTCTCAGTGTTGCCGTAGCATATTTGCTCGGCGCGCTGACGATCCTGCCCTTTACACTGAGCAAGAGCTACAGGAAAAGGCGGAAGCTGTCGAAACAGAAGAGTGAGCAGGAGAAGAAGGCGCTGGCAAAAGCCGCCCAGTCAGGTCACGCCGCCCAGTCGGTACATCCGGCGGAAACGGCCGGTGGGGATGTAGGCGCTTCAGCGACCGGGGGGAAGACAGGCGTCGTCGGCCGCCGCAAGAAGAAGCGTTCCAAGAAGGGCGTGACTGACGTCGAGGCTTCTCCGTAGCCCGGGATCCCCATTGGGTTCCTCGAAGCTCATTGGGCTACTCACGGGAAGGTTCAGCACACGACGCCGGGATGAGCTGCGCCGCTTTTCAAAAGGAATCCGCATGTTTCGCGCATTTCCGTCGCTCTCCACCAGAGGAGACGGCAGAGTTACCTGGTACCATAGCCGTGAACTACCGGAAGCACAGGCGCCTTTGATGCAGATACGGCAACGCAGCAGGCAAACAGCGAACCGCTCTGTACGACTGCGCGGGCGCTCGACCTGTTCGAGCGGCGGGCTTCGGAAGCCTATAGTTTTCGCCGGTGTGTTGATACTGTGCGTGGGGGCACCGGCGTTTGCCGACGGCGAGCTAGCGGCGGCGATGAAGGGGCAGGTTTCCGCGGAAACCTGGACCAGCTACGAGGATGGGGAGCTCGATCTTCCCTCGTTAGTAGACCGGGCCATAGATCGCGCCGGGCACGCTGAAGACGCTGTGCACGTAGGCCAAGCGCTGTCGGCCGCATATGACCGAGAATCCTTAACGGAGGAGTATGCTCCGCTCGTTGAGAAGGCTGCGGAGCTTCTCTCGTTGCTTGGCCGTTTCGAGCTCGCAGCTCCTCTCCATGAAGCTGCCTATGGCTTGTATGACAACTTGCAAGCGCGTGACGGGCTGTTCCGGGCAGCTGCGCTCTATCTAGAGCTAGGTGAGCGCCGGAAAACCCTCGAGCTTCTGGAAGAATTGGATTCCCTTCCTGCAACGCGGCGCGGGAGGGAACGAAATGCGATTCTCCTGGCCCGCGTTCTGGAACTCGAGGGGGAACGCGATGAGGCGCTGGAGTTGCTTGATCGCCTGCCCGCCTCCGCCGACGTGATGCTCGTACGTCGCGGTATTGCCGCGCGTGGCGGCCGGGGTGAGGAGGTTTTGGCGGTTGAAGCGTGGTTTGCGGAGCGCGAGGAGGCGAGCCTTGCCGAACTGCTCGCGGAGGGGAACCGCTATGTCGGCGGTTTTCTCTGGCCTAGTCTTGCCTTCGAGGCCATTGCCGGGTCGGAACGTACACGCCCGGAAGGCGAACCGCCTGAACAGTCGGCGATTGACGAAATGGCTTCCGTTGACGGTACCGGCCACAGCCCTGATTCTCCTGGCGAGGCCGGCGAGCCGAACGGGTTCGATCTGGCGCGCGAAGCAGCGGACATGGACTCCGGGGAGACGCGGGCGGTGGGCGCGCTTCAGCTGGGTAGCTTCACTGAGCGCCGGAACGCCGAACGTCTGGTGGAGATATTGGCCGATTTGGACTGGACAGCGGAGCTGGAGTATCGTGAGTCCCACGAGGCGTACAAAGTCCGTCTCAACTTCGACCGTCCGGTAACCCGTAATGAAGCAGAGGAGATCCTCCTGGAGCTGAGGGAGGACGGCGTCGAGGGATTCGTCATCTACGAAGACTGACCGAAGACCGATCTGTATGTCCGTTCAAGCCGAACGCCCGTTCCTGTCGGTCACACTCCGCGCCGGGAGGACTGTTGCAGGGATTCGAGCCGAAGACCGCGCACGTCAGTCCGGAAACCGCACAGTCGCGTCACCCCACTTCCGAAGGTGATGCGTGTTCCCGGTGGCCCGGTCCCTTGGCTCCGTTCGCCGGTGGCATCGTTCCCCGGTGATACCGTTCGCCCGCGTTCATTCGAGCTCTTCGACCTGCCGGACTCGAACCGCCGGTTCGTGGGGGGCCTCCCGTACGCCTCCTGCATGGAGCTCAGCGGGCTTTAGATGGAGGGTGCGCTCAACGCGACTGTCGTCGATAGTCTCCTCGTCATAGGAGACAATGTAGACATCTCGCGACTGTGATCGTCCGGACTCGTCATAGGAGAGCATCTCCAATACGGTGTGGTTGATCTCAAACAAGCCGTACGCGCCTTCCCGGTTCTCGTCTCCATCACGAAAAGCGAAACGGCCGTCGTTGAAGCTGATCTCGACTCCGTCGTCGTTTCGATAGGTTCCCCTCGGTGAGAGATCGGAAAGCTCGACGTAACGTTCCTCGGTGTGCAATACCTGCTCGCGGAGTCCGTCCGACAGCTTCCGGTAGATCCCATCCCATCGGTCACTCGCAGAGATGCTTACCGCGATGGAATCGAGGTTTTCGATCCGGATACGAGCCGGAGTATTGAAGCTTCGGATTTTCTCGTTCTGGAGGGTCAACTGCACCCCGCTCGTAGCCGTAGCATGTGTGCTTTGCCACTGAAAGACTTCTTGCATGTCGCCGCCGTAAAACACCACTCGTTCGCCCCGGGGATCGAAGGTGAGAAGCTCCACCTCTGTGCCGGACCGTCCGGTCTCCCGGTACCAGGCTCCGTCCAGAAAGGAGCGGAAAGCGTCACTGCCGCCTTCGTGGAGGGCTTGAAGCTCTTCCGCCTCCGTCTGATCTGCGGAGATGCTTTCGACGTCGGTCTCCTGGAACTCTTCCGTCGAAGGATCGAACTCGTACGTGGTTGCGGTGCGATCCATGGCCGAGTCACCGTCCGGATCCGGCTCTTCTCTCACGATGCGATGGCTCGAGCCGGGCTCTCCCTCGTCATAGTATGGTGCGTCCCGCGAAGCTTCCTCGATGTCTATGCTGCCGTCGGAAGCCAAAGAGATAATGGGCTCGTACTTTAGCCGCTCGCCCCCTTCGCCGACTCGGCGGAACACGTCGAGCGTCTGCCTTTGGTTATCTCCAACGCCGGTGGCAACGATCTCCTGGCGGTGGTCTCCGGTTACGTCATCGAAGTACAGGGAGAAATCACGTATGCTGGTCGACTGGGTGGTCCCTTCCCATGAGATTTCGTAATCTCCGCGGGTGAGGTTGAAGTCCACTACGAGAATCCTGATTACGTCTTCCGGATCGTCCCGGTGCTTGAAGGCTACGAGCTGCTGTTCCGATCCGGTCCGCCTGATATCTTCATCCACGATCAGAATGGGAACGATGTCGGGGTCGAGGTCTACATGCGTTGAAGGAATCTCCTGTGCGGCCTGCTCCAACTCATCTTGTGGCCCGGCGTCATCTGTTCCATTAGTCTCTCCGGTTTCATTCGTAAGGCGGATGGAATCGGTGCTTTGCGGGACAACGGTCCGCAAGCTCCCGTCCCGATCTCGGGAATCTTGCGAGGTACTCGGTCGCGCGGTACAGCCGATAACGAAGAGACCTACAACAACGGCGATGACCGCCGATAAGGCAGTGCCGCGAACTGCAATCTGGCCCGGCTTCATGAGCCCAATTATGCAGATGTAATCGACCGTTGTCCAACTGCGTTTACCGGTTTCCGCAGCGATGCACGCTGTTTTCCGAGGTCCGCCTTGTGGAACCGGCGGTTTTTCTGCCACTATTCGCCATGGAGCAACGCGCGATACATCGGAATCTTTCACCACTCGACCACCGCTATTTTGAGGCTAATCGGGAGTTGTTCGAGCAGCTGGCCGATTCCCTCAGTGAGGCTGCGGCCGTTCGGTACATGGTTCGAGTGGAGGCCGCCATTCTCCGGGAGCACCTGGTGGAACGCGGTCGATTGAGCTCAGAGGTTGGGCAGCTCGTCGACGGACTCGAGGAGCAGATTTCGGCGGAAGAGGTCGCCGAAGAGGAGACGGAAACCAAACATAACGTCCGGGCGCTGGTGAACGTCATCATGCGGAAGTTGCCGGAGAATGTGGCTCCGTTCGTCCACCTCGGAGCAACTAGCGTCGACATTCTCGACAGCGCGCAGAGTCTTCGATTCCGCGACGCCACGCTGCGGGTAGTCATCCCGCTCTTGGCGCGGTTGGTGGAGCGGCTGACCGATCTGGCGAATGCTGAAGCCGATACGCCGCAGGTTGGGAGGACGCACGGCCAATTCGCCGTACCTATCACCTTCGGCTTTGCGGTTGCCGAGTACGCCAGCAGACTCTCGCAGAGCGCGGTGCGGATTCGTTCGGCAGCGGAGGATCTTCGAGGAAAACTGGCCGGGGCGGTCGGAGCGTATAACGCTACGGGAGCTCTGGTTGATGACCCTGTGGAGTTTGAGCGCAGGGTACTGGATGCGGTCGATCTACAGCCTGCCGAGCATGCCACGCAGTTGGTGCAGCCGGAGTTTCTGCTGCGACTTCTGCTGGAGTTGAACGTGGCCTTCGGAATCATCGCTAACCTCGCTGACGATCTCCGGAACCTTCAACGCTCTGAAATTTCGGAAGTCCACGAAGAGTTTGGTGACAAGCAGGTCGGCAGCTCCACTATGCCGCAGAAGCGAAACCCGTGGAATGCGGAGCACGTCAAGAGCCTATGGAAAGCATTCGCTCCACGGGTTACCACCTTCTACATGGATCAGATTTCGGAGCATCAACGGGACTTGACCAATTCCGCGAGCGGTCGGTTCGTGGCTGAATACTTCGGTGGGTTCGTAGCGGCCACGGCCAGGATTCTGCGAGTGGTCGAGAGGCTCCGGCCGGATCGTGAGCGGATGGTCGCGAACCTACGGGAGGCAGGAGATTTCGCCGTGGCCGAAGCGGCCTACGTGCTCTTGGCGGGACACGGGGATATGTCCGACGCTCACGAGCTGGTTCGGAAAGCCACATTGAACGCGCAGTCTTCCGGACGGACGCTCGCGGAGGAGCTGGAGATGGATTCGGAGGTGTGGCCTGTCTTGGAGGCAGCGTGCCGTGCCCAGTTCGGGCGTAGCGCTGGAGATTTCCTTCGCGATCCCGGCTCGTACTGCGGGGAGGCGCCGTCGCGCGCTCGGGCGGTAGCGGAGTCGGCCCGCCGGAGAATCGAGGCCGTACAACAGGGGCTACTGTGAAAGAGGGTGCTATGAGTGACAGAGTAACCGAGATCGAAGAGTGGTTGAGTTACGACGATGTCTTGCTTCTTCCGGGCTATTCGGAGGTTGCGCCGGGGGATACGGACGTGTCCACAAGACTAACCCGGGATATCCGCTTGAACACGCCGATCCTCTCGGCTGCCATGGATACCGTCACCGAGAGTCGCCTTGCAATTGCCCTGGCACTGGAAGGAGGGGTCGGGGTGATCCACCGGAATATGGGCGCCGATGAGCAGGCACGGCAAGTGGCGAAGGTCAAGCGGTTTCTCAACTGGGTGATCGAGTCGCCGGTCACGGTGACTCGAGGAAGAAGCGTGGCCGAGGTATGGGAGATCATGCAGCGCAATACGATCTCCGGTCTTCCAGTGGTCGAGGAGGGCGGACGGTTAGTCGGGATTGTTACCGGACGTGATCTCCGGTTCTGCAGCGACTACGGCAGCAAGGTGGAGTCCGTAATGACGCGTAACCCGGTGGTTGAGACGGGCATCCCCTCGATCGAGAGTGCCCAAGCCAAGTTCGACACCCACAAGATCGAGAAGCTTCCCGTTGTGGACGAGCAGGGGGTGCTCACCGGGCTCATTACGGTGAAGGATATCGAGAAGCACCAACAGTTTCCCCACGCTGCCTTGGACCCTCAAGGGAGGCTCTTGGTAGGGGCGGCCGTATCGCCGATCGAGCTGCAGGCCCGGCTGGAACAGCTCGTTGCTGCGCGGGTTGACTTCGTCGTACTCGATGCAGCTCACGGGCAAAGCAAGCCGGTCATTGACGCATTGTGTACCATCAAGCGCGACTATGACATACCGGTGGTTGCCGGCAATGTTGCTACACGTGAAGGCGCGCGTGTGCTGGTGGAAGCAGGCGCCGATGTGATCAAGGTCGGCGTGGGCCCCGGCTCCATTTGCACGACTCGTGTCGTGGCGGGAGTTGGCGTCCCGCAATTCACCGCCGTGATGTGGGCTGCGGAAGAGGCAGCAAAACGAGATGTGCCGGTCATTGCCGACGGCGGGATCAAGTACTCGGGGGATATCGTGAAGGCTATTGCCGCCGGCGCAAGCAGCGTGATGATCGGGAACCTCTTCGCCGGCCTGAAGGAGGCGCCGGGTCGCGAAGTGATCTACGAAGGGCGTATCTTCAAGACGTACCGCGGGATGGGCTCGATCGGCGCTATCCGGCAGGGTAGCGGTGACCGGTATCAGATGAGCGAGAACGAGGAGCCGGTTCCGGAGGGGGTAGAAGGTCGCGTGCCCTACAAGGGTGAGCTTCGCCCTTTCCTCCATCAGCTGGTTACCGGGCTGCGGAAAGGCATGGGCTACACGGGGAGTGCCGACCTGGATTCATTGCGGAGTTACCGGAAGTTCATTAGGATAAGCGCGGCCGGCTATCGGGAGGGGCACGTCCATGATGTGTCGGTAACGCAGGAGCCGCCCAACTATTCGCGTTGAGCAGAGCTGTTCGTTTGCCGTCGGCGCTTCTCTTGTGGTCGGAATTCGCGGCCGTCCGGACGCCGGTCGCACGGCCCGTGGCCTGACGGAGACGATCGTGGCCCGCGAGGGAGACGGTTGTGGCTCGGCGTACTGCGGGCGGGCTACGCGGGCGGGACGTTACAGAAGGCGGCGACACAGAAGGAAAGGTGTATAACGTATGACGACAGTAGTCATAGGAGCCCAATGGGGGGACGAAGGGAAAGGCAAGATCGTAGACTTCCTGGCCTCCCAAGCGGACGATATCGTGCGGTTCTCCGGCGGTGCGAATGCCGGACATACCATCGTTCACGGTGGGACAACCTATAAGCTTCACCTGGTTCCGTCGGGAATCCTTTACCCTGATACGCAGGTTCTCCTTGGGGTTGGCATGGTGATCGACGTAGCATCGCTTTTCGGGGAGCTGGAAGAGCTCGAGCAGAAGGGCGTGAGATGGAGAGGACGTGTCCACGTAAGCGACCGAGCTCACGTCGTACTGCCCGGCTACAGTGAAGAGGACCGGGAGCTCGATACGAAGCGGCGTCGCCCGATCGGAACTACAGGCCGGGGAATTGGCGTCGCGTACGCGCGCAAGGCGGCTCGCGACGGGCTCCGCGTGTGTGACGTAGTGGACGATCTCGCGTACCGGGAGCTTCCGGAGTCCGAACGGCGTTACTTCGAGCCATACCGTGATGAGCTATCACGCATGGCCATCGATCTAAGCGAATATATGATAGCTCGACGAGGCCGGCGGATACTCTTCGAGGGGGCGCAGGGCGTCCTTCTGGATCTGGATCTGGGCACGTATCCCTTCGTGTCTTCCGGAACATCGGCCGCGGCCGGGGCCGCTCTCGGGGGAGGGCTGGGCCCTCGCGGAATCGATCGCGTGCTCGGAGTATTCAAGGCGTACTCTACCCGCGTAGGGAACGGGCCGTTCCCTAGCGAGTTCCGGGCTGATCGGGACGGCGGCTTGGAGGAGCATATCCGCGAGCGGGGCGCGGAATACGGGGCCACCACGGGACGGCCCCGGCGCTGCGGATACCTTGACCTGGTGGCACTGCGGTACGCCTGCCGCTCCAACAGCATCGACGGACTGGTTATGACGAAGCTCGACGTGTATGACGACGCGGGCAGGATCGGGGTGTGTACGGGCTACCGGTATGGCAACCAGACTCTGAAGACCGTTCCCGCCGGCGTTCGTACCCTGGAGAGCGTAGAGCCGGTGATAGAGGAAATGCCGGGATGGCAGGAGCCTCTAGGCGATCGGCGTTCCTTCGACGAGCTTCCGGCTGCGGCCCGCAACTACGTTCAGATGATCGAGGATTACGTCGAGACACCGGTGGACATCATTAGCGTTGGGAGCGACAGGTCTGAGACCATTATACGGAAAGAGCCATGGACACAGTAGCAGTACTCGACTTCGGCGGGCAGACCAGCCAGCTGATCAGTCGCCGGATCCGAGAGGGCGGTGTCTACTCGGAAGTGTTGCCGGGAGAGGCGTCGATTCCGGAACGGCTCCGTGCCGGCCTAAAGGGAGTAGTTCTGAGCGGAAGCCCGGCTTCGGCACCTGATCCTGAGGCCCCCCGTCCCCATAGCTCGGTCTTTGAGCTGGGCGTTCCGGTGCTTGGCATCTGTTACGGTCTGCAGCGAATCGTCCACGATGGCGGGGGAGAAGTCTGGCGTGCGGCGCAGCGGGAATACGGTCGTACGCGTGTTCGGATTCGGGAACCACACCCGCTGTTCGCGGAGGTGCCCGACGGTTTCCTGGCGTGGATGAGCCACGGAGATACATTGAGTACCCTGCCGGCCGGGTACCGGCTGCTTGCGACGAGCGAGCACGGGGCCCCGGCAGCGGTAAGCGGTGAGGGCGACCGGATCCTGGGGCTCCAGTTCCACCCCGAGGTGAGCCACTGCGAGTACGGCTCGCGCATCCTGTCGAACTTCGCAGAGCGGATCTGTGGAGCGCGCGCCGATTGGAGCATGGATCGTTACCTGGAAGACCGGATCCAGGCGGTGCGCGACCAGGCCGGCGACGAGTCCGTACTCCTGCTGATATCCGGCGGCGTCGATTCGACAGTAGTCGGAGCGCTTCTCCTGCAAGCCCTCCCGCCGGAGCAAGTCCATCTCATGTACGTCGATACCGGCCTCATGCGAGCCGGAGAGACCGAGCAGGTTACCGAGGCGCTCGAGCAGTTCGGTGCCGAGAACCTGTACATCGTTGATGCGCGCGAGCGCTTTCTTGGAGCGTTGAGCGGAGTGCGTGATCCGGAGGAGAAGCGACGCATCATCGGGGACCTCTTCATGACGGTCCAGCAGGATGAGCTCGAGCGCCGCGGCATCGCCGAAGGGGTTCTGGCGCAGGGAACTCTTTACACTGACATGATCGAGTCAGGGGGCGGTGTCGGAGACAAGGCCAAGGTGATAAAGAGCCATCACAATGTTCGTTCACCCATCGTGGCGCGCAAGCGGGACGAAGGACGACTCATCGAGCCGTTGCGTTGGCTCTACAAGGACGAGGTCCGCGTACTTGGACGGGTCCTTGGCCTGCCGGAAAGCGTTGTGGACCGGCATCCGTTTCCCGGTCCCGGGTTGGCGGTCCGTATTGTTGGCGAAATAACCCCGGAAGCGGTCGAAACTCTGCAAGAGGCGGATCGCATCTACGTATCGGAGCTTCGGAAGCGCGGTCTCTACGAGCAGATCTGGCAGGCGTTTGCGGTTCTCCTGCCTGTGCGGTCGGTCGGCGTAACCGGGGACAGCAGACACTATGGGGCGGTCGTGGCCCTTCGGGCGGTCACGAGCACCGACGGAATGACGGCGGACGTCTTCCGGTTCCCGCCGGACGATCTCATGGAGATATCGGCGCGGATAACCAATGAGATACCGGCAGTGGGACGAGTAGTCTACGACGTATCGAGTAAGCCACCTTCCACGATCGAGTGGGAATGATGTGCCGCCGGGCGAAACCTCGTTCTTTGCGAGATTGCGAAAACTGAGGGTGGACAGCCTTACAGGGCAGCAGGCGCTGTGGATACTACTAAGAGCATAGAAGGAGGGCCGGATGAGTTCCGGCCTATACCAACAAGTAAGCTCCCGCCCGCAAAAGGAGTGAATCTGGAGGCGGGGGGAATCGAACCCCCGTCCTGCGAAGTCGGCCCCAAGCATCTACAGGCATAGTCCCCGCTCCAAATGTCGGTATGCCGATTGGCGCGGGAACGAGCCACGGCACCCCGAGTTCGGCAAACATGTCCCCGGCGGCCGCCGAACAGACCGCAGGGTGAGCCCCGATTATCTGTCAAGCAGCCGCACCCTCGGAGCCGCGGATACGGTGCCCGTCGCCGTCGCTATTTACGCGGCGAGTGCAAAATCTGCATCGTCTGCAGCTATTGCTTTAAGCCGGATTAAGGAGGCGGCAGCTCCACCTGCAGCTTGAAGCGCGAACTCTTCGCAGTCGAAGCCGGAACGCCCCCGTTCGGTCCACACTGCGACCCTGCATAGGTAATAGTATTGCGGTACGGTATTCGTCGTCAAGCGATCGGAAGCCGGACAGGGCAAACGCAGTCAGATCGGTACGGTTCCACCGCCGCGGCGACAAGCCGCTGGGGCAAGTACTCATCCCCCCGGCGAGACTGTTCCGTGATTTCAATCACGCTTGGGACAAGCATTGACGACGCATGGCCAGTGCTTCCTGATGAAGCGACGGCGCTGCGGCCAATGCACTCTGTCCGAGCCAGGTCGGCGTCCCGTCGAGGGCCGTGAGCCGTCCGCCCGCCTCGCTCACTACCGGCCCGAGCGCAGCAACGTCCCATGCGTTCATAATGGGATCAAGCATGATATCGGCTCGTCCGGTAGCAACCATGAGATATCCATAGCCGTCGGCCCACGTCCGTACCATCTGCGCCTGCTCCATCAGCGCGAGGCCGAAACTCTGCTCGCGTCGTAACAGGTCGGCCGGGTCGCTCGTCATCAGCAAAGCCTCAGAGAAGGGGCGGGGAGAGCGGATACGGGTAGGTATGCCGTTCAGCGTACATCCGCCGCCGATGTGGGCGGCCACGGTTTCCCGGGAATTAGGGTTGTGAATCACTCCGATCGTAGGGATGGGCGATCCGCATTCGGACCTCCCAGGGAAGCTGACGGCAATCAGGGTTGTGTAGAGCGGGATCCCGGCCACAAAGGACTTGGTGCCGTCGATGGGATCGATAATCCAGGTCCGTCCGGACGTTCCGCGCTTCTCGCCCAGCTCTTCTCCCAGGATCGAGTCGTCCGGATATCGTCGCGCGATTCGGTCTCGTAGTAGCCGTTCCGTTTCGCGGTCTGCCGCAGTGACGGGGCTGTTGTCCTGTTTGGTGTCGATATGGAGGCTTGGTAGCTGCGCGGCATACGACATGATGCATTCTCCCGCCTCTCGTGCGAACAGCTCTGCGGCAGTCGTAATCTCTTGAAGCTCCTGCTGCGATGCGACAACCGGCAGACTGTGATCGCCGGCTCCCTCCGGTTCCGTATGCCGCTTCTTTCTGAGATCATCTCCCATGACAGCCCTCCTCACACCGTTCCTAATACCGTCCCGAAAGCTCGCGGTCTGCTTCGCGCTTCAGATCTTTCTGTTTGATTGCTTCTCGTTTGTCGTGGACCTTCTTGCCGCGACAGAGGCCCAGCTCGACCTTTACGATTCCGCCCGACTCATGAAGGTCCAACGGAACCAGGGTATACCCACGCTCGTCAACCCGGCGTCGGAGTCGCTTGATCTCGTCTTTGTGAAGGAGGAGTTTTCGCCGGCGATCCGGCTCATGGTTGAACGCTGTGCCGTGGCTGTACGGTGCGATGTGGAGGCCGATGAGCCATGCTTCGCCCCTCCTTATACGAGCATAGGAGTCGACAAAGGAGAACTTGTTTGCTTTCACGGACTTGACTTCCGTGCCGACCAGCTCAACGCCGCACTCGATCGATTCTTCAACGGAGAAGTTGTGAAAGGCTTTCTTGTTCTTCTGGAGCATTTTCCGTTCTTTCCCCATCTCTGTCTCCCGCCTGATTTGCGTTCCTGCTTCGCTGCAGGTGCGCTGCAGCACCTGCCGGGGCGCCGCGGAGCGTGAGGCCCGCCTCCCTGAGGCTATCGACCCTCCCGGAGGCTACCGATACTGAGGGCCATCCTCCTGTGTTAGCACCAGCCTAAACCCGACCATCGGGGTTGCCCATACCTCCGGCTGGGTTCCGCGCGTCATTGGATCGATCTCTTGCGCCGAGTTTGCCCACGATCCCCCTCGTACTACGCGGATTCCGCTCGCTACCGCAGGACCGTTGTACGCGAGGAGACGGTCGGCTGAGAAAGCGGAGTCCGACGTCCAGGACCACAGGTTCCCGAGCACGTCCGCTGCGCCGGTTGGGCCACGCCGGGTTTCCTCCACCGGTGCGGGCCGTTCTCCGGCACGCTCTCGGAAATGCCGCTCCGGCTCGTTGTCTTTGTCTAAAAGCGCTGCATATTCGAGCTCAGTTTCTCTGGGAAGGCGAACTCGGTAGCCGTCCCACTCTTCGCCGAGCTGAGTCGTCACCCACTCAGCGTATGCATCCGCTGCGGGAGCGGGTACAAATCGTACGGGGGTTGCCGCGGGGGCGTCGTCGATATCCTGAAGATAGCGCTCTGAGCTTTCCCGTTTGGGGATGGCTTCGGCATCAGCGGCTGATGCGCCGGCTACACTGTCGAAATCTTGCCATCGAGGGTTCTCCTCCAAGAAACGGTGAAACTGCGCCACGGTCACGTGGCCCGTACCTAGATAGAACTCCTCTACGTCCGTAGAAAACGCGGGTGCGATCTCGGCGTTTTCGCGTGTTTCGTGCCCGCCGGTGTTGGCGCCCGAAAGGCGTCCGGCAGGGAGGTACACGAACTCATGGCCGGCGGCTTGGACCAACCGATCTTCCGCCGGCGACAGTCGGCCAACGTCACGGTTATCCGGTCGGTCACCGTCTTCTTCCGCTACCGGCTCGGTGTGGCCGGCCGTAGGATCGGATACCGGTGCCGTTAGGACATCCGCGGCAGCGGAGGATATCTCCTCCGGCAGTACCGTCGACAGCCATTCGTCGAACCGGTCCGATTGGGCTCGGATTTCCAGATACTCGTTCACCGCAGCGGCAAGCCCTGCCGGCCCGGCGGCTCCGCCCCCGCTGTGCCATCTCACAATCCCGGAGGTAAGGTCAGCCAGTCCACGGGGGCTGGAGACGTTCTGCGCCATGCCGCGAAAGAACGCTGTCTCGAGCTCAGGCTTACTTTGCTCGGGAGCGGTCGAGCGAATCGCCCCGATGTCGGCTCCGGCAGTTGAGAGGACAGGCGGATGGGGTCGTGAGCGCCGCTCGTCTCGAGCTACTCCCCACGCGGTAGCTTCCCACGCAGCCGCCCGAATAATGCTCTCCGAATCTCCATCCTGCAAAAGCGCTACGATCTCTTCACGCCTGGGAGCGACCAAAGAGCCGACTAGCCTGCCACCTATCTCCAACTCCCGGGTATAAGACGAGAAACCGGGGCGCTCGATACGCACCTGGTAGGTGCCTCGCGGGAGAAACTCTTTGACGGGAGTCGAGCCAATGTACTCGTTCTCCACGTAGACGGCCGCGGCCGGAGGAAAGCTGCGAAACTCTACCTGTGAACCATTGCGTCGCAACCCGGGGAAGACAAGTAACATGAACAGCAGGAATGCAAGAATAAGCCCGTAGAGGAGCGGGATATAGGTGGTAGGCGCAACGCCGGCGATAGGGCGCAGGCGGACCGTTGCGGGCCGCGCGGCTCCTTGTTCCTTGGCCATGACGGCTGAGTATAGGGACCCCGACCGAACGGTGTCAACGTTGCGATTGGCCGATTCTGCCTTGCCTCAGCCTATCTTGCCTCAGTGGGAAGGAGATGGTAGCTTACCGGCGATATGGCCCATCTTTCTACGCGTCTGGTCCAGTTGACCGAGGATTTCCTCACTCGGCGGCGTCGCAAGCGCCTGGAGAAGAAGCAGCGAGAGCGGCGTAAGAGCACGCTCCGGGAATGGGTGGAGAGTTTTCTGTGGGCCGTGGTCGTGGTGCTCCTGCTCAATCAGTATCTGATCCAAGCGTATCAAATCCCCAGTGGTTCCATGATTCCTACCCTGGAGATCGGGGATCGGATCTTTGTGAACAAGGTTGTGTTTGGCCCGGAGTTGCTTCCCGGGATAGGCAAGTTGCATGGTTTCTCGGAGCCCCAGCGGAATGAGGTTGTCATTTTTGAGAGTCCGACCTACGAAAGCCCGGGCGTCGGACTCGAATTGGTACAGCGCCTCGTTTACATGGTCACGTTGAGCCTCGTGAACCTGGAGGAGCAGGAGCAGTTCCTTATCAAGCGAGCTGCCGGCTTCGACGGCGATACAATCCGCGTGCGCGGCGGAGTGCACGAGTTTCGGGCGGCCGGAATGGCCGAGTTCTTGCCGGAGTCGGACTTCCAACAAGAGGTCGGAGTGGACTATCCGGTTCGCCGGCTGGTGGACCGGAACGCGCTTCCGGCGTTCTACGGTGCGGGGCGCGCCCTGGCTTACCGGGACGTTGGAATAACCGGTACTACCGACGACCGTGCCGATCTCCGAACGGCCGAGCAGACACGGGTCGGCGAGCGTTTCGGCCTGGAACACGGCTACAACGCGGGCCGCTACGAACTGGCGCCTCACCGCGAGGCTTCTCGCGGTCTCTATTTTGACGGGGTGCAGGGATGGTATGTTCCGTCGGAGCACGTCATGGGACTCGGTGATAACCGAGACAACAGCAACGATGGGCGAGACTTCGGCCCGGTCTCGAAGGAAAACGTACTAGGAAGATCGATGTTCCGGTATTGGCCTCCGGCCCGTTGGGGCGGGGTTCGTTAGCCCGTTTGCAGGAATCCTCCGGAGCCCGGTATCCGCCTTGTCCATGCGATGAATCGAGGTCTATTCGGTCGATTCGCGGATCCAAGGTGAGGGGACACTGGAGACGAGCGGTCGGCACATCCGGAACGCTTAACGGGGAGCGCCATGCTTACACCTGCCTCGCGTAGCCGGGCATTTGCCAGGTCACGCCGAAAGACCAGAAGAGGGCGGAAACTCGTCCGCCTCCTCGTGGCGTTCCTTATTCTCTACTGGATCGCCTCCATCTTTGTAGTGCGAGGCGGGCGACTGGAGACCGACGCGTTGGCTCCGGCGTTTGAGTCTGGGGATGCCGTCGTGATCATACCCGCTCTCACAGGGAGGACGGTCTTGGGAGGGATTACGGTGCCCGGCGTCCGTGACTATCAGCGCGGAGAGGCGGTGGTGTATCGACAACCGGAGACCGTTCGGCCGGGGCCGGCTATGCGGGTGCTGGACGGCTTCGTTCGGTTTGTAACCATTGACCTGGTTAGTCCCATCAGGCTGAGCGGCGCTGCCTGGCATCAAAGTGACGGTCTCGCGCGGGTCGTCGCGTTTCCGGGCGAGACCGTGAGATGGACCCCCGGCAGATTGGTTGTGGAAGGTGAAGACGGGGAGGAGAAGATGGTGGTCCAAGACTCCGCCCTTCAACCTCCTCCGGCACGGGTTCCGAACCGGGGTATGGTGACGGTCTCTGAGAAGGAGCGACGAGTGGAGCTTGGAGCAGGCGACTACTTCCTCCTTGTCGATGCCCTGGAACGCGGTACTGATTCCCGCCATTATGGCGCTATTCCTCGCTCGCGGCTGATTGGTCCGGTTTTCCATCGAGAGTTCACGTTTCGCGGCGAGAGGTAACTGCATTCGACGGCCGGGTCGGGGCGCGTATGGCTCGCCGCCGGCGAATTGACACGCCGTCGCCCCTCGTGATAGCGTTAATTTGCTATATATTATCTTGATTAAAGGAATTACGGGCGGCCACCGTAAATTTCGGGCCGCGGTGCGGCTGATCGCGCGGAGCGGCCGTGCGTGGGAATGGGGTCCACCGCCGAGCGGTGGAGAGTACCCGGACCGGGATGGTCGGATCCGTTTGGGCCGAAGGGCTATCCGAGCCCGGGCATGCCTGAGGCGCCCGTTTCCGCGGAATCCCAGAACGTAGGGAGTGTAAGCGCGTATGTCAGGTCATAGCAAGTGGGCAACAATTCGTCACAAGAAAGGCGCAATGGACGCAAAACGGGGTAAGCTGTTCAGTCGCCTCAACAAGGAGATTACCGTTGCCGCACGCGAAGGCGGCGGTGATCCCGATGCAAATCCCCGACTGCGTACGGCAATAGAGAAGGCGAAGTCCAACAACATGCCCAAGGACAACATAGAGCGTGCCGTCAAAAAGGGGACTGGAGAGCTCGGCGGGGAAGCATACGAGGCGATGGTGTACGAAGGCTACGGCCCCGGCGGAGTGGCTATCATGGTGGACTGTTTCACGGACAACCGGAACCGTACTGCCGCGGATGTCCGTAGCATCTTCACTAAGGGAGGGGGGAACCTCGGAGAGAATGGGTGCGTGAGCTACCTTTTCAATCGAAAGGGGCTTATCATCTACGATGCCGGCCGCTATACGGAGGATCAGGTGCTCGAGCAAGCGTTGGAGGCCGGAGCTTCCGACGTTGTCAGTGACGATGGTACGATTCAAGTTACCACCGAGCCCGAAGAGTTCCATCAGGTGCTGCGGACTATGGAGGGGGCAGGGTTCCAGCACGAAAGCGCCGAGATCGAGCGTATCGCGGATGCGACCGTATCTCTGGACGAAGAAGGCACCCAGAAGGTGCTGAAGCTGATCGAGCAGTTGGACGAGCATGACGATGTGCAGTCGGTCTCGAGCAATCTCGAGATCCCCGATTCAGTGTCGATGGAGATGTAGCCGATACCGATGCACCGTCTACTCGGGATCGATCCCGGACTTGCTATAACCGGTTACGGCGTCGTCGACATTCAGGGCTCTCGGCACCGTCACCGTCGCCACGGCGTCATCCGCACGAACGCTTCGGAGCCGATCGAATCGCGCCTGCAGCAGATCTTTCAGTCCCTCCAAGAGATCGTCGCTGAACACCGGCCAACGACGGCGGCGGTGGAGTCGCTCTATTTCGCGAAGAACGCCACCAGTGCCTTTCCGGTGGCACACGCGCGGGGGGTAATACTGCTTGCCTTGGCTGAAGCCGACGTCGCCTGCCACGAGTACTCGCCTAAACAGATCAAACAGAGAGTTGTCGGTGTCGGCGCAGCCAACAAAGCTCAAGTGCAGGAGCTTGTTCGGTTGCTCCTCGGACTCGCGGAGGTTCCCGCTCCGGACCACGCGGCGGATGCCCTGGCAGTAGCACTGTGTCATGCCCAGAGCGTTGAAGTACCAAGCGAGCTGGGAGGGGCAAGGGGTGTTTAACAGTCTACGTGGCCGGCTTACCGCAACAGGGGCAGGGTTCATCTGTTTGGAGACGAGTGGAATCGAGTGGAGGCTAACGACCTCGAGTGCCACAGTCAGAGCGGTACGCCAGGCTGCCGGAACCGGCGACGCTACGGGGGGCGGTGCGCGGGACGTGCGCGTGCTCGTACACCTCTATCACCGAGAGGACGCGCTTGCGCTCTACGGGTTTGCCACAGAGGAAGAGCGGCGGGCCTTTCTCGAGCTACTCAAGGTAAGCGGCATCGGGCCTCGGCAGGCGCTTAAGATCCTTTCCGGGATCGAAGCATCAGCTCTCCAGCAGGCCATCGAAGCGGGAGACACCAGTACTCTCTCGCGGTTACCCGGCATCGGGACCAAGAGCGCACAGAAGATCATATTCCAACTGGCAGAGACGCTGCCTCCAGTCTCCGCCTCTCCGTTGCCTTCGGAAGTGGGGGACGTGGTGCAAGGTTTGGTGGATATGGGCTATGATCGAGTGAAGGCGCAGACTGTCGTTGCCGATGTACATCAGGAGGTAGCCGGCGAAGGTCTAGGTCGCGAAGAGCGCGAGCAGGAGTTGTTTCGGCGGTCGTTGGTGCGTCTGGGCTGATGCAGGAAACCGGATGGGACTGAGTTGGGGATCGGTGAATGGTCGGTGCGGAGGGCTTAGGCCGGAGAAGGCAGGCGCGGTGAAGAAGGCGCCGGAGGCTCGACAGCCGGCCCATCGACCCGGAGCAGGGCAGGGATGACTGAAGAGGACCGGATACTTAATGCGACGGAACAGGACGAGGACCGGAACGACCTCGGGCTCCGGCCGGTCGCCTTGGAGGACTTCCAGGGCCAGACGGATGTGAAGCACAATCTCAGGGTCTTCACGGATGCGGCCCTTGGACGCGGAGCACCGTTGGACCATGTGTTCATAAGCGGACCGCCTGGGCTCGGGAAGACCACGCTTGCCGGGATCATGGCGCGTGAGCTCGGGACTGAGTTCAAGATCACGTCTGCTCCCGCCCTCGAAAAGCCGAAGGATCTGGCCGGGCTCCTGACCTCCATTGGCGAACGGGCGGTCTTTTTCATCGACGAAATCCACCGTCTCCGTCCCGCCATGGAGGAGATGCTCTACGTGGCCATGGAGGACTTCGAGCTGGATTGGGTCATCGGGCAAGGGCCTGCCGCACGGACTGTGCGCGTGCCGATCGCGCCGTTTACGCTGGTTGGCGCAACGACGAAACCGGGACAGGTTGCCGGGCCGTTGCTCAGTAGATTCGGCATATCGCTCCGGCTGGAGCTGTACAGCCACGAAGAGATCTGCGAGGTTATACGCCGTTCGGCGGGTCTTCTCGGGTTGAAGATCGAAGAGTCCGCCGTGAAAGCGATAGCGCAAGGCTCCCGGGGAACGCCTCGGGTGGCGAACCGGCTGCTGCGTCGGGTACGGGATTTTGCCGAGGTGCTTGGCGATGGTACCGTCAGTGAACCGGTGGTCCGCCACGCCATGAAGCGGCTCGATATTGACGCCATGGGGCTAGAGCGTCACGATCGGTTCATTCTTCGCACCATCATCGAGCAGTATGGCGGAGGCCCGGTGGGCGCGGAAACGCTTGCCATATCGGTTGGGGAGGCTGTAGACACGCTGGAAGATTTCTATGAGCCCTATCTGATTCAATGCGGGTTCATCAAGCGGACTCCCCGGGGGCGGCTTGCGACCGCCAGGGCATACGAGCATCTGAACATGAAGTCGCGAGTTGATGAGAACGAGCAATTTCTCCTTTGAAGTCCCTCCCGAGCTCATTGCGCAACACCCGCCGGAGCGTCGGGAGGAGAGCAGGCTCATGCTTGTCGATCGAAGTCGATCTGAGCTGGGCCACCACACGGTTCCTGAGCTTCCGCAGCTGCTTCCTTCCGGCTCGCTTGTGGTGCTAAACGATACCAGGGTTCTGCCCGCCAGAATCTACGGAAGGTGCAAACAGCACGGGACCGAGCGCGATTTCCTTCTTCTGCAGACAGAAGAGGCCTCAGACCACGATCGGCACGAGCGCGGCGAGTTCGGCGTGAGGCACCGCGATCCTCAGAGAGGCCGGGGAGAGAAGCGGGAGTCGGGCGAACGCGAAGGTGAGCCCGGAGACGACTGTGCGGTCTGGAAGGTGTCCTGTAAGGGAGCGCAACGGATGCGCGGCGGACGGACGTTTGTGCTCCCCGAAGAGAGAACGCTGACAGTGCTTCGCCCGGTGGAAGACGGTGTAGTCGTTCGAATCGAGCCGCCACCGGATCAAGGGTATCTGGAGCGAGTGGGTCATGTGCCGCTTCCCCCCTACATCAGGCGTTCCGACCGGAACGACGACCGGGAGCGGTACCAGACGGTCTATGCGCGGCGGCCGGGCTCCGTGGCGGCCCCAACGGCCGGGTTGCACTTAACCGAGGGGATTCTGCGCGATCTGCAAGTCGCCGGGCACGAGATATGCTCGGTTACATTGCATGTCGGTCTGGGAACCTTTCTGCCCGTTCGGAGCGAGCGAGTCGAAGATCACCGGATGCACGCTGAGCGCTATGAGGTTCCGGAGGATACGGCACATGCGGTAACCGAAGCCAAGAGGCAAGGGAGGCCGGTGGTGGCCGTGGGAACGACGAGTCTTCGTACCTTGGAGGCGGCGTGGAGAGCGCCGGAGGAGGAGCTTTGCGCCTCTTGTGGTCAGTCGGAGGGGCGACAGTCACCCGATGAAGACGCGGAGACGAACGTGGGTGCAAACGCCGCTACGAACGCGGCCGCCTCCGACGGTTCAGATCCCGGTGCGAATCGCGGTGCGAACACGCAGCCTTCGGACCGCGCGTCCGGCGGTAGACTTCGGGCCGGCGCGGACTCGACCAACCTTTTCATCTATCCAGGTTATCGATTCGGGGTAGTCGACGCGCTTTTCACCAATTTCCATACGCCGGAGAGCACGCTCTTCATGTTGGTCTGTGCGTTTTGCGGAACCGATCGAGCCCACGCCGCCTATGCCGAAGCGATTCGCCGCCGCTACCGTTTCTTCTCGTACGGAGACGCCATGTTGATCCGCTGACCCCCCTTGGCCCGCCGGCTTGTTTGGCCTGTCGGCCCCTTCAGCCCGCCGGCTCGCCCGGCCTGCCTGCTGCGCATAGATCCGAACCACGCTCAGTACGTGTCGGGGCCCATTTCCTGAAACTGTTGTCGCACGTCATAGAGCCGTTCCAGGTGCCGGTCGATTATCCGGTCGTAGTCCAATTGGCCGGTTTCGATGCGGTGATTCTCGTCCATCCAGTGTTGGACCTCTTGCAGCTCTACGTGGCGAAGCTCCCATGCCTCCGCCGACCACACTAGCGCTTCGTCCCAGTAGACTCGAGCATATTGAAACAGATCTTCGGCCTTCTCGAGGCTTTCGAGGTTGAGGTCCCGCCAGGGAGCGTTGTAGAAGTAGGCCACTTCACGGTTGTAGCGGTTAGCCCATGCCAAGTAGAGTTCGACGAGTTTCAAGTTCAGGTGCATCGTGAAGAGGTATCGGTAGCGTTCCCACTCCTCCTCTGTTTCGATCGTTGCGAGTGCATTGAGCGGATTGGCGAAATCAGCGCGGAGTGCGCGCTCCAGCCAGTATATGTTCTCAGAAAGGTTCAAGGGCTGGTCGTAGAACTGCCGGCGGTAGAGCTGGTACAGCTGCTCACGGTAGAGCAGTCGATATCCCAAGACCGGACCTGCGGCAATGAGGAGTATGCACACAACGGAGATTGCCCGCTTCACACTTCTTGATATCGGCATGTCCGGCGGAGAGAATAACCGAGCTGGACGAGTCAGAGCGTAGCGGGGTAGATCCGCTCCGCTATTCCGGCACGGTCCCATCGATCTGGTTCCAAACGTCTGCAGCCAGCTGCTCCCGCGGTCTGGTCGCATCCAACACGTGAACGCTGACCCCCGCTTCTCGGGCTACTTGCATCGCTTGGCGATATCCTTCGGCTATCTGCAGTAGAGCCTGCTCGCTCTCGTAAATCTCGCGTGCTTCTCGACTGTCGAGCCGCTTCACGCATTCGCTCACAGGTAGGTCCAAGAAAAACACACGCGCGGGAAACGGAAAGTCCTGATTGAGGCGGAGGACGAAATCCAGTCCGCATGATATGCCTTGATAGGCAAGCGAGGAGAAGACATATCGATCGCAGATTACGGGAGTGCCGCATTCCAGGTGAGCCAGAATGCCTTCCTGTCCGTAGAGATGCTCGTAACGATCCGCGGCGAACAGGTAAGCGGTGGTTCCCGCGGTCACCTGATGGGTCCCCGCGAGTACCGAGCGGACACAGGTGCCGGTCGGTCCGGAGGTTGGCTCCTGCGTGGCGATGCATGACCGTCCGGCAGCGCGAAAGCGTTCGGTCAGGAACTGTGCCTGGGTGGTCGTTCCTGAGCCGTCCAGGCCTTCGAAGACGGTGAAGTGTGGGTAAATGGGATGATTCCGGGCCAAGGGCTTACTCCAGCTATTGTTATTGGGCGTATTTATGGTAAATTTGAGAATAGGAACAGTGCTCGAGAGCTTCTTGCCTCCCGTGCCCGGCCAACTTCAGGGTACACCCGCGTACAGGGCGTATGCAAGAACGGTAGAACGGTAGCCGCACTGCGAGGATTGATTTGAGCCGGCGCAAATATAGCGCGTTTTCGCGTGTCGTGCAACTTATACTCCTTCTCGCCTTGGCCGTCGGTGTTTGGATTGCCGTCCCGCACGTGCTCTATTTCGTGGACTCTCGAGTGACGGAGCTCAAGACACACGCGGTATCTCGCCTGGAGCAGAGTCTCGGAAGGCATATTGCGTACCAGTCGATCTCACCGTCGATCGTGGGGAGTGTCGATATTCACGGCCTCCGAATCGGACCACCTTTGGGGGCCTCTCCGGCATCGCCGGCCGAGGCTCCGGAGGGAGAGGGCCCGGCCGAAGCGTGGCCGGCGGCGGAGGCACTTCCCGACGAGGTTCTGTCGGTCGGACGGGTTCGGATCTTCTACCGCATCCTGCCGCTTCTTCTGAGCGATCTGGAGGACGCGGTTCGGGAGATCCTGATCGAGAATACTACGGTGAGTGTTGATGCGCGGCGAGACGCGGCATTGCTTCGTATGCTCGGTGAGGCCGCCGGTATAGACCCGGACAACCTGCTCGGCCTCGAGCTGCCGCCGGCTCACGACGGCAGCCTCCGTCGCGGCCCTCGACTCGAGGATGATTCGACTCGGGAACGGGACGCCGATGGAATCGTGCAGCAGCTCGCCTCCGCGGATTCTCCCGGGGGTATTGTGGGGGATCGCCTGAAGTGGGTTACGCGGTTCTTCGGAGGGCCTCGATCGGACAACCTCTGGGGGGAACGTGTTGCCGGACCGCGCTACCCTGAGTCGCCTGTGATCGATCCTAGGCTTCTGGAGGAGCTTCCTACAATATCCGGTCGTAATATCACGCTTGAGCTTCACGAGGCAGAAGGTTCGGTCTTCGCGAATGATGTCGACTTCGACCTGCGAACCGATGACGAAGGGATGAACTTCGGTTTCAGGGGGGCTCTGCGTGTTGATAACGCGCGGAGCGGTGCGCTTGGCGTGGTGGAGCTGGATATCCGGGGAAACGGCCAAGCTGACCGCGCGATGCGCGGAGGTGTCGCCGAGCTCGAGCTCGTGTCGTTTCGCTCACGGCTTTTTGACGCCGAGGAGCACCGGTTTCGAATGTTTGCGTCCCGGGGAGGATTCCGGGTCAAGAGCGTGGAGGATGACCGTCCGCTTGACCTTGTGGTCGGCGTCGGAGCAGCGGGAATTAAGGCCGAGTTCGCTGCCGACCGGTACCGTGTCTCGGATTCAGTTCGCATGAGTGCCGCTCCGGAGGGGGGGATTCCCGAAAACCTCCGGCCGTGGTTGGGAACGTTGGTAAGCGGGGAGGGATCACTCTCGTACTCCGTGCGGGATGGACTCCGTTACGACGGCGACCTGACGCTATGGGCTCCGGGCGAGATTGGGCAATTCGAGACTGTGCGAGCGCGTTTCTCCGGAGATAGTGAACGGGCGCGCATGTCGCAGCTAGTTCTCGAGTTACCGAGAGGGCGTGTCCTCTTTGCCGGTACGCTCGATATTCCCTCGGGTGCGCCTGACGGCTCACTGTATTTGGACCGGGTGGGGCCGCGAGGATATCCGCCGGTGACCGGACGTTTTGATGTGGAGGCAAGTGACCCCGGTGTACGGCTTTCCAGCGATTCGTTTGCGTATGCGGGAGCGCGATTTTCTGTTCTGACGGTGGAGATGGGATGGCAGCCGGCCAACGCGGAGACGGTGGCGTTGCGGATCCAAGGTGAGGAGCAGTCGGGTGGAACCGTTGAAGCAACCGGGACCGTTCCGTTGCAGAAAGAGGCGCCGTGGGGGATAACGGCCACGGTCGACGGAGTTGCGTTGGATCAGATCGGAAGGGCCATTGCCGCGTTGACGCCGGGACAGGACGACCAGGTTGCAGGATTCCTGCTCGGCGATAGTTCAGCGGTGTCCGCCCGGGCTCGTATCACGGGTAGCCGGGCTCTGCCGGTGTTGGAGAGCGCTGAGCTGGCTGTGGACGGCGCGGCGAAACGAAGTGCCGAGCTTGTCGTTTCCCGGCGGAAGGGCCCGACAGCTGCGCAGATCGAGGGGCCTCTCGAGTATTCGGGATACTTGGAAGGGCGTTGGAGCGACGTCACTTTTGACAGTGAGTTTGTCGCGGAATACGACCGGGGAGGAGAGCTCACCGTTCAAAGCGCAAGTCGCTTCGGAGATGAGCAATATGATCTCCGCATCGCTTACGCCCCGGGGTTGGGCCTCGTAGTACATGAGCCCCGAGGGCTTAACGCGCAGCTTGCTACGGAGGCCGAAGGTATCCATCTGCGCGGAAGGGTCGAAGAGTTTCCACTCGCATTGCCCGGCATGAGCGGGACTGCCAACGCCGCCGTCGAAGGACGGTTCTTTGAAGCGGATGACTGGAGCGTCAGCGTGGGCTCCTTTGACCTAACCGGATTGGACGGGCCGGGTTTTGCTGAAGCGTCCGTAAGTGGAGCTGCTGAGGTAGTGCCGTGGAGCCTGCGGTTCACTCAGTTGGAGATCCAAGATCGTTTTTCTCATCTGCGGGGCGCGGGGAGGATCGATCTCACGCCTGAGAAGCGACGCGCTACCGGTGTATTGGAACTTGCCGGAGTTGATTCCGATGAGCGGTACTCTTTGGAAGGCGAGTTCCGTGACGAGGAGCTGGCCGTCTCCGGAAGCGCGCGACAGGTGGGAGTAGTGCGTTTCGGGTGGGATGCAATCACTGGGGCGGTCGATCTGGAAGGAGCGGTTACCCTATCTGACGGCGCTCACAGCGCAACTATCGCACTCCGTTCGCACGATGTCCGGTTCAACAACGATCAGGTTTCTTTCGACATAAGCGCGGAGAGCACTGAGGAACGCCTGTCGGTGACGGGAGGTAGCGTGTCGCACCTCGGGACGCAGGCTGAGGAGCTCGGGCTGGAGCTTGATCTAGAGAGCGGGCGGATCACCTCAGCGGGATCCGTCACGATGCGTTCTCCGGATGAGCCGCGTGAGTTCACTGTGCGTCTGGACGGTAGGATCGGTGAAGGAGAGCTCCGGTTGGAGGAAATCGCCGATGCGGATATGAGCTTCCGGATTGCCGTGGACGATCTCTCCATAACCCCCAATCTTCCGGAGCATTGGGAGTTCTCCGTGCAACGCACCGGCGAGCGGATTTCCCTGCGAGGCGGTCCCGAGGAGTCCATCGAGGGTGAGTTGGCCTCGGACGGAGCGTTTACGTTGCGCATGCGCGATCCACTGCCGGTGAGCCTACAAGGCGAAGGGTATTTGCAGGCCGGTCACCTCGAAACAAATCTGTCCCGGATCGCAGTCGACGTACGCGACTTCCGGGAGCTCTTCGAGGATAACGAGGGGTTCGTCCCGGAGACAGGGACGATCGCCGGCGGAATGCGAATCGACGGGCCACTGAACGATCCGAACTTCTACGGCACGCTTCAGGTGAACGATGCGCTGGTTTCGATTCCGGTGCTGGGACACCAGATTGGGCCGGCGGACACGCACGTCGTCTTCTCGGAGAAGGAGCTGCGGCTGAATAGGTTCACTGCCCCGGCGGGTGGCGGGAATACGGAGATTGCAGGGACGGTATTCTTCGATCGTTGGAGCTTCGACAGCTACGAGCTCACGCTGCGCTCGGTGGAGGATGAGTCCGTGCGGGTTGTCTCGGAGTTCGGGCCGGTGGCGGTTGACGGCCGTGCACGAGGATGGCTCGCATTGGACGGATCTCTCACGGACCTTCAGTTGCGGGGCGATATCACGGCTGCGGAGACGGAGATTACGCTTTCCGAGGAGCCGGATCGCCGCGATCCGCCTGATGACGACTTCTTCGCGCATATCGACCTGACGGTGCGATCGGATCGTGGAGTAGAGTTCTTCTGGCCGACGACGGGGTTCCCCATTCTTCGGGCGGTTACCACCCCGGGCGAAGAGTTGACTATCCAAGGTAACACCGGTACCGGCGAGTTCCACGTGTTCGGCGATGTGGGAATGCAGGGCGGCGAGCTCTTCTACTTCGATCGGAGCTTCCTGGTGCGCGAGGGGATGATCCGCTTCAACGAGCGGGAGCAGGAATTCGACCCTCGGGTGACGGTGCGCGCGGAAACGCGAGACGTCGGGCCTGAAGGGCCAATTCGGCTGCAGCTTATCGCCGACGAAAGCCCCTTGAGCGAGATGACGGTACGGTTGGCAAGCGAACCGTCACTGCCGGAGGAGGAACTTCTGGGGATACTCGGTGCCAATGTGATCTCGGAGTTTGAGGACGGGCCTATAAACCTCTCGACGGCGGTGTTGGTAACGAGCGATCTGGTCAGTCAGTTCGGGGTTATCCGCAATATCGAACGGTCGGTTCGTAATGCTCTCCAGCTGGACCTCTTCACTGTGCGTACGCAACTCTTTCAGCAGCTCGTTCGTGGTGTTATCGATGCCCCGGCACCGGGAGATCCACCGGATCCTACAGTCCCTAGTTTAGGGCACTATCTTGACAACACGACGCTCTTTTTGGGACGATCCCTCAGCCCGGAGCTGTTCCTTGAGTTCCTCGTGCAGGTGCGGGCTCGTGACCCGTTTGCGGAGGATGTCCGGGCGTTTGGCGGCATCGAGGTTGACTCAGAGTTGAGCCTTGGACTTGATACACCGTTCTTCGACCTGGAATGGAGTTTTTCACCGCGGAATCCGGATGACCTGTTCGTCCCGGATAATCGCCTCACGTTCTCGTGGGGCTTCTCATATTAGTGTTTGCCGGTAGAAGGTCGGGATGTACACGGAACGGCCTACTTGCCGGCGGTCCGGCATACGAACCGCATATCCTGAGGAGATTCACATGCGAAAAGCTGTGCTGCTCGCCTTTCTGCTATTTGTTCTTGTTGCGTTGCCGACTATAGCTCAGAACCAGCAGTGGTATGAAGGAAGAGCCATTGTCGACATCGAGTTCGAGGGGCTTCAGGCGGTCGCGGAGGAAGATCTGGACGACATCGTAGACGCGTTCGTGGGCGACGAGTTCGACGATGATACGTTCAACGCCATTCAGCGGCGTCTGTATGCGTTGGACTATTTCACGGACTTGGAGGCGCAAGCGGTCCGTCCCGCCGACGACGAGGGGATGATCCTGCGGTTTCACGTGCGGGAACGACCGGCAATTCGTGAGATTCGCTTCGAAGGCAACGAGCAGATTCGTGCTAGCCGGTTGCTGGATGTAATTGAAGCTTCGGTTGGAGATCTGGTGATCGAATCTGAGCTCCGTCGGGATCGGGATGCACTCGAGAGCCATTACGAAGAAGAAGGTTATCCCGGGACCGACGTTCAGATGGAGTTGACCGATCCTGACGACGAGAATCAGCAGGTGGTCACATTTCGAGTGGACGAGACCATGCGCACGACCGTCCGCGAAGTACGTTTCGATGGTAACACGTTTGCATCCGCCGGCACTTTGCGCCGTCAGCTTGAGACCAGCGAGCAGAGCATTTTTAGCCGCGGTGTGTTCAAAGAGGGCAACCTTCAGCGTGACCGCCGGAACATCGAGCGATACTACGCGGAGCGTGGATACGTAGACGCCGAAGTCGCCGATATAGAGCGCGAAGAGGAGGTCGACGAGGATCGTCGCCGGCGCTATCTGACTCTTACTTACTATATCGAGGAGGGAGAGCAGTACACCTTCGGCGGTTTCGAGTTCGACGGCAACGAAATCTTCTCCGACGAGCAACTGCGTCGGGCAACACGGCTTCGCGAAGGGCAGACTCTGAACGCCGTGCGGCTTGAGCTGGATTACGACTCGATCCTGGACATCTACCGGGAAGGGGGGTACCTCTACAACGAGATCGATCTCCAGGAAAAGCGGGATGAGGACGAACGGGTAATCTCGTACACCGTCAATATCGTGGAGCGTGGCCGCGCCCGCATAGAGAACATCACGGTTCGGGGGAACGAGCGCACCCGGGATCACGTCGTACTCCGAGAGGTCCCACTGGAAGAGGGAGACGTTTTCAGCTTGACGCGCCTACGGCAAGGTATGCAGAACCTTGCCAATACTCAGCTTTTCACCGACGTACAGCATGAGATCCCCGAGGGGAGCGTTCCCGGGCTTCTCGATCTGGTTCTCAATGTGGAAGAGGCTCCGACGACCGAGATCCAATTCGCTCTGAGCTTTGGCGGCGCCGAGGGTTTCCCGGTAAGTGGGTCAGTCGGCTTTCAAGACCGGAATTTCCGCGGACTCGGACAGGATTTCGGAGTCAACCTGGAAGCCTCTCCCACAAACCAGAGTCTGTCGGTAAACTTTCTGGAGCGTTGGTTCATGGAAGAGCGGTGGTCGCTCGGGGGCGACGTGACCATCGATCGCGCGTATCGGCCGGAGGAGCCGCAGGATCAGTTGGCACCTGTGTTCGATCGTGACGAGCCCAACCGCGTTCCGGACCCGTTTGACGGAACGTTTGTCTTTCCCGAGGATACAACCTACGGCGGAAAAGAGTACCAGGCCGGCGAAGCGTTCCCGGGCGAGCCCACGGAAGAGGAGATCGACGAATACGGCTTGGAGACGGACTACCGGCACGCGGGCGGACGCGACGCGATCCCGGATGACTATCTCATGGAGTATACGCTTTGGGACGTGTCGATCGGTGCGCGGACGGGCTACCGTTTTCCGACTCGAATCGGCGAGTTTTCTCTGGGGACGAACTTCCGCTCCGGTGTCCAGTATGCCACC
>Ga0207421_10000163_pt1 | contig 79640 bp, 69 predicted proteins | sample SodLakKL_010_SED_4_FD_187542 | JGI IMG/M metagenome (GOLD analysis project Ga0207421, IMG submission 187542) | Alkaline sediment microbial communities from Lake Tanatar, Kulunda Steppe, Russia - 8KL_010_SED (SPAdes) (version 2) | ecosystem: Environmental > Aquatic > Non-marine Saline and... | reverse complement strand
CATCGCGGCTGGTGGTGTAGGCGTGCGCTTCAGTCGATACACTTCCGGTTATGTTGAACACCTGGATGTCGGTGTCTCCTACCGTTCCCGTTCCCTGGCCATGGACACTGGTCGTAATAGCCAGTGTCATCACAATCAATAATAAGCATCCCGGTACCAGGCGACGTAGTCCCTCACTGATATAAAACATACCCTCCAGTTGCAAAGAAAATTTCTTGATTCTCACTTGTGTGGACACCAGGATTTAAATGCATACTCAGACTCACCGACCTCATAAAACAGGCACTTGCAGGTAAGATACCGTTTACAAGAATAAATAAAAGTAAAATTTTATTAATGCGGAATTACGCAGTTTTCCTATCCCCTCCTGATTGATTCCGGCACTCCTGAATGAGCCAGTCAAAAACTCCTGCTGCGCATCTTCAAATATTATGAATGTGCATTTTCAAACTTCTGACTGTGTGTATCGGCCACCACTGCATTAAAACCGACTCGCCAATCCTTCAATACATTTCCAGATGGTTAAAGCCGCAAGACGAACGGTCTGGCTGTCAACGTCAAATGCCGGATTGACTTCCGCAATATCTATTGATGTTACATTCGGATTCCTCCCCGCATGCCACGCTGCTTGCAACAATAGTGATTTAGAAATGCCATCCGCACACGGAGCACTAACCCCGGGAGCGACGGATTGATCAACGGCATCCATATCCAGCGTTACAAATAGCGGATAAGCCGCTTCTTCCAGCAGCTCCCTGATTACCGAAATTTCGGTTTCATCCTTGAAGAACGTTTTCCCGTCATTCTCTTTGATATAGTCCAGATGGCTTTTTGAAACGGCATGGGGTTGCAGACCGGCAACATGATAACGACGGCATTTCGTGTCGGGATATCCGAGTATCTGGCGAAACGGGCTGCCTGAATGCCCGGCTCCCTTCTTCAGCGGACGCACATCCGTATGCGCATCCAGGTTCATAATAACATGTGCAATTCCTGCATGCTGATACCCCAGAAAATGGCCATAACTGGTTTCGTGTCCGCCTCCCATGATGATCACCGGTCTCTGCTTTTCAAGCCACGGCTGAATCGTCCTGCCCAGGTTTTCCTGCATGGCCTCCATATTGTCCGATGGGATGTCGCCAAGATCGCGTCCGTTTTTTACTATCGCCGAAAAGCGGTCACAGTTCAGCGCCGGAGGTGTCATCCTGAATAACTGATCCCTGATGAGCCGCGGAGCGGATGCTGCCCCCGGCCGGCCGTTGTTTCTTGCCACACCTTCATCGACCGGACACCCGGCCAGCACAAATGAAGGATCCCCGCTGCCTGTACCCAGTATTTCACCTATCCGTGCATCTTTGTCTTGAACCGTCATATCCTCATCTCTTTCCTTAAAAATTGCCCATTGGTAAAAAAGTTAACCCGTTAACATCCAATACCTTGAAAAAGAGTATTAACCGACGGCATCAGTTACGCTGCCGGGTAACGAGGCACGCACCCTCTGACCATACCCGCGCTGCTGCATCCGGACGAAAATGATACAGCCAATGATTTACGGACTCCGTATCCAGTTCCACAAAATCCGCTTTTTTCCCCGGCTCGACAGAACCGGTAACATTATTCACCCCCAGAGCCCGGGCCGCATAAATCGTCGCCCCTTTGAGTACCTCGGCCGGAGACATGTATTGCAATGTACAAGCGAGGTGCATGGCCATCGGCAGGTGGAATGAAGGAGCAGAACCGGGATTGAAATCGGTCGATACCGCCACAGGAACCCCGGCCTCCATCAGTTTGCGTGCCGGAAGCGGCTCTTTTCTCAGGTACCATGTAGCCAGCGGCAGACTTACCGCGACCGTGCCTGCTTCCCGCATGCTTGTGATTCCCCGGTCTGAAATGCATTCGAGATGGTCGGCGGAAACGGCGCCGACTTTTGCGGCAAGCTCTGCTCCCCCGTTGGCCGTAAGCTGATCGGCGTGAACCTTTGGAATCAGTCCTGCTTTTTTTCCTGCCTCCAGAATTACCTCCCCCTCTTCGATGGTAAAAGCCGGCGCATCTACAAAAACATCACAAAATTCAGCCAGGCCAGCTTCGGTTACCGCCGGAATCATTTCCTCTGTTACAAGGCGGACATACTTCCCCCGCTTATCGCGATATTCCGGCGGGATGGCATGGGCGCCTAAAAATGTACTCATCATCCGGATGGGAAAACTGTTTTTCAGACTGCGATACACCCGCAGCTGCTTAAGTTCGTCCTCCAGAGTGAGGCCGTATCCGCTTTTGCATTCGATGGTGGTGACCCCCAGCCTTACCATCTCTTCAAGGAGCCCTGCGCTCTTCCTGATCAAATCCTGCTCGCTTGTATCACGTGTGGCCGATACCGTGCTGAGTATTCCCCCGCCGGCTGCGGCAATCTCTTCGTAGCTTTTCCCAAGTGACCGCAGTTCAAATTCATCAGGGCGCCAGCCTCCGAAGGCCAGGTGGGTATGACAATCGATCAGTCCGGGAATGACAACCCGTCCTTCAGCATCAAATGACTCATCGGGTTCCGGCAGATCACGATTTCCGGGCAGCTCCCCCTCCGACCCTGCCCATAAAATGACATCTCCCTTCCACAGCAGGGCGGCATTCCGCCGCGGTTTTACGTACTCCTGCCCGCCGTCGTCCGGGCAGATAAAAAGCGTACCTATGTTTTTTAACAGCCGGACCGCCTCGGGGTCAGCCCGGTCTTCCGGCCAGATGATTTCATTGGTGTGTCTGGACTGCAGATACTGATTTCTGGCACTCATATACGATGGTTTTTTTACCTTGCCTGTTTTGCCTGTTTCCTTTCCCTGTTTATTTCAGTTTGCCGGATGCCGATTCGGCGTGCTCCCGGAGCTTCTTCTCTTTCAAAAGCACCTTTCCCCGGTCGATTTCTTCCCGCATGTAGCGGTCCTCCTCGAGGTGGGGAATCTGTGACCGAAGATAGTCGTGGGCTGCCAGCACGCCCCTGCCCGGCTTCAGCGGCTTCCGGAAATCAAGCGCCTGTGCGGCGGTCATGAGTTCGATGGCCAGTATCGTTTCCACATGCTCAAATACCTGAAGCAATTTCAATCCGGATATGCTGCCCATGCTGACATGGTCCTCCTGTCCCAGGCTTGTGGGTATCGAATCTACCGATGCCGGATGGGAGAGAATTTTGTTTTCCGATACCAGCGATGCCGCCGTGTACTGCGGAATCATGAATCCGGAGTTGATACCGGTCTCCTGCATCAGCAGCTTGGGCAGCCCGTCGTGTCCTTCCAGAAGCAAATAGATGCGGCGTTCGGAGATGCTGCCCATTTCCGAAAGCGCAATGGCGGCATAATCCATAGCCAGGGCCAGCGGCTGCCCGTGAAAATTCCCGCCGCTCACAATATCCCCGTTTTCGAGCACCAGCGGATTGTCATTGACCGAATTCAGTTCCGTTTCTATCACATTCCGGGTATGACGGATGGCATCACGGCTTGCTCCATGCACTTGCGGGACGCATCGCAGACAGTAGGGATCCTGCACTTTGCCGCAATGGCGATGGCTGTCAAGTATTTCGCTTTCCTTCAGCAATGACCGGACATTGGCGGCAACATCGGATTGTCCGGGATGGGGCCGCAGACTGTGAATCCGCTCGTCAAACGGCACAATGCTTCCCTGCAGTGCCTCCAGGCTCATAGCGGCGACAAGATCAGCCATGGCAAGAAGGTGGCTGCATTTTTCCATCACCCACGCTCCGCAGGCGGACATCAGCTGCGTGCCGTTGATCAGGGCGAGTCCGTCCTTGGGCTGAAGCGAGATCGGCTCCAGCCCGTGGTCTTTCAGTGCTTTCACTGCATCAACCGGCTTGCGACGGTCTGCGGAAGCGCCCGGGCCTCCATCCCAAAACTCGCCGTATCCGATCAGCGGAAGGGACATATGTGCCAGCGGCGCAAGGTCTCCCGATGCCCCGAGGCTCCCGCGGGACGGTATCACCGGTATGAGATCGTTTTCGGCAAAATAATGCAGCCGGTCAAAGGTCTGCAAAGATACCCCGGAGTATCCCAGTCCAAGGGTATAGAGCTTAAGCTTGAGCATCAGGCGGGAAATTTCAAACGGAAGCGGCGGTCCCACCCCGACGGCGTGACTGAGCAGCAGGTTGGTTTGCAGCTTTGAAAGGTCACCGGCACCAATTTTTTTTCCGGCCAGCGCCCCGAATCCGGTATTGATCCCATAATAGGGCCTGCCGTCTGCAAGTGCGCGGTCAACGACTTCCCGTGATTTCTGAAGAGCACTCCTGCTGCTTTCAGAATTCCGGATCTCCCGGTCCAGATCCTCGTACAAATGCTCCACTCTGATTTTCGATTCCACCATATTCACAAGCTAAATTATGTCATCCGGTCACCCGGCCATCCTGAAACGATGTTGCTGCCGGCTGCTTCTTTACAAGTTACTCATTCTGAATGGACGGCAAGTCCACACCGCGCTCCCTTGCCGTTCGTACGGCCTCCTCATAGCCGGCATCTGCGTGCCGCATGACTCCGGTCCCGGGATCCGCCGTCAAAACGCGCTGAAGTCTCCTTCCGCCGGATCCGGTACCGTCTGCCACACAAACCATTCCGGCGTGTATGGAATAACCGATACCCACTCCGCCTCCGTGATGCAGCGATACCCAGCTGGCGCCGCAGGCCGTGTTGAGCATGGCATTCAGAAGCGGCCAGTCGGCGATGGCATCGGACCCATCCCGCATACCCTCTGTTTCCCTGTTGGGGGATGCGACCGAGCCGGTATCAAGGTGATCCCGTCCGATCACAACCGGCGCCTTCAGCTCTCCCTTCCGGACGAGTTCGTTGAAATGAGCGCCCAGTTCGGCACGTTCGCCATACTCCAGCCAGCAGATACGCGCAGGCAATCCCTGAAAGTGCACCTTTTGACCGGCCTTTCGGATCCAACGAGCCAGGTGATCTTTATCCGGAAATGTTTCCAGCACGGCCTGATCGGTGCGCCGGATGTCGTTTGGATCACCTGACAAAGCCGCCCAGCGGAACGGGCCGGCACCTTTGCAGAACAGGGGCCGTATGAATTCCGGAACGAATCCGGGTATCTGAAATGCCTTGTGCATATCCCGGTAATCGGCTACCTGGCCGCGCAGATTGTTTCCATAGTCGAAAACTGCTGATCCTCTTTTTTTGAGTTCCAGCATGGCCTCAACATGCCGTACCATGGAATCCAGAACCTGATGATCATATTTTTCCGGATCCTTGCGTCGAAGTTCACTGGCCTCTTTGAGGGTGTACCCGGAAGGGATGTAGCCTTCTCTGAGATCGTGTGCCGAGGTCTGATCGGTGACGACATCCGGAAGAACGGATGTGTCACCGGATGATCGATTTACAATTCCGGGCATCACATCGGCGATATTTGCGACCAGTCCGACCGAAAGCGGTTTTTTTTCGGCCACGGCACCGGCAACCAGGTCCAGGGCTTCATCGAGGTCGTAGGAAATGCGGTCACAGTATCCGGTTTCCACCCGTTTCCGCACTCTGGATTCATCAACTTCGACAGCCAGGCAGACACCGCCGTTCATGGTCGCCGCAAGAGGCTGGGCTCCCCCCATCCCCCCAAGTCCGGCAGTCAGAACAAACCGGCCGGCCAGGCTGCCCTGAAAATGTTTTTCCGCACAAGCGGCAAATGTTTCATACGTACCCTGCAGAATGCCCTGGGTTCCGATGTAAATCCACGAACCTGCAGTCATTTGTCCGTACATGGTGAGTCCGAGCTCTTCCAGCCGCCGGAATTCTTTCCATGTAGCCCAGCGGGGAACCAGCTGGGAGTTGGAGATCAATACCCTGGGTGCTTCGTCGTGCGTCCGGAACACCCCGACGGGTTTGCCGCTCTGGACAAGCAGCGTCTCGTCATTTTCGAGCCGCTTCAGCGTACGCACAATTTGCCGGTAGCATTCGTGGTTCCGGGCTGCTTTGCCGGTTCCTCCGTAAACGATGAGCTCGTCCGGCCTCTCAGCGACTTCCGGGTCGAGATTATTCATCAGCATGCGCAGTGCTGCTTCCTGATGCCAGCCTTTGCATGACAAACCGGAGCCGACCGGTGCGCGAATCGAACTGTCACCCATTTTTTTCTCCCTTTAAATGCAGCAGCCGGTAACCGGCTGCACCGCTGGTAATATAGCTTACTCAATGGCAAGCTGAAAGATGCGCAATAACATACTTGAGTTCTTTCCTTCTTAGAACTACATTTTCTGTTACAAGCACATAGCCGGAACCAGAACACACAACTACAATGACCATGTCAGAAAACTCAGAAAGCAAAAAACTGCAGCAGTACCTCAGTTCGAGAAGATCGTTTTTGAAAAAAGCGGGCCTTTTATCGGGCGCGGGTTTGATATTACCGGCCGGACTCACATCTGCATCCGGCCACAGTGCTGACGCCGCACCGGGCAGTGCTTCTGCGGCAATCGCCGGCAACGGAAACACACCCGGTTCAGCCGGAAGAATGGTGCGAATCCGCGGCAAGGTGACTTCACAGGATGGCGGCATTCAGGGCGTTGCTGTTACTGACGGTCTCCGCATAACCGAAACCGATTCCGGCGGGGCCTACGAGCTGGTCTCCGACGGGCGCCGGCCGTTTGTGTACATCTCCATCCCGGCCGGATACCGCATTCCGACCAACCCTACAGGAACGGCACGATTTTATCACAAAATTGAGCCCGGTTCCAATGGTGAGATGACCGCATCGTTTGAGCTTGAATCCGATCCCGCTGACAGGGATAATCATCGTTTTTTGCTGCTTGCTGATCCGCAGACCGAAAATGAATATGAGGTTGAGCGTTTTCACTCGGAAACCGTACCGGACATCCAAAAACTGATCCGCAACAGCGGCGATGATGTCCCTCTTTTCGGAATGGGTTGCGGGGACATCATGTTCGACAATCTTGAACTGTTTCCGGAGTACGAAAAAGCGGTAAAAAAAACGGGTATCCCCTTTTTCCAGGTTCTCGGAAACCATGACATCCTCTTTGATGTGCGTTCAACCGAAGCATCATATGAAGTCTTCAAGGAATATTTCGGGCCGGCTTATTATTCTTTCAGCATCGGCGAGGTTCATTACGTGGTATTGAACAATATTTTCTGGTATGGTGCGGGCTATGTCGGCTATCTGGACAAGGACCAGCTGGACTGGCTCGAGGCTGATCTTGCACGAATTGAACCGGGTAAAACGGTCATTGTTGCCATGCATATACCGGCCGAGAGCAAGCAGTACAGCCGGTTTGATGACGACAGTCCGTCACCGCGACTTTCCGTATCCAACCGCCACGAACTGTATCGCATTCTTGAGCCGTACAATGCCCATATCCTGTCGGCTCATACCCATGAAAGCGAACATGTCTTTGAAGGGGGCGTCCATGAGCACATTCACGGCACGGTTTGCGGTGCCTGGTGGACCGGGCCGATCTGTTTTGACGGCACACCGAACGGATATGGTGTCTACGAGGTCAGGGGCAGCGAACTGAGGTGGCACTACAAGTCGACCGGCTACGACAGCGACCACCAGATCAAGGTTTACAAGCGCGGAGCAGATCCCGAAGCGCCCGGAGAGATTCTGGCGAATGTCTGGGACTGGGATCCGGAGTGGAAGGTGTACTGGTACGAGAACGGAACCCGGCGTGGCCGGATGGCCCGGCGCAGAGGCTACGACCCGCTGGCCGTTGAACTCTTTGACGGTCCGGACAAACCGGAGCGGCGAACCTGGGTCAATGCTGTTCCCACCGACCATATGTTTTACGCTCCTGTTCCTGAAAACGGCCGGGATGTTGTTGTAGAGGCCGTCAGCCGGCACGGGAAAACCTACTCCGCCCGAATTGATTAATCACACAAGTTTTTTGGTGAAGAGTGTGGCATATTTCATTCCCAGACTTCACCGCTGCACACAACACATTGCAATATCATCTCTGTTGCAAACGTCAGTTCTGAACAGGGGATGTATTACTTGCTCCGCCAGAACCGGCAGAGTTAAAATTTCTATCCCGGTCCGGAAACAGCTTTTATTCGAATGCAGTTACATCAAAATTTGTTCTGATAGTACCGGCGCACGCAGTATGGAAGATGTGCTGCTCCACTAAAAACCCTTAAGTCACGCATCATGTAAAACACCCTGAATCTGACTATTAACTGAATCCATTATAATTAACAAAGCAAAGAGGTTCTGAATGGTTACCGAAAAAACGATCAGAGATCTTATTCAAAAGAACGGAAAGCGCAAGATTACCATAACCTTGCCAACTGAAAAAGTCGGAGACAAACGACAGCAAAACCCTATCAGATTCAAAAACCTCTTAAATGAGACGTTGCAAAAGCTGACAGCCGAAGGCATGAAAGAAGATGATGCCAATACGTTTTTGCAACCTGCCAAAGAACTTCTTGGACAACCGCTGTTCTGGTCCGGCATGGAGCAGGGAATGGTTGTTTATTTGGCAGAAGATTATTTCGAGATATTCAAAGTGCCATATGATATCAGGGAAATGACTTATGTTCATGACCATTTCCGGATTACACCGCTTATGCCGATGATAAGCACCAACGGAAGCTTTTGTGTGCTCGCTGTTGGTCAGGAAAACCCCCGGCTGCTCCGGTGCACCCGAACCAACGTGAAGGACATTACACCGGAGGACGTTCCCGAGAGCCTTAAAACCTGGGTCGGGCAAAAACCGGAACAGCAGGTACAGTTTCACACCGGAAGTAGTGAAGGTGACGGCGCCATTTATTTCGGACATGGTGCTACAGAAGAAGACCATAAGGAACTTGTTCAGGGTTTTCTGCGCGACGTGGAACGGCCGGTGACAAAAAAGATGAAGCAGATCAACGATCCGCTGGTACTGGCCGGCACGGAACCCAATCTTCCCATTTACAAAAAAATCAACAAGTACTCGCGGATCCTGGAGGATGCCGTCGACCGGAACCCAAACGGCATCAGCGACATACAGCTCAGGGACATGAGCTGGAATGTGGTCAGGGACTACTTCCTCAGCGAAATGTACGAATACATGGAAACCTACCGTGAGGGATCCAGCGATTATATTTCCCGGGATCTTACCGAGGTGATCACTTCCACGGTGATGGGTAAATCGGCAGCCATTTTCATCACAAAAGACCTGGTCCGCTGGGGTAAATATGACGAAGAACAGCATAAGGTGTTTTTCAATAACGCTCCGGCCAACAGCGACCTTGACCTGATGAACTGGCTGACCATGAAAGGGATAGAGACCGGCAGCAAAGTATATATCCTTTCCGGTGAGGAAATGCCGGACAATTCCGAAGTGGCGGCATTGTTCCGGTACTAAGCTGCTGTCAGCTAACCAACTGCATTCAACGGGGCATTCTCCGGACTGCTATTTCAATCCGGCGGATGCCTCGTTTACGTTCAGGACGTGGTCTCCTACCTTTTCAAGCCTGTTGATAAAATCGAGGTAGTAAATACCGGCACGCACATCATAGTCCTTTCGTTCAAGCCGCCGGAAGTGAGCCTGGCGCAGTTCGTCACGCAGAGCATCGATTTTTTCTTCCATGAGCTTGGCTTTTTCCATGTCCACCAGTCCGTATTCGCCAGCCAAATTTTCTCGCATCAGCTGCAAGGCATCCTGCACCAGCTGCATCATATCCCTGATCTCCTCAAGAGCACTTTCCGGAAACCCGATGCCTTCAGACACCATCCGGTCATAGGTACGCGATATCTGATAGTAAAGATCCGCAATCCGCTCAAGATCATTGACCATGCGCATCATACTGCGGACCCTGCGTGATGATGTTCGTGACAGGTTGAACTCGGTGACATTGGTAAGATACTGCGAGACCTCCAGCTCGATCCGGTCTGTTATCTCTTCCCGCCGTTTGATTTTGTCCAGAAAACCCTGATGTTTTTCCTTGCCCTTGAAAAAGAGGCCGTATGTACTGAAGCTGATTTTTTCGGTAACCCGGGCGAGGACCTCCACCTCTTTGTAGGCCTCATCTATCGACAGCTCGGCGGTAGGCATCAGTCCGCCGCTTATATACTTCAGTGTCTTCTGCTCATCCTCCTTTCCGCGGGATGGCTGCAGCCATATTACCAGCCGTATCAGCAACGGGACAAATCCGAAAAGCAGGAGAACATTCAGCACATTAAAGGTCGTGTGAAACAGGGACAGACCGATGGTGGCGTTAATTCTGGCCTCCGGCGAGTCATCCAGCACCGAAAGCTGTGCCGGACTGAAATTGATCACCATGTAATCCACAAACTTGAGGAAAAACGGCAGCATCAGCAGCATCCAGATAACGCCGATCAGGTTAAAAAACAGGTGGAAGCGGGCTGCCCTTTTGGCATGCACATTACCAATCAATGCCGCGATGTTGGCTGTTATCGTTGTTCCGATGTTCTCCCCGAGAATCATGGCTGCGGCAATAGGGAAGTTAATCCAGCCCTGTGCCAGCATGACCAGTGTAATTGCCGTTGCAGCGCTTGACGATTGTGTAATAAGAGTGAGGAGTGTACCGACCATGACGAATATCAGCGTGGACCCGAATCCGTAGTCGGTAAATCTGTCCAGAAAAGCGAAAATCTGAGGATTTTCTTCAATATCAGGCACCGAATCCTTAATAAACTCAAGGCCGATAAAAAGAATACCAAAGCCGATCATCGCTTCGGCAACGTGGCGCAGCTTGGTATTGCGCACAAAAAGAAAAGGGAAAAAGATGCCGATCAGACTTACGGCAACCGGGGTAATCTGAAACCGGAACCCGAATACCGATACCATCCATGCCGTAACCGTGGTACCGATATTTGCCCCCATGATCACACCGGTCGACTCAAGAAACGTCAGCAGTCCGGCATTCACAAAACTGACCACCATGACAGTAGTCGTCGTCGAAGACTGTGTGACCGTTGTTGCGGCAAAACCTGTTGCGATACCGGTCACCCGGTTTGTAGTCATCCCCTTGAGGATTCCCCTCAGCCTGCCGCCGGCAACCTTCTGCAGCCCTTCGCTGAAAATCTTCATCCCGTAGATAAAAATCCCCAGTGAGCCTATCAGCTGCAGAAAATCAAAAAATGTATATGTCATACCTGCAATTCATTGCCGGCCACCATCCTGATACGAATGACGCCCGGTTTGTTAATCGCCCGGATTAAGCCGGTCCTGCCAATAGTCTGAGTCTGTTAAAGAATGCTATTTATACAATTACTTCAGAAAGAACTGCAAATTACATGAATATCACATAAAGACTCACTGATAAACGGCATGAAAGATAAGCATCCCGGAGGGCAATCCGCAAAACTGAATCTTAAAACTGACAGAATTTCAATTCGGGGTCAGTTTCAAGCCGGCGGACACAGTCCTAAACTGCATGGTCTGTATTAAGGAAACATCATTTTTTTATTACTGCAATGTTTCCTTCTGGTACCGATGGTCCGGGTCTGACTTCTGCGGATTATTTCATAACAATTCGATAACACACCGGTAACACAGCGGTAACATCTTCTGATTAACATTCATTTGGTGTCAGGAATCACCTATCGAAACTCTGTGCTCATGGCACAGTATTCCTGCAATCTGTACAAAACAGCAATGCAATCAAAAAAAACAGCAAGTCATCATAACAAATATGAATCAACTACAACCAGTGGCATTATTGACCTTCCTTGCCCTTTTGGTGTTTTCATGCGGCAATGGCAATAACGGAACTCCCGGCCAGCTTCAGGAAGAAGGCAGAAGTGACCGGTCAGGAAGAATGGGTATTATTGGTGCCGGTGCTACTTTTCCGGCCCCGCTGATAACAGCAATGGCAGATGACTACCGCGACCTTACTGAAGGCAGGGTTACGGTGAACTATCAGTCGATCGGTTCGGGAGGTGGCATCCGTCAGTTCATGGAACAAACCGTAATGTTTGGCATGAGCGAAGCATACCTGTCTGATGACGTTATGTCGAATATTGAACAGGCAACCGGTGGAAAGGCATTTAACCTGCCGATAACGCTGGCAGATGTCGTCCCGACGTATAATCTGCCCGGTATCGATAAAGGCCTTGTGTTCAGCGGAGAGCTGCTGGTCGAAATTTATATGGGTGACATCACGCGCTGGAATGACCCCAAAATAAAAGAGCTGAACCCGGATATTGATCTGCCTGATCTCCCGATCACAGTGGTTCACCGTTCCGATGGTTCGGGTACAACGAACGTATGGACCAGCTTTCTCAGCCGGGTTTCTGACCGGTGGCGCTCCCAGGTTGGGTATGCAACGAGTGTAGGCTGGCCGACTGGCATCGGCGGTAACGGCAATGAAGGTGTTGCCGGTGCGGTGCAGAATACACGCGGGGCCATAGGTTACAACAGTTTTGCTTATGCTTTGCTGAATGACATGACCTACGGCTCCGTCGTCAACGCTGCCGGAAATGTGATCGAGCCCAGCTTTGAGGCCACTACAGAAGCAGCCAACATTGACCTGCCGGAAGATACACGCATCCTGTTCACCAATACTCCGGCTGAGTATGGCTATCCGATTGCCGGATTTGCCTGGATGCTGGTCTATGAAAACCTTGACGCCAATAATGCCATCCGGGGCAAAAAAGAGGCAGAGGAGCTGATCCGGTTTTTAATCTGGTCTATCACCGACGGACAGGAGCTCTCGGAGTCACTGGGCTTTGCCCGGCTTCCGGAATCAGCATTGGAACGAAACTATGAGATGATACGGCAGCTCAGATGGCAGGGAGAAACCATCGGCAGCGACCTTCTGGATGAGCATATGGCTGATGACGAATTCTTGACTGCTGATGGTATCACTGAATAACCGCAGCAACAGCATTATCTGCATGCTTTACGACAGCGAGTCCATCCGCCCGCAAGGCATGCAGCCATATTAAAACAACCACCCTAATAGGCAATGGAAACAGAATCACCTGAAAGTAACACAACCGGGAATCTGCACAAGTGGCAGCCCGCTGCGATCTATCAATGGCTCGGAGACCGGATTTTTGCTGTTATAGTCGTCTTGCTTGGTATTACCATCATTGGCCTGGCCCTGGCAATGGCCTTCGTGCTTTTCAGTGAAGGCTATCTTGCCATCCGGCAGTTCGGCTTTATCGGTTTTGTGACCGGAAGCACGTGGGACCCTGCGGTCCGGATGACATTCGGTGCTCTGCCCTTTTTTTTCGGTACAATAGTTACAAGTTTCGCAGCCCTTCTGATAGCTTTCTTCCCCGCCCTGGCGGTGGCCATTTTTTCTGCTGAATATGCGCCAAGATGGCTTGCCGGCATCATAGACAACCTGATTCAGCTCATTGCCGCCATTCCGAGTGTGGTCGTCGGCATCTGGGGTATTTTCGTACTTGCCCCCTGGCTCAGGGATACGGTCTACCTTCCGATTGACTCCTGGGCTGCTGCTAATTACCCGTCTCTGCTGCCCGTCCTTGGCAATCCGATGGGATATGGAATAGCCACAGCAACCATCGTACTGGCTCTTATGATCGTTCCCTATACGACGGCTCTTGCCAGGGATGCAATCAAATCTGTACCTGTCGAACAGCGTGAAGCCAGCAGGGCTCTCGGCGCAACCCGGTGGGAAGTTATACGCATGGCGGTTCTGCCTTATGCCCGCGGCGGGATTCTTGCCGGTGCCATCCTTTCTCTCGGACGTGCTATAGGTGAAACAATGGCGGTTGCCATGCTGATAGGAAATAAAAACACGCTTCCGTTTTCCATTTTCGGTGCAGGTGCAACCATGCCGTCCGTCATCGTCAATGAATTTCGCGAAGCCGTTGAAAGCCTGCATCTGTCAAGCCTCATGGCCATCGGCTTTACCCTGTTCATCATTGCACTGATAGTAAACCTGATAGCGGCCTACCTGACCCGGAAGTTTTCAATTACTGGAGGTCAGACGGTATGAGAACGCTGCTGCAAAGAAACATACGCGACCGGATAATGGAGTCACTGCTGGTTCTGAGTACCATCATTGTGCTGCTTCCGCTGGTCATCATCATCATTCACGTCGTTGTTAACGGAATCAGCGCCCTGAACTGGGAGTTTTTCACCGAGGAACTGGGATCACCTTCAAGGGCGATACAGGGACGTCCGACCGGACTTGTACATACCATAATCGGCACCTTGGTGGTGGATTTCATGGCGCTGATAATCGCTGTGCCTATCGGCATAGGAGCCGGTATCATGCTTTCCGAGTATCCGGATCACAAACTTAATCCTACTCTGAGGATTATGAACGATACACTGAACGGTATGCCGGCCATACTCAAAGGTCTGCTGGCTTTTGTACTCATTGTAAAACCTATGGGTACATTTTCCGGACTGGCAGGTGGTGTTGCCCTGGCTTTTGTGATGCTTCCGATTATAGCCCGGACAACCGAAAGCTCACTGATGGCCATTCCATGGTCAATTCGTGAAGCGGGACTGGCTATCGGGCTGCCGAGGTGGCGGGTTGTATTGTCAACGGTCATGCCGGCAGCAAAGTTCGGACTTGTGACCGGCACCCTGATCGCATTTGCAAGAGCGGCCGGTGAAGCAGCGCCCCTGCTGTTCACGTCATTTGGCAATAATTACCTCCCGAATCACTGGTTTGGATTTATCCTCAATCCGGTGGACACATTGCCGCAACGACTCTACAGCCTGGCCATCAGCCCGTACACACATTGGCACTCAATGGGCTGGGCTGCTGCCATAGTGCTGCTTGTCTTTGTCATTCTCTGCTTTGCCGCAGCCAGATTTATTACCAGAAAAAAAACAACGTAACCAGGGCAAAATGAATATGTTTAATATGATGACCTCGCGGTTTCAAAACTTTCAGATTCTGAATATGAAAACAGATAAAGCGCCTGCCTCTGTGCCTCAGACCGGCGGCGTATCTCAGAAAGCTCCTTCTTCATCTTCAACTGGAAAAGTGAGGATGCAAACGCACGACCTGACGGTGAAATATGGCACCAACATTGGTGTACAGAATGTAAGCCTGCCCATATACTCGAATAAGGTTCTTGCTCTGATCGGCCCGTCCGGATGCGGAAAAACCACCTACCTCCGGGCTCTGAACCGCATGCATGACCTAACCCGGGGAGCAACTGTAACCGGCAAGGTAATTCTGGACGGAAAAAACATCTATGAACCGGACGCTAATCCGGTAATCATCCGGCGCCGGATCGGAATGGTCTTTCAGAAGCCAACTCCGTTTCCGACCATGTCCATTTATGACAATGTGGTTGCCGGCCTGAAGCTTGTGGGCATCCGAAAAAAAAGTATTCTGGATGACGTATGTGAAAGGGCGTTGAAACAAGCGGCTCTGTTTGATGAAGTAAAGGACCGGCTTCGAAGTCCGGGTGCGGGTTTGTCCGGCGGACAGCAGCAGCGGCTTTCAATAGCCCGCGCACTGGCAGTAGATCCCGAGGTAATACTTATGGACGAACCTACCAGTTCACTTGATCCGCAGTCTACAAGCCGGATTGAAGATTTGATCCAGGAACTGAAAAAACACGTTACGATCGTTATCGTCACACACAATATGCAGCAGGCGGCCCGGGTATCGGATCAAACGGCTTTTTTCTATGTCGGTAACCTTGTGGAAACCGGGCCCACCAACACGCTCTTTACCAATCCGAAGGAAACCAGAACGGAAGATTATATCACCGGCCGGTTTGGTTGAGCCGCAAATTCCCCAGATAACCCGCTTTTCAGCTTCATACATATGCCAGATACTGAATAAGGTCTAAAATATATGAATCCAGCTGATATTTGAGCAGAGCAGTAATATCCAAGCCACCTTTACCGACAGATAACACGATCCGGAGATATCATTTATGCGTACAGCATTTGAAAAATCTTTAAAAGAGCTTCAGGCTGAGCTGTTTGACATGGCGGCCATGGTCAATAATGCCGTGGAGCGTTCTGTTGACGCCCTGAAGAATCGTGATGTGGAACATGCCGGGCAAATAAAGAATGATGACATCCACATCAACAACATGCGCTGGAAAATTGAGGAGCAATGCATTCAGCTTATAGCCACACAACAGCCTGTTGCCACTCACCTGAGACAGATTATTGCTGTGCTCAACATCATTACCGAACTTGAACGAATGGGGGATCATGCCGAAGGTATTGCAAAGATCGTCATTAAACTGAACGGGGAATCTCCTGTCAAACCACTGATAGACATCCCCCGAATGGCTCAGATTTCCACCGAAATGATCTCCGGGTCACTCCATGCCTTTTCTGAACGGGATATTGACAAAGCCCGGAAAATCATTCTCCGTGATGATGAGGTGGACGAACTGTATCACCAGATACTCCGGGAACTTATTTCCATAATGATTGAGGATCCACGGACCATTACCCGATGCACCTATCTTATGTGGACAGCCCACAACCTCGAGCGGATTGCAGACCGTGTCACCAATATTTGTGAACGCATCATTTTCCTTGTAACGGGCGAAGTAAAGGAAAACATCAAAAGGGATAAATGAACAGGCCGGAATGAAGTAATCATTGCTGTTTATTGGATTGCCATGATCACATATGGGATCGCCTTGATTACATATTGGATTGCCATGATCGTATTTGATATTTTGTCAGCCCCGCAGTTTGCCACATGTAAAGCAATCCATGCAAAACAAACGATCAGTCGCCTTTGGCCACTTCCCGAGAATCAGGATTCAGGATGGTGAACACCTGCTCTGGAATCCGTTAAAAAAGCAAGCTTTTCGTCAACGGCCTGAAGAACGGGTCCGCCTGCAGTTACTGGAATATCTCATTCTTCAAAGCAGCATACCGACCAGCCGTATTGCAACTGAGACTGCGGTTCCTTCCCGCTATTCACGCGGACGAACAGACATTTTGTGCCACGACCCGGATTTTCAGCCCTGGCTGCTGATCGAATGCAAAGCCGATAATGTTAAAATCGGGCCAAAAACCGCACTTCAGTCCGCACATTACAACAGGCACATCAGCGCTCCGTACATCATGATGTCCAACGGGATACAGGACCTACTCTTTGACATGTCACCGAAACCTGTTGCGCTGGAACCTTCCGGCTATCCGCCCGAAATCAAACCCGGATTTCCCTTCACGTCCATGGAACCATCTTACTGGACCGGGCGCGGATTCCTGCCTGAAAATATGGATTCAGATGCGGCATCCGCACTTTCAGCCCTGCTCTGCCACCTGTTTCATCAGTCCGGAGAATCCCGGTCCTACCTTACTCTGAATGCCCCTCATGAAAGCAAGGTGTACACACATTTTTATCTGCTGACCAATGCTCCCGGTTCACCTGATTCACTTTTGGCATTTACTGTGATGGCTGCAGGTCCCGGCGATGCCGTCATTGTTGCCGCCGGCAACCGCCGCAAAAAAATCACCGGCATTCTGACCATCGCCATTGATCAGAGCGGCACATTTCACTCACCGGAATTGATTATGGCTGAAAACGACAATATTATCACTCCTGATATCTCTCCGGTTGAACAGATATGCCTGGAGCCGTCATCTGCACGAGCCGGCAAACCGGCTGAAAACATTATACCAAAACTTGCGCGGGCACTCGAAGAACTCCTGCTTCACGGCAAATAATCACCTTTCAGTCACCGGATGCAACGTGCACCTGCAGCCGTGCTTCAGTAACTATCCGGAAAGCAATCACTAACCTGCCAAGAACGAAATCAGCATCTATTAATAACGCTGTCAGCAACAATCAAGAACTTAAACATTACACATTATGAGCACCGATCCTGACAAGAAAATTTCTGAAATGTATTCCGGACACCGGCAGAATCTGATGAGTCTGTTCAGGGAGTTTCCATCCGATGTTATCTTTCTCAAAGGCGGATCTGTTGCTCACCGTTACGACACAGACTTCGAATATCCCTTCCGCCAGGAATCAAATTTTCTGTACCTCACAGGTATTGAGGAGCCTGATATGGCGGCTCTGTTTGACTGTAAAAGCGGAGAGTACCGGCTCATTATCCCCCGGAGAGATGCTCAGTTTGCGGTATGGATGGGATACGTCAGATCAGCGGATGAGTATGCTGAAATGTATGGTTCTGATCATATCATGTACAATGATGAAGTGCCGGACTGGCTCAAGAAAAGACAGCCGGGTACCGTTCACTGCCTGCCGGATGCTGAAGGTGATATCCGTCAGTTAGGATTAAAATCCGACACCGGTCATCTGAAAGATGCCCTTGCCTATTGCAGGGCAATCAAGTCAGAAGGCGAAATCGATTGCCTGCGCAGATCTGCCGCGGTTGCAAACCAGGCACATCTCGATCTCATGCATACCGTATTTCCCGGGATGTACGAATATGAGCTGAAGGCGGTTTTTGACCGGCATACTACACAAAGCGGACATTTACACGATCCCTACTCAGGAATATTTGCATCCGGGCCCGGTTCCGCCATTCTGCATTACACCGGAAAAAACCGCATGCTGCAGGATGGAGAGCTGTTCCTGGTTGATGCCGGTACCGAGTACAGGGGCTATGCCTCAGATATCACACGAACCTATCCCGTGAACGGATCATTTACCCCGATTCAGGCAGAACTCTATGACATTGTTCTCGAAGCTCAGAATACGGCTTTGAATCAGATACGGCCGGGTCAGAAAATGGAGGATATTCATCTCTCTGCGGCACGTATCATAATTGAAGGTCTCCGCGATGCGGGAATCGTGACCGGAGAAACGGAGGAACTAATGGAAAAAAATGTTTTCGCCTTGTTTTTCCCCCATGGTCTCGGACACCTGATGGGGCTGGACACTCACGATGTCGGTGGCTATCCGAAAGGGACGGAAAAAATCGACCGTCCCGGATTGCGGTTTTTGAGGGCCCGGCGAACGATGGAGCCCGGTATGGTGCTGACCATAGAGCCCGGACTCTACTTCATCCCTGCATTGCTTGAACCAGCTTTTGCTGATGACAAATACTCCCCCCATCTGAACCAAAAAAAACTGAAGGAGCTCTTCGGCTTCGGCGGTATCCGCATCGAGGATAATGTGCTTGTCCGGGATGACGGAATTGAAAACATGACCAACGTACCCAAATCCAGAAAAGAGATTGAACACGTCATGAACAGATGACAGTCGGTGCTCATTTTCGTAAATTGTCTGATTCGATCACCATCCGCTCATCACCACACTATCACACGTTATGTCCACCAGCTATAAAGCCCTGACCCGGGCCTACCGGCCGCAAACATTCGAAGACATCGTATCCCAGGAACATGTAAGCAACACCCTGAAAAATGCGATTGCCAATGAACGGCTGAGTCATGCCTATCTGTTTTGCGGTCCGCGGGGCGTGGGAAAAACCACGATGGCGCGTGTTCTGGCCAGGACCATCAATGAAGTGGACATGAACGTGGACGGGGAGGAGCTTAACAACACACTGAACATCATTGAAATTGATGCCGCCTCGAACAACAGTGTGGAAGATATCCGGTCGCTGAGGGAGCGTGTTCGTATTCCTCCGCAAAGCGGACGGTACAAAGTCTATATCATCGATGAAATTCACATGCTCAGCAAGGCCGCATTCAACGCCCTGCTCAAAACGCTGGAGGAACCTCCCGCCCATGTCATTTTCATCTTTGCAACAACCGAACCGCACCGGATTCTGCCAACCATTCTCTCGCGTTGCCAGCGTTTTGACTTCCGGAGAATCACCGTGGAGGAGATTGTCGACCGGCTCAAAACCATTGCTGAAAAAGAGAGCATTGAGATTGACACCGAATCACTCCATGTCATAGCCAAGAAGGCGGACGGCGCTCTGCGCGATGCGCTCGGGATTCTGGATCAGGCCGTTGCATTCTGCGGCACGAGTATTTCCTATGACGAGCTGCACCGGGCGCTGAATATCGTAAGCACGGAACGCATGTTTGAGCTTACGGACGCACTGATCCGGAAAGATGCACGGGCAGGCATGGCGCTGCTTCACAATCTTCTGCACATTGGTAATGACATTCAGGAGTTTCTTGGGGCCCTGACCGAGCACTTCCGGAACATGTACCTGGCAAAGGACTCACAGAATTTTTACCTGATTGAAGCCACCGACGACACTAAGCAGCGTTTTCAGAAGATAGCATCGCATTTTTCGGAAGACGATCTGATGCGCATGATGCATATTGTGCACGAGGCGGAGTTTTCCATCAGAAATGCACAGCAGCCGAGAATTCACCTTGAAGTGACCCTGCTGAAGCTTTTCCACATGTCCCGCACCGATGGTCTCCGGGAGCTGGTTCTGAAACTGGATCAGCTTGAGCAAAAAGTGACCTCAGATTCCCCGGGCGGGGATACCGGAAAAGCCGGTCCGGAGCAAGACAGTCCGGGGCATGGTGGGAAACCATCTCAATCTGCTGAGGAAGCGGCAAAACAGAAACCACAGCCTCCGCCCCGGAAAGAGAAACCAGCCCCCTCTTCAGCCTCACAGAATGTCGGAACCGGTGATCGCTCCGGAAGTACCGCCGAGCCCGGAGGACAGGTTCGAGATGAGCCTGACATTTTCGGAACTCCTACATTAAAGCGACCGAAAAACCATCTCTCGGCAGTTTCGCTTCCGGACAAGAATGCGGATACTGCTTCAGGTCATGGAGAAATCAGGGGCAATCTTGCCCTTTCTCCTAAACCGGATCCTGAAAAGTCCGGAGAAACTGCGCAAAGCGGGCAGAATCCCCTGCCACAGGAAACCAAACGAAAACCGCTGCGACAGGCAGAGAACCTGGATGAAATCACTGAAATCTGGCCTGATTATCTCGAGACCCTGCGCAGTTCAGTGAGCAACATGCTCTATTTTTCGATCCAGAAAACGAGACCCGTCGCTCTTGACAAAGGGCTGGTGACACTGGAATGCAGTGACAGTTTTACCTCGGATATAATCCGGGAACAGCACCGGAAATTATGCGATGTCCTCAAAGAACATTTCGGGTATGCATTACGTTTTACATCACAGCTTGTAGAACAGGAAAAGCGCAGCGACAACGTGCATGACCCGTACGAACACTTTGCGGAGCTGCAGAAAAAAGACCCCGCACTGCGGCGCATTGTTGAACTGTTCGGTGCGGAACTTGAATATTAATTGAATCATAATTACCGGAGTCAGCTTATGAATATGGCAGATATGTTTGGCAAACTGACCGATATGCAGAAAAAAATGGAAGAAGCCAAGCAGCAGCTGCATGAACTGGAAGTGGAAGCTCATGCGGGCGGCGGCATGGTAAAGGTAACCGCCAACGGAAACCGTGAAATCACCTCAATAAAAATTGACAAAGATCTTGTCGACCCCAACGACACAGAAATGCTCGAAGATCTTGTCGTAGCCGGTATCAATCAGGCACTTAAAAAGGCCGAAGAAGCCGGACAGGAAAAAATGAGCGAGATAACCAAGGGCATGCTTCCGGGTGGAATGGATCTCGGCAACCTTGGCCTGAAGTGATAATATCCAACACAGACAGTTGACACCCCACTGATGCAGCTCATTTCAGAAACGCTTGAGCAGGCTGTTGAACAGCTGGCCCGGCTCCCGGGAATGGGACGAAAGTCCGCCCAGCGTATTGCCATGCATTTGCTCAAGCAAAATGACGAACAGGTCCTGCGGCTTTCAAAAGCCATTGCCGATCTCAAGAAAAACATCCGGTATTGCTCGACGTGCTTCAATATCACGGATCAGGATCCCTGCCCCATCTGCTCATCCGAAAAACGCAACACGGGTGTGGTTTGTGTCGTGGAAGAGCCAAAGGATGTCTATGTCATAGAGCGCACGAGGGAGTTCAATGGCCGTTACCATGTGCTGGGAGGTGTCATCTCTCCCCTTCAAAATGTGGGGCCCGATGAAATCCGTGTCAATGAACTCATCCGGAGAATTCGCGACGGAGAAGGAATCAAGGAGCTGATTCTGGCTCTTAATCCCGATGCCGAGGGTGAGGCAACCGGATATTATATCAACAAGCTGGCCCAGCCCATGGGAGTTGATGTGACCCGCATTGCCCACGGAATACCCATGGGTACGGATCTCGAGTTTATCGATGATGCCACGCTGACCCGGGCGTTTGCCGGACGCAGAAACTTCTGAGATTCCCTTTCATTTCTCTTTCTGACCGCTTCAGAACGCACCTGACTGCTCGTGTACGTATCTTGAACACTTCTGACCGCTTCGGACCACTTCTGAACAGATCTGACAACACCAGACTGCCCGACTGACTAACTGTTTAACTGTATTACTGTTTAACTGTTAACTGAATAACGGTCTCGCCTGCATATTAAAAGTAAAACTGTGCCTGCAGCATAACCACATGGGCAGGATCATCGAAATCGATATCGTCCGACGGTTGTGTTCTCAGATTGTATGCCAGAATGAGTCTGTTCATGAAAAACGGTCGATCCTGCAGTACGCTGATGCTGTATGAGCCTCCGGCTGTTAGGAATACCTGCTTTTCCGTACTCGCATCACCCAGGTCATTATACAAGTACTCACCCATCGCGAAAAGCTCTATATGCGATGCTACCAATGCACTGCCAAACAGTGAGGCGCCAAGATGATGATGGATGCCGTGAGGCTCCACCTCCTGATAGCTGATTCCGATGAAGTCTGCCTTGACACGGAAGGGCTGCTGTCCCGGAAGCGGCCCCCAATAGGCATTGGCAGAGTAGGAGTAATAATTTCTTCCGGTTCCGCCGATTTCCGTTAACGGATTTTGTGATGTGTTCACACTTCCATACGCTCCCAGCTCCAGCTCATCACGATCGCCGGGCCAGTGCGTCGCTGATGCACTGAATGCAAATCCGTCAGTACTGATTCCGTCGTCAACCGGGTCATTGCTTGCTCCCCTTCTGAAGTTCCAGCCATTGTACCCGTTATGCAGGAAACCCCTGAGTTCCCAGTTCGGAGTATTCCATAGCGCTTCAACACCATAGTCGCGGCCGTCAGCGCCAATAGTCATGCGTGCCCATTTATCCGAAATGGCCGGACGGTCGATTGCATCAATATGAGCATGTCCTGTTCTGGCGTAAGCCCGGGGCTGTGTACCGACAAAACGACCTGCCCGAATGGTCAGATTATCATTCAGGTAATATTCACCCCGGACATCCAGCAGGGTGGCACTGGCACCCGAACCTTCCATCTGAAGAAAAACACCGAGGTCGTCTCCGATATCTGTATAAAGCCGCAGCCTCATTCTCCGAAGGCCAAACCCGACACGTTCGTTCTGATCTGAGGTGTAGGTCAGGCGGGGCTGTATGGTGCCTCCTATACCAAGCGAAATATCATCCGCCATGGTGCGGACGATGCCGGGTTCGTTTTCCTGAGCTTGTGCTTCAGAGGTTATGCCCGCGAGAAGGGCGGCAGCAACAGCTGCAAACAGTACTTTATTTATATTCATATGATTATATCCTGATCAATTATTGGATAATGTAAAATGCGGGACGCGGAAGGAACAGCCCGCCGGTAACGCGGGCAAAATTACAATTATATCATAAATTCTTTATGAAACAGTACTTTTTCATACCGGAAATGCCCCGGACCGTCTGCAGTTGTTTTTCAAAAAAGGATTAAAACAGCCTGGTTTGTACTGTTTCTTTTTTTTCGGCCTTCTCGATGCTTGGCCTTGCATGCTGGCCGCGGTATACCGTCAGCATTTCCGGAACAAATGATCTCTCGAACGCCCTCCTGGCAAAACCCTCAAGAGCTTTCTTTCCGTTGCTTGTAATGGCGATGTTTCCGTTCTCATCCTCCTGCAGAAACCCGAACTGGCGAAGATCATTTACAATGAGAAACGAGAGCTGCGGTACGGTGCCGGAGTGGGACTCGATAAAACTTCGGTGGTTGTTGTCATCGGGCGGATAGACCGCCATGCCCATGATATTAAATTCCACTTCCGTCAACGGATAGCCTGATGAGTCTTTGGTAAGCATATTATCCCATGCCGGCTGGCTGTAATACAGCCCAAACCAGTGCTTGGCCTCTTTAACCAGCTTTTTTGTAACTGTGCAGGCAAAGTACTCACCGGATAATGCCCTTCTCGGTTCCCCGCGGGACCGGTACATTCCTACCATGGATGCCAGATCCAGGACATGCAAATTTGGCGGATACACAAAAAAGCCATCGGACTTTTTTTGCATGGCAACCTCAGTTATCCAACTTTTTGTTTGATTAAGTCAAGAACCGAGCCCATATCAATTGATTCTGCATCCTTGTGCCTGGGAATGCTGATGTTCTTTTTCCCATACTTGACATAAGGCCCGTACCGCCCGGTCATAATCTGAATATTTTCACCTGTTTCCGGATGTTCTCCCATATCCTTGACCACCGATGATGTCTTTCGGCTTTTTTTCTGGGCCTTCTGCTTCAGCAACTCGAGAGCGCGGTCAAGTCCGATATCAAGAATATTATCATCTTTGGACAGAGACTGGAAGGTGCCGTCGTGTACAACATACGGACCAAAACGTCCGATACCGGCTTTTACATCCTTCCCGGTTTCAGGGTGCTCACCAAGTGATCGCGGAAGGGAGAGCAGCTTAAGCGCCGTTTCAAGATCAACATCCTCCATATTCATACCCCGCGGGAGTGATGTCCGCTTCGGCTTTTTCCCCTTTTCATTGTTCTTGGCCTCACCAAGCTGAACATAGGGGCCGTACCGACCTGTAAGGACAAAAACATCTTCCCCTGTCTCTGGATCCCTGCCAAGACTTTCAGGTCCATGCTCGGTGCTTTCGATCAGCTTCTTAAGTTTATCCGCACTGATGTCAGCCGGTGACATGCCTTCCGGTATGGATGACATGATCTCCTGCCCGTCCTCCTTTTTGGCCTGGACGTACGGACCGAACCTGCCCAGCAGAACACGCATTCCATTGAGCCCTTCAACAGGAAGTTCAATATGTCTCGCCTCCTGAGGATCAATGCGCGACTCCTGTTTTTCAACAATGTTTTTCAGCCCGTTATCTCCTTCGTAGTACGACTTCAGGTAATTAACCCGGTCTTCCTTGCCGGAAGCTATATCGTCGAGCCTCTGCTCCATTTCTGAAGTAAACTGTTCGTCAACCAGATCAGGAAAGTGTTTTTCAAGCAACTCTGTGACGGCAAATGCCGTGAAGGTGGGCACCAGGGCATTGCTCTCCTTTCTCACATAGTCACGCTCCATAATAGTTCCAATAATCGTGGCATAGGTGCTTGGCCTGCCTACGCCGTCTTTTTCAAGCTGCTTCACAAGACTTGCTTCGGTAAATCGGGCCGGCGGCTTGGTTTCATGCTGAACCGGCACCACATCACGACAGTGAATATTCTGATCTTTCTGCATTTCCGGCAGAATCTTGTCGCGATCCTCAATCATTGCATCAGGATCATCACTTCCCTCAACGTAAGCTCGGAAAAATCCCGGGAATAGCACTTTCTTGCCAGTAGCCCGGAAGGTTGCCTTCGACTGCTCAGTCGTGGCATGTATGGTCACATTGGTGAATTCCAGCCTGGCCTCGGCCATCTGGGTTGCCATGGTTCTTTTCCATATAAGATCGTAAAGCTTTGCTTCGCGTCCGCTTAAAGGGGTGTCTGAGGGTGTGCGAAAGGTGTTTCCAGCCGGACGGATCGCTTCGTGCGCTTCCTGAGCTCCTTTTGATTTTCCCGAGAAGGATCTCACGCTTGGGCTCAGATAATCTTCACCATACATACTTTCCACTGCAGCTCTTGCTGCATTTAATGCCTGACCGGACAGGTTGGTGGAATCCGTACGCATGTAGGTTATATAACCCTCTTCGTACAGCTTCTGGGCAATACGCATAGTATCTCTTGCGGAATAACCGAATTTCCGGTTTGCTTCCTGCTGCAGGGTGGAGGTAATGAAGGGAGGCGCCGGTGAGCGTTTTTGAGGCTTGGTTTCTATATCGCTGACCGTCCACTTCGCTTTTTTTAGATCATCTTTCAATGAGCCGGCCTCTTCACCTCCGAGCAGTACTACTTTGTCGGGCTTTTTAAGCTTGCCGGTTGATTCATCAAAGTCCTTACCAGCCGCCAGGCGTTTGTCATCAAGATGAGTCATCTCCGCTTCAAAATCCCGCTGCTCATTTTCTGCGGATGTGTTCAGAACAGCCTTGAGATCCCAGTAGCTGCCGCTGCGGAACTTCATCCGTTCACGTTCACGATTTACCAGCAGCTGAACGGCCACGGACTGAACCCGTCCTGCTGAAAGACCGGGACCGATTTTTTTCCATAACAGCGGGGATATGGTGTATCCGGCAAGTCGGTCAATGATCCTTCTGGCTTCCTGCGCATCCACCAGGTCCATGTTAATATCCCGGAACTCCTTAAGAGCCTTGTTTATGGCCTCTTCGGTAATTTCATGGAACACCATCCGCTTGACGGGTATTTTCGGTTTCAGTTCATCTTTGATGTGCCATGAAATACCTTCTCCTTCCCGGTCCTCATCCGTTGCCAGTATCAACTCATCCGACTCTTTTATCAGTTTCTTGAGTCTGGTCACCGTTTTTTTCTTGGTCGGCGGAATGACATACAGCGGCTCATAATTATTGTCGAGATCGATTCCGAGGTTGGCCCATTTGTTTTTTTTCAGCTTTGCCGGAATCTCCTTCGCCGAGGCAGGCAAATCACGTATATGACCATTGCACGAATCCACAGACATGTGCTTTGGGAGAAACTTTTTTATGGTCTTGGCCTTGGTCGGCGATTCAACAATTATGAGCGACTTCATTCAAGCAGTTTATTTGTTTATCCCTGTTCAGGATGTGAGTTCTTTTATTTTTTCCAGCAATTCAGCAGCATGATTTGCTGTATCGATCTTTTCAATAACGGCTTTGACGGTTCCGTCCGTATCAATAAAATAGGCAGATCGGGACGGACCATGAAACGTTTTGCCGTACATCTTCTTTTCTACCAGCGAATCCGTTGCTTTTGCAAAGTTATGATCGGGATCGGAGGCGAGAATATACTCAATTCCAAGTTTATCAGCGTATTTTTTATGTGAACCGCAGGTATCCTTGCTGAGGGCAATGAGATTATACCCGTGATCTGCAAATGCCGAAGCATGTTCTGCAAGGCTTGTGTTCTGCCGGTCACATCCGCTTGTATTGTTCTTCATATAAACGGAAACTACCACCGGACGGTCAAGCAAATCAGCAAACTGAACCTCTTTTTCTTCCTTGCCATCCCATATTTTCAATGGGAACGATGTCTCGATTTTTTCTCCTGGCTTTACCATGATTTACCCCTCGGATTTGATTCTGGTGATTGATATTAAGCAGATCATGCGACGTATCAGCTCTGCTTTTACTCATCAATTATCCCTCAGCTGTTTTCGTTCCGCAAGAACAATTCAACAATGCAGATCAGGATAACTGATAATCCTTACACTCGCAACGACATCCTTCAGCAATCCGCAGTCTGCACAACATCAATAAATCTCTGCCTTACTGTTTGATTACGACTTCGGATTCAGCCTATCTTGCAAAAATTTTTTACTTTGTCTGTTACTGTTTTTTTCAAATCTGGCCCTGCGTGACTGCAGCAGCCGCACAACCTTTTTTACCGACAGCTCAAACCATCATTTATGAACAAAGACAAACTCACCATAAAAAAATCAGGCAAAAAAAATGACTCTTTCCGGGAGCAAATCGAGGAGGCCTGTGATTTGATGGACCGGATTTACCGGCAGGGTTTCTATCCAAAAATGAAGGTGTTCCGCGCATGGTCCGAACACAATCCGGTAATCGAAGGTGAGTTTGCAAAGCCGGAGGTCTATCGCTGGTACTTGAAAAGGGAACTGGGCAAAATGGTGGATTCCGGAGCTGAAGTTACCATTTCGCCATCGCGTGAATGCATTTCACTGAATGACCCGAAACTGCTTGATGCCATTGACGAAGACCACTGGGACTTCACAAAGAAAAAGCTTTTTCTGTTTCGGGCCGAACGGATCGATCTGTCCCTGGACCGGCTTGAGCATTACACTGGCACTCCTGCAAAAGACTTCCAGCGCTACATCATGTTTACTAATTACGACATGCATGTGGAAGTCTTCAAACAGAGTTATCCTGACTGCGTCAAACCGAAAAGAAACGTTCAGATGCCTGCCTATCATCACAAACTGGATGATAACCTCGGGCTGACCCTTATCAACATCGGTGTCGGTCCGTCAAATGCAAAAACCATTACCGATCACATAGCGGTACTCCGGCCGGACGCCATGATCATGGTCGGACACTGCGGCGGGCTGCGCAATCATCAGGATATCGGTGATTTTGTCCTGGCATCGGGCTATATGCGCGCCGACGGTGTTCTGGATCACAGCATGCCAAAAAATGTTCCCATCATACCCAACCACCTCCTCAACTATCATCTGCAGTCGGTTCTGGATGAGGAAAAAATGACCTATCGCACCGGCACGGTTTATACGATCGACAACCGGAACTGGGAGTTCATGAAGCACCGGGTTGTGCAGGAAATTCATGTGAGCCGCAGCATCGCCATCGATATGGAGTCGGCAACGGTAGCCACAAACGGTTTCCGGTACCGGATTCCAAACGCCACGCTGCTCTGTATAAGCGACAAGCCGCTGCACGGCAAACCCAAGCTTGGAAAATCCGCGCAATCGTTCTATCAGAACTCAAAGCAACGACACCTGAATATTGTCATCAAGGCCATCAACCTGTCAAAACAAAATTTTCCGGGCGGACTGCCCAATGCCAACATCCGGGCCATGGATGAGCCGCTTATGGGCGGGGGCTCCTGAGCGATGATATCCCGTTCCGGATTATCCGGAGTTGAATTTCGCCGGGCCGGGTCGGATGAAATCCTGCCCTTGCGTGCCCGGCTGTTGCGGCACGGAAAGCCGGTCGAAACAGCGGTTTTCTCTGAGGATTCCCTGCCGGACACCCACCATTTCGGGGCTTTTTCCGGGGGAACGCCCATCGGATGTCTGACTTTGCTTCATCATCCCGGTGAGGAACCGCCGGCCTGGCAGCTGCGCGGGATGGGCACGGAGACCCGGTGGCAGGGCAAAGGAGTGGGCCGGGCGCTTTTGGAAAAGGCTGAAAATGACCTGACCAAACAATATGGATGTATCCGGATCTGGTGCAATGCACGGGCTCACGCGGTGCCGTTTTACAAAAAAATGGGCTACAGGGTCACTTCAGGTGAATTTATGATTCCGGATATTGGCAAGCATTACAAAATGGAGAAAGTCCGGCAATGACGGACTGTAAGGTTTTGTGATTCTGCAACTCCCTCTGATACTGTGCGTGTTTTGCTGTCAACAGTATTCACGCACAATCCAACATAACCTATTTTTTTAAAACGGGGGATTAAATGCAAGCTACCGGAGAGTACCGGCAAACCGGAAAGAGAAAACCCATGGTCAGGGATCTTGCCGAAGACGAACAACCCAGAGAGCGGCTCATGCGGTATGGAACAGAGAGCCTGAGTGATGCCGAAATTCTGGCAATTCTGATGCGTACTGGCAGCCGGAAAATGAATGTACTGGACACCTGCCGGTCGCTGCTCGATCATTTCGGAGGCTTGCACAAGCTGGTACGAAAAAGCTGGAGAGAGCTGCGGATCGTCGAAGGCGTGGCTGATGTCAAAGCGATCACTCTTGAAGCTGCGTTTGAGCTGTCCCGCCGGCTGCAATCCGGCGGAAATGCCAAGCCCCTGTTTTTTCATACCCCTGAAGACGTTGCGGCGTTTTTCGGGCCAAGACTGCGCGATCTTCAGACAGAGCAGTTTCTTGTTGTTTTCATGAATGCGGCAAAGGCGGTCAACGGACACCAGGTTATCAGCAAGGGCGGGAAAACGGCCACAATTGTTGATCCCTCTGAAGTGATGCGCCAGGCCATCATGAACGAAGCCAACAGTATCATCATCGTGCACAATCATCCCTCGGCCAATCGCCGGGCTTCCAAAGCCGACATCTCCATTACCAGAAAAATTGTCCAGGCCGGAGATCTTCTGGATATTACCGTAGACGACCACATCATCATTGCCGGATATGATTACCTGAGCATGAGAGCAGAAGGATTGATGGGATAAATGCGACATCCTTCCGCTAAAGCTTGTATATTTGGGGCTTCGAACAAACAACTCAATCCCGACGATGCAAGATTACCTTAAGCAACAAATTACAGAAGCACTGCAAAAAATGGCACCCGGTCTCGAGATTCCGGAGATCACCATCGAAAAACCCCGTTCTCCGGAACATGGCGATGCCGCAACAAATATTGCGCTCGTTCTGGCCAAAACCCTGAAAAACAGTCCGGCAAAAATTGCTGAAGAAATAGCCTCACATATAGAAACACAGTCCGGTTTTATCAAGAGTGTTGAAGTTGCCGGACCCGGTTTCATTAATTTCCGGTTTTCCGAAAACTGGTTGAGTGAACAGCTGATGGATGCTTTCCGAAAGAAAGATCAGTACGGCCGCAGCAATGTGCTTCAGGGTAAGCATATCCAGGTAGAGTTCGTCAGTGCCAACCCGACCGGACCGCTGACTGTAGGTCACGGCCGCAATGCGGTACTTGGGGATACCGTCGCCAGAGTACTTGAATGGGCAGGTGCCAAAGTTGAGCGGGAATACTATTTCAACAATGCCGGAAGACAAATGAGAGTGCTGGCTGAAAGTGTTCGTGCGCGTTATCTGCAGGAAATCGGGGTTGATGCAACATTCCCTGAAGGAGGCTATGAAGGCGCCTATATCACTGATATCGCCCGGCAGGTTCGTGAAGATCATGGTGATGATCTGGCCGGTGAAGAACATCTTGGCGTATTCAAAAAAGCCGCCGAAGAAAGCATATTCGAGGATATAAAACGGACACTTGCGCGGATGAATATCTCGATGGACTCCTTCTTTAACGAAAACACACTGTATGAGGACGGATCCATTGACAAAGTCATCGACTTGCTGAAGCAAAAGGGTCTGATTTACGAAAGCGAAGGGGCAACCTGGTTCAAAACGACGGGGTTCGGCAAGGACAAAGATACGGTATTGATCAAAAGCTCCGGTGAGCCTACTTACCGGCTCCCGGATATTGCATATCACATAAACAAGCTCTCGCGTGGCTTTGACCTGGCTATTGATATCTTCGGTGCAGACCACATTGCAACCTATCCCGATGTTGTATCAGCCGTAGAGGCCTGTGGCTTTGACAGCAGTAAAATTGATGTCATCGTATATCAGTTTGTGACCATTGTAAAAGATGGAAAGCCCTTCAAGATGAGTACCCGCAAAGCCAATTTTGTTACACTTGACGAGCTCATGGATGAGGTCGGTGCTGATGTTACACGTTTTTTCTTCCTTATGAGGGCTCCCGGCACACACCTGGAGTTCGACATCAACGAGGCCAAGGAAGCCGGGGAAAAGAACCCTGTTTTTTACCTGCAGTATGCCCATGCGCGCATTCAAAGCATCATGAGAAAAGTCAGGGAAACGTACGATTTTGAAAACGCTGAGCCCGACTTCACATTACTCCGGCATGAGTCTGAAATCTCCCTCATCAAACGGGTTCTTGAATTTCCGGAGGTAATCAAAAGCACCGCCGGACACCGCGAACCTCACAAGATTATCAACTATCTGAACGAGCTTGCAACGGCTTTCCACCGTTTTTATCACGACTGCAGGATTCTTGGTGAAGACGAAAAGCTTGCCAAAGCCCGGACCGAACTGCTCACCGTTACTGCTACGGTATTGTCAAACGGCCTTGGTATTCTTGGAATTAATGCGCCGGACCGGATGTAGCTCGGTCAGATGGCCACGCATCCTGTTGCGTATTGCTAGCTTCATTGCGGGACATTTTTTCAACCGACGCCGGCCCTGATCCGGCGCTTTTTTCAGCCCGTCCCTGCTTTAGTCCAGACCTGTCTCAATTCAGGTCTGACTGAGTGAAATCCTGCTTCAGCTCAAGTCTGACGATTCTCATCAGCCCGGCCTCTCGTTTTTCCCTGATTTCAAAACCGGCCTTGTCAAACAGCCGGCAAACAAAATCCACTGCCGGCACCCATATACCCCCTTTTGACAGCAGGCGCAGTAATACAGAGTTTGTCTTGCTTTCAGTAGCCAGGAACATAACTACAGCACGCCCGCCGTGCTTCAGCAGTCTGGACAATTCCGTTAAAACAGCATCCGGCCTCGTCAGTTCATTCAGCGTCCCTCCCATTACAATGCCATCCACTGCATCAGAATAAATTGGAACCGATGCAGCATCACATGCAAGAAAGGATGCATTATTCCCTTCGGGCATTAATTTCACGGCCTGCATCAGCATGTGCTGCGAATAATCAAGCAAGATCACGGAAGCATCCGGTTTTTCTTCAAGAATCACTCGGGCATACAATCCGGTGGAACAGCCGGCATCAACAAGAATCTCATTTTCCGAAGGCTGCAGCAGCTGAATCATATGACGGCATTCATCCTTCACATTCCAGCGGTTTCCGGTTAGCAGCGTACTGGAGAAGCGGCGCCAGAAGGGCTCATACCCCAGGGCCGTCATTTTCCACAAATTACTTCGCTCTGCAAGACTTTCCGGGGCAAAGTAAAAAGCAGGTGCCTTGTGGAGTTTCCCCGGATTCAATAACAGGGCCTGAGGAGACCATCTTCCGAACGCATCGGTTTCTTTCATATTCAGGATAAAAATCAGGAATCAACTGTGTCCGGGAAAGCGAACCCTTTATTTCCGGTCGGAGTTCCTTGGACTTCCGGGCCGATGCAGGTCAAGACGGTATCTGGACCATTCGTACGCATCTTTCATGGAGAAAACGGTTTTATGCTTGAAGAACGATTTGTTGCCAAAGCGATAGTGGGACAACCAAAGCATTGTGGATAAATAGATCCGCATAATGGAGGAAGAAACCACCATTGCCGTTCCGGCCAGCTCATGCATGTCCGAGCTTTTCAGCCAGGATAATATCTTCTCCCTCACTTCGCCGTCAAGGTTTCCAATTTCACGAAGATCCATCACAAAGCAGAAATCCTCATTCCGGTTACGAAACTCATCCACCCTGCTGATCAGCTCTTCAATATCCGGGCGTGTTTCCTTTCCCGAAAAAGTTATAATGACAATCGGCCAGCGATTCTCATCAACTACAATACGTGTCATAAATACTTTGTTACAGTCCTTAACCAATAACTGTTTTTACCAGTGGTTAATGCCAAAATATACCATTATTAATCTTCAGGAAACATTTTTTTGAACCACCAGCGAAACAGGTGCTCCCTTTTCAATACCAAGCATCTGTTCGGCGCTGCCTTTATTGATTGCTATTTCCAGCATACCGGAACTCCCGATCAAAGCAATTGCTTCACCGTCCGGAACGTCCGTATATGAACGGCTTATTTTTTTCAGAATTGTATTACCAGCATAGATTTTCACATTGGATCTGATGTTCTTTTCTTTGATCAATGTATCAGGAATGTTGGTAATCAGATTGCCATATCTGTCGATATGAACAATCCATCCCTGGATACCCTCTTCATCGGAAATCGGCTTTGCCCATTTGTATCTGGTAAGTTCAGTAAGCTCTGTCCCGAATTTGCCGATGCCCTCTTCAGGATCCTGCTCGCACAACCAGGCTGCAACCGGCGCAAATATGTCCCGGCCGTGAAACGTAGCCGAAATGGCATCTCTCCAGTAACTTCGATTATCCAGCTCAATCACTTCTGAAGTTTCGTCCTCCATCACAAGAGAGAACAGGCCATTGTCCGGACCGACAAAAAACTGATCCCTGATCTTGACCAGCAGCGGCTTTCGCATGCTGCCGACCCCCGGATCCACAACAGCCAGGTGAACCGTCCCGGGAGGATACAGGAATGCCGTATTTTTCAGGATCCATGCGGCAGCCATGACATCCTGCGGGGGAATATCATGGGAGATATCAACCAGGCGAACATTCGGCGAGATCCCGAGGATCACGGCTTTCATCGCACTGACATAATAATCCCGGCTGCCGAAGTCTGTCGTCAGGGTAATAATGCGGGATGTTGAAGACATTTCTGCATCAACTGTAACTATTGAGCATTACAGGCATTACAAGCATCAGCATATCCTCATTGTCATCCTGAACGGACGGACGCACAATACCGGCCCGGTTGGGTGTGGAGAACTCGAACATAACCTCAGGATCATCGATATTATTCAGGACATCAAGCAGATATCTTGCATTGAATCCGATTTCCATGGGTTCATCCGAGTATTCTGAGGCGATACTTTCTTTGGCCTCACTGCTCATATCAAGATCTTCCGCCGATATCATGATTTCATCAGGCTTCATTTCCAGTCTGATCTGCCTGGTCGTGGAGCTTGAAAAAACGGCAACGCGCTTGACGGTCGCCAGCATGTGCTCGCGGTTGATCTTCAGTGTTTTGTCATTTTCTCTCGGTATGACCGACTCGTACTTCGGATACTGCTCATTGATCAGCCGTGTGATCACCATGGTTTTACCGGACTTGAAACTGACGTGATCATCGGTAACCATCATGACACATCCGGAATCATCAAGAGCCTTGCCAACCAGGGTCAGAGCTTTTTCCGGCACGATGAAAGAGACTGATTTGGCCGCAGAAATATCGCTTCGTACCAGCCGCACGAGACGATGACCGTCAGTTGCAACAATACGGCTGTCCTCTTCACCTATATCGAAAAAAACACCCATCATGGCAGGACGCAAATCATCGCTTGAAACGGCAAAGCTGGTTTTTTTAATGGCATCTTTAAGGCTTTCCGTCTCAATATTTATGCTTTGGCCATCCGTCAGTGCCGGCATATCAGGAAAATCCTCTGATTTTTCACCAGCAAGCTTGTAGGTTCCCTTATCGGTCCGGAACCTTACCTGGGCCTTGTCATCAACTTCAAAAGTGACAGGAATGTCGGGAAGCTGCCGCAATGTTTCAATCAGGCGGCGCGCCGGTACGGCGACGGAACCTTCGTTTTCAATATCTGCATCAACATACTCAATAATACTGACTTCCAGGTCAGTGGCACTCAGTTTAATCCGGCTGTCTTCGGTCTCAAATAAGACTGTTTCCAGTATCGGAAGCGTGGCCTTGCTGGGAACGGCGCCGATTACAGCTGTAAGACTTCTTACCAGATCTCCGCTTGTGACGTTGAATTTCATAGATTTACCTGATCGTTGAAAAATTTTGAAGTGTGCTCTTTGGTTGAAGTGTAAAGTACAAAAATCCGGATTTTATTCTAAGAAATAGTAAAGCCTGAATCAATTCATGTCATTTCTTATATTAGTAAGAATAACGGACACGTTAACTGCGTTTTTAACGGAGCATAGAATACGATCCGGTACCGGATACTTTTTGCGTGCTTTAATTGCAGATCCGCTATATATCTATCAACACCTTTCTTTTTTTCAGATGACCTTGCGCAACAGTCTCCTGGCTACCCTGCTGCTATTCATAGCTCTTCCGGCATACAGCCAGGGATTTGAACAGGCTAAATACGGCGGTGATTTCCTTTCCGTTGGCGGTGGTGCAAGACCCCTTGGAATGGGCAGCGCGTATACCTCGGTGACAAATGATGTTCTGTCCGGCTACTGGAACCCTGCAGGACTTTCCGGAATTGAAGACTGGCAGTTTGCCTATATGCATTCCGAGCGATTTGCCGGCGTTGTGGGATATGACTATGGCGCCGTTGCCATACCTATCAGCGGTTCAGACGGTGTAGCCGCAGTAAGCTTTTTCCGGCAGGGCGTGGATGGGATCAAAAACACACTGCATGCGTGGGATCCTGAGCAAAATCGTCCGCGTTCAGACCCTGAAAGCTACATGCGTGAATTCAGTACAGCTGACATGGCTTTCTTTCTGTCCTACGCCAATCGCTTTTCCTCAGAATGGCACTGGGGTGTTTCTGCCAAAGTGCTGAACTCGCGGCTTGGCCCGTTTGCTGATGCCTGGGGCTACAGCATTGATGCCGGTGTTCAGATGCGTGGAGAGCGCTATCAGTTCGGCGTTAATGTCATGAACCTTACCACATTGATGAAGTTCTGGTCTGTTGATCATAGTGAACTTGAAGCACTTGAAAGTTTCATCAATCCTGAAACCGGTGAACCTGAAACACTTCCAGAAGGAACCAACGAATATGTCAGGCCTTCCATAAAGATCGGAGGTAGCCGGATTTTTAAATTCGGTGATTACTTGCTGACAACAGCTTTTGATACTGACATTTTATTCGAAGGCCGCCGGACCTATTATATCAATCTCGGAGACGTCAGCTTCCAGCCTCATCTTGGTGCCGAACTTGGTTACAAGGATGTGGTATTTGTCCGGGCCGGTATCACTGATGTGCACATAGATGATGAAAATGATGTTTTTGTATCGCCTACTCTCGGCAGCGGACTGAAAATCGGTGCTTTTTCGGTTGATTACGGATTCAGCAGCTTTGCCGGCATCGCTTCCGACCTGGGCTTTACACACCGAATTTCCCTTCAACTAACGCTGTAAATTAATTTGTCCCCTGCTCCTGTAATCATAATAACAGGTCCTACAGCCACCGGAAAAACTGAACTCTCCATAGCATTGGCCCGATTATTCACGGCTCCTGTAATTTCTGCCGATGCACGTCAATGCTATAAATATCTTGATATAGGTACTGCCAAAGTGTCTGAAGCAATTTTAGAGGAAATTCCGCATTACCATATTTCTACCCTGTACCCAGATGAAACATTTACAGCCGCTGACTTTGCAGCCAGCGCAACAGAGTGGATTGATGATATCCGAAAAACCGGAAAACCTGCCATAATATCAGGCGGAAGCACACTCTACATCGAATCCCTGATCCGCCCTTTTGACCCTGTCCCGCCACGCAATGAAGAAAACATCAGAAAGCTGGAGTCCGAATCCGAAAAACATGGTCTTGAGTACATTGAGCAGAAACTGAAAAAAATTGACCCTGAATATGCTGCCCGTGTTGACGGCCCAAACCGGCACCGGATGTTCCGGGCGCTGGATGTCTGGATGCAGACAGGAAAGCCCTTCAGCAGCTTTCATAAAAACCATGATTTAGACATGCCAGACAACACGTTCTTATACTGCCTTTACCGGGACCGTCCCGAGTTGCATGAACGGATAAACCACCGTGTTGATACCATGCTGGAGCAGGGGCTAGTTGATGAAGTCCGCTCGATTCTTGACATGGGATACACTCCCGGTTTACAGTCCCTTCAGACGGTCGGTTACAGAGAAGTAATAGAATATTTAAAAGACAATACTACCGAAGCACAAATGACAGAAGCCATTAAGACCAATACGCGCCGTTATGCCCGGCGTCAGATTACATGGTTTCGTCGCTGGAAAGACAGTGCCCGCTGGATCAATCAGTCACACAATTCAACTGACGACATTATCCATTATATTCTTGAGGATATTCATAAACTGGAAGCTGATTCCTAAAGGCGTTACCTTCTACAGTTGCCATCATTCATTCCCAATAAATAAACCGTTATGCAGGTAGAAATCATTATCACACTCCGTGAGTCCATCCTCGATCCTAAGGGGAAAGCGTCACACCACGCTCTGGAAAACCTTGGGTTTGAAGATATAAAGGGTGTCCGGATAGGAAAATTCATACAACTTGAAGTCGACACAACAGATCCGCAAAAGGCCAGAGAAGTTGCACGCGAGGCAAGTGAAAAGCTCCTTGCAAACACCGTGATGGAAAATTACGAAATCCGTATCCCCGACAACGCCTGAAACAAGCTCATACAGTATATATGCAGTGTCTGTAACCAGCAGGCTGCCGGACATTCCAGCGTATGATTAATTATGTAAGGGCACCACTTCTGAAGACATAAACAAAATCTTAAACACATGAAATGATCATGACCGGCCGAAATCCGGACACACATGAGCATGATCAAAAACGGTCATGTCATTCTATCTGACATTATAAATCAGAAATTTTATACAGATGAAATGTTCATGACCGGGCAGGCGCGGACACACAGGCGTATGATCAAATACAGTCATGGCATTACATGTGACGATATAAATCCAAACATTTAAACAGATGAAATTCGGCGTACTTGTTTTTCCCGGGTCCAATTGCGATCATGATGCTTATCATGCGATCAAGCACATTCATAACATTGAAACCACATTCATCTGGCACAAAGAGAAAGAGCTGGGTGATGTTGATGCCGTAATTGTTCCCGGCGGCTTTTCATACGGGGATTATCTTCGCAGCGGAGCAATTGCCCGATTCTCTCCTGTCATGAATGAAGTAGTCGCATTTGCCGAGTCCGGTGGCCCCGTTCTAGGTGTCTGCAACGGCTTTCAGATTCTTCTTGAAGCACGTTTGCTTCCCGGGACCATGATGGCCAATGAACAGCTTCGGTTTACCTGCAAATTTGTGCATCTTCGGTGCGAAAACAGGCAGACTCCTTTTACAAACGCCATTCCGGATGACACCATTCTCAATATCCCGGTCGCCCACGGTGAAGGCAATTATTTTGCTGAAAACGACTTGCTGAAAGAACTGGAGGATAACAATCAGATCGTTTTCAGATATTGTGATCAGCGGGGAAACATCAGCCATGATTCCAATCCGAACGGTTCAGCCGCAAATATTGCTGGTATATGCAACCGCAAGGGCAATGTGGTCGGTATGATGCCCCATCCTGAAAGAGCTGTAGAGACCCGGCTTGGCTCTGATCATGGAAAACTGATATTTGATTCGGCCATTTCGCATCTTTCATCCGTCTGATTTCAGAATGCCTTTCCGGGATTAGTCAACCGATATAATATTTTCGAAAAATGGATTTCAACCTTCTTAAAAGAATCGTAAAAACACCCGGAATACCGGGGTTTGAGCAACAAATTCGCAGCCTTGTATCTTCTGAAGCGGCACCTTTTGGTGACTCCGTTTCCACAGATACCATGGGCAATCTCATTATCAAAAAGGGTGCGGGTAAAAAGAGGGTAATGGCTGCAGCTCATATGGATGAGATCGGACTGATGACAACTTATGTAGATGAGCAGGGTTTCATCAGGTTTCATACGCTCGGGGGTTTTGACCCCAGAACACTCTTTGCTCAACGTGTTACCGTGCTGGGGAAAAAGAACCTTCCCGGTGTCTTGGGAGGGAAACCAGCCCATGTACTTACTGATGAGGAAAAAAAGCGTGCCCCAAACATCGATGATCTCTTTATTGATGTCGGATTGCCTGCAAGCAAGGTCAAGGAACTTGTACCTGTCGGAACACCAGTTGTCAGAGACCGCTCCTGCATCAGAATGGGCGACCTTGTTACCGCTAAATCTCTGGACAACAGATTATCGGTTTACTGTCTGATAGAAATACTGAAAAAGGTCACCGTGCCGGATGATATCAGTTTCTTTGCTGTTTTCACGGTTCAGGAAGAGGTTGGTCTCAGAGGTGTCCGTGTCGCCGCAGAAACGATCAGGCCCGATGCAGGCCTGGCCATGGACATCACCATTGCCAATGATATTCCGGGTGTATCCGCTCAAAAAAAGATTACCGAACTTGGAAAAGGACCTGCTGTCAAAATCATGGATGGCAGCGTAATTTCCTCTCCGTCATTTGTACAATACATTGAAGATACTGCAAACCAACATGACATATCCCTTCAGCGTGAAATACTCACATCTGGCGGAACAGATACACCTGCCATGCAGTATCTTACCGGTATTGGTGCACATGTATCATGTCTCTCCATCCCTACCCGCTATGTTCACAGTACCGTGGAGTCTGCCCACGGCAGTGATATAGATGATACCATAACACTTGGCACACATCTCATATCTCAGGCAAATACCTTTTTGCAAGACTCTGACGTTGTAAAAGCCACTGACAATTGAATTAGTAATTAATGACGTCAATCGGGCAACAAAAACTCTACTGCAATGACCTGGTCAAACGGTACAAAAAACGGACCGTCGTTGACCATGTATCCATATCTGTGAACCAGTCACAGATTGTGGGTTTGCTCGGCCCTAACGGAGCCGGTAAGACGACAACATTTTATATCGTTGTTGGTCTGATCCGGCCTGAGAAGGGAAAGGTGTTCCTGAACGACAGAAACATCACGTCTCTTCCGATGTATCGGAGGGCACGGCTCGGAATCGGCTATTTGTCACAGGAAGCCAGTGTTTTCCGCAATCTTACCGTGCGGCAAAACCTCGAATCCGTCCTGGAGTTTTATGATTTGTCCAAACAGGAAAGAAGAGAACGTGCGGACGAACTCATTGAAGAATTCAATCTTCAGACTGTCATCAACAGTAAAGGATATAATTTATCCGGAGGCGAACGGCGCCGGACGGAAATTGCCAGGGCCATGGTAACCAAGCCCAACTTTCTGCTGCTTGACGAACCTTTTGCCGGTGTAGATCCCATAGCCGTAGAAGATATACAGCAAATTATTTCCGGATTGAAAGAGAAAAATATTGGAATTCTGATTACTGATCATAATGTTCATGAGACACTGGCTATTACAGACCGTGCCTATCTTATGTTTGAGGGCAGAATTCTCAAGGAAGGCTCTTCAGACTTTCTTGCTGAAGACAAAGAAGCCAGAAAACTGTATCTTGGTGAACAATTTCGGCTTGACCGATATAACTACGAAACTGAAAAGGAAACTCAGAAATGACTGTAGAAGAAGTTACCGTTCAGGAGTTAAAAGAATTACTGGATAATGATGAACCCGTTTATCTGCTTGATGTACGGGAACGGTTTGAAAAAGACCTTGTGGATATCGGAGGTGATCTGATTCCGCTGGGACAACTTGGCAGCAGGATTTCCGAGATTGAAAGCAACAAGGAAAAGCCGGTTATCATCTACTGCCGCAGCGGGGCACGGAGTGCCGAAGCATGCCGTATGCTGCTGGCTGAAGGTTTTCAGAATGTCAGAAACCTCAAGGGTGGTGTCCTGAAATGGGCTGATGACATTGATCCAAGCCTGCCAAAGTACTGAGCGGGCTCCTGAATATCATCTCACTCTTCTCGCGCAAAACGTGCCCCTGCGATTACTGGCCAATAAAACCGAATATTGTCTTATCTGATCAACTGTCAACTGTGAAACTGACACACTGACACACTGTTACACATACGCGGCAATCTGATTAAGCAGCTCTTCGTTGCTTTCTGTGCGCTTGAGGACCTGAAGCAGGCTCGCCATGGACTCCTTGGGTGATTTTTTAAGCAAATATCGCCTTACCATGTTCCGCTCCTCAAGTGAATCGTCGATAAACTTGTCCTCGTTTCGGGTACCTGATGCTGCAATATTAATAGCCGGGAAAATTCTGTCATTTGCGATCTCGCGGTCAAGAACCAGCTCCATATTGCCAGTTCCTTTAAATTCCTCAAATATAAGGTCATCCATTCTGGAATTCGTTTCCACAAGACAGGTAGCAATGATGGTAAGCGAGCCTCCGTTTTCGATTTTTCTTGCAGAACCGAAAATTTTCTTAGGGATGTCAAGTGCGCGAATATCGAGTCCGCCCGACATGGTACGCCCCCCGCCTGCTTGTGCGGCATTGTAGGCACGACTCAGGCGCGTTATTGAGTCGATAAGCAACACTGAGTCTTTACCCATTTCCGCTTTTCGCTTGACATAGCCCAGCGCCAGTTCGGAAATACGCGTATGGCTTTTGGTGGACTTGTCATTGGATGATGCAAACACCCTTCCCCTGGTGGTTCGGATAAAATCTGTAACCTCCTCAGGCCGCTCATCCACAAGCAGCACAGCCAGCTCAATATCCGGATGGTAATCGTCAATGGACCTGGCTATGTTTTTCAAAAGAACCGTCTTCCCTGTTCTGGGAGGCGCCACAATCAAGGCACGCTGGCCTTTGCCAATGGGAGCTATAAGATCAATAACACGCTGTTCTGTCTCATCAGGAGTTCGTGACAGCTTGATCTGTTCAATTGGCATGATGGGTGTCTGTAGGTCAAACCTGACTGCTTTTGCCCAGACTTCATACGGTTCACCATTAACCTTGCTGACACTTACCAGTCTCTGATTGCCACGCTGATCTTTTTCAATTTCTCCCTCAACAAGTAGCCCCGGTTTCAAATTGAAAAACCGAACCATCTCCGGCATAACGAACGGATCCTGCTGTGTCGCTGAAAATTCGTGATCAAATTTTCTCAAAAATCCGACACCTTTCTCCGTAAGTTCCATCACCCCGGAATATACACCGGCCGGCTTTACATGTTGATTGTCAAGAAAATTGGGAAGACCACCACCACGATTCTGGTTGCCGCCTTTTTTTCCTTTGGGACGGTTTTTGTTTTTCTTCCGTTTTCTGTTGCGACTTTTTTTATCCTGAGAATTACTCATAGTTTTATTGTTGTCGTAGATGTGAATACAGTACCAGTACCCTCAGCCGAAGTATTTAAACAGGCATAGCGAATACAGTACAGATGCATTCCGCACTCCTGCTGTCCCGATTATCCGGACAGATTGATTATTTCACAGAAATGTAGAGAATTCCAGGGAGCCGCCTACATGCTCATTGCATGTTATCTGACCGTAGTCTCTTCGGCAATCCAGGAATAACAATCTCTCAGCGAACCATTGATTTCAAGAGATTCACCGGTATTCCAGTTCTGATAGAATTTCTCTTCGGCTGTTGGCGTAACCGGTTCATAAGTCCGGTAGAGTCTGTCAGCCGTACTGGCTACACCTGAGTTACGCTCTTTTGCCTCATCAAGGTAATCCAGTACTAACCAATATACAGCTTTGTCTCTTCTGCCCATATCGCCGCCGGCACAACGTGATACTGCTTCAACGTATATCCTGGCAATGGTGATCTTGGGTTCTCCCCAGTTCGGATCTTCATTGGCAGCACGCCGTGCATAATTTCTTGCTTCCTGAAGCTCCCTCATGCTCAGATAGTTTTCTGCAATACGAAGTGAGCTTTCAGCTTTTTCAGATCCTTCCTGAACTTCATGAGCTTCCCGGAAGTATTGGTTGGCCTCACTATAGTCTCCGCGATCCTGATGCTTATTCGCCAGTCTGAGAATATTTTCTGCACTGGGGTCTTCTTCGTACATTCTGACGGCCATATCCTCCGCTTGTTCAGAGTCGCCGATCGCCATATACAACTCATAAAGCTCATCCATAAGACCCAGATTTGACGGATCCTCTTCCAGATCTCCCAATAGCAGCTCAATACGTTCTTCCGGATCGGTAATCAGCTCATTACGGGTTTCGGCAAAAAACTCCCTGAGGTTGTCATCCGCATATGGTTCGGCACTATTGATTATGGAAAAGGCTCTGTCAGTCTGATTTCTTCTTGCATAGTTCTGCACCATGATCTGAACATAGTATCCGTTTCCGGCTTCCGTAGCCCTTTGCGTGTCCATATTGAACATGGTCTCATAATCTTCCAGTGCCTGCTGATGAGCATTGCTTATGTAATCGGCATGCTCCTGGAAAAAGCGCCCGCGGTTAAAATGCCACCGGTATTTGTCGATCTGTTCGTCATCGAAAAGTGCAAACACCCTGTCATACATCTGCAGAGCGGAGTCAAGATAGGCTTCCCGCAGCGAGGGATCATCCTGCTGTTCGGACATATGCTCGTAAATATTGATCATTCTGCGGAAGTTGCGGTCTCCACGGTAGTTTCCGGGATATTCCTCCATTTGAGTCGGATGTGCTTCTGTCAGCCAGCGGCCGTAAACCAGGGCGGTTTCATACTGTTCATTCCGGTAGTCTTCAGAAAACAGCGACTGAATCTGAAGCGGAGTGTAACCGAATGGTTGTGAATGAGCTGACCCTGCAGCTACAAGAAAAATAAGCAGGAATAACGTTGATCTAATCATGGTCTTGAAATTATACTTAAAGTTGTTGCTACTGCAGACGTCGTTGTATGAACATCAGTTCAGACAAGTTGAATGAAACCTTGAGGCCAAACACTCTTTCCGAAACCAGTCCGTCGCTGTCCGTTCCTCGGAACCCATACTCGGCATTAATATCAATGGAGGAGTTGGTCCTTGAAGACGGAATACCAATACCGGCATGTATCGAAAACGTTTCAATGCTTGAATCATTAAGTTTCAGGTTGCCTGTATCGTATGATACGCCCAGCCGGTATACAAAGTTCGAAAACATGGTCGCACCGTCTCTTCGGGGAGCGATATACTGTCCGCCCAGTCCGGCACGGAACCTGTCCTGAAGATTGGGATCAGATTCGCCATTGAAATTTGAGTAGTTATCCCAGTTCTGATAGAGAAGGTCTGTGCTGAGCTGAAGGGCCGGGTTAATATTGTAGGAAAATCCAGCGCTAGCTTCAAGCGGATATGTGGCATCACCATCGCCATATTCCGAAGCCGGTCTCACATCGACATCCATGAAATCAACCCGTGTTTCAAGACTTCTCTCCGAAACAAAATTTACGGGCAATGATACCATTAATCCAAATGCCGCACGATCATTCTGCCTGAAGGCGTCTCTTCTGGAGTAGTACAGTCCAAAACGGTTCCCAAACCCGTAGTGCGATGTAGATTCTTTAAGATTGGATGAGCGGTAATCGGCATCCTCGAATGAAACCGTTTGCGTTCTGTTAATGGATCCAAGAAACAGAGACGGAGCATAACCGACCGACAAATGCCTTGTAAAGCGGATACCAATACCGGCTTCGATTTTGTTTATGCCTCCGCTGCCCTGATTTTCAATAGAATAATTAAGATCCGACCCGGAATGGTTTTGACTGGCCGGAAGTACATAATCGTTCAGAGTGGTATATCTTGAGCTGGTTTTGGGTGTGATGGATAATGATACACCCATTCGATCGCGATAAATAGGCATAACCATCTGAAACGGTCCGGTCTGGAATTGGGTTGACTGGACCTGCTCTGTTCCGAATGTTGCATCATGGCTTTTCATTTCAAAAACACCGCTGACGTTGGTGAAAACCGCCCGTGACCATGAAGCCGGGTTGGCGACACTCGAAATACGGTTATCATGCATGGCAACCCCGTAAACTCCCATTCCGTCTGCATACGTTGCCCGAAAATCGTATGGTGTTCCAAGACCATAGTGGGAGTATACCGACCCGCCCTTCCATATATCGCGGGACTCAGAGCTGGCTGAAAGACCCACAACGAGAAAAGCAGCTAAAGCCAGTGTTGTGATTAACTTTTGCATAATGCTTACTGATCTTTGGAGAAACTGGTTATGAGTAGCTTGGGGCTTCGTCCCGGGTCGTTTTTACCTGAAATAATGTGCGGGAAAACTCTTCCGTCATTGGCGCCGATAACACCATACAATTTACGGGAATCCGAATTCAGATGAAGCCGTTCATTAACAAGATTGGTCAGATTGAACCGGAATGAGTTGTCTTCAGAACGAATGTTTGACTGGAATGTGGGGTCTGCTGTAATGGCGAAATCCAACTGCTCGTCTTCCAGCTGATACACCCGCATGGTTTCGGAACCCGGACGCAGAAATGTTGACGGAACATCCTGCTGCATACTCACTGTATCTTTATACATCACGAGTTCGACTCGCGAAAAATTGTTTGTGCCCAGGAATTCTTCTGTAAATTCAATATCAAGTTCCAGCATGTGTCTCATGGTATTGAAGACCAGCCGGCTTCCGTCTGCATCATTACTGAAGGTGAGATCTTTTTCAAGCGAAACAGCCCATCGCCGGAATTCCTGGCTGATTCCACCCTCACCGTCAGCAGTTTCAAAAAGCAGTTCAGCCTGAGACGGTTCAAATGAGAACATTTTGCCGTTATCGTCGGCAGGAACAATTGCCAGTCCATGCATTTCTGCTTCATATAATGAATCCCGGACCGCATCGGATTCCGTCATGAAGATTTCACGGTACTTGTCGGCCCATTGCTGATCAAGGGGAACAACAATCGAGTCACTGTCGGTAAGAGTAAATTCTGCAACAACAGAATGTCCGAGTTCCGGAATGGAATCATAGCGCCAGGAGCTGCTTCTCCAGCGCCTTTCGATTTCCACGATGTGATAGCTGGCCGGCTCCGCCTCCATCCCGTAAAAATAATCGGGACTCAGGGCGATGCTGGCCGCGGCACCCGGCCCGATACTGTCTGCTCCCTCTTCGCGATCGATGGAAGGTCTCAGCATGGCTGTTGCAAACAGTTGCCCGATAGCCGGATCATCAACACTTCCGGTGGTTACATATTGTCTGTTTCCGCTGAACGATGGAGTACTGATAATGGAGGTGTCATCCAGCAACACGGTGTCTGCTTTGACAGAGGCATCGTCAGGAGACAGATCACCGCCGACAACAGGAGTATCATCACAACCTGAAAAAATCCATATGGTCAGAAGCAACGCAAGGGATAATGTCAGACGGTTGGAGATGCCGTCGAACGTTTGCATATATTGAAAACCTGTGTTATTCGGTAATTTTTTTGTAGTAATCGGCAAATTTTGCTGACACATCCTGGGGTGAGCCCTGAATTTTGTCGGGTGTGACACCGATCTGACTGAATGTATCATCAAGCTCGCTGCCAAGCTCATTGCCGGTCACAATGTGATCTGCATAACGCAGACCGGCCCTGAGAAAGTCTACCTTGCCGTCGAAAATAACGGAACTTCGGTCAAAGTCGTCAGGAAGTGCCATTATGTCCAGGATGCTTTCATCAAATATGCCGTGATTTGTTGCACTGTGCACATTAAAAACTACCCGGGTATTCGAAAAATTGTCATCGTTTTTATAAACAGACTTCAGAAAAACCGGGATAAAACCGGACGCCCAGTCATGGCAATGAATTACGTCGGGCTTCCAGCCGAGTTTCTTAACGGTTTCCAGAACACCCTTATTATAAAAAACGAGGCGCTGATCATTATCAGGAAAAAAAGTATCGGTCTTCTCGTCAGTAAACAGACCTTTCCTTTTGAAAAAAGTGTCGTTATCGAGAAAATAGACCTGAAGCTTGGCATTGGGAATGCTTGCAACTTTTATGCGCATGCTCTCATCCCGGTCGGCAACACGTACTTTTATACCCGCAAGCCGTATTACCTCATGAAGCCGGTTGCGCCTGTCGTTGATCGAACCGTATTTGGGGAGTAGCAACCGAATTTCAAACCCTTTATCCTGCAGTGATGCCGGCAAAAAACGCAGCAGATCTGCAGTGTGTGTCATGCGTGCGAAAGGTGATATTTCTGCAGCGGCATATAAAATTTTCATAGTAAGACGTTTGACTTTTCAGAACTGCCTTTGGCAATCCGGACAATAGTATTGGTGAACGATCAAATCGTGTTTGGTTAATCTTGTAAAGATACGGAAAATCGGCCTTAGATTAAAATATTCAAGGCTCTTCTGCCTCAATATCGGAGATATTTGAGTCTTCCCGGGCATCTCTGGAGTTCCTGTTGCTGATTGCGGCAATATGCCGTATCCGTTCTCTGTCAAGACTTTCCAGCATCTCATCCGTATACCGCCACAACCAGTTGTTTTCAGTAGTTCCGGGGAAGTTCATGCGATGCTCCCCGTCAAGGTCCATAAAATCCTGAAGCGGAAAGATAGCCTGATTGGCAACCGACAGCATACCCAGACGGATAAGCTGCCAGCTGACATCCGAACCGTCAGACTGTGTATACTCCCTGAGATAGTTGCGCTCTTTCTCAGGAGCCTGCTGGTACCAGCCAATAGTCGTGTCGTTGTCGTGTGTCCCCGAATAAACGATGCAGTTGGATGTCCCATAGTTGTGCGGAAGAAATCCATTGCCGGGATCATCAAATGCGAATTGAAGTACTTTCATGCCAGGAAAGTTGAACTGATCCCTCAGCCTGACCACATCAGGAGTAATAACCCCCAGGTCTTCAGCGATGATGGGCAGCTTGCCAAGTTCTTTTTCAATGGCAAAAAACAGTTTTTCTCCGGGCCCTTTAACCCATCGCCCGTTTTGAGCTGTTTTAGCATCAGCCTTGATCTCCCAGTAAGCGTCAAATCCTCTGAAATGATCAACACGGATAGCATCAAACATGACAAACATCTGCCGGAAACGTTCAATCCACCATTTATAGCCGTCTTTTTCCAGCTCCTTCCAGCGATATAGCGGGTTCCCCCACAGTTGTCCCGTCTCGCTGAAATAATCCGGCGGCACACCGGAAACAAGCAACCGGTTTCCGGTTTCATCAACATCAAAAAATTTCTTGTTTGCCCAAACATCGGAACTGTTATGGTCGACGAAAATCGGAATGTCACCGATAATTTTTATCTGCTTGCCGTTCGCATATTTACGCAGGGCCATCCACTGCTCAAAAAACTCAAACTGTATCCAGTACTGAGATTCAATGCGCTTTTTCAGCCGCTTTCTGGCGTTACTGAGTGCCTTGCCCTCACGCCTGGCCAGCGCCTCATCCCACTGGTTCCACGGTTTTTTATCGTTTTCAAGCAGACAGGCCATAAACAGGACATAATCATCCAGCCAGTGGCTGTTGTCTTTCTTGAATGCCCTGAACCTTTTTTTCTCCTTCTCATCAGATTTCTGATAAAAGCGTTCACACGCAATATTGAACAGCTTGTCTTTTATGGCGTAGGCTTTGTCATAATCTGCTGTTGTTGATTGAGGCAGCCTGCTTTCTTCCAGTTCTGATGCCGTGAGAAGCCCTTTTGCCCTGAGCACCTCGGGACTAACAAGGTAGGGATTTCCGGCAAATGCCGAGTAACTGGCATAAGGGGAATTGCCGAATCCGGTCGGACCAAGGGGCAGAATCTGCCAAACCCCCTGGTGTGTTTCCTCAAGAAAGTCAATAAAGCGGTAGGCTTTTTCTCCCAGGTCTCCAATGCCATAGTCGGACGGAAATGATGTCGGGTGGACAAGCGTACCGAATGATCTCGTAAAATCCATAAAAAAATAATGTATTAATTACTCTGATTTGATTACCAGTCCTGCAAGAGGCGGTATATTGATCTGAATACTGGCCGGCTGATTATGCCACTCTCCCTCGACGGCTTCAAGTTCCGCATTTCCGAAGTTGCTGCCTCCGTAAAATTCGGAGTCACTGTTGAACAGAATACGGTATTTTCCCTCTTTGGGCACTCCGATATAATAATCGTAATGAACCTGCGGTGTGAAATTGAAAATGCATACTACCGAGTCATAATCATTTTTGCCTTTCCGGATAAAGGCAAGTATGCCGCTGTCGGCATCTGAAAAATCGATCCATTGAAATCCGCTCCAGTCAAAATCAATCTGATACAGCGGTTTCTGCTCCTTGTAGAGTTTGTTCAGGTCACGAATGAGGGTATGGATGCCTTTATGCCGCTCATATTCGAGCAGGTTCCAGTCTAGTGATTTTTCACTGTTCCACTCGGACCATTGCGCCAGTTCTGCGCCCATGAACAGAAGCTTTTTCCCCGGATGGCAGAACATATATGTGTACAGGAGCCTCAGATTTGCAAATTTTTGCCAGTCGTCGCCGGGCATCTTGGAAATCAGCGAACGCTTCATGTGCACCACTTCATCGTGCGACAGCGGCAGAAGGAAATTCTCCGTAAAAGCATAAATCAGGGAGAATGTAAGCTGATTGTGATGATATTTTCGGAATATCGGATCAATCGCCATGTACTTCAGCGTATCATTCATCCAGCCCATATTCCACTTGTAATCAAACCCGAGTCCGCCGATATAAGTCGGGCGGGACACCATCGGCCAGGAAGTGGACTCTTCGGCCATAGTCACAACGCCGTCGAATTCTTCGTTGACAACTTCATTGAAACGCTTCACAAAGTTGATGGCTTCAATATTTTCACGCCCTCCATACTGGTTCGGAACCCAGTCACCGTCTTCACGGGAGTAGTCGAGATACAGCATCGATGCCACGGCATCCACCCTGAGCCCGTCTATATGGAATTTGTCGCACCAGAAAACAGCGTTGGAGATAAGGAAATTCTGCACCTCTGTGCGGCCGAAGTTGAAAATCAGTGTCCCCCAGTCCCTGTGCTCACCCTGGCGCGGATCGACGTGCTCATACAGGGCGGTTCCGTCGAACATGCGCAGACCGTGATCATCTTTTGCGAAGTGCGCAGGAACCCAGTCCACAATCACACCGATGTCTTCCTGATGGCACCTGTCAATGAAATACATAAGATCTTCCGGTGGACCGAACCGGGAAGTCGCTGCATAATAGCCGGTTATCTGATAACCCCAGGAGGGGTCGTAGGGATGCTCGGCAACCGGGAGCAGCTCGATGTGAGTGTATCCAAGTTCTTTTACGTAACTAACCAGATCATCTGCAAGCTCGCGGTATGACAGGAAGCCGGAAGGATCGAGTTCCTTTTTTTTCCAGGATCCCAGATGCACCTCATAAATGGACATCGGGGCGTCAAACGATTTATTCCTTTTGCTCATCCACTCACTGTCGGACCACTCGTAAGTGTTGATATTCTTTATTATGGAAGCATTACGGGGCCGCATTTCCGAGTAAAAGGCGTACGGATCAGCCTTTAGCAGCGGGACATCCTGCCCCTCAACTGCAATTTCGTATTTGTAGACATCCCCGTCCGCCAGCCCGGGAATGAAAATCTCCCATAATCCCTGCTCGTGATACTTGCGCATGGGATGCCTTCGCCCGTCCCAGTCATTGAATGACCCAACTACGCTCACCCGTTTCGCACCCGGTGCCGTGACAACAAAACGTGTACCGGCAATACCGCCTATTTCCATCAGATGGGCGCCCATCCATTCATAGGCCCTTCTGTGCGTACCTTCTCCCCAGAGCTGCAAATCGTAATCACTCAGTGTCGGGCCAAAAGAATAGGGATCGTGGAGCGTATACTCGGCACCTTCAAACGGAACAATTTCATAGTAGTAGTCAAAACTCTCGTTTTTACCTTCAAAAAATGCCTCAAAAACACCAGCTTCGCTGATTTTTGACATTTCATGGTAGGATGTGCCGTTTTCATACCATATCTTTACAATTTCCGCGTTAGGTTGAACGGTGCGTATTACTATCCCCTTTTTTTTACCTTTACTGACCGAATGAGGCCCGAGAATGGAAAACGGATCGGAATGATCAGCCCGCTCAAGAGCTTGTATCTGAGCTTGGTCTAACAATTTCTTTGTCACAGGCGAATATTTATTAGAGGATAGTTTTCAAATTCCGGGGTAAAATACAAAGAATTACCTAAAAATAACTCACCCCTTTTACAATGCTTGATTTGTATCCGGTGCAGAAAGTAAACGCAATTTTTTTTGAATTTCAACAGATGATTGGAACAGTTTGAATGCTTCACGACTCATAGCTCGCCGGTATCTCTTTTCGAGAAAACATATCACTCTGATCAGCACCCTGACCATGATCAGCATTGCCGGAGTGACTGTCGGCACCGCACTTCTGATTGTGGTACTGTCAGTTTTCAACGGTTTTTTTGACATAATCAAAGGCATGCTGCTGTCGAGTGATCCGGACCTTCGCATCGAGTCGGCCGAGGGGCGGGCCTTTACTGATACCGGAGAACTTGATTCCGCCCTTGCTGATATACCGGAAATATCTGTCCGCTCTCCCTATATCCAGGGGAAGGCGCTCGTGGCTCACAGAGGCAGCAGAGACCAGGTGGTCACAGTAAAGGGCATTGACCCGGAACGATTTGCTCAATATGCCGACCTGGATGCACTGCTTACGGCAGGAGGACTCGACCTGGAAGTACGTGACCAAAAGCCAGGGATCCTGATCTCCGATCCCCTTGCCCGAAGTCTCAGGCTTAACACCGGGGATGAGTTGTCCCTTTTGAGCGCCTCCGGAATGCAGCGGGCCCTGACACAGTTTACAGGACCGAGAATCAGCCGGTTTGAAGTCAGGGGTATCTACAGCCTGCAGCAGGTCATAGAAGACCCGGTCATATATATTGATATCCAGGCGGCTCAGCGGCTCTTTGACCTTAGAAATCAGATATCCGGTGTTGATATCAGCCTGCACAATCACGAGAAAGCCGAGGCAGTCAAGGCAAAACTGCAAAAACAGCTTGGTGATCAATATAATGTAATGACGTGGTATGACCTGCAGCGTCCGCTGTATGATGTGATGAACCTCGAAAAGTGGGGAGCTTATTTTATTCTGATGATCATCGTACTTGTTGCTGTTCTGAACATCGTCGGATCACTTACCATGATCGTCATCCAGAAGCAGCGGGATATCGGACTGCTGCGTTCTATCGGATTCCGGAAAAATGACATCAAGAAAATTTTTCTGCGCCAGGGCCTTTATATCGGGCTGATCGGATGCCTGATCGGAGGAGGACTTGGACTGCTGCTTGCATTCCTGCAGGACAGGTATGAAATGGTCAAGCTTGCCGGGGCGGAATCATTTATTATTTCAGCCTATCCGGTTCAGATTCTCTGGCCCGATGTCGTTTTTGTCCTCGGCGGAAGCTTGCTGCTGTGCATCGCAGCGAGCTGGTACCCGGCCGTCAGGGCCGCATCCATTCAGCCTGCAGATGCTGTCCGGAATGAGTAGGTTCACCAGTGCAGTGTTCCCGGCTCACATGATTTACTCTGAATAGCTGTCAGGCAGGTCATTTTCATAAAGTACCACATCACCGGCTTTCAGTTTCTGCTGCAGCTTGCTGTTGGCCTCATTCAGGCTGCTGACCACCGTGATGTTCCCTTCAGGGTACCCGCCCAGGGTCAATCCTTCAAAAACGGGCCGGGTCTGATTCTGTCCTACAAGAAAAACATGGTCCGGCGGATGTTTTGCCATCCATTTCCCGAATTCCCGGTTTTCCTCATCCTGGCGGTCTCCCAGCTCAATCATGCCTGGTGTAATGACATATTTTTTCCCGGCCCGGAATGAGCTGAGCACCGAAACAGCGTTGCGGGCGCCCACCGGATTGGAGTTGAATGCATCATCTATGACAAGCACGCCATTTCTCTTCTTCAATTCAAGGCGATGCTCTACCGGCGCCGCCTTGCTCAAGCCTATGCGCACTGTAGCAGGCCTGAGCCCGGCTATGAGTCCGGCTGCTGCGGCATGCAGCGCATTCATCACACTGTGCTCCCCCAGCAATGACATGGATATACGCTCCTGCAAACCCGTCCTGAGCGATGAGTCGTGCACTCCTTTGTCACTTACAACTTGCATTTCAAACGTACATCCGTTTTCATCATAGGTGATGTCGCGGGCTCGGATGTGATTGTGATCCGGTGACAGCCCGGTAAAAATCACCTCTACATCAGAGCGCATACCCGCCATATTCCTGACTTTCTGATCATCTCCGTTCAGAATGGCCGTCCCCCCTGATTTGAGATGCCTGATCAGGGCTGACTTGGTCTGAGCTATGGCTTCAACAGAACCGAAACTTTCCAGATGGGATACTCCGATGTTGGTAATCACCGCAACATCCGGCTGTGCTATTTTACAGAGCTCATCAATATTTCCTTCATACCGGGCCCCCATCTCAAGAACAAGTATCTGATGAGAGGCCTGAAGATCATTGTTGATTACCTTGCATATCCCCATCGGGGTATTGTAACTGCCCGGTGTTGTACAGACATTGTAGCGCTCCTTGAGAACAGCGTCGATCAGAAACTTTGTGCTCGTTTTCCCGTAGCTGCCGGTGATGGCGATCACCTTAAGACCGGGCATGTTTTGTATCTTTGTTGCTGCTTTTTTCTTGAATCGATTCTGAAAAAACAACTCCAGCGGATATAAGACCGTGGCTCCAAGCACAAGCAGGTAGGGAAGCAGCAGACTTGCCAGAACCCAGGTGAATATAAGAGAATAGGCATCCGGATAGAGACTGCCCCTGTAAAAGGCAAATGACGTTCCTATGAGAGGGATCCATACGGAAAAAAATGAAAAAACAACTGTAAGACGCAGCATTCTGGCGGTATAAACCAGCGGTTTTTTGGCAGCAGAAATATCATACTGAGATATACTTCCGAACCAGAATACGGAGAAAATCAGCAGCACAACAGTAACCGCGGTGGATGTCAGCCAGTCCTCAAGGTAGGCAACACCAATCAGTGCTACCAGTATCAGCGCCAGATGAGGTACCGGAAACAGAATGGTATTCCAGTGACGAAAAAGCCACCTGCTGAACTCATTGATTTTATAACCGTTTTGCTGAAATATGTGAAGGAGGTATTGTCCTCTGTAAATAGCATTCCGAAGCATTACAAAGATGACAACCCAGCAAAAAAGCTCTATAGCCGTGTAATACCAGATCAAAATCGGGACTTATTTGAGTTACATTTAATTGCATGATATTTTAATGCGCGTAATATACCAAAGTCTGATATCTTGTCAGTCGTTTCTTTACGGCATGACTTCTGATGTCAAAAATCGAACATTTTAACGCATGAAATACCCATGACAGAGCATAAACTCTGACAAACAGGCGTATGATTGAAACTGTCAGGGTATTTCACTTCGTGAACTTCGGTTCATCTGTCATTATAATTCGAAAATTTTAAACACATGAAATGTCCATGACCGGGCTGGCGCCCAGACAAACAGGCGTATGATTAAATACGGTCATGGCATTACATCTGACCATATGAATCAAAAATTTTAAACAGATGAAGCTCATTATTCCGATGGCAGGCCGGGGAACCCGGCTTCGTCCCCACTCGCTGTTAACACCCAAGCCGCTCCTGCCTGTTGCCGGACCCACACTCATTGAGCGCATCATCCGGATGTTCGGAAAAACCATCAACCGGCCCATTACAGAAATTGCTTTCATCCTCGGAGATTTCGGGGATGAAGTTGAGGAGCAGCTCGCTGTCATGACCCGAAAGTTCGGCGCTGAACCGGCTTTTTATCATCAGAAGGAAGCGTTGGGCACGGCTCATGCTATTTACTGTGCTGCTCCTTCCCTTGACGGTGAAGTTATCATTGCCTTTGCAGACACCCTTTTTGAGCTGAGCGGACAGGTTGATCTCGACAATGCCGACAGCATCATCTGGCTGAAGAAAGTCCGGGACCCTTCGCAATACGGCGTAGCCGTGCGCAACGGTAACCGTATCACAAGGTTTGTCGAGAAACCACAAACCCCCGTATCTGATCTGGCCATCATAGGTGTCTATTATTTCAAGGAGGGAGAGCGCCTCAAAGAGGAGCTGAAACATCTGCTTGATAACGACATCCGGGGGCACAAGAATGAATTTGACCTGACGGATGCCATCGACAGTCTTTTGCAGAAGAAGGCTGTTTTCAGATCTGCTGATGTGAAGGAATGGCTTGATTTTGGTACACTGGATGCCTGGTTGTCTTCTACCGCTGCTGTAATGGATCGCTTCGATCCCGCAAAAAAAACGGAACGTACATTCCCGGATACACGCATTATACAGCCTTGTTTCATTGGTGACAATGTCAGCATCTCCGGAAGCACCATAGGTCCGTATGCTACAATCGGGGAAGGCTGCACCATTACCGACAGCACCATAAGCAACAGCATAATTCGGGAGAATGCCGTCGTGGAGAATTGTACGCTCGATAAATCCACAGTGGGTGCCTCAACACAGCTGCACTCCTGCAATCAACAGCTTCATGTCGGTGACTTCTCTGTTATCAAGCCTCCGGAAAAATCTTCCGGAAAAAAGCAGCCCGCAAAAAAATAGCCGGATAAATCAACAGAGTACGGGCAAGGTCATTCCCGGATCCGCAACCGTTCAGCTGTCACGGTTATCCGAATAATTGTCTCTGAGTTTTTTATGATGGGCGACATCTGCACCTTCAGGCTCCAGATGAATGGTAACAATGACATTTTCTTCATCCAGCGCATCCATTACTTTCCGCTCCAGTATGGTTGCCTGACGGTGGGCATCTTCCAGGTCTATCCCCTTTCTGAACAGCAAATGAAAATCAACCCAATAAGTATTCCCCGTGCTGCGGTGCCGGAGATCATGCCACCCGGTAATATCGCGCCCGGACTCGGCAGCCAGCACATTCCTGATTTTTCTGTCAGTATCCTCATCCGTTTTATCCATCAAACCTTTGATGGCGTACCCCACCAGTTTGTATCCCTCAATGGATATATATGCGGCAATGGCCATGGCCACAACCGCATCCAGAAACATAAGGCCGGTTGTGGAAATCAGAAAAAGCGTAATCAACACACCGGCACTTGTATAAACATCCGTCAGCGTATGTTTGCCGTTCCCGATCAGGATCATGTTGTTTTCCTTTTTCCCCGTACGAACCAGCCAGATACCAAGTACCAGGTTGATAAGGGCGGAAAGAAAAATGATGCCGGCACCGGTCTGAATGTGAAAGACTTCAACTCCTGTGATCAGACTTTTGACGGACTGATAGCAAATGGTCAGCGCCGCGATGAGGATGAGCATCCCTTCGGCTCCGACTGAAAAAAATGAGATCCTGTCATGACCGTACCGGTGATCCTCATCCGGGGGTTTTTGACTCAAATGAATCCCGAATGCTGAAAAACCTACTGCAAAAACATGAACGAAACTTTCAGCGGCATCAGACAGCACACTATTGGCACCGGTAATCACAAATGCGGTAAATTTTATTCCGAATACCACAACCGATACAACCAGGCTGATGTGAATCGCTCTTTTGCTTCTGTTATTGCCGGACATGCTCACCCTTTCTGGCCAGGTTTAATCGTCGCCTTGAGACAAGGATGCCTCTTTTTGGTTAAAGTTTCAGGGGTGAAATTTTTCCTGATTGCAGAAACTGCGACAAGACAACACCTGAAACTGAAATGATCGTTATCTTTAGTAAGTGAACTGCATAAGATATCGTCTGTTTACCGGTTCAATAATAGTACTTTTTTTTTACAAGCAGAACCTGTTTCAATTTGGAAAATCTCAACCCGTCATATAAAAAACTGTTTCAGTCCATATCCGATGCTGTTGCAGCCATCGATCAGCGCGTTTATGTCATCGGTGGTTTTGTCCGTGACTACTATCTTGACCGGCTCTCCGGTGGCAGCGCCTATGATATCGACCTGGTGACTGTCGGATCGGGTATCGAAGCGGCTGATGCTGTCGCAAAAAAACTCGGAACCACGAATGTGGCCACCTACAGGCGTTTTGGAACAGCGCGCGTCACCTGGAATGGTTTTGTTCTGGAGTTTGTGGGAGCCCGTAAAGAAAGTTATCGCCACGATTCACGCAAACCGGCCGTGGAAGACGGCACGCTTGAAGATGACCAGTACCGGCGCGACTTTACCATCAATGCACTGTCCTGGTCCCTGAACCCCGATGACTACGGCAAACTTAATGATCCCTTTGACGGACTTGGGGACCTGAAAAAACGCCTGCTCCGCACGCCGGTTGATCCGGACCGCACTTTTTCCGACGATCCGCTGCGCATGCTGCGGGCCATCCGGTTTGCCTCGCAGCTCCATTTCAACATCGAACCGGATACGAGAAAGGGCATCGAACGCTCGGCCCATCGCATCGGAATCATTTCCAAAGAACGGATCATTGATGAGCTGAACAAAGTCGTCATGTCCGACCAGCCTTCCGCAGGTTTCCGTCTGTTGTTTGAAACCGGGCTGCTCGATGAGTTTTTCCCGGAACTCTCCAACCTGCATGGCGTGGAAGAGGCACACGGCCTTCGCCATAAAGACAATCTCTGGCACACCCTGAAGGTGCTCGACAATGTTGCAATGGTATCTGACAATCTCTGGCTTCGATGGGCAGCCATACTGCATGACATTGCCAAGCCGGCAACCAAACGGTTTGACACCCGGCAGGGATGGACATTTCACGGTCATGATGCCCTTGGCGCTCAAATGGTGCCCCGGATTTTCCGTAAACTCGGACTGCCCATGGATGACCGTATGCGCTATGTTAAAAAACTCGTCAGACTGCATCTCCGCCCTATTGCCCTGGTTGATGAGATCGTTACCGACAGTGCCGTCAGAAGGCTGATATTTGAGGCCGGTGATGCCATAGACGACCTGATGATGTTATGCCGGGCGGATATTACCAGCAAAAATGACCGGAAAATCCGGCAGTTTCTTAAAAACTTCGACCATGTTGAACAGCGAATTGCCGAAGTTGAGGAAAAAGACCGGATGCGGAACTGGAAGCCGCCTGTGGATGGCAATGAAATCATGGAAATCTGCGATATCCCCCCGGGACCTCTGATCGGAGAAATCAAATCAGACATTGAAGAAGCCATTCTCAACGGTGACATTCCCAATGACCGCGAAGCCGCACTAAAATATTTGCATTCCATCAAGGATCATTATCTTGAGGGGCACTCTTCCAAAGAAACCAAATCCTAAATCAGCGTGACACCTGCAGATGAAGCTGTCTGGATCTCACGATCCTGCGGAAAAATAAATCTTGGATTGCAAATCCTGAACAGACTGCCCACCGGGTACCATGAGATAGCCACCGGGTTCTGCTTCATCAACTGGAGTGACCGTTTTGAGGTTACAAAGGCACCTTCTTTCCGGCTTTCGATGTCTGATGACCGGCTTCCTGCCGACAGCAGCAACCTGATTATCAGAGCACTCAACAAGCTTCGCCGGTATGCCGATTTTGATGACAGCTGGTCTGTATATGTCGACAAGGTGTTGCCTTTTGGTGCCGGACTTGGCGGGGGGAGCAGCAATGCCGCCACCATGCTGCGGATGATCAACAAACTGAGCGGACTTGGTCTAAAAACCGGGGATATTCAGTCATTCGTTTCCGGGCTGGGTGCCGATATTCCGGTATTCCTGCACGGTAAAACCGCCATTGGAACGGGAATTGGCGTGCAGCTTGATTTTCAGGACATACAACCCGGCGCGTGGATACTCACCGTTTTTCCCGACATTCATGTTTCAACGGCGGATGCCTATCAGCACTGCACCCCCAACCCGGAGCCGGAGTTTCAGCTGGAACACATCCTGCTGAATGAACCGCTTGAGGAGTGGCGGTATCTTCTGTTCAATGATCTTGAACCCTGGGCCATTCACCAGCACCCCATGATCGGCAACATCAAAGATCAGATGTACGAACTCGGCGCCGATTATGCGGCCATGAGCGGCAGCGGCTCATCGGTGTTCGGTTTGTTCAGGCAGGAGTTTGTTGCCGTTGATGCCTACAACCGGTTTATCGACTGGGACCTGCAGGCCAACCTCACTCCGCCCTCCTTTCAGCCTGATTTCGGTATTTATCAAACTATGTAACTTTGATTTTTTTGCCTCAAATCTTACTTTTTCTGCCACAGACTGTAACCTGGCCGGAATTTGTTGTATATTTAATAAAATGAATGTAACCGCTTACATTTTAGCGGCACTACCCCGATTGAGAATTTCAAACAAACACGCACATGATCAAACTGAACGATGACATCACCAAGGCAATGGATGCCGAGTCCCTGAAACTGGATATCCAGCGGCACTTGCGCTTCACCCTGGCCAAATCCAAATACTCCACGACGAAATGGGACAAATTTCGAAGTGTTGCATTAACGGCGCTGGACAGACTCCATGACCGGTGGATCGACACCCAGGAGCACTATTACGATGTCGATGCCAAGCGTGTCTATTATATTTCGATGGAGTTTCTGATGGGCCGGCTGCTTGACAACATGCTTGTCAACCTTGACATACTTGATGAGGTCAAAGAAGCCCTTGATGAGCTCGGGCTGGATTACGATGAAGTCAAGGAAAACGAATTTGATGCCGGACTTGGAAACGGCGGGCTGGGAAGACTTGCGGCCTGCTTTCTCGACTCCATGGCAACCATGGGTATTCCCGGATACGGATATGGCATACGGTATGATTACGGAATTTTCCACCAGCAGATAAGAAACGGCTACCAGATTGAGAAGCCCGACATGTGGCTTCAATTTGGCAATCCCTGGGATGTCGTAAGACCCAAAGTCCTTTACCCTGTAGACTTTTACGGAGAATCTGTCCCGTATACCGATTCTGACGGACAGCTTCGTTTCAAGTGGGTTAACACTCAGCCGGTGAATGCCCTGGCATTCGACACGCCTGTGCCCGGATACAAAAATGATATTGTCAACAACCTCCGCCTCTGGAAGGCCAGTTCATCCAAGGCCATCGATTTTCAGTCATTCAGCCAGGGTGAATACATTGATGCGGTTCGGGATTCCCAGCTGCAGGAAAATATCTCCCGAGTTCTTTATCCCAATGACAAGGTGTTTGTCGGGCAGGAGCTGCGTCTGAAGCAGGAGTACTTCCTGGTTTCTGCCACACTGCAGGATATACTCAGAAGGTTCAAAAAAGTTCATAACGACTGGAGGAAGCTTCCGGACAAAGTTGCCATTCAGTGCAACGACACCCATCCCAACCTGGCCATTCCTGAACTGATGCGGGTCCTGATGGATTACGAAGGGCTCGACTGGGAGACCTCATGGGATATTACCAGAAAAACGATCAACTATACCAACCATACGGTCTTGCCTGAGGCGCTTGAAACCTGGCCTGTGCCTCTTATGCGCAATCTGCTGCCGCGGCACCTGCAGATCATTTATGAAATCAACAAACGATTCCTGAATGATGTCCGCGATACTTTCGGTCATGACGTAAACAAAGTCAGAAGAATGTCCATCATCAGCGAAGGTGAAAAGCCTGCCGTTCAGATGGCCACTCTTGGTATTGTCGGATCCAACAAGGTCAACGGTGTGGCTAGGCTGCATACCGAGCTGATCAAAAAGACCATTTTCAAAGATTTCTACGAGCTGTACCCGGACAAATTCATCAACATGACGAACGGGATCACCCCGAGGCGCTGGCTCAAGCAGTGCAATCCCAGGCTATCCGAACTGATCTCGGAGCAGATCGGTGACAGTTGGATTACCGATCTCAACCAGCTCAAGAAAATCGACAAGCTTGCGGACTCCAAAGCGTTCCGCAAAAAATTCACCGATGTCAAGCATCAGAACAAAAAAGATCTGATTGCTTTCATTGAAGCTGAGTACGGGATTTCTCTTGAGCCGGATTCCATATTTGATATCCAGATCAAGCGGATACACGAATACAAGCGCCAGCTTCTTGTTGCTTTGCATACGGCCATGCTTTATAACCGGATCAAAGCCAATCCTGATGCTGAGTTCCAGCCCAGAACGGTCTTGTTCTCAGGCAAGGCAGCCCCCGGGTACACCATGGCCAAACTTCAGATCAAACTGATCAACTCCATTGCCGAGAAAATCAACAACGATCCTGATACCAAAGGCAAGCTTTCCTGTCTGTTCCTGGAGAACTATACCGTGTCACTTGCCGAAAGGCTTATACCGGCTGCTGATCTTTCAGAGCAGACCTCAACCGCAGGAATGGAGGCTTCAGGTACCGGAAACATGAAATTCGCCCTTAACGGTGCATTAACAATCGGAACCCTCGACGGTGCCAATATTGAAATCCGTGAAGAAGTCGGCGAAGATAATATTTTCATCTTCGGACTCACCGACGAAGAAGTGGAGCAAAAGCGCAGGGAAGGCTACAACCCCCGCGACTATTACGATTCCATCCCCGAGCTGCAGCAGGTTCTGAATCAGATCCGCGACGGTTTCTTTGAGCCGGATGAGCCCGAACTGTTCCACCCGATTATCCGCAATTTGCTGGATGAGGGAGACTACTTCATGGTTCTTGCCGACTTTGAGTCGTACACAAAGCAGCAGCAGGAGGTGGAGAAGCTGTACAAGGATCAGGCAAAATGGATTAAAAAAGCCATTCACAATGTCGCCCGGGTAGGCAAGTTTTCCTCGGACCGGACCATTCTTGAGTACAGCAAGCAAATATGGGATTGTGAGCAGATCTCCCTTCCCAAAGACCGGACTTCCCAAAAAAACGGGAACAACAAGAAACGAAAGGTTAGCAAGCAGAAAGCCTGATCAGTCGAGAACGAAGCGGAACGTTATGGTTCCGTACTGAGACTCTTGCGGGACATTGGAGGGAAGTCGTGAGAACCTCCATTCCCGCAGGGTTCGGAACACTTCACGTTCAAGGTCTGGATCTCCCCTTCTCCGGGGTATGAGTTGCCCTACCGTCCCGTCCGGACGTACTTCAAACCGGACAGAAATAACCGTTTCTGTTTCTGAAACATATCTTGGAAGTGGTTGGTTTTGCGGCTCACGACTAAAGTCGCCCTCCCACTCCAGTTGGTAAGGAGCGGAACGGATCTGGTCCGTTTCGGTACCCTGGTCTGCATCAGCCCTGCCGCGAATACCCCTGATGTCCCCCGCTTCCTCTTCGCCTTCCATCTCTTCTTCATCCTGCTGAGCCGGATCCGGAGCGGTCTGTTCTTCGGTCTCCTCGGTTTGCTCCGCCATTTGCTCAGGATCGATCTCTTCGGTGTCGGGCGTTGTAACCACTTCGTCAGATTCTACCTCCTCTTCCTGATCGGGCAGGTCGACATCCCTGGCCGGTTCCTCAGGCTCAGGTTCCGGCTGAGGCGTTTCTTCCGGTTCGGGCTCCGGCACTTCCGGTTCTGCCTCCACCGGATCGGGTCTTGTCTCCGGCTGCTCTTCCTCTTCCCTTGAAAACTCGGCAATTGTGCCATCCTGAAACTCACCAAGAGTCACTTCGATGAAGGCGGTCCGCTCCTGCTGGTCTGGTTTGATGACCATGTAAAGAGCAAACAGCAGCATGATCAGGTGCATGACTACCGTGATCAGCAAGCCGAATAATTCATCTGGGGTGAGTTTGCGTCGCATAGTTTTATCTGCTGGCCCGTTCTGTAGCCATCATCATACTGAGGTTGAGCGCTTTTCCGACATTCATCACATGCACGGCATCGTCGACTATGGCGTTTTTATCAGCCCTCACTACAAGCGTGGCCTGCGGGTGCCTGCTGTGCTGTTCGCGAATGGCAGAAGCCACATTGGCCCGTGTGACCGGATCACCCATTACATAAAAACTGCCGTCATTTGTTATGGTGACGTTGATGAAATGCTGTTCGGTTACAGCTGCGGTTTCAGCTCTGGGAATATCAACCCTGATTCCGAAATTTGTCACAAATGACGATGTCAGCAGGAAAAAAATCAGCAAGAGCAGAACGATATCTGTCAGTCCGGCTGCTGCAAAAAGCGTCATCGGCTTTTTTACTTCATTGTCTGCCCGAAAATTCATTGCGGTATTCCCTGTTGCTCTTTTTTGTTGGCCGGTTTCTGCAGCAATTCAATAAACTCGGTGGAGGAGTCTTCCAGATCGAAGATCATCCGGTTCATGCGGCCCAAAAGATAATTATAGAAGCCGTAAGCAATGATTCCGACGGCAAGTCCGGAAGCGGTTGTTATCAATGCTTCCCATATTCCGCCAGCCAGAACACTTGGATTCACATTGCCCTCGAGCGTCTGAATCTGCATGAACGCCTGAATCATACCGGTGACGGTACCAAGAAAACCAAGCAGCGGTGCCACACCGGCGATCGTAGCAAGCCAGTCCATTTTTTTCTCAAGGAAATGGACTTCCCGTTTTCCGGCATTTTTTATCGCATCGTCAATATCCTGTATGGGTCTGCCGAGCCGCTTGATACCCTGCTTCATTATCCGGGAAAAGGGCTTGTCCATATCATCACAATACTGAAGCGCCTGCCTCATCTCACCTTTTTTCAGCATATCCTCAAGACTGTCGAGAAACCTCTGATTATCCATTACGGAGTTGGAAAGTACGCGCCATCGCTCGGCAATGACATAAATAGCAAGCAGCGACAGCAAGGTGATGGGAATCATCACAAACCCGCCCTCCGAGAGCATCTGCAAATAGGAAATTTCTTCTGAGGTGGCAGTAAGGGCTTCTAATGTATCTTCGGCAATGCCATTTTGGAAAAGTAATACCGACAGATAAAGGGATACCGATGTCATGAAATACCGTTGTTGAGTTGGTGGGTTTTGTTGTTAGTATTAACGAATTCTGATGATAAAATTATTGCTCCGGTAGGGTTCGGGAAGTTCGGAGATGGCCTCCTCTGCTTCTGATACGGTTTCAAACTGTCCGATACCTACCCGCCAGCGCTGGTTGCCGTCCGGCAGTGTCGCCTGCCATAATGTTGCCTTGAAATCCCGTTCTGCAAGACGATCACGTTCAATCTGTGCCTTTTTCTCATTGTGAAGGGAGTGAACCACGATCGTATATGCTCCGATAAGTACCTCTTCTTCCGGTCCGGTCAGACCAAATGGCAGTTGATCATCGAGATCCGCTTCGGCAGGCTCCGGTTCTTCAGGTACCGGCTCCGGCTCTTCTTCGGCAGGCTCCGGTTCGGGCTCCGGCACCATTTCTTCCGGTTCATCGGCTTCCTCTTCCTCATCCGGCAGGGGGCCAACCTGATGTTCTGACGGCTCATCCTGAAGTGCTGCAACATCTTCCTGTTCCCGGCGTTGCTCCTGCTCATCGCGGAACTGCCGGTCCAGCTGAAGTCCGTCAAAATGAAAATAGAGTAAAATTGCCGCAATGATCACCGCAGCAGCCGGTATGAACCAGATGGCATAGCTCTTTTTCTCTTTGGCATCTCCACCGGACTCCTTTTTGCCGGTTTTGGATTTTTTTCCTGAGGAAGCCGTTATTTTCGGGATATCTTCCCCTTCAGAAGCCTTCCCTGATTCTTCTCCGGACAGTTCAAACGGATCCTCTTCGGATTCCTTTTCAAGTTCCTGCTCAAGTTCTTTCCCAATTTCCTCCTCCGTTTCCCTGACAGGATCTTGCTCCGGTTCTATGCCAGGCTCCTCCCCTGGATCCTCATCAGGCTCCGTTTCGGGCTCCTCCTGAAATTCTTTCGGGAGCTCTTCCTGGTGCTCTTCTCCGGATTCCTCCATTTTTTCTTTTTCCGGTTCCTCAGGGAATTCCTCCCGGGATTCCTCCGGATCTTCGGTTTCAGCCCCTGACGCCTCTTCCCCCGGGTCTTTGGAGCGTGGGGTAGTCATTTCCTGCTCGTCTTTCGAAGTGGCTTTTTCCGGGGACTCCTCCTCTTCCGCAATACCGAACGGATCATCCTCTTGCCCGGCTTCTTCACCCTTATCTTTTTCCTGAATTTTCCGGAGAAAAGAGGGGGAAACCTCAATCGGATTCATTCCTGCGTATTTATGGTTTACTTCAATAGCAAGCTTTTCATCCGGCACAAACTCAATACCGGGCCCTTTTTTCCTGAACGTTCCCAATCCCGGTACATGGCTGGTTTCCTTCTCCCCTGTTTCTTTAATTATATTTTCTATCCATGCATCGAAAGCAGCTTCCGCATCTTTGGCCTCAACACCCAGGGATTTTGCAAGCTTGCTGATCAGCTCTTCATGTGATAGCTTCATAATTCCCTCACTTTTCAGGTAAAAACGTAATTATATCAGCCGGAGGAGTCAGAAAGACCCGGCCACTTTTATCCTGTTCCTGCTGCTGGTTTCTGTGCTGAACCTTTATTGTCCCCAGCTTTTTTATCTGAACTTCCTGATGATTCTTCAAAGCAGAGGCTATGATGGATGAAATTTTATTTTCTGCTTTTTTTTGATCCATAGTTGCTCCTCTCATAAGTGTAAAGTAATCCCCCCGTAGAACTGAAACGGCTGTTCCTGATAACGGTGCCACACCTCGTAGTCCTGATCCAGAATATTCAGTGATTTAAAATAGACCCCGACCCGTTCGTGCAGGCGAATATCTGAACGCATGCCGAGCTGGAAAAACCCGTCGGCCTCTGTATCTTCTGCCGCCGTTTTTCTCTTGCCTGAAAAATCAAGCCAGGTTGACAGATTCAGCCAGGAAAGAGGTTGGGACATGATTTGCGCAGATCCGCGTACAAGTGGAACATATGGAATATAACCGGAAGGCACCACCTCTTCATCCATGGATGTAAAGTTAAAGCCAAGTTCAAATGTTGCCTTGGTTCTGAGTTCCGGAATCCGGTGTGTCAGGCCACTGTACCACTCGACATGGATGGCTTCTTCTGCAAACTGATATGAGTAAAACGGGTTGGCAGGATCCTGTGATCTGAGGTAATAGCCTTTATTGTAGTATTGACGATAATCAAGACCGGAAAAAACCCGGGTATCGGTCAGAAGATCAAACCCTGCATTCAGATGGATTTGCAGGCCACGTTCATGCTGGAGTTCATTGTCACTTTGAATCATGAATCTGTTTTCGGCATGAAGTTTCTGCAGTCCGGGATTCTCTACAAAGCCTCTCAGCCGCAATGAAGCCTGTACTCTTCCTGTTCCTTCAAACCGGTAAAAAATATCAGGATAGAGAAAAAGGTCAAATTCATTGACCGGATCATAAAGCTGATAGAAACGCAGCCATGCCTCTACCTGATGAGCGTAGCCAAACTGATGTCTGTACCTTGCACCGGCAGCGTTGGTCAGCCAGTATTGGGTTTCATCGTCAATAGTATCGTATAAAGAGCCGGCAGCCCGCAAATCAAAACCGAAAACCTGCTCCTGATGACGTCCGTCACGGAAGTGGTTCAGATAAAGATTATAATTTGTCTCGTTAAACGATTTTTCGTCATCACCGGTTGTTCCTTTCCCTGTAAAATGAGTCAGGTCAAACCGTGACTGCCATCCCCTGTATGCGTGCTCAAGGTGCTGCCACTTGCCATGCATTCCGAAAGTGGTATTTGAAATCCGGGACGGGTCCGGAAGCACTTCGTCTTCATTATTGTCTGCAGGACCCGGAAGTGCAGAATAGTTAAACGATGAGGCACCATTAACGCCTAAAGCCCAGCGGGTTGGCCCATCCTGTCTCATCCACTGCAAATCAGTGTTGAAGTCTCCGAACGAACTGAAGTCCCGGTCACCCGCAGAAGAACGATGGTTGAAATCCAGTGAAATGTGTTCGTTTTCACGAACGGGAGCTTCTGCTATAATGGAAACTTCAGGACTTTGATATGTTCCGTATCCGGCACGGGCAAAAAGGTTTCTGCGTTCGGAAAAGGAAAAAAAGTGGTGGTCCGGTCTTAAAGCCGGTTCAAGCTGGCTGATGGGTACAGAAGTTACAATTTCATCATCAGATTCCAGAAACGGCATTCTGTCGGGATCGACACGATATATTGGTTGTCTCGGGCTGAATCCCAGGATGGGTTGTCTGGACAGGCCGGGAAACGTGACATCAAATTCTCCGCGAATTTCAATATCCTGCGGATCGATATCCGGCAACATTGATGTGGTTCCTCCCTCTTGCTGAGCATTAACTGCACTGGGCAGGGAAAACACAGTAAATAATAAAGCAGTCAGGAGAAAATTACGTGGATTCATTCCTTGGATCCATTCAGTTGATAAGCGTAGTGTCCAAATAGTGAAAATAAGCTATTTTCCGCAATAATTTGATAAACGAGTTTGGCCCTGAAAAGGTATTTTTTTACTAACCTCTGAAAGGTTTTATTTCTGCACCCTTACAAACTTTTCCTTCCAGTTGACTTTGTTAACGGCAAGCAGCATCGGTGTAACTGCCAGAATTATGATCATCATCACCAGGTGGGTTACAATTGCATAAGCTACTCCGATTGTTTCCGGGACGGCAAACAGGATCAGCATGGTGCGGCTTACCAGCCAGTGATAGGTTCCGATACCGCCCGGAGACGGAAGTATTATGCCAAGTGCCGAGACGACGGTGATCACCAGCGCATCCTGCATTCCGAGACCATAGGTGGTGTGCAGGTCAAAGGCTGTGAACGGAATGTATGTCATGAGCACATAGCAGAACCAAATGCCACCAGTCAGCAGAATGAACACAGGCCAGTTCCGTACTTTTCTGATGCTCATCATCCCCTGTGCGAACTTTTTGGATTTGTCAGCGGCAAACCTGAAGAAACCGGCAAGGGATGGTATCCAGTTGCTTACATAGGACAGCAGGCGATAGCCAAGGTAGACAGCCAGAACACCGAATATCAGTATAATCAGAAGCACCGCCAGGCCTTCCGGACTGAAAATCACATCAAGCACATTTATGGTGCTGTCGCCGATAATGGGTACTATATCACGATAATCTGAAAACAGATAGATTATGACAAAAACAGTCAGGAGCACCGTGATAAGCAGGTCAAGTGCCCGCTCGATCACAACAGTGCCAAGAAGGTTGGAGCGGCTCAGCTGTTCCCGGTTGCCGACATAAACACACCGTGAAATTTCGCCAAGACGGGGAACGGCATAATTGACCAGATAGCCAAGCATAACACCACTGAACAGGTTCATTCTGCTTGTCCTGGCATCTTGCTGTTCAATGAGCTGTTTCCATCGCTCGGCACGAAGGTAATGGCTCAGCAGCGATATAACGATGTAGGGAACAAGCCAGTAATACGTGAGCTTGTTCATTGTCAACCGAAGTTCACTTAAAGACACATCACGAAGTGCCAGCCACAAAAACAGCAGAGCAATCAGAATACTGACCACAAACCGTAATGAAGATTTCCACATGCCGCCCTACTTTCTTAAATCGATAATTTCGGCATCATCGGGATAGTCAAGCGTAAAAACCGCATCTGAGTCTTCCAGAAATTCTGCATCTTTGAATGTTGTACTCATGTTGTTATCCATCTGATCAACAGCGCTGATCTCAAGCGGAACACGGTCCGGTCCAAGGACTATGGTAACCCGCGTAAATATTTCAAAAGGATCATCCGGCTTAAGGGTAAAGGCAGTGTTGCCGTTCTGGGGAGAGGTGTCAGATACGGAGAACACTTCATCTTTTCCCGAGAAGAAGCGGGAAGGCGCAAAATCATCCTCCTCCGGCTCATATCTGCTTATCAGGACTTTGTTTTGCGATTCATTGTATACAACCGAAGTCTCCCCGTCAACAAGAATGGTCTGGTATTCCGCCCTGATCAGATACTTGTCTTGTGATATCCAGATCTCCCCTTCGGTCACATCTTCTTCACCAGTATATGAGTCCGTAAAAGTATGGGTCATAACGGCGTGAAACACCCGGCCCTCCTGAAATGTCTGAATCACACGGTCCAGATCCGATTGCTCAATATCATACGCTTTAACCAAGCTGCCCGATGCCATCATCACTATCATCCAGGCTGTCAGCAACACCGTTTTCTTCCATCCCGGAACCGGCACGTTACCCGCACCGTCCGTTAACCGCCATCCGCCATTTCGTTTTTTTTCAGTTGTCCAGATCATTCAATAATTCCTGCAGTTCATCTTCATTTTCTACAAGGACTTCCCTTGCTGTGCTTCCCTGGTAAGGTCCGACGATTCCGGCCGTAAAAAGTTGGTCAATAAGCCGGCCGGCCCGGTTATAACCCAGTTTGAGCTTGCGCTGCAGCAGTGATACCGAACCTTGCTGATGCAATACCAGCACTTTTGCGGCTTCCTCAAACAGCTCATCCCTTTCCCCCTTCTCAAGTGAGCCACCCTGGTCATTGGGATCCTCAGTTTCGGGGAGATAATAGGGGCGATCATAACCTGTCTGGTTTCCAATGAATTCATTTATCCGGTCCACTTCCTCTGTGGAAACGAAAGCATTTTGCAGACGGACCATGCTGACGCCACCGCTGTTGTAGAGCATATCACCTCTTCCAACGAGCTGATCAGCCCCCATGGTATCAAGAATGGTCCTTGAATCAATTTTGGAGGCCACTCTGTATGCAACTCTTGCAGGGAAGTTCGCCTTGATAGTCCCGGTTATGACATTTACGGATGGCCGCTGAGTCGCAATGACAAGATGTATACCAACAGCCCGGGCAAGCTGTGCCAGCCTGGCAATCGGCTCCTCTATCTGCTTGCCTGCAGTCATCATCAGATCTGCAAGCTCATCGATTATAACTACAATATAGGGTAAATGCCTGTGCCCGAGCTCATTATCCAGGGATCCCTCCTTGAACTTTTCATTGTAGGAAGTGATATCCCTGACCGTGGCCATCTTGAGCAGATCATACCGTTCATCCATTTCTTTGCAGACACTGTTAAGCGTTTGCAACACTTCGGCAGTATCCGTTATGATAGGTTCTGTCGCATTCGGAAGAGTTGCCAGGAAATGATTCTGAATATTGCGGAAAAGTGACAGCTCGATTTTTTTCGGATCCACCATTACAAATTTCAGATCATCCGGATGGCATTTGTAAAGAAGACAGGTGATTATCGTATTAATGCCCACTGTTTTTCCTGATCCTGTCGCACCTGCCATCAACAGGTGGGGCAGCCGCGCCAGATCCACCATAAACACTTCATTTTCGATGGTTCTTCCGAAAGCAACGGGCAACTTCATGGATGTTTCTGCAAATTTCCGGGTATTGATCAGCGAGCGGATATAAACGGTCTCTTTTTTCCGGTTGGGCACCTCAATTCCTACGGCCGATTTACCAGGGATGGGGGCGATTATGCGCAACCCTTTGGTAGCCATCGCCATTTTAAGATCATTGGCATAACTTTCTATTTTACTGATTTTCACATCCGGGGCGGGTTGCAGCTCATACAGGGTGACGGTCGGTCCAACGATAGCCTCTATAGCTGTGATATCTATTCCGTGCCGGTTAAGTTTATCGAGGATTATCATTTTGTTGCGATTGATCTCCTCATAATCGACCTCGTTGTCCTCTTCAGGAGCTTTATCCAGCAGGTCAAGAGCAGGAAAACGATATGTAATCTGGGGTTTTTCGAGCTGCTTCTTTCGTTCCTTTTCCAGCTTTCTTTTCCCGGCCTCTTCTTCCGGAGTCCCCTTGTAAATACGAATGTCAACGTCCTGCTCACCGGCTTCCGCCGTGCCGTCCGCACCTTGATCATCTCCGGGTTCATTTTTCCCGGAACTTCCTCTTTCGGCGCCGTCGTCACCTCTGTTTTCACGGGACAAAATGGCTCTTGGGGGGCGGGTTTCCCCGGTTTCCTTCTGCTCCTTTAGTTTCCTCGCCTGCTCTCTTTCACTTGAGGAAGAAACAAGCTCTTCCCATCGTTTTCGCCTGCTGTCCTCATCCTCCTCTGTTCCATTCTTCTGGTTTCTGCTGCCGTCAGAACCTTTTTCCTGAGCAGAGTCACGGACTTGCTTTACACTGGCCGCATCCCGTTCTTCCGGATCTTCATTAGCAGAAGCACTACTTGAGAAAATACTTCCGAACCATACTCCGGCCTGTCTGATTCGGTCAAAAGCAGACTGAACATCTTTATTGAACAGCAAAATGAGTGCAATTAAACTCATGCTTCCAAGAATGATGACGGGTCCGTACTGTCCGGTCAGGCCTCTGAGAAGGTAGGCAATGGCAACTCCCGAAGATCCGGCCCAGTCGGCCGAAACAGCATCAAATTCATTATGCACCCAACCCATGATTGATGCCGACAGAATCATCACAAAAACAGCATACAACGACTTGAGATGCACTATGGCAAGTGCATTGTGCCTGAAAATATTCCAGCCGTATGACAGCATGATGACAACAAGGATCATGGAAATATATCCAAAAAGGATATGCACAAAGAAGTGTGACATGTACGCACCCAAAGGACCAAGGCCGTTCTGGATGCGCAATGCCGGGCCCTGCCCTAAATCCATCAGTGTCCGGAAGCTCACACTTTGTATGATGGCGAAATCCTCGCTCCGGTAGGTTATGATACTGATCGCAATGGATGCAGCTATGGCAATGATGATGATGCCAAGCATTTCCATTTTCCTTTCATAGCTGATAAGAGGGGTACTATTATTCTTTTTTTTACTCATTTAATTCAATCTGATCATTCCCTGATACAATACCGGCACAGAGGAATAAAGGTCAACCTGACTGCAAAAATCAATATCCTTTTCGTAGCCAATGGCTTTAAGTCTTTTTGCATGATTGGATGAATCAATCAGCTTTGAAATATTTTCCCCGAATTTCTGATAAAGGGAAAAAGCGACCTTGGTTCCGTCTGTTGCATCTGCAGGCAGTTTTCCGTCAAACAGCCGGTATGTGAGGGTACCCGCGCACAACATGTCTTCTATTGAAAGACGATTATTCCACCCGGAACATATCAGCAGAACATCCCTCGTGTTTTGCTTTTTGAGATAATCAACTACAGCAGTCAGGTTGAGAAAACTTGCGATAAGCACTTCTTTTGCATTGCTGCTTCTTGTGACAGCCCTTGTACCGTTGGTTGTTTTCAGTATTATGATTTTAGCGTTTACTATATCATATACATATTCGAGCGGCGAGTTGCCCAGCCGGTACCCTTCAATTTTTTTTCCTCCTTTTTCTCCGCAAAGTAAAATTCGCGATGCATCAAGGCTGCGGGTGTATTTGCCCGCATCATCGTTTTCTGCGACGGGGATTACCCCGGCGGCTCCGTTTTCCAGTGCCGCCTGTATGGTTGAACAGGCCCGGAGCACATCAATTACCACAACCGTCTTGTCCCTTACGTCATCTTCGGTAAAAGCAACCGATGATGAATAAACATCTATGTTATTATTCATTTGCTGTTACTGTAGAATGGTGGTTTAACCGTCTCGCATGGACAGTGCCGGTTTCTGATGGTTATTCCAATTTCGTGACCGGGTCCTGCATAAGAAGCGGGCACATATCCCATTGCGATACCTTTATCCAGCATGACGGACAATCCTCCGCTGGTTACTTCTCCAATTTCATTGTCATTCTCGTCAATAATCGGAGATCCGATTCTTGGTATTCTTTTGGGCTCCTTCATCACCATGCCGTAAAGCTTCCTGCTGACCCCTTCTTGTTTTTGCTTCAGAAGAGCTTCTTTGCCCACAAAATCACCTTTATCCCATTTGACTAGCCAACCAAGCCGAGCCTCGAGAGGTGTGGTGTCTTGCGTCAGGTCATTTCCATACAAGGGCAGTCCGGCTTCCATGCGCAGGGTGTCACGCGCACCGAGTCCGCATGGAACCAGTCCGAGAGCATCACCGGCAACCATAATGTTCTGCCATAAATCACAGGCATTCACATGCCGGATGTTGAAATACAGTTCGAAGCCTTTTTCTCCGGTATAGCCGGTTGCTGATACCAGGATATTCTCATAGTCGGAAATCTGCATTGACCGGAATTCGAACTGCGGTATGGTATCCGGCCTGTCCGTGGTAAGTGATTTCAGGACTTTTGCTGATTCAGGTCCCTGGACCGCAATCAGCCCTATCTCATCTGAGATATTGCTAACCTCCGCCCTTCCGGCATTTACTTCGAGTATCCAGTTAAAATCTTTTTCAATATTGCTGCCGTTGATGACCATCATGTATTCCACATCCGACAGGCAATACACCAGCAGATCATCCACGATTCCGCCATGCTCCCAGCACATGACCGAATACTGCGCCTTGCCGGGTTTCAGCTTTGAGGCATCATTTACAGTCAGATCCTGAACCACTTCCAGCGCTCTCTCTCCGCGAACCAGAATCTCTCCCATGTGTGATACATCAAACATACCGGCCTTTTTTCTGACCGCGATGTGCTCTTCTTTAATACTCTTGTACTGCACCGGCATTTCAAAACCGTAAAAATCCACCAGACGGGCATTAAAAGACCGATGCACTTCAAACAAGGGTGTTCTCTTAAGCATAATTGTTTTTTTAGGTTCCCAGTCAAGATACAAATATCGTAATCCATTTGGGGGGATTGAAATATTTAAGCTAACTGATTTTCAGTTTCTGTTGGAATATTTTTTATTTCTTTTATGTTGCAAGCATAAGAAATCAGATATATTTATTAGCTCTGAGTTTTTTTACGTTTAACCAAATGCTGATCTGTTATGGCTATTACACATGAAGATGTTCTGGATGCGCTCCGGAATGTCATTGACCCGGACCTTGGAAAGGACCTGGTCTCTCTTAATATGATTGAAGACATTAAAATTGACGGGAAGAATGTATCCTTTACGGTTAATCTTACTACTCCTGCCTGCCCGATGAAGGCGGAAATTGAACGTGCGTGCATCAATGCCGTAAAACATCTGGTCGATGAAGAAGCTGTTGTCACTCCCAACATGAGTTCAAAGGTTACAAAAAGCAGGGCGGAAGGACAAGGCGATCAGAATCTGCTCAAGGACGTCAAGAATGTGATAGCCGTTGCATCAGGAAAGGGCGGCGTTGGCAAGTCGACCGTATCGGTTAACCTGGCCGTCGCACTGGCTCAAACCGGCGCCAAAGTCGGCCTCGTGGATACTGATATTTACGGCCCGAGTATCCCTACGATGTTTGATATACACGAACGGCCCAATATCAACACGCAACGCAAACTGGTGCCTCTGGAAAAATACGGCGTCAAGCTTCTGTCGATGGGATTTCTTGTGAAGCAGGATGAGGCTGTTGTCTGGCGCGGCCCGATGGTTTCCAGCGCTGTGAAACAGTTTCTCAGTGAAACAGACTGGGGAGAACTGGATTACCTCATCCTTGACCTGCCTCCCGGCACAGGTGACATTCAGCTCACTATTGTTCAGTCTGTTCCGCTTACCGCCGCAGTCATTGTTTCCACCCCGCAGACCGTAGCACTTGATGATGCCAGAAAGGGTGTCGCCATGTTCGGCAAGGTCAACGTGCCGGTTCTTGGGATCATTGAAAACATGGCATATTTCACTCCTCCGGATCTTCCGGACAAGAAGTATCATATATTCGGAAAGGACGGGGCCAAGAACCTGGCTGAAAAGATGGGTGTTCCTTTTCTCGGAGAGGTGCCTATTGAACAACAGCTCCGTGAAGGCGGAGACTCCGGCAAGCCGATCGTTGTGGAGGATTCAACCGCTCTTTCATCTAAGGCATTTACAGAACTCTCACAGAGAGTTGCACAACAGGTTGCCATTCGTAATGCTACCGCCGAGCCAACGGAAAAAGTGGAGATACAGTACCGCTGACAAACAACATTATAATCGATCTGAACTATCAGAGTAACGGGTGCTGGTCAATGAAAGGTCCGGCACCCGTTTTTTAGCTGCAATCTATTTTTCACGAAGCCTTGCCGCACGGCCACGCAGGGACCGCAGATAGAAAAGTTTGGCTCTGCGCACTTTTCCTCTTTTCTTCACTTCAATCTTGGCTATGGCCGGTGAATTCATCGGGAAAATCCTCTCAACTCCAACGTTGCTGGAAATTTTCCTGACGATAAATGTTTTGTTGGCACCGCTGCCTCTTTTGCCGATTACGACGCCCTGGTACTGCTGAATTCGTTCTTTTTCGCCTTCTCTTACCCTGTAATGAACGTTTACAGTATCTCCTGCATCGAACTCCGGGTGATCATCACGGATCTGTGTCTGTTCAATAAGACTGAGCTTTTCCATTGTTTTGCCTATTGATTAGGATTTGTTGATAAATTTGTTGTACAAGTCCGGCCGGACTTTTTTGCTTAATTCTATAGCTTTCTGTTCCCGCCATTTTCTTATTTCGTTATGATTTCCGGAAGTCAGAACTTCCGGAATCGTATTGCCACGAAAGTTGGCCGGACGCGTATAAACCGGTGGTGACAGTAATCCATCCTGAAAAGAATCATCCAATGCACTTTCTGCATCGCCGAGAACACCGGGCAAGAGCCGGACTATACCGTCAACCAGGACCATCGCCGGCAATTCACCGCCAGACAATACATAATCGCCAATGCTGACTTCAAGAGTGACAAGTTCATCGCGAACTCTTTGATCAACCCCCTTATAGTGTCCGCAAAGGAGAATGATATTGTTTAAAAGAGTGAGTTCATTAACTTTTTGCTGTTCAATCACGGGAGCATCCGGTGTCGGAAAAATAACTTCATCGTATGCCCTTTGCTTCTGCAGTGACTGAATGCAGTCAAAAATCGGCTGGGGTGTCATTACCAGACCTGCTCCGCCGCCGTACGGATAGTCATCAACCTTACCGTGTTTGTCCGTTGTGTACGATCTCAGATCATGGATGACGACTTCAACATGTCCGGCTTTGCGGGCCCGGCCGACAATGCTGTAGTCCAGCGGACCAGACAACAGCTCCGGAACAGCAGAAATGATATCAATTCTCATTTTTTAAGCCAGTGATTCAAGATCCAGGGTATTTTTGGTCATGACTTGTTCCTCTGTGTGATCGCAATCCGTGACATACTGATCAACCCAGGGTATCAGGACTTGTTTTTCCCCGGCCTGAATAACAAGAATGTCATAGGCGGGTGTTTCCAGTATATCGGAAACTACGCCAATGTGACTTCCGTCGCTGCGCAGGACATTATAACCGGCAACTGATGACTCTTCGTCTTCAATTGCAGACACGGGCTGGTCCGTCATCAGCGTAAGATCCCGGAGTGATTCGGCTTCCGTTCGCGAGCTAATTCCTTCCAGTATAACAAAGAACAAGTTCCGGCTCCTGGATTTGTGCTCCCTTACATCCGAAAGTCTGTAAGGTACCCACTGCTTGTCAGGATACCGGATATATACCAGTTCCGGCAACTCATTTACTGAGGCCGGATTAAAAACTTCAATCAATAAACCACCTCTGGTGCCCTGGGCTTTCACCACTTTTCCCAATTCACTAAGACCCGGAGGTGTTTTTTTAATCATGTCAGGAGCTGGCCCTGAGACTGACCGTTACTGCCCAGCCTACTTTTCTTCTTTATCTGAAGAGCTTTCCGCTGCAGAGTCATCCTTGTCCTTGGGCTCTTCTTCAGCCTTTTTTTCTGAGTCTGCCTTCTTCTCTTCATTGCCGGAAGCATCCTTTTCTGCTTTTTTCTCAGCCTCTTTCGGCTTTTCTTCCTTCTTAGCTTCCGCTTCAGCTTCCTTGCTGTCAGCTTTCTCTTCCTTTGCTTCTTCAGCTTTGCCGACATCAGCTTCTTTCTTCTCAGCAGGAGCTTCTGCTTTTTTCTCGGCTTTTTCCTTCTTTTCTTCCTTCTTTTCTTCCGCTTCAGCTTCCTTGCTGTCAGCTTGCTCTTCCTTTACTTCTTCGGCTTTACCGGCATCAGCTTCTTCTTTCTTTTCTGCAGCAACTTCTTCACCCTTCTCTGCGGCAGCCTCTTCTGCTTTTTTGGCTTCGGCAGCGGCTTTAGCTTTTTCAGCCTCTTCCTTAGCCCTTGCTTCCTGTTCTTTTTTGAACTTCTCTTCTTCCGCTTTCAGCTGCTGCTTCATACGCTCAGCCTTGGTGACTGCTTTCTTTTCACCTTTCTGGCGTTCTTCTTTCCACTGAGAGATAGTCTGTTCGATTTCATCTTCAGACTTTCCCCATCTTTCCAGATGAAGACGATAGAAGATACCTTCCTTTTTGAGGATGGACCGAACGGTATCTGTGGGCTGCGCACCGTTTTTGAGCCAGTATATGACTCTGTCGGTTTCAAGTTTTTTCAGTGACGGTTCCTGAGTCGGGTTAAATCTTCCCAGGTCCTCAATTATCCTTCCGTCGCGCTTGGTTCTCATGTCAGCTGCGACGATATGATAATAAGGCAACCGTTTTCTGCCGTGTCGTTGTAATCTTAGTCTAACCAATGTTTTAGCTCCTAAGCAGGTTTGTCTTTATTGCTAATGAAATTTTCGTTTTCCGGTTAAATTCTTCAATCCCTCCATGGCGCGGCCGGCTTTGTTCATCTTGGTCATGGTCTTCATCATTTTCTTCATCTGACCGAACTGCTTCAGAAGATCATTGACCTCCCGAACAGTGGTACCCGAGCCTTGTGCAATTCTTTTTCTGCGACTGCCTTTGATGATCTGGGGATTTCGTCTTTCTTCTATCGTCATTGAATTGATGATGGCCTCAACGGGTTTCATGGTATCATCATCAATTTCTGCGTCTCCCAGCTGCTTGCTCATGCCGGGGATCATTCCAACAAGATCCTTCATGGATCCCATTTTTTTTATCTGCTGCAACTGACCATAAAAATCTTCGAGGTTAAAGCTGTTGCTGGCCAGTTTGGACTGCAGTTTCCGCGCCTGAACTTCATCGTACTGTTCCTGCGCTTTTTCCACAAGTGTCACAACGTCTCCCATACCGAGAATACGCTGTGCCATCCTGTCAGGATAAAACGGTGAAATCGTATCCATCTTTTCACCGGTGCTGACAAACTTGATGGGCTTGTCAACTACGTTACGAATGGATATTGCTGCGCCACCCCTGGTGTCTCCATCCAGCTTGGTCAGCACAACACCATCAAAATCAATCTGCTTGTTGAACTGCCTGGCAGTATTTACAGCATCCTGTCCGGTCATGGCGTCTACCACAAAAAGAACCTCTGTGGCATTGACAGTTTGTCTGATGCGCGACACCTCATCCATCATGTGCTCATCAACGTGCATTCTGCCGGCAGTATCAATGATCAGTACGTCACGGGCAGCTTTTTTTGCTTCCGATACTGCTTCTTTGGCAACGCGAAGGGCATCTTTTTCAGCAATGGAATGCACCGGCACATCGATATCGGATGCAAGGGTCCGCAGCTGATCAACGGCGGCCGGCCTGTAAACATCTGCTGCGGCAAGCATTGGGTTCTTGCCCTGGTCTTTCAGCCATTTAGCCAGTTTGGCCGAAAAAGTTGTTTTACCCGAACCCTGAAGGCCGGCTATCAAAATTACGGTTGGCGGTACCTGGCTGAATGTAATCTCTTCCTGCTCCTGACCAAGAGCGCTGACCAGCTCGTCATACACAATTTTCGTAAATTGCTGACCCGGCGTTACACTTGCCAGCACCCCCTGTCCCAGAGCTTTTTCTTTTACCGCCGATGTCAAAGAACGGGCCACCTCATAGTTGACATCCGCATCCAGAAGCGCACGGCGTATCTCCCTTACCGTCTCAGCGACATTGATATCGCTCAGACGCGCTTGTCCTGAAACCGACTTGAACGCGGATTCTAATTTGGTTGACAGATCTTCAAACATAAAACGGGCTGTTGACAGCTGACCCAGTGTGAAATTTGCAGACTGGGTGACATTAAAATAATGAAAACATCATTTATGATTCGCAAAGTCAGGAAAAATATGCAAAACATCATCTTTAATCAAGATATTATTTCACTATTGACATGCAGATGGATTTTTTGTCTCAGGTGTTGTTTGTTACAGGATCTCATTTTAGCTACTTTTACAGGAACACTGCCGAGGAGGTTTAAATTTTATCAGACATTTAACTATCGTTATCAAATGAATCAGGAAAACAGTCATAACCTGCTTAAAGGAAAAAAAGGTCTCATATTCGGAGCACTGGATGATCGCAGCATTGCCTGGCGGGTTGCCATTGCCTGCAAGCGCGAAGGTGCTGATTTCACTTTGACCAATGCACCTATCGCACTGCGGTTCGGTGCACTGGACAAACTTAGTGAGGAAACAGGCGCCGAAGTCATACCGTGTGATGTCACCGATTATGATCAGGTTAAGGAGTTAATCGAAGCCGCAAAAAAACAGCACGGCGGGTTGGACTTCATCCTGCATGCCGTTGGCATGTCGCCCAATATCCGGAAGAAAAATGACTACACCAGTATCAATTACAGACTGATGCAGCAAACGCTTGAAATCTCTGCCATATCCCTCCACCGGGTTTTACAGGCCTGTGTTGAAAAAGAGGCTTTAAACGACGGTGCCAGCGTTGTGGCTTTATCATATATCGGTGCCCAGCGGGTGTTTTCAAAATACTCCGACATGAACGACGCTAAAGCACTCTTGGAAAGTATCGCAAGAAACTTTGGCAGCCGGCTCGCTGACAAGGAAATACGCGTCAATACCATCTCCCAGGGCCCTACAAAAACCTCTGCCGGATCGGGTATTAAAGGATTTGATGCCATGTATGATTTTGCCGAGCTGCTGGCCCCCCTTGGAAACCCGTCAGCCGATGAGTGTGCCGATTACTGCATCACGCTGTTTTCTGACCTGACCCGAAAAGTGACCATGCAGAACCTGTTTCACGACGGTGGCTTTTCTACCAACGGAATCAGTGAACAGCTGATATATGAACTTGCAGAACTGAATAAATCTAAAGAATCATAAATGTATGATTACACGGATTCTGGGTGTTGATCCG
>Ga0207421_10000162_pt1 | contig 79734 bp, 57 predicted proteins | sample SodLakKL_010_SED_4_FD_187542 | JGI IMG/M metagenome (GOLD analysis project Ga0207421, IMG submission 187542) | Alkaline sediment microbial communities from Lake Tanatar, Kulunda Steppe, Russia - 8KL_010_SED (SPAdes) (version 2) | ecosystem: Environmental > Aquatic > Non-marine Saline and... | reverse complement strand
GTAGTCGCAGGAAAGGCCTTCGAAAACGAGAAGCGGTTTACCAAGCTTGTTGGCCCACGCCACGGCATACTCAAGCGCAAAGTTATAATGAAACCGCCGGTTAATCTGCATCCAGTACAGCACATATTCACCATCCGGATTCGGCTCGTTGTCGTTGCGTTTAAAAACTCGTTTGCTATTGATATTCTTCATAGGGGGGACGCAAAGCTTCGCAGATTGATACGCAAAGTTCGCAAAAATTAATGTAAGGTTTTATTGAATTTGAGCTCTATAACACAACACTAAACAAAATCAATCGCATAGCTATGCAGCTGGAAAACAAAATATCATACGAGATTATTGGCGCGTGTTATGAAGTACATAGCCGTCTTGGGCCAGGCATGCTGGAATCTACTTACCAAAAGTGCCTGCTGTTCGAATTGAATGAACTTGGCTATAAAACTGAATCAGAAGTTTTTTTACCGGTCACATACAAAAACATGCATATTGACCACGCCTACAAAGCCGATATAATTGTTAATCAAAAAGTAATCATTGAACTGAAGGCCGTTGAAGCATTTTCTGATGCCCATTCAGCTCAGCTTTTAACCTACTTAAAAATGAGCAACCTAAGACTTGGGTTACTACTGAACTTTAATGTTAAAAGCATGAAGCACGGAATAAAGCGAATCATCAATTCGAAGGCCACACCAAAATAATCTTTGCGTACTTTGCGCCAAACTCCCTCTACTTTGCGTCCTCCCTATCGTAGCGGGCGAGGGCGTCGATGTATTTTTCCGAGCTTTCGCGGATTTCGCTGAGTTCCTCGTCGCTTTTTTTGTTGAGCATGTTAATCATGAATGAAACGCGGCCGTTTTCCTCGAAGGCTTCGCGATGTTTGTCTACAAAGTTCCAGTACAAATAGTTGAACGGACAGGCTTTTTCGCCGGTCTTTTTACTGACAGAATAATGACAGTTTTTGCAGTAATTACTCATTTTATTGATGTAATTCCCGCTCGAAACGTAGGGCTTTGACGCCAGAACGCCGCCGTCGGCGAAGGTGCTCATTCCCAAGACGTTAGGAAGCACCACCCACTCCCAGGCGTCCAGATAGCCGTAATGAAACCATTTCAGTAGCTCCCGCGGATCGGTTTCGGTTAGGTTTGAATAATTACTAAGCACCATTAATCTTGGAATGTGGTGCGAGTATCCGGTTTCCAGCACCGGCTTCACGCACTCGCTGATGCATTTCATTTTTGTTTCGCCAGTCCAGTACGAAGCCGGAATATCCTTGGTAAACCCAAACGCATTTGCATCGCGCACGCCGGGCATCATCGCCTCGTAATAATTCCGGATGTACTCGCGCCAGCCAATAATCTGCCTCACATACCCCTCAACCGAATTAATCGGGGCTTTTCCTTCTTCATACGCCTCAAGCGCACGCTCGCACAATTCCTGCGGGCTAAGAAGTCCGTTATTCATGTATATCGATAGCGTGGAATGGTATATGATGTATTCATCAACAGCAAGAGCATCCTCATACGGACCAAAATCTCGGAAACGGTTTTTAAAGAAATCATCGGCTGCCTTAAGAGCGCCTTGACGGTCAGTCGCGTAATTGAAGCCTTCTGTTTCACCCCAGCTACCATCAAAATCCCGGTTTACTTCATCAATTACCTCAAGGGTGATGTCGTCCGGGTCGAAGGTCACCGGCGCGGGCGGCTTGTTTCCTTTCGGAAGCTTTTTACGGTTTTCCTTGTCGTAGTTCCAGTCGCCTCCTTCAGGCTTACCATCTTTCATCAGATAGCCGGTTCGCTTTCTCATTTCCCGGTAGAAATATTCCATCAAATAGCCGTCGGCAATTTTCTCCTTCCACTCCCCGGGATTTGACATAAAAAATGTATTCTGATGCTCCTTCAGCCGGCCATCAATCTCGTTCGAAAGCTTTTCAAGCTCATGGCGCAGATCCCATTCGGCTGGCTTCATATAGGAAAGGGTGATATCATCGCGGCCTTCTATCAGCCAGTTTTTAAGCTGTGACGAAATGGTGTCATCACCCTTCAAATAAATAGTATGATAGCCATCATCCTTACACTCTTTGGCAAAATGGCGCTGCGCACTCCAGGTGTACACGATCTTCTTTTTATGAAACGGCAGGCGCTTCATGTCGTCAGAAGATTCACAAAAAACCAGGGTGGTTTCGCCCGCCTTCACATCATCGGGAAAATGATCGGCACTAAGCTGATCCGCATTCACAAAATAGCAGTGCGTACTGGTTTTTCTGCGGTCACCGTCGAGCGATGCAAGAACTGATTGAGGCATTGATTTTCTTCTACGTGCGTGGGCTGATTAATTTTCCTGCTAAACCTGAGGCAGCGGCAAAATCATTCACCTAGTCGCTTCGATTCTAACTTTAAGTTCTAAACTATTACCGTCTGCTTCAGCTGACGGCAGGCGGTAATAGACTACCAACTCAGCTTTGGGGCTGAAGCCCCGAATTGAGTTTCCTAAATTACCGTTGACTGAAGTCAACGGTAATTGATAGAAAAGAGGGGTTCAAAACAATACCTGTTGTTTTGACGTCCAGATGCTATATTTCAGCCCAATTTCCAATCAATATTTCCAGCTTAGATGAAAAACGCCATTTTCGGCCTGATCATTATTATTTTCTCCATTGTCCTGGCCCTGCTGGCTGCCGAGGCTTTTTTACGCCTTTCAGACCGGTCGCCGGTAAAAAGCACCTGGCTCGAAATGCATGAACGGGGATTTATGATGAACCGGGCCTCAGTGGATGCGCTCTACACTTTGGATGACCGCAGCGTGCGAAAGTCAATTTCCCAGTTGCGAACCCGTGGCCTTGCTCCAAATTCAGACGACCTTAATATTTTTGTGATGGGTGACTCCTTCACTTTCGGGCTTCTGCTGGAGGAGCAGGACACATTTGTGGAATTACTCAACAGGCGCGTTGAATTGGAGGCACCAGATTCAGGAGTTCGTTTTATAAACGCAGGCGTCGGCGGCACCGGCCTGGCCGACTGGGTTGCGCAGCTGCATGAGTTCCAAGACGATTGGCCCATGGACGGCATTCTCATCATCCATAATTATGATGACTTCATGAGAATGCTTGCAAAAAACCTCTACGTCGCCCAGCCCGACTCCACGCTTCTACACTCCATGCGATGGGTGGAAAACCCGGTAAAACGCAGTTTCGACCAAAGCAGGCTCTGGAAATCACTTCAGGAAAACAGCCGGCTGGCAAGCCTGCTTCAAAACTATTTATGGTCGTCCATTTACTTCACAGATATTATCTACGGCTCTGATCCCGATCCCGAGCTCCCGCGGATGCCCGAATACGAGTGGGAACATGAATACGCCAGCTATGCCATCACCCTGACCGACAAACTCTACGAAAAACTGGCTGAGCTGGCAGACGAGCTCGACATTCCGCTATGGGTTGGGACAACCGGCTATTTGTATGAGGAAAACCTCACGGATATCAACCGGGAAGTAATTCTTGAGCTGGATTCGATTTTCGAAAGGCACGGAATTCCTTATGCTGACATCACTCCTGCGCTTTCTGAAAAAGTTGATGGCGACTTTGCCCGCATCACCATTCCACGAGACACACACCCGAATGAGGAGGGCGCGGCCATGATCGCGGAGCAACTTTGGGAACAGCTGCTGCGCGATCTCATCTACGAAAGCAGTCTGTAAAACAAGAAAGCCGAAGCCCGGAATGCATTGGCACCCGGACTCCGGCTTTATCTTTCTCATAGCAACTCAGTAAATTCTTATGCCTTCCGGCTTTACTTCACCAGCGTCATTTTTCGGGTGAGAATCTGCCCGTTCGCGCTTATGCGGTACATATACACGCCGCTTGCAAGACGATTGGCGTCGAAAGAAACGGTGTAGGATCCGGGCTGCATCACTTCATCTACAAGTACGGCGACACGCTGGCCGAGCACGTTGTAGACCTCGAGCGTTACCTGTCCCGATTCGGGAAGCGCGTAGCGAATCGTTGTGGTCGGATTGAACGGGTTTGGATAGTTCTGGCTGAGGCTCATCTGTGACGGCAGCTCACCGGACGGATCCTGTATGCTTACCGTTTCTCCGAGCTCAAACCATTCGGTATGAAACGGACCGACGTCCTCAGCGCCAAAATCCACGTTAAAGCCAAAGTTATCGAACGGATCGGCATCACCTGTTGCATCGCCGGGGAGCAGCACATTCGAGAAGTAAGCCGTGCCCGAAACGATGAACGCAAACGCGCGGAAGCTTCCCTGCCCCACGCCAAGATCGGCCAACGAAAGCGCCATCTCAACGCCGTGCCCCTCGCTGCCGTCGTTACGCATGGCGTAGCGAATGCTGTTGGCCGGGAAAAGTTCTGACTCGAGTGGTCCCGTGCCGGTCTGTCCGTTACCCGTCGGGCTGCTGCCTGCCGGAAGTACAATAAAGCCCTCTTTTTCTTCGCCAGTGTAATCCGCAACCGACATCAGCGCGCGGTTTTGGGCGCCGATCCATACGAAACCGTAATCCACTTCGAAATCCATGGCAAAGTTGTGATTTGTCTCATTCGATGAATTCAGGAAAGACGTTGCTCCAGTAGCGCCACCCAATGGCGATCCTGCCGGAAGACCGTCCAGTTCATCGAAGTCCAGAAACAGCCCGATGCCGTCATCGTCGCCAAGCACGAGTTCACCTTCGATTGCAATGTAGAGCGAATCCGAATCGGCGTAATAAAACAACGACTGAACGTTCTTATCGGGTCCGAACCCGGCGTTATCGTTTTCTTTGGTCGCCATCAGGACGTACTGAGGTTCGTTGATTACGCCATCGATACGAAACGCTGTTGCTTCATCCGGATCGACTACGTTGAACTCAATTTGTATGATGTCGTCATCCGGGTTTTGGTCAGCCTCGAAGTCGATTTCGGCCCGTGCCGTGTAGCTGCCTGGAACAGAAAGCTCAAATGCCGGAAAGGTTACGCTTTGTGAACTGCCGGCTGATATTGACTGAATCACAACTTCCTCCTCATACACCACATCATTTCCCAGGGTGATGGTGAACGTAACCGAAACTCCCTGCTGACTAAACAGCGACTCGTTTTCGAGTTGCACGGCCGGGGAAACAGATTCTCCTATAAAACGGGTTCCGGTCGGCTCGGTGATTTCACTTAAAGCCAGGTTTACAGGCGGCTGATCCAGCACGTACTCAACAGGCACAAAAACATGATAACTGGACGGCTCTGTACGAATGAGCGCACGGCCGTCTTCAAATACTTCGATGGTGCCATCAAAATTTCCGGTCAGGTCGTACAATTCGCGTGATGGCCATTGAGTATCAACCCAAACGTCAATATTAAACTCGGAATGCTTGTTTATGGCAACGATAAGGCCAGTATCGCCCCCGGTTCCGCCGCGTTCGGCTACGTACACATGGCGTGGATCATCCTGATCGTTGCCCGGCCAGAACGGATTTCCACCGCCCTCACCCGGGCGGGTGAGGGCTTTATAGGTTCCGCTGCCAAACTGATTACGAACCTGTAACAGAAGATTGATATCATCTGCCAGTCCATAGCTGAAATAATCGCGGTACCAAACCTGCGCATAACCCGGATGCGTTAGCATGTGGGCATAGGCCAGCATTTTGTTATTCACAACAGGGCTGTGGCCTTCCTGGTGTACTTCACCCCTGTAATCGGTGCGGTCGAAATCATGATTATCCACAAAAGTTACAATTTGCTCAAAGGGAATTCCGAAACGGTTATGAAGTCCGCTGTTGTGCCAGTTTCGGATGTCGTAATCATTACCCCCATCGCTCATGGCTTTATAGGCAAAACGCATGTTAAAATCAAAAACGGCTGCTTCAGAAGGCGCCGGGGCTGACGGGCTGAATGGTGAGTTAGTGGTATTGAGCATGGTGAGATAATCCACTTTCCTGTCGAGGCTTCCATCATACAGCTCATGTACATGGAATTTGCCAGCCATAGCGCCATAGCTCATAAAGGCCTTGAAATATTCGGGATGAACGCCCTTTACAAAGTCGAAGCGATAGCCGTCCAGATCGAGCGTTTCGGTAAGCCAGTCGCCCCAGACCATAAGGCTGTCGCCAACCGGGAGCACATCACCCGTACCGGTATGTAAGGCGTTGCTGTAACCGAAACTGTTCACGTACATCTGGTGAAACCCGGCCAGCTGATTATCACTCAGAAAATCGCCCGTATTACTTTGGTTGTGCACGGCATTCGGATAAAAGAATTCATTTCCGTCACCAATATCCCAGGCTATTCTGCCTGAACCATGGGTAAGCGGATAGGCCGTGAAGGTGTTTTCGCCATCCGGGCTGAACAGTGAGCCACCGCCGGGATTAGTGTAGAATTCAGAATAAATGTTCGGCTCCAGATTCCCACCCGAGCGGTGATTCAGCACGATATCGGCATAGACCTCCAGTCCGTTCGCCTTAAGCCGTTCAATGGCAAACAGCAGCCCGTCTTTTGTTCCGTAGCGTGTGGGTATGAAGGCGCCCGTGCCCGAAGTCTGATCTCCGGCGCGGCTGTCGTAATTTCCGAGATCGTAGTAATCGTAAGGAGTATAACCAACATCGAAACCACCTGCGGCGGATTTACTGGGCGGCGGCAGCCAGATTCCGTCGAAGCCGGCAAGACCGAGAATATCAGCGTTAACGGCAAGCGTGTCGTACCAGACGCCACCGGGCGTTACATCCCAGTAAAATCCCTGCATCATGGTGCGGTCCTGTTGTGCGGAAGCGCTCACAAACATCAGAAAGGAGCATACAAAAAAGAGTAGCGTTTTTTTCATTATCACGAGAGATTAATCCAATTCAAATCTATGCCCGAAAACGGTAGTAGCGGGCCCCAACAGCGCTTATTAAAAAATGTAAGCGCTTTCATTATGATACGCTTTTCTTTTTTTTCCTGCAACCCAAAAGCAGTCCGGCGGCTGTTTTGAGCATGATAAGGCATCAGCTTAAAACCGTTATGCGTGAAAGCGCTTTTCCTTCAGGCATTGATACAAAATGCCGTCCAATCCGGTTGATTTAAAAGTTAAATTCATTGTTTTATTGACTTACAGACTTTTTATCACTTTGTTATTATACTCGATTACTCTCACTTTGAAGCACTTCCAGTACATCATGTTCGATTCTATCCTAACGCCAGACGAAAAATCGGCCTGTGGAGTTGGCTTTGTTGCCAGCCTGAAACAGGAATCCACCCATCAGAACCTTCAGTCCGCCCTGCACGCATTGCGATGCGTCGAACACAGAGGCGCCTGTGCGGCAGATCAGGTTACCGGAGACGGGGCCGGCATCATGACCGATATACCGTTTGAGATGTTAGGTTACGAGCGGGATTCCATTGCTGTTGCCATGTTGTTTACACCAACGAATCCGGAGCGGAGGCGAACTGCACTTCGCGTTTTTGAACAAACGTTTGCCTATCATGGTCTTGAAGTTGTTCACTACAGAAACGTTCCGACCAATGCATCCGTACTCGGAACCGATGCTATGGAAGTTAAGCCCGGCATAATACAGGCCATTATTAAGAGGCCCGAGCATTGCCGCACCGATGCTTCATTCGACAAGCTGCTGTACAATGCGAGGCAGCTTACGCGCACCAAAGAGAAAGAAGCCGGAATCTACAAGGAGTTCTTTTTCACCTCCCTTTCCTCGCGTACCATTGTTTATAAGGCACTCACCCGCGCTCAGGATCTCGACCGGTTTTATCCCGACTTGCAAAATCCCGCGTTCAAAACGCGGTTTGCCCTTTTTCACCGCCGGTTTTCAACCAACACAAAAACCTCCTGGGATAAAGTGCAGCCCTTCCGGATTATTGGCCATAACGGAGAAATTAACACTATTGCCGGCAACCGATCGTGGGCGTATTCGCGCGAGCAGTATCTTGGCCTGCGGGTCGATGAGCTCCTTACTGCCAAGGGCATCAGTGATTCTGGTAGTGTGAATGAAATGGTTGAAGCGCTGCAGTATCGCAGCTCGATTCCGCACGTGGAGGATATTCTGGCACTGATGATGCCTCCCGCCAGAGCCGATAACGAGTTCTATCGCTTCTGGAGCCGGGCTATGGAGCCCTGGGATGGGCCCGCTTTCGTAAGCTACTCGAACGGGCAGACTATAGGCGCACGCCTCGACCGCAATGGGTTTCGTCCGTGCCGATGGATGCTGACCGACAACCACATTTACCTTTCATCGGAAGCCGGTTCGTTTGAAGTGAATCCTGCCGACGTTCGTAAGAAAGGTGCGCTTCATGCAGGAAACGGCGTAAATGTGAATCTCGAAACCGGGCGCATCCACTTCCGTGACCCAAGTCTTTCAAGGGAAAACCATGATGCCGGTTTTGATGCCCGCCTCATAGAAATGCCCGAACCCGAATCGGTGGATTTCGAGCCCGAAAGCCATCACCCTTACGTTTTCACCTATACTAACGAGGAACAGGACAAAGTTCTGGCTCCGATGATTAACGAAGGCAAGGAACCAATCGGATCGATGGGAGACACGGCACGGCCCGCTATTTTATCTGATGAACCCCGCTCTTTTTTCGATTACTTTTATCAGAATTTTGCACAGGTAACAAATCCGCCTCTGGACTACATACGCGAAAAAATGGTGACCGACCTCACCGTTTACCTCGGCAAAAAGCCCAATATTTTTGAACCGAAAGAACTCCTTCCCCCGGCGCTGGCTTTAAGGCTTAAGAGTCCCGTTTTGAGCCTTAGTCAGCTGGAGCATATAAATAGCATAGACGCAAGCGGCAAAAGTAAATACCGCGTTAAAAGTCAGGAAATCGACATTACCTACCAGCGTACTGAAGCGGCTGTGGGCATGCGGTCGCAGCTTAAAGAAGCTGCCCGTCTGGCCTGCGAAGCCGTAGAAAAAGGAAGCAGTATAATTATCCTAACGGATAAAAAGGCCACTTTTGAAAGGCCCCCACTGCCATCACTTTTAGCTTTACGTGCAGTTGTTACCGCCCTGAACCGCTCGGGCCAAAGGCTTAACGCAAGCATTGTTGTACACAGCGGTGAGGTGAAGAACACGCATCAGCTGGCGGCACTCGTAAGCTTTGGGGCATCTGCGGTTTGTCCGTACGTGGCGCTCGGAATGGCCCGAACCGGTTCAATTCGCCGCCTTAAGGTTGATGACGCCAACCAGCGCGAGCAAAACCTCATTAAGGCACTCGAGGGCGGCCTGCTTAAAATAATGGCCAAAATGGGTATCTCGGTAGCACAGAGCTACATGAGTTCCAAGCTCTTCACACCGCTTGGTGTAGGCACCGGCATCATAAAAGAATTTTTCCCGGGTTTAAGCACCCCTGTTGGCGGAATTGAAATCGAACACCTTGCCGCCGATACCGACAAAAGAATGGATCTGGCTTTAACCCACTCCAAAGATGAAAAGGTTATCAAAAGCTATTTCTATAAGGAGCACAATCGCGGGAAAATGGGCGAGAAACACGCCATGACAAACACCCGATCTAAGATTATCCACGATTTGGTCCGTTCTGAAAACACAGACCTGCAATCAGCTGATCTGTATGATGCATACCTGAAAGCCGGGGATGACGACAGTCCGCTCGCGGTGAGACATTTGCTATCAATCGGCGAATCAGAAACGCCGAACGGCAACGGAGAAGCGATTCAGCCTGTTGAAGACATTCTTACAACATTTGGCTCCGGCGCCATGTCGTTTGGTGCTATCAGCGCGGAGGCGCAGCGGGATATTTTTGAGGCCATGCGCGAAATCGGAGGCCGCAGCAACAGCGGCGAGGGAGGCGAGAATCCGTACTACTTTACAAACGGCATCACCGCAACTGCCAAGCAGGTAGCAAGCGCCCGCTTTGGTGTAACGGCCGAATATCTGGCCTCGGGCGAAGAGTTTCAGATAAAGATTGCTCAAGGGGCCAAACCGGGTGAAGGCGGACAGCTGATGGGTGTTAAAGTGAATGAAGACATCGCAAAAGCAAGGCACGCCAACCCCGGAGTAGATCTCATTTCTCCCCCGCCCCTCCACGATATTTACAGCATTGAAGATTTGAAAGAGCTCATTTACGAGCTTCGCCAGTTCAAACCCGACGCCAGAATTAACGTAAAGCTGGTTGCCGGCGCGAACATTGGCACCATTGCCGTTGGCGTTGCCAAGGCCGGAGCAGATATCATCCATATTTCCGGAGGAGACGGGGGAACGGGCGCTGCATCTCTCAGCTCCATGAAAAACGCCGGTCTGCCGTGGGAGTTCGGTCTGGCTGAAGTACATCGACTGCTCATTAGAAACGACCTGCGACAGAACGTACTGCTCCGCGTTGATGGAGGTATCCACACTGGGAAAGACATCATAATTGCAGCTATACTCGGAGCCGATCAGTTTGAGTTTGGCAAACTGCTTTTGGTGGCTGAGGGCTGCGTTATGGCACGAATTTGTGAAAAGAACACCTGCCCGGTTGGCATTGCCACGCACAACCCGAAATTTAAAGCGAAGTACAAAGGCACAAAAGATCAGATTGTTCGTATGATGAACTTCCTCGCGCAAGATGTACAGCGTAACCTCCGGAAAACCGGCATGCCGGATCTGGCATCGTTACGCGGGCGCTCCGACCTGCTTGTACTCGACGAGCGCCATGTAGCCAAAGTGGAAGAACGCGGGCTAGACCTCAGCTACTTCCTTGGCGAGCCCCTGCTGAATATGGGTGAGAAAACGCCGACTTTTGAGACGGGCATCAGTCACTTCAATCAGATGCTTTTAGATAAATCTGCATCTGCGCTCGAGAATGGACAAACGGTCGAAATTGAATCTGAAATTATCAGTACCGACCGCGCTGCAGCTGCTACGCTTGCAGGAAGCATTGCCAGACAGCTTCACAATGAGAGGCTTGTCCATATCAAAAACGGGCAACCGGATCAATCGGTACGTTTTAAGGGCAAGGTAAACATCACCCTTAAAGGAAGCGCCGGACAAGGATTTGGCGTGTTCATGAATGATGGTATCAACATCGCACTTTATGGCGAGGCCAACGACTCGGTGTGTAAATCCATGTCTGGGGGCAAGGTGATTATTCGCCCGCATGAATCTGCCGTTTTTGCACCCGAAGAAAATTCCATAATCGGAAATTGCGCGCTTTACGGGGCAACCGGAGGCACGTTGTACATCAGCGGGCTGGCTGGCGACCGTTTTGCCGTTCGGAACAGCGGCGCCACAGCTGTGGCAGAGGGTACCGGTCTTCACGCCTGCGAGTACATGACAAACGGCACCGTTCTTATTTTAGGCAAAGTGCAGCAAAACGTGGGCGCCGGAATGACCGGAGGCGAGATTTTCCTTTACGGCAATCAGGATGACCTCACTAATGAGGAATACATCCGCGCGGTGCCTTTAGATGATGCTGATTTTGACAGGCTTCAAATACTACTGAAAGATTACGCCGAATCGACCGGGAGCAACCGTGCAGCGCGCATTCTCGACAGCTGGGGCGACTCCAAAAGCGGCTTCATGAAGTATGTCCCCGTTAAAGAAGCCAACGCTTTGCTAAAAGATGAAGAAACTGAAGCAGCCTGATTTAATTTAGGCGCTCACGGGTAATGAGCGGGTTGCGGGGCGTTAGTTCCCGCACCTGCAGCCCGTCCATTCTGGCAAGGTCTTCGAAGGTGAAGCGGCCCGTGAGCAGGCGCCCGTCCGGGAGTAAAATCGTACCATCGATTTGGAGCTCGGCTCCAGGATTCATGTAGAGGGTGATCCCCTCCGCCAGATGAAGCTCGGCCCCTTCCGGGATGACCGCATCCTCTTTGAAAAACATGTCCTGCTCAATCTGAAGCGCCCGGCCTAAATCCCGAAAAAACGGATCCTTCGAAAAGGAAACCGTCAGCTCTCCGTTTGTGCCAGTCGCCTCGTGTATGTAGAAGCTTATGCCGCTGTACTCACCATCCTCATCCAGGCTGGCCGGATTGGTGAAGGAGCTAAACAGACGCTTTCCACTGTTCGAAGCCGGGCCAAATGCCGTATCAAAATGGAGACCGCGGGTGTAGGTGTGGCAGTTATCGAACTCGATGTCATCATTAATGAACATCGAAAAAGGATTCGCACCCTGCATTCCGAGCGCATCCATATCCAGTACAAAAGCATCTCTGTACGACATACCCCAGGGATTAGGGCCGGCTTTTCTGAACGCAGGCTGAGGATGTCTCGATCCGCAGCTGTCGCTCAGGCGCCGAACGTCCCATATGTGATGGCCATCTGCCGGAAAAGTGCGCAAATTGTGTTCCCTTGTGCTATATGGCGGATTCACACGATAGACGAACAATCCCTTGTCGGTTTCATTCATCGTGGCCTGATCGTAGGTTTTTCCTGCCCCTCTTGTGTTCACCAGCTTCTGCCTGTTCTCAAAAATAAATGAAGTTCCGTCATCGAAAGTGTAGCTTAAAGCATCGCCGGTGGTGTAATAATCGCGCATCCGGATGGTCTGGACCTCGTCTGTATCATCCAGCTTCTGCAGCTCGTGCCACCCGAGCAGGTCGCGTTCATACGCGTTAATACTCTGATTCGACAAGAAGGTGTCAAAAATGCCCCAATACGCCGGATGATTGCCCGATGCTCCTTTATATGGGTGAGGCGACCCGACCAGATGATGCCCGACTTCATGCACCAGATATCCGAAGGCGCTGGCGCGATTGGGAAGCGTTATTGTAGCGCCGCTCACATTATTACCGGCCATTCGGACTTTGAGGCCGTTATCCACATCAAACTCCCCGAATCCCAGGCCTGCGATGCCGTTCCAGGCCGAATTAAACGGATGGGGCGCACCGCGCGGCCTTCTGTAAATAACCACTACATAATCAATGTATCCGTTGGACTCCTGAATGTGTTCATTTTGCCGCAGCGTGTGCCAGTTATCAAGCTCGTTCACGTTGCGGCTTACCCGGGATGGATTTTCATCACCATCACCAAAAAGAGACTGAATTACATACGTATTCGCATCGCCGTAACGACGGCCTATGAAGGAGTCCGGCACGGCTACAAAATAGGTATCACCGTAAATGCGCAGGTTTCCGAAAGAAGACTGGTTGAAGTAATTGGTGATATTTTCGAAGTGGTTTTCGCCCACACGGTCGTCTGGGCCCGAGCTCAAAAACACATTCATCCAGGGAGGCACGTTTTCAGGCTGATTGGGATTCGGGCGCTCAGGCCAGTCAGAAAGGCTTCTGTTATCGCCTTCGAAGCGTGCAAAGATGAGTGAAATGCGCAGTTCTCCAACCGATGGAAACCGCTCTCCTGTACGCACAGTATCTGTCGGGCCAGGCAGCATTCGGCCCATTGGCGCTGCGGGCAGCTGCTCTCCGGCAGCTGAAATGACTTCCGGTTCCGTACCGGCTTCAGGCCCTGTTTCGGCTTCGGGTATGGACTCGGCAACCTGCTGCTCATCATCGGAACCTTCGAATACCGATCCGCATGCCATTATGCTAAACAATAGAAAAAAAAGAACCGCGTGTTTTAATAGTGACATTTCAACAAAATTGTATTTCAGGTTTACCGGATATAAATTATGGCCGCCATACCAAACAGCAGCACTACCCACAGAACCACTGCATACGGGCTAAACCGCTTTTCTTCGCGTTTTTCGCGCCAGCTTTTGGGTGTAACGCCCTGTACCAGAAGTGTTACAACACCAGCAAGGTTAAAGCAAATCACATAGGTTATTGTCAGTATGGCCGCTCCAAGGGCAAGATCCATTTCACCTGCTCCAAGATACAGGCCGGTTGCCACAAGAGGTGGCAGTAGCGCCACCGCTACCATTACGCCGATAACGGCGGCCGATATACCACGTGTGAAGGATAGTACGCCCGCTATTCCAGCAGCAGTACCCAAAGCGATATCCCCAAAGGAAACTTCTGTGCGGGAAAACAGCTCCGGTGTTTCAATATCGAACTGAAGCAAGAATCCCATAATTACCGATAACAAAAGGGCCATAAAAAATCCACTCGTGAGTGATTTTAAAGAGCGTATTAAAAGACGCTGATCACCCAAAGTAGTTGACAGGCAAAGCCCGACATTAGGCCCCAGCAGCGGGGCAATAACCATAGCCCCAATTACAATTGCTGTGTTGTCGCGCATCAGGCCTGTTGCAGCAACAACGGTACTCATTATCGTAAGCGTGATATAAACCCAGGACAAGTCGACCATTTCCTTGACGTCTTCATACATCTCAACGGTAGAGATGCGATGGACTTTATCGTTTTCCTCCGGCAGTTTGGGGTATCCGGAAGGTCTGATTTCTGGGCCATGATTTTTCTTATCATTTTCTTCCTCCTTATCCTCTACCTGCACTTTGGGAATAGTAGCTTCGACCGCGAGCAGCACAACCCTGAAATCATCATAGCCCTCACCAATATCAGAGGCCTGACTCATAAGCCCCTCGGAGTATTCCACTTCACACAATATCCTTATAACCTTTCCACCATTGTCGAGGTTAGTGATCCACATATCGACCATATTATCGCGTTCGAGTGCTTCATCGATGTCGGGTTTTTCCGGGGGAGCGTAAATCTCAATAAATCGAAGGGCCATATTTTAGGCAGTGCAATTAAATGACGTGTAATAGGTTAGGTTAGTTACCAAATGCGTAAATTGGGAAATCAGTTAGCTACAGTTTAGAACCATGGTGAAATCAGCTGTATGTTAATGATTTTACCTCTCATAATTAACTCAATTTTCAATTCATCTTACCTGTATTATATGAAAGCTATTACACAATCTTCGTTTTTTAAAGTGATCTGCATCATATCGATGCTTGGAGTTGCCGGATGTTCAGCAACCGGACAAGGCGCGCTTATTGGCGCGGGTGCCGGTGGGGCAGCAGGCGCAATTGCAGGTGCCGCACTCGGTGATACTGCTAAAGGTGCCATTATTGGTGCTGTAATTGGTGGCGCTGCCGGCGCCATTATCGGATCCCAGATGGATCGTCAGGCTGAAGAGCTGGAAGACGAAATTGATGGTGCATCTATCGAGCGCGTTGGTGAAGCCATCGCGATTAAATTCGACTCCGGAATGCTTTTCGGCTTCGACTCCTCCACACTTTCACCAACTGCACAAACAAACCTGCAGTCTCTGGCTAACAGCCTTGACCGTTATGATAACACCGATGTAGTTATTATCGGCCATACCGACTCTGTAGGTTCAGCCACCTACAACCAGGGGCTTAGCGAGCGTCGTGCTAAATCTGCTGTAGACTATATGGTTTCCATTGGTGTTGACAGAAGCCGCCTTGTTGTTGAAGGCCGTGGCGAAACCGAGCCTATTGCCGATAACGACACCGACGAAGGCCGCGCTCTGAACCGCCGTGTTGAGATTATTATTATCGCCAGCGAAGAATTCCGCGAAGAAGCCGAAAACCAATAATTTCAAAAATTTGCATAAAACAAGGCCGATTCTGAATGATTCGGCCTTTTTTTTGTGTTATTGGGAACGTTGAAGCTGATTAAAAAGCTTGCTATCTTTAGTTGTTGTTTAAACAACTAAATTATCTCCCTCAATTTTTAAAAATTTATGTTTTTCTACTTTTCCGATACTGTACGTGAAATTGGCTACCTGATAATCCGGGTTGGCATTGGCACAATGATAATGCTGCACGGGTTTCCCAAAATTATGGGCGGCCCTGAAACATGGGCTTTCCTTGGAGGAGCCATGGAAAATTTTGGTATAACTTTCGCACCTGCGTTCTGGGGTTTCATGGCTGCGTTCGCAGAGTTTGTTGGTGGAATTTTTCTCATACTTGGTTTTTTCCACCGCATTGCCGCCCTGCTGCTCACGTTCACTATGGCAACAGCCGTAATGTTTCACATTTCAGCTGGCGACCCGTTTATGGCAGCCGGTGAAGCAAACGTTGCATATGCTCTTGAAATGGGCATCATTTTTCTCGGTATGTTTTTTATTGGCGCCAGAAAGTGGTCCTTAGACAGCTATTTTAAGAAAAAGCGGCGCTCTGAAGCCTGATCTATATCGCTAATTAAAAAGGCCGGTTTAAACACCGGCCTTTTTTGTTTCATCCTACCTTTCGAGCAGTTCCTGAACAATGCGTTCTGCCTGGTATACATGCCTCAATGCTTCAAGCATTCCTCTCGAATCAACTGATATAGCCCGGGCGGTTTCGTCGGTGTAGATAAAGTCTCCCGAAAGCGATTCAATATTACCATCAAAAATAAGGCCGATCAGATCGAGATTCCGCGACAGAAGCGGTGAGCCGGAATTACCTCCGATGATGTCGTTGGTTGTCACCAGGTTTAAAGGTGCAGACTTGTCGAATGCATCCGGGAGGTTTCGCCACTGGTACGGCAGCGCCCATGGATGTATTTCACCGTGTGAGAAATGGCGATCTAATAAGCCATAAAAAGTTGTGTATGCAGGTGCAATTGTGCCATTGTAATTATAGCCCGCAACCCGCCCGTCCTGCAGCCGTATGGAGAAGGTGGCATCAGGTGGCATACTTGTGCCGTAAACCTCGTAGCGGGCTCGTCCGAGCCTCCTGTTGAGATCATCCTCTGCGGCTTCAAGCTCTGCTATATATCCCATGGCATATTCTGCTACCGGGCCATAGAGCATGCCGAATTTTACCGCAGGATCACTGCTGTCTACTCCGTTTTGAATCAGCTGTATGGTGCCTTCAATTGTGGTGAGCGCCGACTCTTCCGATATAAGAATCGCCAGTTCGGCAGGGCTAAGACCGCCTGAAACGCGTGAAAATGCCATTGGGTTTTCGGCACCTCCATCTGTTTCCGAAATAACACTCTCTACCCTGCCGAAACTCTTCTCCATCATCATACGGTCTAGCTCTCTGGGCCATTCAATGGTTCTGGAAATCATATTCAGATAAAACCCGGCAGCGTCTTCATCTCCGTTGTTCAGGTGATTGCTGATGTTACCCACCAGCATCGCCCGCTGCAGCGTTCCGGAAGACAAGATAGTACCGGCATTCATACCTAAAAGCGCATAATAGGGTTCAAACAGCTCCGACTTTTGATTGACCACATCTTCAATTTCACTAAGCAGGCTGCCGTATTGCTGGTTCAGTTCATCAATCTGTGACAGTTCATTAATAAACGCCAGCTCCGACTGAAACCTCCGGCCCATGAACTGATTATCCTCCAGAGTCTCGAGTCCGCCGGTATAGGCTTTAACCGCGTTTTGGATCTGGAAAATATAGTTCCGTAAATCAAGCTGAGCCGCGGAAACAGGGTTATCTGCCTCATAACTTATAAAACTGCTAACGACCTCATCAAGAAGAGTGAGGAACGCCGGATGCGATACATCACGGGTGTACTCAAGCTGAGCAACGGTATGGAGACGGCTTGTTGACCCAGGATTCCCGACTACGAATACGGCATCATCTTCGGACGAGCCTGATTCCGACCATGGGAAAAAGTACTCCGAGTTGAGCGGCTGCCCGTTATCGTAGGCTCTCAGGAAGGCCATATCAAGCGTATAGCGTGGATACGTAAAGTTATCCGGATCTCCACCGAAATAGCCTATTTCCAGCTCGGGCACCATCACCAGGCGAATATCATCGTATCGTCTGAAGGTATAGGCCGAATACAGGGCACCGTTATAGAGTGCTACAACGTCGGTAAATACAGCCGGATCATCATAACCGGATTCGATACGGTCAACTATTTGTTGTTTTGCATTTTCGATGGCCTCATTAATTCCAGCGCGTCCTTCTACGCCTTCAATAGCCGCATAAACAGCATCGGTTACGTCTTCGATGGCAATCATCTGGTCTATATAATAATCGGGTATACGGCGCTCATCAGACAGGTTAAAGGCATAAAACCCTTCTTCGGTGAGGTTTTCACCATTTTGGGTTACGGCCGTCACCTCTTCCCTTGTGCAATGATGATTGGTTAGAATAAGTCCGCTGTTGCTCACAAACGACCCTGTGCAATTGGGCAATCGCACGCTTCCCATTCGTGCCTGAGTAAGCCACTCGTCGGTTAGCGTAAGGTTATACTCTTGCTGGAAATAGTCGGCCGGAGCGTGCTCGAACGTCCACATTTTACCGTTGTCGAACCGTCCCGGCTCAACGACAGGATATATGTGATCGCTTAGCTCAACCCGCACATCCGCCGCGGGTTCATTCACTACCTGTGTAGTTTCTGATGCGGCAGAGCAGCCGGCAGTCCAAAAGAGAGCGACTGCAAAAATTAGCGGTAAATAATAGCCTTTCATATTATTCAGTTTAGTTGATCTTTATATAGTCACAAATACGCATCTATAATAAAGAATAAGCAGACTAAGCGTAAGCTTAAAGTGAGCTGCTTAACATATAATTAAGTTTAATTTTTTGATGGTCACGCTCACCTTGCGATGCTTCAAATATTTTATTTAATTACTGTGTGCTTTTACTCAACTCTATGAAATTCAAATACTAATCTTATGTATACTTCTTTAAAGTTTAATATCATCACGGCGATACTTTTAGTGTCGGGACTGTTTGGTTCTTCGGTTGCCCTGGCGCAGCCATCACCGGCACAGCTTGTGGAACAGCTTCAGCGTGCAGGTGCGGACTACCTCAGCAATATTGAGCGGGTTGCCATTACGGTCGAACACGATTTTGTTGGAGAAGAAACCAGTTATTACACCAAAGAGATGATTGATGGACACCCGGTTCTTGTACCAGACGATGAGGACGATTACGAGATGATTGGCTGGGTCGGCTATGGCTCCCCGGAAATAGTTACGTTTGTGGGAGGCGCCAGCTCCATTAGCACCGAACGCGTAGATGGTAAAGCCATGTACAGAATCCTGGTAGATGACCCTGCCGTTTTTGAACAACTCGACATGAACTCGGATTTTGCTGACGACTTCGACGATGAGGTCGAGGCCGAGATTAAGTCAGCAGTCGCCTGGCTGGGTCAGGATGATATGCTCTTCTACAGAATGGAATTCACCATGGCCAACGAACAAGGAGCTGAATTTACCATGAATATGTACATGGAAGACTATCAGACATTTAACGGAATGCCTATTGCCATGAGTACACGCATGGAGATTGAAGGCTGGCAAAATATGGTCTCTGATGAAGAGATGGCGGAAGGAATGGAGGCTATGCAGGAAATGATGAAAGAGCTTGAAAACATGCCTGAAGCCCAGCGCGAAATGATTATGCAGCAAATGGGTCCGCAAATTGAGCAGTTCAAACAGATGATGGAAGGCGATGGACCTACCGGAATGACCATGCGTATAACGAATGTAGAAATAAACCCTTAATTCGTTGCTGCTGTTTACAGCTATTAGTGAAGGTTCGTTTTATACGGCCTGAGCTGAACAGAAGGCTGTCTCCTTAGCGGGGGCAGCCTTTTTTTATCCCGGAAGAAAGGGTGATGGCATTTGGATGGAAAATTACGTTTCCAATGGATTCACCCTATAAAAAAAGAGCCTGCAGAAGTTAATCAGCAGGCTCTTTTTTATTACAAATCTAATTCTGTATGCTATTCGAAATCTGTATTCAGACGATAGCGGGCGATTCTGTTATTACCTTTATCGGCCACATAAACGATACGACGGAAATAGGCTACTCCGCTTGGATCACGGAACTCACGCGGCCCGCTTCCAGTGCCACCAAACGATACGTTAATTGCGCGTGTGGCAGACGAGCCGGCCGGAGGGTTAACGCCCTCTATACCGTTGGACTGGAAAAGATACAGACTGTCTGTAGCTGCATCGGTTACAAAAATATGCGCCCGCTCATCACCGGAAAAAGCAATGCCCGACGGACTGCGGAATTTGTCCTGCTCGTACAGGAAAGAATCGGCCCGGGTTGTGTCCTGAGCCAGCAGAGATGGGTTTGAACGATATTCCAAACCATCGGGGGTTTGTACAGCATTTACCCAAAGAACACGAAAGGGAATTTCCCGATCCGGGTTTCCCTGTGCAATCAGGAAGCTTCGTTCAGCAGGCACGTTATCCCGCTGTGGAGGTGTGGCAAATGAGGCGATAGCACTCAGATCAATGGCACTCAGCAGAGATGGTGTGCTGGGATTCAGTGTACGAATCTGGCTTATATTACGCATAATATCGGTTGGATTGCCATCCTCGCCCAATACGCGCGACATAAGCAGTACGGTGTTATCCTGTGCCACGGCCTGTCCTGTCTGATTACGAGGCCCCCTGCGTGTGATATAAATATCGTTATTAGCCAGAGTTGCGAGACCGGTAATCTCCACGTTCTCATCACTGTCTGGGTTGTCGTTAAGACGACCTCGCTGTGATGCTGTAGTAGAGCGGCTGGCATCCATGAACGGGTGTACCATGGTTTGGATAAACTCCAGCGGGCCTGCACCGTTTGCGTTGCGAATCTTATAGACTGCAGGTAAATCCCAGGTACGGTTGGGATCAACTGCTGTAATTACTGTATCGATACGGGCAGCTACGTAGACGTTGAGCAGACGATCCTGAGCTACAGCAACAGCGCCTCGCAGAGGAATGGTGCTGTAGTTACGACCAGCGCTGTCCAGCACGTGCAGACCATCGCTGTCGGTTACATATACAAGCTCATCGTAGCCTACAAATACATCCGTTGGCTCGTTGAAATTATCCCAGAAAGGAAGCAGAGCTACGTAGCCTACTTCCTCTACAATCAGGTTAGGATCCTGTTCGCCATCTCTGAAAATTTCGTCTGTTATGCCGTCTTGTTTGGATCCGAACAAATCGTCGCAAGCGGTGAAAATGAATGCGGAGCCAACAAAGGCGAGCAGTAATAATGCAATACGTTGCTTCATAATACTAAGCTGTAAAAATATCAAAGATTAAACTTGAGGGCGATTCTGTGCAGACTTCCCAAATACTGGCGGGTGCTGAATCCGTAGTCCATTCCCAGGCCGTAACCAAGTATCGGCAGGTCGAAGCCAACACCAAAACTTGGTAAACGGGCTTCATCCACACCAAGCTCGTAGCCGGCGCGCACATAGAATTGATTCATATACCCAAGCTCCAGTCCAAAGCTGAACTGTTCTGCGTTGTCGCTCGGGTTCGTAATTTGCGCTGTGCCAAGCAGGTCGAAATTATCGGAAGAATACAAGTCATAAGCAGCTCCCATCATAAACATTGTGGGAGGAGAAACGTCTTCGAATTCAGTTTCGATTACAACACCATCCAGGGTTTGCCGGCTGGTTTCGCCGCTTGGTGATGCATCCAGACCGAAGTTATTAAGACCGATTGCGAAGCGGAGTCCGGTGTCGCCAACGCGGTAGAAAAAACCTACATCAAACACAACGGTTTGGGACTCAACTTCTTCAATTCGCTCATCAATATATTTCGCCGTTACCCCGTAGCTAAACAGGTTCGTTAGCTCCTGCGCAAACGTAAGGCCTGCCGCAAGGTGAACGGTTCTAAATGTCTGCCCTGTACCAAATGGATTAAACTCGTTGGTTACATCCATTTCACCGGAGTCCAGATAAAAAAGTGAAGCGCCAAAAGCCATCCCTCTGTAGCGATGGATATAGCTGGCATAATTCAGCGATATATCAGCAAAGTACTGGGTATGCCCCAGGTACACCTGGTTACGATCCAGCTGTGCGGCAAGCGCGGGGTTAAAATACAGTGCAGAGCCATCTATTGCATCGGCAACGGCAGAACTGCCCATACCTGCAGAACGGGCGTCAGGATTAATTTTGAGAAATTGAAATCCGGAAGTACCCGATCTTGATCCTCCAAGACTTGGCAAAATACTCTGAGCCTGCAGGGTGTCTGTTGCACCAACCATTAGCATTAAGATGATCAGGCTTAGCGTTTTTTTCATTAGTGATGTTACTTTTTTAATAAACATGTATATATCCAGAATCAGAAATTAAATGCTAAACCAAACATGATGTGACGCTGCTGCAGGAAGTTAGCCGGGTTCAGAAAGGCCGGGCTGTTGTTATCCCGCGGATCCACATAGCGTGGGTCGCGAACGTTTTCGGGTACGTCGAATGAGCGGTCATCACGCAGTGCAATAAGTGCTTCAGGATCGGTTGGGTAATCGCTTCTGTAGGCTTTACCCGTTACCGGATTGATGATTGCAGCATTCCTGGCATTAAAGAGGTTTGTAATCTCAAGCGTGGCCAAAAGTCTGGTGCTTCCGATATTAATCCAGCGCTCGAAGTTCAGATCAAACATAACCCAGGATTCGCCAACTTCCGAGAAGCGACGGTTCGGATCGGGATCCCGTTCGTAGATCGGGCGCCAGTCTTCTTCACCGGTTACAGGATTACGCTGGTTCCCCCGGAAAACCATTGGGGTGTAGCGGCTACCGCTGCGGTATGTACCTGATAAGTAGAGCCTCATCTGGTTTAAAGGAGCAAGACCAAATAGCGGGTCGTTCGGACGATCCCACGTAAAGATGATGCTGCTCTTTATATCCCAGGGGCGATCCCAGGCAAGCGGAGTTTCGATATTATTACCAAAATCCTGACCGCCTGAGATAATGTCCTGTAGCGCATCATTAGAAGTTGAGCTCAGACCTTCGGCTCGGGAGTATGTTACGCTTAATGAACCCTGAATGAAATGTGAGTATCGTTTCAGATATGAAAGCTCAAGACCACGGACCCGGGCAAAGTCTCCGTTTACACGGAATGTACGCTCTGTTTCACGACCGCTTGGATCAACAACGTTAATACGCTCAGCGGTAATAAAGTCGTACTTATCGCTCCAGAATGCAGTAACGTTTAGGGCATCGTTAGATGTAACCTGGTAACGGAAACCAATTTCATAAGAAATATCAACCTCAGGATCCAGATTCGGGTTACCCAGATTCGACAGGAACGAGCGATCCTGGTAGAACGGATCCAGACCTGCATAAATATAGGTTGGGTGAGGCAGCTTCGATTTATGCGAGTAGTTAAAGTACATCACCATATTCTCGCGAACAGGGAAAGATACGTTAATACGCGGCAGCATTCTCAGCTTAAAGCGGTTGCCAAACAGATTGTAGGTATCATCTTTATACCCTTCGCGTACTGCATCCGGAATCGGAGAAAGAGGGTCGTCTACAAATGTGTCTACATAGTTACCAGGGAACCAGTACTCCAGACGAGCACCAATGTTGGCAATAAGGCCGCGATAGCGGATTTCATCACTTACAAAAAGGGAACCCTGAGAAGGACGCACATTCCAGATGTCGGAAGTTGCACCCAGTCGGCCGGTTTCGGTACTGGTTTCATCATCTATCTGAATCGGAGCTCCTACCCATGGGCGAGTTATATCAATCCACTGGTAGTTCATGAACTTCATTTCCAGACCTACACGCAGGCGGTGGTTGTTCTCGGTCAGGTAGGTTGTTAATGTACTGCGGAGCGTGTACTCTTCAGCAAAGTGATCGTGCCAAAGGGAAGCTATACCCCCGTTGTTGGCAAATCCCTGCCCGGGAAGCGCATACGTAAAGTTATTACCAGCCGGGAAAGGTGTGATTGGATAGGTGATAATACTGGCTGCATCAAATTCACCATCAACAAACTCAGGGCGCCAGTTTCTTCCGTTCGCATCGGCACGAAGACGTGTAAAGAAGCGGCTGAACTGCACATCATAAAACGTAGAGCTGGAAACGGCGTGGGTCCACTTGATATACGACATGTTGCTATCGTTCGCATAGGTGTTTGCATTGTCCAGATTTTGCTCGAAAAAGAACTGATAGCCCGGACGAATTTGTACATCATCACCGATAATCTGAAGCATTCGGGTGTTTTGATTAACCGTAAGCGAGCGGTTGTAGGCTGCTTCAATCCGCATGCTTGGCTTAATACGGTAGGTGAGCTTTAATAAGCCGCTCCAGCGGTTATCCTGGCGAGGCGACCAGAAGTTGTTGTCGATCAGGGAGCTTTGTACCTGATCGGCTGTCTGACGCATAAATTCATTGGTGACGCTCGCCTGACCCGCCATAAAGAAATACATATTACCAGGGATATCAATACCCAGAGCCGGCAGCAGCGTTTCTGTTATCGGCATCGGACCACCAAGGGTGAAGTCGTAGATGTCGGTAAAGAAGTTAGCGCTGGAACCCGTCATACGGCCCGGATTATCGCGCTTGTGTGCAAAATAACCGGAATAATTATCACCACCAGACTGGGTTTCTACAGCAACCACGCCAGACGTGGCGTTACCGTATTCCACATCCACGCCACCGGTTGTTACCTCAACGCTCTGGAAAGCATTTGCGCCAAGATCCAGGCCAAATCCTGTACCGGCAAGCGGGTTTTGAGAAGAAACACCGTCAATAACGAAGCCTGTTTCATTGGCACGCCCGCCACGTATATACAAACCCGAAGGATCGCGTACAACCCCGGCGGTCATACCTACAACTTCATCAACCTGACGAACCGGAGCGGCAGATATCTGATCACGGCTAAGGCTTGTTGATGTCGAGGACTTTTCGATATCGAAAATCGGACGCTGACCAATTACCAGAACTTCATCACCAGCAGAAACAGCCTGAAGGCCCATTTCCACATCAAGCGTGGTGGTTTCACCGGCTTCAACACGTATTCCCGTAATGAGAATGCGCTCATAGCCTACATAGCTGAATTCCAGTGAATATTCGCCCGGACGAATGTTCCTGATATTGTATACCCCGTCCAGGTCACTTGCGTCACCAAAACTGGTGCCACGAACAATTACGTTTACCCCTATCAGGGTTTCACCATCTTCACGGTCAGTAATAGTTCCGGTTATATTACCGGTGTTCTGCGCTGATGCTATTCCCCAGCCCGAAAACGTTATTGCGACGATGGCAAGAAGGCTTAATATCAATTTTTTCATTGCTGAAAACCTAAGATTTCAATACATGTTAGTTCTACGAGACGGTTCAAATCGCTTTCGGCTGATAAGTCCTGGAACCTTATTCCGAAGAACAGGATATTTTCATCAGGATTGGTGGCGGAAATCAGTTTTGAGCCATCGAAGTCGCTTGTTCCACCTATGAAAGATGGGTTCCGTGTTCTGAAATCACCTTCGAAGAGTGATATTGATTCGCCAAACGGAATGATCGGATAGTAGGAAATGAGATTACCGGCAGTCGAAAGGAACGGCGGGTTTTCAACGAAATCCTCATCAGCTTCGATAATTGTACCTGTTTGCAGAATAAAACTCTGCTGTCCGGTCGGCAGCACTTCCATACGCTCAAAAGGCAGGAACTGAAACATCGGATTATCCGGAGAGATGTTCTTGGTCGGTATGTTGATGAACATGGTTCCGCCATTATCGAAAAACTCAGTTGTTATCTCGATTGCGTAACCAATATGCCGGTCAAGGTTATCGGAAAGCCAGTAGATATGATCCCATTCAGCCATCATTTTATTAATGGTGGGCGAAGCAAGTGAACGATCCGGGAAGGCCTGTGAAAAAGGTACACGACGCCCGCCTGTGGCAAGGCCGTCAGATATGTCCATATAGTCAATCTCAGTAAGCCCCAGATCTGCTAATATGTCTAAGTGTATCTGTGCAATGTCGTTGCTGTTGGTTCCGAAGTAGTCGTTCAAAAACAGAATACGCGATGTCTGCTGCTTTATGTACCATTCGTGGGTAATTACCTCACTTATAGCTCCGGCGTTATCAACCGCTCTGATATGAAACTCATTATTTCCGTTCAGGTTAATGGTATCAAATGATAACGGGCTGCTGTTGAGTGCACGACCAAGAAAAACCTGCGATGTGGCTGGTTCGACTGTATCATCTATACGAACGGTTAGAAACGTAATATCTACAGGAATTTCCTGCCATTCGGTACTATCGTTAAGCGCGACTTCTATACGATTCAGGTTAGCATCGCCATCCGGATCGCTTGCCGACCATCCGAAACTAAACACTCTGAAGGTGCTGTCCGGTGGGGTTTCGTTTCTAACAAATTCAATTTCCGGCGGGGAGTTACGAATCGGGAAAACCAGGCTGGGAGGATTCGGATCCACGGCACCATCGTTGTCTATGGCACGTACAGAAAAGCGAACATCGGCATCCTCGTTGCCCTCCTCGATAGGAAGTACAAAAGTGGAATCGGATCGTGTGGTAAATACCCACGGCTCGGATTCATCACCAATCTGGAATTCGTATCCGACAACATAGCCGTCAGGGTCATCACCCCACCAGGAGATGCTAACCTGGCTAACCAGGCGTGTACCTTCTGGTAGATTGATATCATTGACGGTGAAGCTGGTACTTGGTGGCTGATTTTCGTTGAGATTGCCCTTCAGACCGGTATCGCAGCCACTGTAAAACAGTGCGGATACAGCAATGGCTAAAATAAGAGAGATTGTACGAGTGCGCATAAGCTAGGTTAAACAATGGGGATGAGCCTTAAAAGCGGCTCATCCCCTGGAAGTTTTGTTTACAATGAAACTCAAAAAGTAATTACTTAATGAGCATCATTTTCTTTGTTGAAGTAAAGTTTCCGGCCTGGATGCGGTAAATGTATGTACCGGAAGCCAGTCTGGAAGCATCAAAACTAACCGTATGCTGTCCTGCAGTCTGCTGCTGATTTACCAGCATAGCTACACGGCGGCCAAGAACGTCGTATACGGCCAGCGTAACATCTGCAGCTTGAGGAAGCGTATAGCGGATGTTTGTGGTCGGGTTAAACGGGTTAGGATAGTTTTGGCTGAGTTCGAAACCACTTGGGATTTCATCATCACGGGTGCTAACATCAAGTCCCAGACCTTCACCATTACGGGCTGTAAGCTGGATAGTACCGTTAAACTGAGATACAATAGCTTCGAGTGTGATGTTTCCACTTGGAATCGGCAGACCGATGTAGTTCACTTCATCAGCTGTGAATATCGTTCTGAAGATTCTGGATTCGCCTTCTTCAAGCGAAGGATCCAGAATATCGTAGTTTGTGCCTGCGTTAAATACGCCCGTTACACCACCGAAGTTGACCTCAGGTACGCGAACCAGCATAGACTCGTGAAGTTCAAGGTCGATATCGGCAAGCGAAAGATCTACAGCAACCACGTCGGCTGTTCCGGCTGGCACGCCCGGGTCTGTGAGCGGAATAAACTGAGTTACGCCCTGGAATACGCTTAGACGTCCGACAACATTGGTCATTACGTCGCCTCTGGCATAAAACTCAGATATACGGCCCGGAGCATCATCAACAAGGATTCCGCCGGTTTCGTCCTGAATATATTTCTGGTTTCTTGTAGCGCGGGCGAAAGTCACATAGGCTTCTCCGGTTAAACGGTATGGAGTACCGTCGGTAAGGCCTTCCCGTAGCTCAGCAATTGTAGAAACATCAATCAGACTTTCGTTAGCTACGGTATAGGTGCGCTCATTAACCGGGCTGTTGCCAAGACTGCTGCTTGTGGCAATAGCACGAACAGTAGTGGTTTCTGTTAACGTTAGCGGCGACTGATAGAGCATAGACTCTTCAGTTGGAACAGAACCATCAACCGTGTAATAAATCGTAGCGCCTTCTGTTGGAGAAGTCAGGTTAACCTGTACGAAGTCAACGAATTCGCCTGTTGGTGGAGAGAAGAGTACAGGTGAAGTAAGAGCATCATTTCCAACAAAGAAAGAACCGTCGAAACGGCCTGTAATAGGTGTTCCGTCTTCAGTTGTAATTTCAGCTACAATAGTGAAATCTACAGTGGTGAAATCATCAAAAGAGCCAAAATCAAATGTGAAGTTGGTTCCGCTCTGATTCATATCACCTGTAAAAGAAGCAGGCTCGTCTTCAGTATAGTTCAGAGTAGAGTACTCAATAGTAACGTTTTCGTAGTTGTAGTCTTCTTCAGCAAGAATGACATCAATAGAAAGAGTTACATCTTCGCCACCATTAATCTCTCCTTCAGGAGTTAATGTCAGGTTTTCGAAAACCGGAGGAAAACCAACAACAACAAGGTCGTTTGGCCAGCCTTCTGGTGCAAAACGATCAGAAGGATCATCACCATCGGTTAACCAGACAAAACCGTCTTCAAAATATGCCAGCTTAAGAGTAGACTGATTTCCGGCAACATCTGTACCGCCCGGGTTGAAGGTGTTTACAACCGGAAAACCGGACCAGTTAACTAAAGAACCAGCAGCCGGTGGCACATAAGGACCATCAACATCCGGACGACGGTAGTTGTAGCCAAGGCCCTCACCTGTTTCAGGATTAACTCCGTAATTATTACGGTCGTTTCTGTAACGAAGGGAGGTATCGTTTGATACCATCACGCTGTTACCCTGAGACGCAATCATCCACGGGCGACCTGTTGGCGCTTCAAGACGGTCAATTACTTCAGCACCTTCAATTTTTACGTAGCGAAAAATATACTTGGTATAATTTTCTGCGTTCCATTGGAATAATCCATCTTCATCGGCTGCAATATTCAATTCTTCCATGGAAATAACCGTAGGCTCAAGAAGCGGAGCAAGATCAGCAAACTCAGGACCATCATTAACATTACCAAGGAAGCCGACATCAGAGGCACTAAACTGGGCAACATTTCCGAAGAACGCCAGTTCACCAACAATATTAATAACGTCTCCGCGCCCAAGGCCTTCAAGGGTTTCACGCTGTGCACCTGCAACTACTAATTGCATAGAGTTACCGTCCAGGCCGTCTTCGATAGCATTTACGTCTGCTACAAATATATGGATACGACCAGGTATGCCTGTAGTTTGGTTTGGAGTAGCCAAACCAGAGCTTCTTGGATATGATACCACTACAGCATCGAAAGATACCGGCACACCAACGAGTGGGTGGTTTGGTAGATCGTCTTGGCTTTCAGGCAGAACTTCGTAGGTGTTGAGCTCGCGGATTGTAACCTGTTCCTGAGCAAAAGCATCAAAATACAGGAATCCGGAAATTACCAGACCTATAATCAGAAATTGTAACTGTTTCATCATTTTAGCTTGTAGGTTTGTTAAGGGTTAGCTTCAGACGGTTTGACCAAAGCAGCTTTGTTGCGTGTAAAGTTGTTATCGTGCTGTGCTTATTTAATAAGTGCAAATCTGCCGCGCTGCACATGCCCGGAATCCCGGTCACGTACGGTATACAGATACAGGCCGGTAGCCAAATTCTGGTTGGCCTCTGAGAGCAAGTCCCATGCATGCTCACCACCCGGTAGAATCCGGTTACTGCTGCTAAAATCCCGGAACCATCTGGTGTCACCAATATAAGTTTCAGAATCGTGCTGCAGCTTTGCTACAATCTCACCAGCAAGTGTGTAAACACGGATTTCCGCACGCTGAGGCAGGTTGTAAAACATGATTTTCCTGGTAAAGGACGAACCACCATCCCAGGCTGCATTCACACGATATGGGTTCGGATAGACACCTACCTTGTATTCAGGATCGTTGCTGCTGAAATTTTCGTTGGGCGCCGTTCCTGGAAATACACGAACAGCATTGGCATTTACTGATGATTCAAGCGGCGGAGAATTTTCTTCGCCTTCATCAAAAGCCGTTACAGCGAATAAATACTGCCATCCACTTAGCATTCCGGTTACATCAAAACGATAGCGATATTCGGTAGGATCGCCTTCGAATGTTACCGGCTGATCGAGCCGGATTTCATCAAAGCCAGTTCCGAAACCGGCCCCTGACTCAGGCAAATCCCACTCCCGGATCATTTGTGCCGACTGTGTAATTATACCTTCCAAATCATCACCAAGCTTGGAGCGATACAGACGGTAACCTGCAAAATCCTGCTCACCCGAAACCGGGTCAACTGAAAACTCGGCACGGTCATCCCAGTAAACGCTTGCAATACCGGCATCCAGCTCAACGCGCATAATTGGCACAGCAGGCGGCTCCGGTACAAGGAAGCGTGTACGTGTACCGTCTTCATTTTCCTGCCCGTCGTACAAACGATACGCCCAGTCTATGCTTTCAACTAAGTTTGCGCGGGAATCCTCATTATCTACATTATCTACGTTTGGCTCATTGCCAGGAACAACGCTTTGGAACTGCTCAGGCATAGCTGCCGCTACGAATGCCACATATATGGTGACAGTCTCTCCCGGCTCAACTTCAGGAAACGGACCGATTGTGTTGGACTGAATGTAGTTACCGTTTGAGGTAAAACCATCGTTGCGAAGAGCAAAACGGAAATCATCGAGTGTACGGTTGTCGCCTTCAGGCAGGAGGCTTTGTGGCCATATTCCAGTCTGACGTTCATATCGCTGAAGATCATTATTCGGCCTGCTAAATGCACCGGTTCCTGCTGAAAACAGCCAGAAGTCGGGTGACACCTCAGGTACCGGTAAACCGGCAGCCTGTACAGCTTCTGCATTTCTAGGGTGGAAGTCTACTCCTCTGTATTCAGAACCAAGAATTGCGTTTGCAGCATGGGTGTTAATACGTGGCTCATCGGTAGACCCGCGGTCGAAAACGTAGAAGGCGTAGAAATCATCGAGCCAGCCCATTCCGTTTTTGTTGAAGAAGGCCGAACCCGTTTCGATTGTGGTATTCACATTACGAACCACCATATTCGAGTAGAGACTGAAATAGAACTCCTCCCATACAAAGCCTCCGGCCTGACCGGAATGAATCTGAGAATTATTCGTAATGTCGTAACGGATGATGCTGATTCCCTCAGTGAAACCAAAGTTCCAATTGTATGTTTCCATTCGCACATCTGCGTAAAGCGGATTTTCATGGCCGGGTACCGGCTGATTGTTCCGCACCGTTCGGCGATCGGAAAACTCCGCGATCAAATCCTGGTGGCTTACAGCACTCGGAGCAAAGTTGGGACTATCAGGTAATGAAGAACGCTCCAAAATCAGCGAACCATCGTTAGTAAATTCAAAACCTGCTGCGGCTTCACTGTAACCACCTGCTCTCGTTACCGAGGAAGTTGAAACGCGGGTGTCTCCCTGCACCTGTGCTCCGAGCCAGATACCGGCTTCAAAAAGGTGTTCGGTACCCGAGTCTCTTGGGAATGCCATGCTTGGCAGACCAACAGGCTGTGAGTTAACGTTGGAACGACCAATCACACCCACGTTGGTATAAGAAATACCGAGGTTGCTCACAGTAACAGCACGACGCTCGAAAACCTGCTGCCCGTATGAGAAATCCTGTAATAATAGAATGATGGATAGTGCGAGTAGTAACCTGATTTGTTTCATTCAGCTATTTTTCAGTTGATAAGTATAAAATCTGACCTATATTCCGTTCTCTGACAGTATTCGTATTCCTGTAGATTCTGCAAGTTAGCGGTTTCCAAAGGAAATCGAAATTTCAAACGCTTCATTTTACAATTCAATAATATCGATTTGCGTTTAACAGAGTTGTTCATTCAGTCCGGTTGAATCTGCCTGCCAGAAACAAAAACTACTTTGAAACGAAGCGAACAAAGCGCTTCCAGAAAGCTAATATTCTATTTTTGAATTAGAGCAAGGGCAACTAATTTACGCAAAATTTTGCTCTGTCTGAAAATGATATAACAATCTTAGTACAAATCAGCATCAATTATATAAAACCATGCCTCGCAAAGATCCCAAAAGAAAAAGAAAGCCAGTTACCGAAAAAGAGCTGCCCGTGTTTAGTAAAAAAAATTACCAGCTGATGGGCGGAGGAGCCGGTCTCGTATTCATTGGATTCGCCATTATGGCTTTCGAGAATGAGATCGATGGCTTTATTTCTTTATTTATATCTCCAGTTTTAGTGATTGCCGGCTTCATCGCTTTCGGCTTTGGTATTATGCATAACAAGCAAAACGACAAAGATTCCGAAGAGGAATAAATCAGCAAAAGCCATAATCAAATTACTAATTCTTCTATTTTGAGCAGCAAGCTTATGCATACGTTACCCAGAGGTCCCGGGCTTTTTAACCTGAGGATGCTCAATTATGCTTTTGCAGTCCTGCTTGTAATAATATTTGTACTCGCCGCCGATCCGTTTGATAAAGTCGTAATCCTTTTATCTTTTATGGGGGCGGCTATTATCTGTTACGGCGCTTTTTTGGTCAGGTCGCTTTCGCTCGACGGCATGAAAACAGCTATTCTGGTTGGCACCATCACTCTTGGTACGGGTGGTATTGAGTTCGCCGCCTATTTGCTTTTCTTTTTTTTAGGCAGCAATCTGCTTGGTTTGCTATTTAATGCAGACTCAGACGCATCTTTAAACGGCCTGGTTGAGCGCCGCAGCAGCGATCAGGTCTGGGCCAACAGCTTTTGGTTTGTCCTGTTTCTTTGCCTGTATTATATAACAGGTTACTGGCACTTTGGCATCGCTTCAGCTGCATCCATCGCAGCGGCAAATTCGGATACCTGGGCAACCATTGCAGGAAGCAGTTCTAAAAACAAGACCGTTCGTCTTATCATTAGTCCGCTCAGCAAGGTGCCCAAAGGCACCGATGGTGGCATGAGTCTTATTGGTACTTTCGGCGGAGTTGCCGGAGCCGCAGCCATTGCTGGTCTTGTGTGGTTCTTCGAAGGAAGCCACGTAACAGCAGGAGTTCTGGCTGTTTTTATATCCGGGTTTTCAGGTTGCCTTTTAGATTCCTATTTTGGTGCGCATTTTCAGCATAAAGCCAAAACCATTCGGATTGCAGGAAGAACCGTAAGGCCCGGCAATAATCTGGTCAATTTCATGGCTGTGGGATTCGCCTCTTTTTTAGCCATCATACTTTTTAATCTATTTGTACATGCCTTGGTATAGAAAACTTCACTGGCAAATTATAATCGGTCTTATTCTCGGTCTTATCTGGGGTTTGATCTCCACACAGGCCGGCTTTAATCAGTTTACGTCAGACTTTATCAGGCCGGTGGGCACTATATTTGTGAACCTGCTCCAGCTTATTGCTATCCCTCTGGTGCTTGCTTCACTTGTGGTGGGTGTTACCAAGCTAAACGACATTACCAAGCTTTCGCGCATGGGCGGCAAAACCATCGGTATATACATGACGACCACGGTTTTGGCCATAACAATCGGTCTGATCTCCGTGAATCTGATTCAACCCGGAAAAGCCTTACCCGAGGAAACCCGCATCGAGCTTATGGAGAGCTACGAGGAGAACGTGGCCGACCGCGAACAAACCGCCGAACAAGCTTTGCAACGCGGCCCACTGCAGCCACTCGTAGACATAGTGCCCCAAAATCTGATAGCTTCGATGAGCAGCAACGCCAATATGCTTCAGGTCGTGTTTATTGCCATTCTTCTTGGAATCGGGCTTATTCAAATCGACCGCAAGAAGAGCGATCTGCTCATAAATATGTTCGATGGCTTTAACGACGTAATTATCAAAATTGTAGATTACATCATGCTGATGGCACCTTACGGAGTTTTTGCGCTCCTTGCCGCAGTGATTATCGATCTGGCCGGCGATGACCTTAGCAGGGCCGTCGACCTGCTGCTGGCCCTTGGGTGGTACTCTATTGCAGTACTTGCTGGTCTGCTCGCACACATGACCTTCGTCTACATGGGGCTTTTTAAAATATTCAGCACCATGACGCTCAAAAACTTTTTCAGGGGTATTCGTCCGGCCATGCTGCTTGGTTTCAGCACCAGCTCAAGCGCCGCTACTCTGCCCGTTACTATGGAACGCGTAGAGAAAAATCTGGGGGTTGAAGAAGAAGTTGCCAGCTTTGTGCTTCCAGTTGGAGCCACGATTAACATGGATGGAACAAGCCTCTACCAGGCTGTGGCGGCCGTTTTTATTGCACAGGCTGTGGGTATGGATTTATCGATTGCCCAGCAGCTTACCATTGTCCTAACCGCTACGCTGGCCTCTATAGGAACTGCGGGCGTACCGGGCGCGGGTATCATCATGCTTGTAATCGTTCTGAATTCTGTCCAGGTGCCTGTTGAAGGTATCGCCCTTATTCTGGGCGTGGATCGTATTCTGGATATGTGCCGTACAGCCGTTAATATTACCGGTGATGCTGCCGTGGCTGTAGCCGTGGCCAGCAGTGAAGGAAAACTTTCCGCAGGCCGCTTCGACGATTAAACCCTGAATTTAATTACAGACCAAAACGCCGGGTTGAGCCGTTAGAATGGCTGCATCCCGGCGCTGGTTGCAGGCTTAAACCGGAACGAATTGCGCCTTAAATCGTTTACGCCAGCTATATCCACCTATTTTATATTTCTCAACCATGATCTTGTCCCGCCTGCCGGCGCTTTTTCTGTTGATATTTTTTTCCTTCAGCGTGATGGCCTCTTCTCCCTACGGAAACCCTGATTCTGACTCGTCTGACGCGGATACCCGCCTTAATGATGCCATCCAGGCATTTTACGACAGCGACTGGCGTGTGGCCCAGCAGCTGATTGATGAGCTTAAAAAAGATACACCCAACGATCCCACGGTTCATTTCTATGATTCCATGCTACCCTTCTGGGCCTACTTTTTTGCCGGGAACCGCAATGAAGACGCCAAAGACTTTCTAAAACGCTCCGAGTCGGCGATCAACGTATCCGAACGTCACATGCGATCCGCACGCAACGATACCTCCACCGTGCTGCTGCTTAGCGGGCTCCACGGCTATCGCGGCCTTGTTGCCGCCAGCGAGCGGGAATACCGAACCGCCGTTCGAAGCGCCATGACCGGCTTCACCTATACCCGCCAGCTTCTTTCGATGGATTCCGAAGATCCTAATGCCATGATGGGCCGCGGCGTTTTTAATTATATGATGGGCACCATTCCAAGCGAAGTCCGCTGGGTTACCAGCTTTGCAGGCCTTTCCGGCGACCGGGAAACGGGATTTGAGCAGCTCGAACAGGCCGCAGGAGCCGGTACGTATGTGAGCATCGATGCCCTCATGATTCTCACCTACCTGTATCTCCGCGACGAAGAGTTTGAGAACGCCTTAACGGCCGCTGAAAAGCTCGTGGCTCGTCATCCTGAAAACGCCATTTTCCAGTACTACCACGGGAAAAGCCTCGAGATGCTGGACCGTAACTCCGAAGCCAGATCAGCCTACCGAAATGTAGTCGACCTCAACAACAGCAGTCTTTTGTATCTGCGGGATCAGGCGCAACAGCGATTGGAAGTGTTGGCTGCCGGACGTTAGTTCAGCCTGAATATTACAGGAAAGGTGGCATTAATCGCTGCACGTTCGCCGTTGCTCACTCCCGGTATAAACCGCATGCGTTCCATAGTTCTAACAGCACTTTCGTCGAGCGCACGGTTTCCTGATGTTTGGGCAACCTCAATATTTTCAGGTAAACCCTGCTCCGTAACGGTAAAATTAAGAAGTACTGTTCCTTCAACTCCTCGTTGTCTGGCAGAGTCGGGATACCGCAGTTCAGAGAAAAAAGCCTCTTGTCCTCCTACAAACTGATGTGGCCGGAATTTGATTTCGCTAACATCCTCAGCTTCTACTGTCGCGATGTGTTCTTCCAGACTAACGGAATTCGTATTTGTGCAAGAGCTTACAATCAGAGCTGCAAAAAGAAATAACAGGGTGAGAATACTGTATGATGACATTTGGCTTAATTATGGTTTTAGATTATTCTTCCGGCTAAATCTAAATAAAAAAGGCCGGATTCAAAATCCGGCCTTCCCTTTTAACCAAGACTGTAATTTACTTATTACTTCACCAGCATCATTTTGTTGGTAAAAGACTCTCCCGTACCGAGGGTGAGGCGATACAGATACACTCCGGTCGCCAGGCGGGCTGCATCAAAACTTACATTATGCGTGCCTGAACTGCGGCTTTCGTTGTTAATTAATGTCGCCACCTGCCGCCCTGTTACATCGTACACCGTAAGACTAACCCGCTGCGACTCCGGAAGCTCAAAGCTGATGTTTGTAGTCGGGTTAAACGGGTTGGGATAGTTCTGACTAAGCGTTACGCGCTGCGGAATATCCATTTCCGGCTCATCGATTGAAACAGGATCAGTGAAGCTGAATCGCGTAACTACCGGGTAATGATCGGAAGTAGTGCTCTCGAAGTTTGTAATATACGCATTGGTGTTTTCGATTCGCTGGGCGCCATCAATGTGGTCGATCGCCAGCTGTCCGGAAACAACTATATGGTCTATCATAGAGCTGAAACGGAAAGAAGTTGCACCGTCTGCCTCAAGCGTGGCTGAGATAGCGCTGTAATTCTGGTCCGACACAAAGTTTTCGTAGGGTGACGGGAAACCCGTTCGGGTAGAGCCAAGTAGCTTGTCATTGAAATCCCCAAAGAAGATAATATTTTCACCAAGGCGGTTATTATCCAGGTATGCTTTCAGCTGGGTGGAAGCGTTCACTCTGCGCTGGTACGAGTCAGAATCAGAAAAAGCTTTTGCGTGGACTCCATAGGCATGAACTTCGCGGGTTTCATCACCTATAGTTACATTAAAATTAAACCAAAGCGGAAGCCTGCTGGCCCAGTCAAACACGTTCTGACCCGTTTCGAGAAGACCTGAAGCAATTGGCTCGATTGTATCAGTTTTGTACACGTAGGCGGTGTTCTGGGAGATCGAATAGTTCGACCGAAACCCCTCAAAATCTTCAAGTGCGTTTAAAACCTGCACAAAGCGGGACGCATTAGCGATCTCCTGGAACGTGTACAAATCGGCATCGATGGTTTCAATTACTTCGATAACATTTTGTACCTGCTGGTCCACATCGTTGGGACCATTCTGGTTACTCCCGAACCACTCGATGTTCCATGTTACAATATCAAAGGTTTCCGATTGAGGGATTTCATCGCCTGCCCGTGGAATCGTATTGGCTTCGTCTGCATTCCGTGGAATAAGCTGCGAATCTCCGCGAAACATGCCTGCAACGCCAACCAAAAGGCCGGGCTCGTTTGGCGCCATGGTTTTGGCTACACCACTGAATGCATCAACCCGAAAAACACTTTCGCCGGTTGGATCCACGAGCGTGTAGTTTGTGTTGCCTCTCAATTCTCCCTGAAAATCAACATAGGCGTCTTCGACCTGAACGAGCTGCCCTTCGAAATCTCCCGTATTTAGTTCTTCAACAGTAAGCGTTAACGGATCGATCTGTCGGTTACCTTCCGGAAAAATCTGAAAGCTTTCTTCGGCAATAATTTGACGCAGGCCGTCACCCGGAGAAAAAGGCGTATTACCGAATTCGGAAAGCGTTCCGGTTATAACCAGTGAGTCTCCGTGTGCCACATCGATATCAAAATCGCCCAAGCGCATCAACGGGCCGTTGTACCAGGCAATCCCGCCGGTCTCATCCTGGAAATAAACCGGGCCGCGGAACTCATCGGTTACGGTAACCCAACCAGTAACGGTAATTAAGGCGCCCAGTGGCTGCTGACGCGCTTCGGCTATGGTCATGATGTCATCATTCTGCGGACCGGACTGAGCCACAACCATGGTAATTTGAGGCCCGAAAGCCATCATCATAAAAACAAATAAAGAGAGTAGTAGAGCTTTGAACTGCATAAGAAAGGGGTTGTTTAAAATTAGAGGCCTAAATATAAGCCAAAGTAGCGGGTCGTGCATGAACTTTCGGGAAGCCTTTACAGGATTTCGCATAAGAGAAGGCAATTACGTACCTTAACGTGCTCTATTGTCCGATAATTCAACTTCTAATAAATCGATTCTCTGCTTTTGAGTAATTCTATCATTCTGGCATCGGCAAGTCCGAGGCGGAAACAGCTTCTTGGTATGCTTTACGCCGATATGCGCATCATCCCTTCCTCGGTCGATGAACCCGCTCCCAATGGTCAAAAACCGTCTGATTACGCAATGGAGCTTGCCCGGCTCAAAGCGACCGACGTTGCCGTAAACTATCCCGAAAGTCTTGTAATCGGCTCAGACACCATTGTGGTTTTGAAAGACCGTATTCTGGGAAAGCCATCCGGACCAGAAGAAGCATTCAGTATACTCAGGCATCTTAGCGGGCAAACTCACACCGTAGTTAGTGCAGTTTGTCTTGTGCTCAAGGGTGATGATTCCCGGGTATTTTTTGAGTCCACCAGCGTAACGTTCGCCGAGCTGAGTGATACGGAGATTAACCGCTACATAGCAACAGGCTCGCCACTCGACAAAGCCGGAGCATATGGAATCCAGGATGATCTTGGGGCTCTGTTTGTAAGCCGAATCGAGGGTGACTATTATAATGTTGTAGGTTTTCCGCTACACCGGTTCTACACCGAACTCAAGGATTTTGCCCCTGAGTACAGACCAAAGGCACTCAGCTGAGCCGAAGCATCGGTGCCGAACCAAATACAGCAGCTTAAAGTTAGTATTAGTGATGTTGGCAATGTACATCATAAAGAACCACGGGCTTCGTTCATTGCTACTACAACCAACCGCTATTCCGTAATAAAACATGACAATTCGCTTCATTTTACCTGCATTAATCGTTTTTGCAATCCTACTATCCGGCTGGCAAACAGCTGTAGCCCAGAGTGGCTCATTCCAGCAGGCCAACCGGTTTATGCAACAGGGCGAAATTGAGCAGGCACTGGAAATCTATCAATCACTTCTGGATCGCGACCCGGGAAATATTCCTGTAATTGACCGTAAAGCCAGCGCGCTTGTACAGTTGCGAAAGTATGATGAAGCCATAGCGCTGATTCGCGATTTTACTGAGCGAAACCCCGGTTACCCGAACCTTTCTGTACGTGTAGGCGAAATTTATCACATGGCGGGCGATCGCGATCAGGCCTACGAGTGGTGGGCATCCATAGTTGAGCGGAATAACCAAAATGTACAAGTCTACCGGCTTGTGGCCGAGTCGATGGTGAACCGCCGTGAGCACGAGCGGGCAGCCTATCTGTACCGTGAGGCCCGCGAGGTGATGCAAAACGAACAGATGTTTGGCTTCGATATAGCACAAAACTTTACTGCAGCCGGCAATTATGAAGAAACCATGCGGGAATACAGCCATCTGCTCACAACAAATCCCAGTTTTATAAACGCTATACAGCGACAGATTGCCCGTTATGATGACGAATTTTTCAAAGACGCCGGCATTATGGAATTTGAAGAGGCTTCAAGAAATTTGCGTACCGGCAGCGAAGCCTGGATCGGCCATCGCGAAATGCTGATATGGTTGTATAACGAGCGCGGACTTTACCGACGCTCATTTGCCACTGCAACTAGTTTGGAAGACCGGCTTGCGGGAGAATCCTTTCCCGTATTTTCGCTCGGATTACGTCTTTCAAATATTAACCAGTTTGATCTGGCAGAAGATGCTTTTAAACGGTACTCCGGCAATCAGGACCATGAGCTGTTTATCGACTCCAGGCGACAGCTTTCCCACCTTTATGTGAAGCAGGCGCGCTACCTGCTCGACAATAATCTCGACTTTGGCAGCAGAGCAAATGAGCTCTACGATCAGGCTTACGAGCTTCTAAGTGAGCTTCATGAAATACAGCCGCAATACCGCGCTATTGGCGAAGTTTATGCCACGCTGGTTGAAATATCCCTGGATTATCTCAAAGACAGTGCAAAAGCATCGGAGTGGCTTACAGAATTCGAAAACCGCATGCGTGGTAATAGTGATGAAATAATACGGGACTACCTGAATGGCCGCATTCACATTTTTCAGCAGGATTTCGCGAGAGCACGGATTGCACTCAGCCGGGCAAATCGCGCGGCCGGAACTGGCGAACTGGCTGAAAAGACAAGGTACTTTCTTAGCCTGTCCGACTTCCTTGCCGGCGAGTTCGACTTTGCCCGCCTGCAAATGAGATCCCTGCAGCGACAGACTACCTCCTATTATGCTAACGATGCGCTCCGCCTTCGCAGCCTGTTACAAGAAGGCATAGTAAAAGACAGCACAACCACCGAGCTCACGCTTTACGCCCGCGCCATTTTCCAGTACAATTCCGGTGAACATGCTGATGCCCTCGAAAACCTGAAACACTTTGCAGACTACGCGCAGACGCTGCCCCTCCATTCCGAGGCTATTCTGTTGGCCAGCGAAATCATGCGTGCCTATTCGCCAGATGCTGCCTTCCACCTGCTTGACACATATCTGACATCTGGTTTACAAATCGCCCAGCGTGAACGTCTCAGCTGGGAGCGGGCCAGAATTGCAGATGCCATCATACAAAAAGGTGAAACTTCATCTGATCCACCAGAAAGCATCAATCAGGTAATTGCAGCATATAATATCCAGGACGCGTTTCAAAGCTCCGAAGAACGGTTTTACGGACGTTCTGACAGAAGCCTGAACTACTATATGGATACGGCACAGCTTGTTTCTTTATACGAAGACCTTGTAATTGAATTTCCAAGCGGGTTTTACGCATCTGCAGCCCGCAACCGGATTCGTACGCTCCAGCAAACATCATATTTAATTAACTGAAGCCCTTAATATTATGGCTCGTATCATCACCCTTTCTTTACTTTTTCTTGCTTTCTCCGCGGTCGGCGCTAAGGCGCAGTTCGTGCTGGTTCCCATGGATGACAGCCAGACCAATCATCTGAAAGCCTACGGCCTTATCTATAATTACATTGGTGAAGGCCACGAGGCCAGCTGGCTGCTAAACTACCGCGGTGGCAGCTTCCTGGCCCGTGAACAAGCCGATATTGTTCGCAATGCCCGCCTGAGAAACATTCGGGTCGAACAGCTTACCGATGCACAGGCCAACCGGATAATAAGTGATGTTGAGAGCCAGGCTTCGAACACCGCTCTTGTGCCTCTACAGGAAACCCCTTCGATTGCCGTATATTCGCCGTCTCATGCGCTTCCCTGGGATGATGCGGTAACATTGGCCCTCACCTATGCCGAGGTACCTTACGACATTATATACAACGACGAGATTCTTTCCGGAGAGCTGGAGGACTACGACTGGCTGCACCTGCATCATGAGGACTTTACCGGACAGTTTGGCAAATTCTGGGCCGCATACCGGAACACGCCCTGGTACCAAAGGCAGGTTCGCGACCTCGAGGAAATGGCTGCAGGTCATGGCTTTGATAAAGTGAGCGATATGAAGACTGCCGTAGTACTTACGATTCGTGATTTTGTTGGTAACGGCGGATTCATGTTCGCCATGTGCTCAGCTACCGACACCTTCGATATTGCCCTTTCCGCGCTTGATGTAGATATTGTACCATCGCAGTTCGACGGCGACCCTATGGATCCTGATGCCCAGGAAAGGCTGGATTTCACACAGACACTGGCGTTTGAAAACTTCCAGGTAGAAACAGACCCCGGCCAGTACCGGCATGGCAACATCGATGTGCCGGTACGCATTGGTCAGCTGGATGAGGCCTTGGATTACTTCACACTTTTCGAGTTTTCAGCCAAGTGGGATCCGGTTCCAACCATGCTCACACAGAACCACGTGAGCAGCGTAAAAGGATTTTATGGTCAGTCTACTGCTTTCCGAATGGAGACCATCAAAAGTAACGTGGTTGTGATGGCAAAAAACTCTGGTCGTGAAGAGGCCAAGTACATACACGGTAATTATGGCGATGGCTTCTGGACCTTCTACGGCGGCCATGATCCCGAGGACTATACGCATCGTGTGGGAGACCCGCCAACCGATCTTGATTTATTTCCAAACAGCCCCGGTTACCGTCTCATTCTGAACAATATCCTCTTTCCGGCTGCCGAGCGACAGGAGCTTAAAACCATGCGTCCGGAAAATTTCGGATCAGATTCTTCAATCTACCGTGCATGGGCGCTTCAGCAAACTTCGGTACAGAATTCCAATTAAGCTTTAAGACTTAACTATAAACGTTTTTATTTCACAGCTTCATTACACAACTATACATGTCCGACAATAAACGCTTCACTGCAGAACCCAGTAAATCATTCGACGATTTAATAAGGGTAATGCACATTCTTCGCAACGAGTGCCCCTGGGATAAAAAACAGACCCATGAATCCATCCGCGACCTGATGGTCGAAGAAGTGTACGAAGCGATTGAAGCCATCGATACCGGCGATATGGAGGAGCTCAAAAAGGAGCTTGGAGATATTTTACTGCACGTGGTTTTTCACGCCGAAATGGCGGATGAAACAAAGTCTTTCGACATTGGCGACGTTATTTATGCCATTCAGGAAAAGCTAATAAGCCGTCATCCACACGTTTTTGGCGATACGGAAGCCAATGATGCCGAGATTGTAAAGCAGAACTGGGAAAAGCTGAAGCAGCGCGAAAAAGGGCGTAAATCTGTACTTCAGGGCGTTCCGGCAAACCTCCCCGGCTTGTTAAGAGCTCAAAGAATGCAGGAAAAAGCTGGCGCGGTTGGTTTCGACTGGAAAACCTGGCCCGAAGCCTGGAAGAAGCTGGATGAAGAACTGGGCGAATTCAAAACCGTGCTCGACAGCGGAAACGAAGAAGAAAAGCTCAAGGAATTCGGAGACGTCATTTTCTCCATGGTAAACGTTGGTCGCCTTGCAGGAATAGACTCAGAAAACGCCCTTCGGACGACCAATAACAAGTTTCGCGATCGTTTCACCTATGTAGAACAGCAGCTGGCAAAACAGGGCCGAAGCACAAGTGAATCGACGCTGGAAGAGATGGACAGACTCTGGGATGAAGCCAAAGTAAAGCTCGGTTAAAAAGTAGCAATAAAAGACTAAACTTTTGTATCTTCGCACTCGGCACAAACAGCTGTAACGCAAATACCTGGAAGATAATTTGTGCATCTGGCCAGCGAAAAGCGCTTTTAATCTACTGCAGACCAAAGCCATCCGGAGAGCATGCGGACTGTGCCAAAAATAGTATTTACAGCCAGTTATATGATATTATTTTAGAAAAAACAAAGAATCCAAAAATTGACGGAGTAACACATGACGACCACTGAAAAAGAAATTGACTACTCACAGTACCCATACGTAGATAAAGGTCTCGAAGGTATTGTTGCGTTTTCATCAAGAAAAAGTTTGATCGACGGAGCAAAGGGAGAGCTATACTACGCAGGTTATGATATCGATAGTCTTGCACGCCATTCTACATTCGAAGAAGTTTGCTTTCTTCTTTGGAACGAACGACTTCCTAACAAAGCCGAACTCCACGAGCTAAATGAAAAGCTTAGAAGCGAGCGCGACCTTCCTGAGGTAGTTTTGAACTATCTGAAGAGCGTGAATAAAGATTCCGAGCCAATGGCTGTACTTCGTACCGCTACCTCTATGCTTGCCGACGAAGATCCGGAATCAGCCGACACATCTTCTGAAGCCAGCCTTCGTAAGGCAATTCGGCTCACGGCCAAGCTTCCTGCCATTATTGCCGGCTTCGATCGCTCACGCAACGGCAAGGAGATCCTCAGCCCGCTTAAGAAAAACAGCATCGCTTTCGACTTTCTGTATATGCTGAACGGCGAGGAGCCGGGCGAGAACGCCGAGCGTACTATGGATGTACTTCTCATTACACATGCCGAACACGGAATGAATGCTTCTACATTCACTTGCCGCTCGATATGTGCTACCATGTCTGATATCCACTCAGCCGTAACCGGTGCCATCGGATCGCTTAAAGGCCCGCTGCACGGTGGTGCAAATACTGCCGTAATGAACATGCTTAAGGAGCTTGATAAAGACACCGACATCGTGGCTTTCATTAAAGGCAAACTCGAGCGTAAGGAAAAGATTATGGGTTTTGGTCACAGGGTATATAAAACCTACGATCCAAGAGCCAAATTCCTTCGCACAATGGCAAAAGATCTGGCATCAGAAGTGGATATGGAGTATCTGTACGAGTGGTCAGAGTCTATTGTTAAGGTGATGAAGGAAGAGAAAAACATCGATCCTAATGTCGACTTCTTTTCTGCAACCGTGTATTACTCAATGGGTATTCAGCCCGACTTATACACTACTATTTTTTCCATGGCACGCGTTTCCGGCTGGACAGCCCATTACCTGGAGCAGTTGAGCAAAAACAGGCTTATACGCCCGCGTGTACTTTACCTCGGTAACGAAAATCTCGAATACGTACCAATTGATGAGCGCTAAGCCATCTGTTGATACATTCTGACCAGCAGGTCAGCGATTTATTAAAAGGCCGTCCATCAGGACGGTCTTTTTTTTTAGCGGTGAATGATGAAGACCGTGTACAAACTGTATTCATCTGCCTTTCTCAGAATCCGCTATATTTTGTGCCGGGGATTTCGGATATTTGAGCCTTGGCAGCAACCATTTTTTTCAACTACTACTGAGTCCCCGAAAGGATTTTCATCCAATTAAGCGCATGAGTTCTATCATTGATGTACAAAATAAAATCCTGAATAAATACATTCGCTTCGCAGCGAATACAGAATTTGGGAGGAGATACGGTTTTGAGCACATCAAGAGTTATCATGAATACAAAGAAGCTCTGCCGCTTACTACCTTTAAAGACTACGATGTCTACCGAGAGCCGATGAAACGTGGCGTTCCCGATCTCACCTGGCCCGGAAGTGCATCTAAGTTTGCAATCTCTGCAGGTACGACCGGTAAACCCAAAGATATTCCTATTAACGCCGACCGGGAACGAAGCGACAAGCTGTTTTTGCGACGCGTTGCCCTCTCTTACATAAGCAAAAACCCGAACATCTTAAAGCTGATGGGCAAGCAGCTTAGTCTGCCGGGCACCATCGAAAAAGATCCGGATTATCCCGGAGTGCTTTTTGGTGAAATCAGCGGGCACCTCGCCCTAATGGCACCTCCCATCTTATCCAGAGTTCAGGTTATTCCGCCAGAGGAATCCGTATGGATGAACTTCAAAGACAAGCTTGAAATCGCTGTTGAAAAAGGCGTCAAATCCGACATACGCGTAATAACTGCGCTACCTTCGGTTATGCTTCGTTATTTCCAGCTGGCTCTGGAGCATACAGGTAAAGACCATATTGGCGATATATGGCCCAAAATGCGCGTACTGGTATCGGGTGGCGAGCCTTTGCCGTCATACAAAAAGCATCTTATAAAGCTTTCTGAAGGTATGGGCCTCCATTTTATTGAAAATTACGGAGCCTCTGAAGGCTATTTCGCTTTTAATACCGAACAGAATCGCGAAGACCTGAAGCTGGTAGTCGATAATAACGTGTTCTACGAATGGATCCCGAATCCTTCTGAGAATCGCGATGAGTTGTCCAAACAGCCCACAATTCCAACATGGGACGTCGAAGAAGGTAAACCCTATGGCATGGTCGTCACCTCAAACTCCGGCCTGTGGCGCTATTTGCTTAACGATGTTGTAATCTTTACTGATCTGAAGACACCCAGAATTCGTGTTGCAGGGCGTGCAAGCGATGTATTGGATAATTATGGCGAAACCATCGAGGCGCTTCATGTGCAGGAAGCAATGGATAAAGTTACCGACGAGCTGGGCGGCATGTTCTCAAGCTGCACCGTTGGTGTGGTTCACAACTCGGAAAAAGACAGCCCGCACCACGTTTGGTTTGTGCAGTGGGCCGAAAAGCCGAGTGATATGAAGGAGTTCGCTAAAGCTATCGACAATGAGCTTGCCCGTACCAACCGCAGCTACATGATTCGCCGAAACGGTAAGGCAATCGATATGCCGCAGTTTTATGAACTAACCAAAGAGGCCATTTTAGAATGGCAGCAGGAGCATAAAAAAGTGGGAGCTCAAACTAAATTCCCCCGCATGATCCACGACCACGATAAGTGTCGCAGCCTCATGGCTAAATGCGAACGCCTGGCTTAGAGGGTCGCTCCGCTCCCCATTTTGAATTGTGAATTGTGAATTGTGAATTACTGGCTCCATGTGCTTCTCACCAAAACGAGACAGGCTGCGACTTTCAGACCCTTTGATTTCAAAAAGCCCTTAGGATCAATACATATTTATAAAACTTAAGCTCCGCTCCCGAGAGGGAGATGGGGTGATGGGGAGAAAGAGAGAAGTTTTCCTCCCCATCACCCACTCACCCACTCTCACTTTCATCCCTTCACTACCAGATTCACGATCTTGAGGGGGACGAAGATTTCCTTAACAAGCTCTTTGCCTTCGAGATATTTTAGAACCCCCGGCTCAGATTTGGCCATTTCAAGCACCAGGTCTTTGTCTTTTGCTTTATCCATAGGCACGTTAATCTGCCCGCGAACCTTGCCGTTTACCTGTACAGCGTAGGTTTTGGAATCATCAACAAGCTTGGACTCGTCGTAAGCCGGCCAAGGCTGATGCGCAACTGAAGGCTCGTTTCCGAGTTTCTCCCACAGCTCTTCCGCAAGGTGAGGCGCATACGGGCTGAGCAGCAGCAGGAAGTCGTTCATCACCCTTACGGGACGCTGATCCCACTTTGTGGCTTCATTCACAAAAATCATAAGCGCTGAAATACCCGTATTAAACCGGAACCCCTCGATGTCTTCCGTCACTTTTTTGATGGCTTCATGAAGTGCTTTTTCCTGCGCTTTTGTTGGCTCAACATCTGTAATTTCGGGCAGAAGATTTCCTTCACGATCGTCTACCATCATGCGCCATACGCGCTTCAGAAAACGATACACGCCCTCAACGCCGCTCATGCTCCATGGCTTAACCTGCTCCAGCGGCCCCATGAACATCTCGTACAGCCGCAGCGCATCGGCTCCGTACTGCTCAACCACATCATCCGGGTTGATTACGTTACCACGAGATTTCGACATCTTGTACGAGCGCGCTTCCACATAATGATCTTCTTGCAGATCGGCCTCGCTGAAATAGTCGCTTACTTCCTCTTTCTTCCCGTCAGGATGGATTACGGTGAGCGGAAGCGAAGCACATTCAGGATTCACCACAAAGCCATCACCCTTTTTTGTGAGATGCTCAGAAGAAAGTTTGATGCGGGTAAGTTCGCCATCATACGTCTCAAGCTCATCCTGACTCAGAAGATGTCCGTCTGAGGCACGGTACTCCGTATACTCCATTTCGCCCAGAATCATCCCCTGATTTACCAGTCGCTGGAACGGCTCCTTGGTGGAAACCACGCCGATATCGTACAGCACTTTGTGCCAGAAACGCGCATACAGCAGGTGAAGAACAGCATGCTCGGCTCCGCCAACATACAGGTCAACGGGCATCCAGTATTCCTCTTTTTCTTTGGAAACCGGCCCTTCGGTGTAGTCAGGATCGATGTAGCGCAGGTAATACCAGCAAGAACCCGCCCACTGAGGCATGGTATTTGTCTCGCGTCGGGCAGGTTTGCCCGTTTCCGGATCGGTGGTTTTTACCCAGTCTTCTATGGTTGCGAGGGGTGATTCGCCCGTACCGCTTGGTTCATATTTATCGACCTCAGGAAGCACCACAGGCAATTGATCTTCCGGCAGCGGCTTTGGCTTTCCGTCCACAAAAATAATTGGAAACGGCTCGCCCCAGTACCGCTGACGCGAAAACAGCCAGTCGCGCAGTTTATAAGTTACGGTGGCTTCACCTAATCCTTTTTCCGTGAGCCAAAGGGTGATGCGCTCCTTGGCCTCATCTACCTTCAAACCGTCGAGTGAAATTTCATCGTTTGATGAGTTCACAGCCACGCCATCGGCCGAGTCGGTATAGGCAGCTTTGGTAACATCACCGCCTTTCACCACTTCAATGATAGGCAGATCAAACTTTTTGGCGAACTCCCAGTCGCGCTCATCATGACCCGGAACGGCCATAATAGCTCCTGTTCCGTAGCTAATCAGCACATAGTCGGCAATCCAGATTGGGATGTCTTTGCCTGTTACCGGATTGATGGCATACGCCCCGGTAAAAACGCCGGATTTATTTTTATTCAGATCCGTACGATCCAGATCAGACTTTTTCTCTGCTTCTTTAAGGTAGGCATCAACCTCGGCTCTTTTACCTTCGGCGGTTATTTTCTGTACGAGCTCATGCTCGGGCGCGAGCACCATGTAGGTGGCACCAAAAAGCGTGTCAGGACGAGTAGTAAAAACCGATAATTGCTCGTTGTAATCTTTAATTTGAAATGTAACGTTAGCGCCGGTAGATTTACCGATCCAGTTCCTTTGCATTTCTTTAATGGATTCCGGCCAGTCCAGATCATCCAGATCAGTGAGCAGACGTTCGGCATATTCGGTAATTTTAAGCATCCACTGCTTCATGGGCTTACGGACAACCGGAAAGCCGCCCACCTCGCTCTTACCGTCTATCACTTCTTCATTGGCAAGCACGGTACCGAGTTCAGGACACCAATTAACGGCAACATCTGCCTGATACGCCAGTCCTTTCTTATACAGCTGCAGAAAAATCCATTGCGTCCACTTAAAATAATCCGGAGAAGTAGTGTTGATCTCCCGATCCCAGTCATAGCCAAATCCGAGTGATTTCAGCTGTCTCCGGAAGCCGTTTATGTTTTTTTCTGTAGTGGTGCGCGGGTGCGTGCCTGTTTTCACGGCATACTGCTCGGCCGGCAAACCGAAAGCATCCCATCCCATCGGGTGCAGCACGTTAAAACCCTTCATGCGCTTATACCGGGCAATGATATCCGTGGCCGTATAGCCCTCAGGATGACCTACATGAAGTCCGGCGCCGCTTGGATAGGGGAACATGTCAAGCACATAGTACTTGGGCCTGCTCCGGTCAGTATCATCAGTTTTAAAGGTTTTGTGGTTGTCCCAGTAGTGCTGCCATTTAGACTCAATGTCCGATGGTTTGTAATCGCTCATACAGTTGGTTGCTTTTCAGACGGATGGATGTTTTTCAATATCTGTTTAAGCCAGCAAATATAAGGATTTGATGCCTGAACTGTGTAAAACAAGTTAATTATTCTGTTTTACGCACGAAGTCTTTATTTTGGCTGTTTATTTCAAATCGTCATTTATTCTCATCAACGGGGCCGGCCTGTATTTCCTGTCGCAAAGCCCCTTTCTGTCCCAATTTATGCTGTACGCTTTTTTTGCCTTGTTAGTTCTGTTTATCGGGTTTACGCTGTTCAGAACACTTCTTCTTTCGCGCCGGGAAACCATCCCTGCTGATCTGCGATTCATTCCTGTAAATCTGGAAGATGCCATTTCAAGACTTAGTAAAGCCATACAGTTTAAAACCATCTCTAAACAAGACGCCAGCCTTGTGGATGGAGATGAGTTTAAAAAAATGCATTCATTCCTTGAGAAGGCGTTTCCGCAAGTCCACGAAACCCTCAATAAAGAGATCATAAATCATTACAGTTTGCTGTTTAAATGGGAAGGCAGCAATCCGGAGCTAAAACCGATGATGCTTACCTGCCACCTTGATGTAGTTCCTGTTGAGCCCGGCACCGAAGACGATTGGGATCACCCTCCTTTCCAGGGTGCAATAACCGATGAGCATATTTATGGTCGCGGCACTATGGACGTGCAGTCCGGCGTAATGGCCATTCTGGAAGCAGCAGAAGCGTTGTTAAAACAGGGCTTCTCGCCAGAACGAACCATCTATCTGGGGTTTGGCCATGATGAGGAAATTGACGGTGAATTCGGAGCCAGTGAAATAGGCCGGATTCTGGCCGAACGTGGTATCGAGCTGGAGTTTCTGCTCGACGAAGGACTGCCGGTTGTCGAAGAGCTTATCGAAGGTATCAAAAGCCCGGTAGCGCTCGTAGCCGTGGCCGAGAAAGGCTATCTGAGCCTTGAGCTAAGTATCCTAACCGAAGGCGGTCACTCTTCCGTACCGCAGGGAAAAACATCTATTGCAAGGCTTGGTGAAGCCCTTCACCGGCTTGAGGAGAATCCGCTTCCTGCAAAGTTCGACGGACTCGTTAAATCCACCTTCGAATCGCTTTGTTCAGGAATGCCGTTTCCGCTGCGCTACGCCTTCGCCAACCTTTGGATGTTTAAAACACCACTTAGGCGTTTTCTAACCACCATTCCTGCTACCGATGCGGCTTTGCGCACAACAACGGCAACAACCATTTTCGAGTCAGGCGTAAAAGAAAACGTAATACCAACCATGGCGAAGGCGGTTGTCAATTTTCGGATCCATCCCAATGATTCAATTGAAAGCGTGATTACACACGTAAAAAAAGTTATTAATGATTCTGACATCAAGGTTGAAAAGCTTTTCGGATACATCGAACCTTCTATTGTATCATCTGTTGAAAACAATTCCTACCGGCAGCTTGCGCGCTCTATCAGACAGATATTCCCCGAAGTGGCCGTTGCCCCTTCCTTGATGGTCGGCGCCACCGACGCCCGCCACTACTCTGCCATAAGCGAAAACATATACCGCTTCTTTCCGCTCCGCGCAGAACAAAGCGATCTCGACCGTGTACATGGCACCAACGAGCGTCTGTCTATCGAGAATTATGGCGAAATGATACAGTTCTACAGCCGGCTTGTTATAAACGCATCCGTTTCGAAGCCATCCGAAACGCTTAAATCTGTTTCGGTTCCGGTTAAGCCGGCTCAGTCGTAAACATAAGCGGGTTTTCAGCTCAGATTTTCAGGGTCAGTAAGGCCCTTTTCTTTCATCTTAAGGATGATTTTCTCGTCGCTTATTTTGTTGAATTTAATACTGTACAAATCTTTTCGTCTGTCTTTGAGCGGCGTTACCGTACCGCTGTGGCGCGTACGGCGAAGCACCTCGAGATCCACATCTGCAATAACCACCATTTCGGTGTTCTCTTCCGAAATTGCCACAATACCATCTCTTGAAAACGGGAAATCCGATGGCGTAAATATAGCCGATTGCGCGTACTGAATATCCATGTTAGGAACCGAAGGAATATTACCAACCGTACCGGCTATGGCTACATAAATCTGATTTTCAATAGCCCTTGCCTGGGCCGTAATCCTTACGCGGGTAAAGCCGTGGCGCTCATCGGTACAATAGGGCACAAACAAAATCTGGGCTCCGTTATCAACCGCATGGCGGGCCAGCTCGGGAAACTCTACATCGTAACAAATATTGATAGCCACGCGGCCTCTGTCGGTATCGAATACCTTGGGCTCCGATCCCGGCTGTACGCCCCACCACTGCCGCTCGGAAGGCGTTACGTGGATCTTGTACTGCGAATCTATTTTCCCGTCTCTGTGGAACAAATAAGAAACATTGTACACCTGATCATTTTCGAGCGTAAAATGAGAGCCGCCAATTATATTCACATTGTAACGGATGGCCATCTCGTTGAAAAACTCCAGGTACTGATCCGTAAATTTCGACAGCTCGCGCGCTGCTGCACCGGGACGCTTCTCACCAACGAAGCTTAACAGCTGCGTTGTTAACAGCTCCGGGAACAAGACAAAGTCGGCTTTGTATTCCGAGGCCACATCAACGAAGTACTCAATCTGCTGTGCAAAATCATCGAAGCTTTTGATTTTCCTCATTTTATATTGCACACAACAAATCCGCGCCGGAGAGGAAGAAACCTTAGATTTCGGAGCAGTATGCTCGTACTCCAGATTAACCCATTCCATCAGAGTAGCATAATAGCAGGACTCCTCATCATCCGGCAGGTAGTTTTTTATGATGCGCTTTACGGTAAATCCGTTCTTCAGCTGGAAGGTAAGTACCGGATCTTCCAGCTTCTTGTCCATTACGGCGTTCACGTATTCAGATACCCGCATGTCGCTCGCATGCTTATGGTAGTTTGGCAAACGACCGCCTACCAGCGTACGCTTGAGGTTAAGCTTCTGACATAAATCTTTGCGGGCCTCGTACAGGCGGCGACCGATTTTCATGCCCCGGTAATCCGGGTCCACCATTACTTCGATACCGTAGAGTGTATCACCTTCTTCATCATGATTCCTGATGTAGCCTTCATCGGCGATTTCACTCCAGGTGTGGTTAATGGAATACTCGTCCAGGTCCAGCACAAGCGCGCTGGACGAACCCACCAACTCTTTATTCATAAAAACGCCGATCTGACCTTCCTGAAACTGATACAACTGGCTTTCGAACTCAGCCATTGAAGTAGGTTCCATACGCTGAAAACAGCGCTGCTGCAGCCTGAGCAAAGCTTCAAAATCACTTAGCTTAAGCGGTCTTACTTCAATATTATCAATGTTATCGGGATTCAGATTCATGGGAAATTTGTACGTTTTGATGAATTTTTTTTCTGTTGGCTAATATATCAATAGGAGGGCTAAGATAGAAAGGATGATTGACCTAGCCAGTGCTATATTGGCAGATTTAAAAAGAATTGCCGCTTTATATTCTGCCTCATTTTGATACCTTGTATTGGGCTCCTTGTAACGCTCATGCAGCACATAAAATTACTCAAATCATTTCAGTTAACTTATATGCCAGCCAAACGAATTGCAGCCATCGATCTCGGCACTAACTCTTTCCATGCCATTATCGTAGACGTCCACTCCGACGGGCGCTACACAAGCGTTGATGCTCTGAAAGAAATGGTAACGCTTGGCAGTAATGGAGTCGGTAAAAAAATGAGCCGTAGCGATATCAAACGCGGACTCGATGCCCTTCGCAAAATTAAAACGCTGTGCAATCATCGTAATGTGGAAAAAATTATAGCATTCGCTACTTCAGCCATTCGGGAAGCACCTAACGGAGGCGATTTTGTTCAGCTGGTTATCGACGAGCTCGGTTTTAAAATTCAGCCGATTCCGGGATATAAGGAAGCCGAGCTTATTGGCCATGCTGTAATGCACGGTCTTTCACTGGACGTAAAACCAGCGCTTGTTATGGACATCGGAGGCGGAAGCACCGAATTTGTGATTTTAAACAATGAGGAGCTTTTTTACATGGTAAGCCGTAAAATTGGGGTAAGCCGCATGAGTTCGGACTATGTTAAAGAAGACCCCATCGCTAAAAACGAAATTGAGGCCATCACCAAGCACTACAAAAAAGAGCTTAATATGCTGGCCGGCCAAATTGATATCCACAAACCTGATGTATTGATTGGGTCGTCCGGCACTATGCAGAACATTGCATCCATGATAGCGCATCATAAAGGCTTGAGTCTAAATATTACGCTTAATGAGTTCGAATACAGCAGCGAAGATTTCCATGGATTCTACAAAGAGTTTATAAAGCTGAATCGCAAGAAGAGGATTCAGACTCCCGGACTCGACGAAAAGCGCGTAGATTTTATCTTGCCGGGCTTGGTGCTGGTTAAATTTGTCCTGGAAAAATTCGAGATTAAGCGCATAAAGACCTCTGTGCAGGCCATGCGCGAAGGAATTATCATCGAGTATATCAAAAGTAATGTGAAGGGGCTGAAGATGCTGGATGCGTATCCGGGTACAAGAGAACGTTCGGTGCACGAACTACTGAAGAAATACAACTGGCCGAAAAAACACTCCCGACACGTAGCTTCTATTGCCGTTAAGCTTTTTGATGATCTATATACTTACCATAAACTGGATCGCAACAACCGGGAGCTGCTCGAATACGCAGCACTAATGCACGACATAGGGTATCATATTTCGAACAAAAAGCATCATAAGCACTCCCTCTACATTATTCTGAATTCGAATCTGAAGGGGTTCACCCAGGATGAAATTGAGATTATGGGGCATGTGGCACGATACCACAGGCGCTCTACGCCTAAAAACCGGCATGAACTTTTCAATGCCCTCACGGAAGAACAAAAATCGCGTATCGTACATCTTTCCGCGATTTTACGACTGGCCGACGGGCTCGACCGCAGCCACTACCAGAACGTAATTTCGTTTGATACGCATGATAAAGATAAACTTCGAATCTCCATTGTTACCATGAGCGAGCCGGAGCTTGAAATTTGGGGAGCTATGCGTAAGCGTGAGATGGTCGAAAAAATGGTAGGCAAGCCGATAGAGGTGGTTTCGGCCCGGAACTCTTAAATCGAAAAAGTCTCTTTTTCCAAAGCTTCAAAGAAGCTGTCCCAGGCCATCATTACGCATTTTCTGCGGGCCGGGTAGTCGCGAATCTGAGCTAACGCCAGCCAGGGTCTTACTTTCAGGTCATCTGCGCTGTGAGCATCTGTCCCTTTTGGAGTGTGATTTTCAGAAGCTTGAGATACTCGGGCAACCTCAGTGTATATATTTCGGGCTTTTTCAACAGTCAAACCTTGGATAAAACGGGCCAGAAAAGATGCCGATGCTTTGTTCATCAGGCAGCCCTTCACTTCATAGCGAATTTCTGTAATGATGTTATCCTTTAACTTAAAATACCAGCTTACCCTGTCGCCGCAAACAGGGTTGATGCCCTCTGCATGTTTGTAGTCTTCTTTAGACGATCCTTCGGGAAGCCCCAAGTGGGTGGTATCGCGACCGGCTTCTGCAAGCAGGCCAGTATAAAGGGAAAGAGATGACATTGGATTGTTAGGGCTAATTTGCGAAAGCCTGATATTGGCGCTTTTGCTTTAGAAACAAAATCGAAGAGATTCAGCCTTTTCCGGGAGACTTCGGGTCTTCATCTTCAATGGGGCCCGGTAGCAGGTCATCGTCTTCTGTACCTTCAAAACGATCTTCAGATTCCGGCTTTGGTGCAGTAATTCCTGAATCAGCAGAATCATCTGCTGGTGCGGGTTCTTCGGAAGGCTTTACCTTTTTAGGCGGCTCATCGGGCAGCAACCATTTAGCAAACACAAGCAGCGTAATGATAGCTACCGAAATGGCAATATCGGCTACGTTAAATATGTATGGGAATGACGCATTTCCGCCTACAAACGGCATCCACTGGGGCCATACGTAGGTAAAATGGATGAAGTCGACCACATGGCCTTCGAGAACGCCACCGTAACCGCCGCTTATTGCCCGGTGGAACCTGTCGAGTATGTTTCCGAGCGCTCCGCCAATAATTAACCCCATGCAAATCATGAATCCGAGGTTAGCGTACTTTCGGATGCTCATGGCGTACCACGTAATGCCTATCGTAGCCAGAATAGCAACAATACTAATAACCCAGGTTGGAGCCCACGAAATACCCATAGCCATGCCTGGATTAGTCGTAAGATTAAACATCAGCCAGCCGTCTATAAGCGTAAGCCGATGAAGCTCCGGACTGTTCCAGACTACGGTTTTACTCCATTGGTCCAGAATAGCTACGATAATAACTACAACAGAAAACCAGGTAATTTTTTTAGCTGAATCGCTCAACAGTAGCCGTATTTACTTTTGCTTAAGTTTGGCTTCAATGCTGATTTGCGTATGCGGAACAGCTTCAAGGCGACCTTTGGAAATTTTCTTGCCGGTAACCTTGCAAACACCATAGGTTTTATTGTCGATCCGCGTGAGAGCATCATCCAGATAACGAAGGAACTTTTTGGTGCGGTTAAATAACATATAGGTTTTTTCGCGTTCCTGCGCATCGGTACCTGCGTCTGCCATATGAAATGAATATGCCGACTCGTCTGATGCGTTTTCGGTGCTGTCACGCAACGAAGCCTGCAACATCTCAAGATCCTGCTCGGAATCTTCACGCTTTTTCAGAATGATATCACGGAAATACTCCAGTTCTTCATCTGTGTAGGGGGATATTCTTTTATCAGCATCCTTGCTCATAATAGCTCCTTTACTCTGTCAATTAGGTTTTCTTTTAATAGAAATTTTTACGCTTTTACTATCTATTTCCCACTCCTTAACGAAGTCGTCGTCACCGTCTGAAACGGTATGTATTTCTTCCGTTAAGGTTTCATCCTTAATGTATGCCGCCATTGTATCGAGAGCGCCTAAAACCTGCTCATCTCCTTCAACGGTAAGCCGGATACGATCGGTTACTTCAAAATCTGCTTCCTTGCGCATATTCTGGACGCGATTAACAATCTCGCGCGCCAGCCCTTCTCTAACTAACTCTTCTGTGAGCGTTGTGTCGGCTGCTACGGTAACCCCCTCTTCGGATTCTACCTCCCAGCCTTCAAGCCCGTCTCTTGTTACTAAAATATCACTTTTTGCGAATGTAATCTGCTCTCCGTCAATATCTAATTCAATGCTTCCGTTCGACTCATAAGCCGTAATTTCTTCGTTGGTTAGCTTAGCAATACGACCGGCGGCAGCTTTCATTTTTTTACCGAGACGCGATCCTACGACGGGATAATTCGGCTTGGCACTCTTGTGAACGATACCCGAATCATCATCTACGTACTCCAGTTCCTTAACGTTTACTTCGTCCAGAATGATGGATTTTACACGCTCCACGGCATCGCGGTGCTCCACGCCCTGTGTTGGCAGAATGATGCGGGCCAGCGGCTGGCGCACGTTTATCGAAATCTTGTTCCGGATGCGCAGTACAGTCGAGCTGATTATGCGTGCCTGGTCCATTCTATATTCAAGCGCCTTATCTATGGAAGTCTCTTCAACCGTCGGGTAAAACGACAGGTGTACTGAGTCTTCGTCGATTTTATTAACAGCATTGAGCTGGCGATACAGCCAGTCGCTGAAAAACGGAGCCAGCGGGCTCATTACCTTGGAAAGGTTAAACAGACACTCGAAAAGCGTCTGGTAAGCAGCCGTTTTATCCAGGCTTTTGCCTTCTCTCCAGAAACGGCGACGGCTGCGGCGGATGTACCAGTTACTAAGGTCTTCCACAAACTGCTCGATTTCCCGGGCGGCTTTGGTTGGCTCGTACTCATCATAATACACGTCTACTTCTTTAACCGTGGTGAACATGCGGGATATAATCCAGCGGTCCATCTCGGAACGGTCTGCAATAGGAATAGGCGTACCGGCGTAGGTCCACTCGTCTATATTGGCATACATGGCCAGAAACGAGTAGGTATTCATGATGGTGTTGAAAAACTTGCGCTGGGTTTCCTTCAGACCGTCTTCGCTGAATTTAAGATTTTCCCAAGGTGCGGTATTGCTCATCATGTACCAGCGCACCGTGTCGGCTCCATACTTGCGGATAACCTCAAACGGCTCCACGGTGTTTCCCTTGCTCTTGCTCATTTTGTTGCCTTTGGCATCGAGCACAAGGCCGTTGGAAACGACGTTCTGATAGGCCGGCTTATCGAACAGCATTACAGACAGCGCGTGCAGAGTGTAGAACCATCCGCGGGTTTGGTCAACGCCCTCGGCGATGAAATCGGCCGGGAAGTTGTCTTTAAATTTATGATTGTTTTCGAACGGGTAGTGCCACTGAGCAAACGGCATGGCACCGGAATCGAGCCATACGTCTACCAGGTCAGGAATGCGGCGGTAGGTTCCGCCATCGGCTGCTTCCCATGTAATATCGTCGATATAAGGGCGGTGAAGATCCAGCTCCTTGTCTTTAGGCAGCTTTGCCTTTTCGCGCAGCTCTTTAATGGAGCCTATAAACACGATGTCTTCCGGGTTATTGTCGTTCACCCAGATTGGAAGCGGTGTACCCCAGTAGCGCTGTCGCGAAATTGCCCAGTCTACGTTATTCTCCAGCCATGTTCCAAAACGACCGGTACCCGTGCTCTCCGGCTTCCAGTTGATACCCTTGTTTATTTCCACCATACGATCTTTAAAAGAGGTCGTGCGGATAAACCAGGACTCCACCGGATACGACATCAAAGGAGTGCCCTTACGCCAGTCGTGCGGGTAGTTGTGAAGCATGGTTTCGTGCTTGTACAACAGGCTTCGCTCTTTCAGGTTTTTGGTGATGGGCTTGTCGGCATCTTTAAACCACATGCCTTTAAACTCATCGATCTGATCTTCGAAGGTTCCGTCTTTGGTTACCGGGTTGAAAAGCGGAATGTCGTGCTGCTGGCACACGGTATAATCATCTGCGCCGAAGGCCGGAGCAAGATGCACCACGCCGGTACCGTCTTCAGTGGTTACAAAATCGGCGGCAATCAGGCGCCATGCCTCTTTCTTATCATGCTTGCGAAGGGCGTAATCGAAAACGGGCTCGTAGGTTTTGCCTACCAGCTCGGAGCCCTTCATTTCTTTCAGAATTTCATAATCGCCGTCGATTACTTCCAGACGGTCTTTAGCGAGAATATAGTGCTCCTCTTCATCCTGCTCGTTTTTTGTTTTGATGAGCACATAATCCAGCTTCTCATTTACAGCCAAAAGCATGTTGGAGATGAGGGTCCACGGAGTGGTGGTCCATGCAAGGAAGTAAGTGTCAGCCGCTTCATCGAGGCGAAACTTGATGTAAACCGACGGATCCTGAACATTTTCGTAGCCAAGGCTTACTTCGTGTGAACTCAGAACCGTACCGCTGCCCGGAGAGTACCACTGTATTTTATAACCTTTATACAACAGGTCTTTATCGTACAGCTTGCTTAAAGCCCACCAAACCGACTCAATATAGCGGTTTTCGAAGGTGATGTAGGGATCGCTGAGATCAACCCAGTAGCCCATTCGACTGGTGAGGTCATCCCATAAATCCTTATACTGCAGCACGCTTTCTTTACAGTGCTTGTTGTACTCGGCTATGCCATATTCTTCAACCTGTGCGCGGCCTTTGAGGCCGAGCTTTTTTTCAACTTCAATTTCAACCGGCAGGCCGTGCGTATCCCAGCCTGCTTTTCTGTTTACGCGATACCCTTTAATGGTTTTGTAGCGACAGAACAGATCTTTAACTGTGCGTGCAAGCACATGATGGATGCCTGGTTTTCCGTTAGCTGTGGGAGGTCCTTCATAAAAAGTGAAGGGAATTCCGTCTTCTCGGGTTGTTACGCTTTTCTCAAAAATATTGTTTTTCTTCCAGTACTCGAGTATTTCAAGTTCGAGTTTCGGAAAATCGACGTTTTTGATTTCTTTAAATTTGGCACCCATACAAGCGGTTAATGCTTTTTGTGATTTTGATTAAGGTGGCAAATATACGAATTTTAAACCTTTCGCACGGAACTCAATTATCCCCGTTAATTAACTTTGTTTATGTTTTCGAAACACCCTTATAAATTGCTTTCTTTTATACTTCCTGCTGTTTGTTTGCTCGTTATCGCATGCAGTTCCGAAGAAATTGAGCCCCTTAGCGATGAACAGCAGCGTCTTAGTAAAATCGAGCAGTCTGAAGCCCGGTTTTACGACATCATAGAAAACAACCCGAACAGCCCCGAGTATAAACCCGTTGCGCGTGTACTGGCCGAGGAGTACCGGATGTTCGCCGACCGCCATGAATCCCACGAAAAGGCTGCTGAAATGATGTTCCGTGCCGCAAATATAAAGGCTGACGTGCTCGGGGAATACGGCGTTGCCGTTGGGCTCTTCCGGCAGATAAACCGCCGTTGGCCAGACACAGAGCAGGCCGAACGCTCTCTTTTTCTCGCAGGCTACACCTATAATCATGTTATGGGACAGCACGAACAGGCCGAACAGGTCTACCAGGAGTTTCTGGCAACGTATCCCGAATCTGAGCTTCGCCAGGCTGTACAGGATGAGCTTCAGTATATGGGCACCGATTTCGATGAGCTGTTGCGCAACTTCGAACCTGATGAAGAGTTGTAAAGGTTCAGACTTTAGCCCGAACGGCTTTATTTCACTTTTCCCCACCAAAACCACAGACTTATGTCATCCAGAATGAAACTTCCGCCACTGAGGCCCATCACCGAAGATAATCCGTACAAGCTTGTATTTGTCTGTCTCGGCAACATTTGCCGCAGCCCGACCGGTGAGGGCGTTTTCCAGCACATCGTTAACGAAGCCGGCTTTGGTAATTATTTCGAAGTCGACTCAGCAGGCACATCAGCTTTCCATGTGGGTCAGCCGGCGAACAGCAAAAGCAGCGATGTAGCCGATGCTCACGGAGTACAGCTAAAAAGCCGCGCCAGGCAGTTCGATAAAGAAGATCTGGATTATTATGATCTCATTATCCCGATGGATAACGAAAACCGGGATAATATTTACGCCATGGCCGATTCCGAAGAGCAGAAGGAAAAGGTACAGCTGCTACGCGAATACGATCCAAATCCCGAAGACGGACAGGTTCCGGATCCGTATTACGGAGGTCTTGAAGGTTTTGAAAACGTATACCAGATCGTTGAGAGAAGCTGCAAAAACCTTCTCGAGCAGCTCAAACCACAAGTATCACCATGATTCCAGCCCGTCTTAAAGATGATGTAGAATCCCGTTTGGGCATCACCATAAAAAATACGAGTTCACTTAGCGGCGGATCAATAAATGATGCCGTTGTGGCCTCTACTTCTTCTGAAGCGGTTGTAATTAAGTGGAATGAGGCCGCGCGGATTTCCATGTTTGAAACCGAGCATAAGGGCCTGGAGCTGCTTCGGGCCCATACCGGCGACCTTCTGATTCCGGAAGTCTATGCTACCGGTAAGAATGAGGCACAAAGCTGGATTGCAATGGAGTTTATTCCTGAAGGCACCGGCACTGTTGATGCAAATCGCGTATTTGGTGAAGGGCTTGCCGCCCTGCACAGAAATACTAAAAGCAGCTGCGGACTGGACTACAATAACTTTATCGGGCGGCTTCCGCAGGATAATACACCGGACGAGGACTGGCTCACCTTTTTCATGATCCGGCGCATCGAGCCTCAAATGCGACAGGCGGTGGACCGGGGACTTATGCCATCATCCTGCATAAAAAAACTTCCGCTGCTGCAACGATCCGCCAAATCACTTTTCCCGGATGAGCCGGCCTCCCTGCTGCACGGCGACCTTTGGAGCGGCAACTATTTGTACAGTAAATCCGGCCGGGCAGCGCTTATCGATCCTGCCGTTTACTACGGAAACCGCGAAATGGAGATCGCTTTCACCATGATGTTTGGTCCGTTTCCTTCGGCTTTTTATGAAGGTTATGAAAGCGCATGGCCGCTTCAGCCCGGTTTCAGCGACCGGAAAGACCTATACAACTTGTACCCTGTTCTGGTGCACGTGAATCTCTTTGGCGGCGCCTATGTTAGTCAGGCATCAACCATCCTTGACCGATACACCTGAAACTTAAGTTATGCGAATAATCTGCCTCGTGCCCAGCCTTACCGAACTGCTATTTGACCTCGGCCTCGGAGACCAGATAGTCGGGCGAACGCGCTTTTGTATTCATCCTAAGGAAGCTGTTGAATCAGCAGATATCGTGGGCGGCACCAAAAATCCGAATATTGAGCGGATAAAAGAGCTCCGCCCGGATCTCATCATCCTCAATAAAGAAGAAAACAGAAAAGAAGATGCCGAACTGCTCGAACAGATTGCCGATTTACTCGTAACCGACATCAACACTATCGATGAGGCGCTTTTGGCCATCACCGAAATTGCCAAGCGAACACAGACGGCTGAAGCGGGCCGAAAACTAACCACCGCTATTCGCACGGAAGTGGATAAAGCGGATACGTTTGATCCCATATCAGCGGCCTACCTCATCTGGAAAAAACCGTATATGACAGTGGGCGGGGATACGTATATTCATGATGTTATGAAAAAATGGGGCCTAAAGAACGTGTTTGCCGATGCAGAGCGTTATCCTGAAACCACGGTTGAGGAATTACGGATTAAAGATCCTCAGCTGGTGTTGTTAAGCAGCGAACCCTATCCGTTTTCTGCAAAACATGTACAGGAACTCGATGGACAGCTTGGCGGGCCGAAGTCGATGCTGGTAAACGGCGAGTTTTTCAGCTGGTACGGGTCGCGTATGCTACCGGCGTTCCGCTACCTGAACCGCTGGCGGTCAGAAGCAGAATCGCTGCTTTAATGCCGTATTTATACCAACCTTTGCAGTATGCCGTTAAGATGTTATGCCACTTTCTGAACACTAATTTACGATGATGTTATCCAGTATTTTAAAATCAGGTTTTACCCTTTTAGCTATTTCTGCAGCGCTTCTTCTTGCAGGTTTTTCTCCGGCTTACTCACAGGACAGAAATGCACCGGTCCTGCCAGATACCAGCCAAATTAATGCTTCTGAAAGCGATCAGGCTGAAGGCCGACGCCTTTTTGTACGCGGTATAACAGAGTATGAATTCGAAAACTACGCCGAAGCCGCAGAGCTTCTGGTGCAGGCCCGTGAAAAGCTTGGCCGGAATGCCGGGCTGGATTTCTCTATTGCCGAATCGTACTTCGAGTCGGGCAACGTGATCGATGCGTTGTATTATGCCGAAAGCGCCGTAGAGCAGGATGATACCAACAAATGGTATCGCATTAAGCTGGCCGAAATTTATCAGGATAACGGGCGTGTTTCAGACAGCATCGAACAGCTGGAAAAAGTGCTTGAGCAGTACCCTGCTGACCTGGACGTGCTCTATACCATAGCAGGCATCTACCGGCAGGAAGGCGATCTGGAACAGGCCAATGAAACCTATGCGCGTATAATGGAAATCAACGGGCCGGATATGCAGATCCTGTACCAGAAATACCGCAACTACAGCGTGATGGGCGAGGCTGAGCTGGCAATGGAACAGCTGGAAGCCATGCTGGATTTAGACAGCGATAACGTAGCGGCCATGCAGATTCTGGGCCAGATGTACACCGAGCAAAACCGCATTGATCGCGCTATTGAAATTATGGAGAGGGCCTACAGCATCGAGCCCCAAAACGAGGAGACCCTCATCACCCTTTCGGATCTGTACATTCGGGAAAACCGCTGGGATGAAGCCGCCGAGCTCCTGGATCGCATCATCCGGAATCCCGGCGTTGAGCCCTTCACCAAAGTAGAACTGGCGCAGTACATGCTGGGGCGCTTCAGCCGGGATGTACAAAACGAGCAGCTCCACAAGGCTGCCCGTAACCTGCTCGAAGCCCTGCTTGAGGAAGAGCCCGAGTTTGGCTATGCCCACGCCCTGGCATCTGAGTATTACAATCTGATTCAGGATGATGATAAGCTCCTTCCGGCTCTTGCTCAAACCAATAAGTTTCTGCCCGAAAACGAGCCCGCATGGCGCCAGAGAATGCAAATTTTACTTATGCAGGAACGCTACGATGAGGTAATCGAAGTAGGTCTCGAAGCCGATGAATACATCCCTGACGACGCATTTGTGCTCTTTTTTGCTGGGAATGCCCACATGCTTAAAGACGAATATGCTGAAGCATCGGAAGTGCTTAGCCGGGCTGCTGCGTCTCCGGCAAATCGCGAGTTCAGGTCTGCTATTTACGGTACGCTGGGCGATGTGTTCTCCAATCTGGAAAACTGGGAAGAAGCCGACGAGAGCTACGAGCAGGCCCTGCGCCTCAATCCTGATAACGATGTGGTTCTGAATAACTACGCCTATTTCCTGTCAATCAGAGAAATTATGCTGGATGAAGCCCTTGCCATGTCGGAACGCGCTGTAGAAGCCGAACCCGAAAACGCGGCCTATCTGGATACACTCGGGTGGGTTCACTTCAAGCTGGGGAACTACGAAATTGCAAAAGAATACATACAGGCCTCTATCGACACCGGGTCGGCAAGCGCTGTTGTTATGGAGCATCTTGGTGATGTTTACGAAAAGCTGGACGATCCGATTAACGCCCGCTACTGGTGGGAAAAAGCCTATGACAAAGACAACAGCAAGGACCATCTCATTGAAAAAATCGATTCCTGATTTTACGCTCATAAAGCGATTTCCCGTTCAGCTTGGCGGAGTTGTTTTATTTATGATGCTACTCGCGGCCTGTTCGCCCAGGATTGCCGAATTCCAGCCTATAGGGGAATTTGAATCCAGCCGGGCTTCAGCCGAGGAGGTGATGAGCACATTGGTACTCGATTTCGAGCAGGTTGATGCTCTCACAGGCCGGGCCAACGCACGAATTAGCAGCCCGGACTACAGCGATCAGGCTACGCTGCTGTTTACCAGCGACCGGGTGCAGTCGCTGCTTGCAATGCGCAATAACCTCGGCATAGAGGGTGGGCGCATATATGCCGATGCCGACTCTGTAACCATGTACGACCGAATTGAAAGCAAGGCCTGGAAAATGAGCACCGAAGACTCCTACCGGATTTTGCTCAACGGACTTACCGCTTTTAACTTACTTGAGTTTCTCCTGCCAGCCTTCACCCCGGGTGATGTTAGCGCAGTGTTTGAATCAGAAGACAAATGGATGCTTGGACTTTATAATGGAAACCAGCTCTACTTTAATAAATCCAGCGGGCTTCTTACCCGAATTTTTCAGCCGGCCGAACATCCTGAGGCTTATAATCAGTTTATTTTCAGCAATCACGCCCGGCTTGAAGGCCTTGAACTGCCGCGTCGTATTCAAATTTTGAGTAATGATGAAAAATCCAGTATTTTTTTGCTTATTCAGGCGCTCGAGCTAAACCCTTCAGCTCCTTCATTCGATATTGGCATCCCTGATGATATCCCCATCACACGAATCTGAGACAACAACAGCCCGGTTTCAACTTTTCGCTTCATGGAAAGCTTCGGGCTTGTTATGCGTTTTTGCAGCCATCACCCTGTTTTTTGTTTCTTATGATGCGGCACATGCCCAAAACTACGAGCGGCTCCGGACCGAAGTACAGCAGCAGCAAAAAGAAGCCCGTGATAATATCGAGTTTTTGCGTAACCAAATTGCCCGCATAGAATCGCGCGTTTCCGAAACGGCTACCGAGTATAACCAGCTTTACCGACAGTTTGAGGAAGCTGAGAGGGAGCTTTCGCTCAGAAACCAGATTGTTTCGGAGCTGGAAGAAGAGAGCAGGAATATCCAGCGCGAACTGTCTATCATACAAGAGTCGTACGATGAATACGCCGAGGACCTCGAGCGGCTTATCAGCAATTATAAAGACTTCATGCGGCAGGTGTACAAGCAGGGCAACCAAAGCGAGGTGATGCTTTTAGTAACCTCCTCGTCCCTGAATCAGGCCCAGACGAGGCGATTCTACCTGCGAAAGTTTTCGGAATATCGCGAAACCCAGGCCGAAGCTATACAGGAAGCCCAGGAGCAGCTTTTGGTTAAAGAAGAAGAAATGAAGGTTGCCAAGGAGCGAAATGATCAGGTTTTGGCTGAATCCCGCAGGGAGCGCAATCAGATGGAATCCAGACGCCGGCAGCAGGCCGAAACCATTGCCAAGCTTCAGGAAGACCGGCGTTCGCTCGAAGCCCAGCTGGAACAGTCGCGCCAGGAAATAGACAACCTTTCGAATCTGTTCAACGAGCTTATAGCGGAAGAAGAGCGCCTTCGCCGTGCCGAGGAAGAGCGGTTCCGCCAGCTTGAGGCCGAACGCCAGCGACGACTTGCTGAAGCACAGCAGATTGAGGATGCATCCGAGCGCGAGCAACAGATTGCACGCTACTCCGAGCCGGTTCGCAGAACCAATTCGGCCATGTTTTCGCCCGATGAGCTCACCCTCATCAGCGAGTCGTTCAGAGGATCACGGGGGCAGCTTCCATGGCCAACAAGCGAAGGGGCCATCAGCCGTAAGTTTGGTAATTTCATCCATCCGGTTCACCGTACAAGCATTTCAAACCCGGGTATTCATATCTCGACCGAGGCCCGGTCACAAGTGCGTGCCGTACACGATGGTTACGTTATTGAAGTAATGGCCATCATGGGTTTTGATGATGCTGTATTTATCAGCCATGGTGATTATTACACGGCTTATGCTAACCTTACAGAAATTAATGTACGCAAGAACACCAGGGTGCGAGCCGGCGACGTTATCGGACTTTCCGGCGACGACGACTCCACAAACGGAACCGCCGTGGTCTTCTTTGTACGCGACGGGAACCGCTACGTAGATCCGGAGCCATGGATTACCAACCGGCCCCGCCCAATCCCTTAGGATGATGCGATTTATGAAGCCATCACCCTGAAAAACAACTTTACTCTCCATTTTCACAGATATTATTACGCATTGAATTTCGAACAACCTGATCCGTTTCAGCAGAAGCTGGCACGGACCTTCAGCTACACAACCACCGCCTTTTTAATTGGCGCCACGTTTTATCTTTTTACCAGCAATCTGCTGGTATTTACCCACCGTCCGGACTGGCTTGGCACGCTTATGCTGCTGCTTTATGGCCTGGCGTACGGTAATATGACCTATCTGATGACGCGCCGATATCTGCGCAGGGAGTTCACTTTTGAGCCATTCTCGTACATCATTGGCCTGATTGTTATTTTTCCATCTATTTTTCTGATTCGTCTTAAAGGTGACGTTTTCCCAACCATACAGGCTGAAGTAATATTTCTGGCCGTTATTATCGCCGGAGCAGCTATTGGATGCTGGAAAGGCCGACAGAAAGGCTTTTTGATGTTTGAAGAGCTTCAGGCTAAACAGCAGCTGGAAAAACAGCAGGCTCAACAAAACGGATAGCCCGAAGCAATAGCAGAAAGTCAACCATGGAATGATGTAAGGCTAAGATTAGTTTTCTAAATTAGTAATAACACCAACCCTTATTCGCTGATTAAAAAAGCCCGGAATAACAGATAAACGCTTTTATGAGAATCATTCGAATTGCTCTGGACTGGACTCCAAATACAATCCATGCCGGGCTGTTTCTGGCCCAACACAAAGGCTTCTATAAAGATGCAGGAATAAAGGCTGAATTTATCTCGCCCGAAGCCGATAATTACAAACTGACCCCGGCACGCAGGTTATCGCGCAGAACGGTCGATTTCGCCATTGCGCCTTCCGAAAGCGTAATTTCGTACAATACATCCAGAAGGCCTGTTGCAATCACTTCTGTAGCCAGCATTCTGCAGCGCGACACAAGCGCAATCGTAACGCTCAAATCGAGCGGCATTACGCGCCCCAAACAGCTCGACGGGCGGACTTATGCAACCTACAGCGCCCGATTCGAAGACGGTATTGTGGCACAAATGGTTAAGAATGATGGCGGAAAGGGCGAGTTTAAACCGGTTGCTATTGGCAGGCTGGGGATTTGGGATATGCTTAAGAGCGGCGAGGCTGATTCCACCTGGGTGTTCATGCCCTGGGAAGGGATCGAAGCCCAAAAAAACGGTCTGGAGCTAAACGTATTCCGGATGGAAGATTACGGTATACCTTATGGATATACACCTTTACTCCTGGCTCATATTTCTGCGATACGCTCCAACGAAGACGCGTACCGGCGTTTTATGGCTGCCACAGCCCGGGCATACGAGGAGATTGCTGCAAACCCTGAGTCAGCAGCTTCGCTTCTGTGCGAAAAAATAGATCACCCCAATTTTAGTGATGAATCCTTTATTGCAGCTTCCTTGCGTGAACTTCAGCCGGCACTACTGAATAGTAACGGCAAATGGGGCGTAATGGACGGTCGCGTTTGGGGAGACTTCGTAAACTGGCTGATTGAAATTGAGCTACTCCGCCCCAAGCGCCCAATTGAAGGCTGGCATTTGTATACGAATAAGCTTCTTGAATGAATTAGTCGAAGGTCGAAGGTCGGAATAATTAGCAATAAGTAATGAACAATAAACAATGGTCTTACAGTAATCAGTGAGCAGTAATTAGTTTTTTGCCTCGATAAAACTGTTTCAATCTGTGTGTAACTCGGCAGGGAATCTTCCATTCAAAAATCGCATATCAGATATCAGATATCGTTCAGGGGTTTCGGGCGCTTTCCCTAAGGTTCTCTTCCAGCCTTTCCTCAGCTTCTGCAATTTCACGGGGATTCCATTTCCGCTCTTTAACACGTTCCATCACAATTCCAACGCTTTCTGAAAGAATATCGGCCACCTGCAGATTCAGTATACGTATCTGATCTGACCCGTTTTCATTATCATCTTCAAGCAGCAATTCGGATACATCTTCTATGAGCGCCCGGTTTTTAGACGAGCCCAAATCCCGGATAATGCCATGAACCACGCTAAAGACAATATCGCTTATTGCACCTTCAATCTGTTTAACAATTACGCGGCCCATCAGCGGAACTGATTCCAGATTACGTAACTCCTTGTTTTTATCTACTGCCTGATTTATTCTCTGCTGCACATAGACGCGAATTTCTTCTTCGTGAAGCGCGTACCCTTTGGAGGCAGCCAGCTGCAAACGCATGGAAATCCAGTTGATTAACTCGGCCTGTCGGGGCCGGAGCACGTCATCCACAATGCCGTCGATTACCGGCGTACCTTCATGCAGCTCTTCGCGAACGTTAGAAAGAATCGTAAGCGTAACCCGGTCTGTAATTTCCTGAATAAAAACGTTGAAGTAATGCATGAGGAACCGATATAAGGCCAGCTTGGTCATATCGATTTTTTCCATTCGCTGCAGTCTTACCGCAATGGTTACCAAACGCAGCAGTCGTAAAAAACGGAAGCCGCCGATCGGAATACAGCCCACCAAATCGTACCAGTACACAAACGGGAAATAGTACCATTTCGAAAAATCTTTGTTTTTAATTGAAACGACCCACCTGACAAAGAACTCAGCAAGGAAAATGGCCACAAAAATGAGATCATAAAGAATGAAATCGTCATGAATCTGATCGGCATAAAAGGCTTTAAATGCCGGCGATATAAACTCAACCCACTCCCTGAACTGTGCACTCTGAAACAACCAGTCGAAGCTTATAAACAAAAGGTTAATAAGCAGCAGAATGATCATCAGCACGTCGTCGACGATATATCCGGGCCTTTCTTTTCTCTTGCCAGCGTTCGGTTTTGTCATTCGTAGGTGAATTCTAAATCAGTAAATCATTTATGGGCTGTATTTTACCGGCAAAAACACAATCCGCAGAGTTAATGTTCGGGCTGTTCAGTTTAGCTCGTTTTAAGCGTGATGTTGAGACTGTGCAGCATATTTTCAATTTCTTCCCGGCTTCCTCTTCTCGATGCATACCGCCTGAGCGCACTGTGGTTGATGATATTATCAGCAAAAAACTTTTTAACCAAATCTCTGTAAACCTGGCCCTTCACCTCGCTGAAGTATACGGGCTCGGCCATCATATCGACACACAGCTTTTCCAGCGACGGCACAACGGTTTTCTTCACTTTATCCAGCGGGGCTTCAGAAATCAACGGTTTTATGATAATCGGGTTTTCGTACATACTCGCGTAGCGGTTAAGAATTTCTGCATCAGGTTTTAGGAACAAATCTTTGCGAACTGCTTTAAGCTCATCAAAAACCGATTCGCATGCCTCTCTGTCGGTTTCCACAAAAACCAGATTTTGCTCCGGCGCAGTGCCAACGATTGCCATAAGGCTTCGCAGCTCCCAGATAGTGAACCGGATGTGCGGCAGTTCGGCGGCTATTTGTGCCGCAAGGTCACGGTATTCTTTTTGAACAAGTCCGTCCAGGTCCGGCCGGCCACCCAGCACGAAATGGCCACGCTCGTAGCTTGAGATCACGCCTTTTTTCTTGAGCCCGTAGATCCGGGACAGCAGCGTATTTTCATTCAAATCCTTTTCTCCATTACCGGAATAAAATTCACGCAGATTGTCTCTGGTGAATGATTCTCCGGGAGCAAAGTGCCGTCTGATTAAATCCGATTTGAGCGCATCATCCATACAACTATTATATTTGTATTCTGAAAACAGATAAACGTATCCAGATGAATATAAATGATTCAGCTGAATATTTTGCCGTTAATTTGATATTTGTTAGCCGTTGTATTCTCTGTTGCGGTAAACCTGATATTTGGCTAGTGCAGCCACGGCCAGCGCATGATGAACCCTGCCATCGAGCGTGCTTTCACAAAAATCGTAAAAACTCATTTTGCGAACGGTAATATCTTCATGCTCATCAAGCTGCTGTCTTCCGTTTTTACGGCAGTCGAGCGCCAGGAAAACGTGGCAATAGTTATTAAATAAAGCCGGGTTACTGCTTACAGAACCCAGATTAGTCCAGTTATCAGACTCGTAGCCTGTTTCTTCTTTCAGCTCACGCCGGGCGGCATTTAGCGGTTCGCCCCCGTGAGAAGCATCAATAACGCCACCCGGAATTTCAAGGGATATATCGTTCGTACCATGGCGATACTGCTCGACAAGAATGATATCACCATTCTCGTCGAAGGCGATTACGTTAACCCAGTCCGGAGCGCTTAGTGTGAAAAAGTCGCCGCTTTTATCACTTCCGGGCATGCGCATTTTTTTCTTCAACACATTAAATACGCGTGTTTCACAAATTGTATCTTCAGTATCGATGGTCCATTTTCTGGGGGAATCAGACATATTTATTTTCTTTGGTGTTTTTTCGGCACTACAGTTTCCTTTTATGCAGCAGATATTGGCAGCAAAATGAACTACAAGTTAAATTTACGGGTCAATGTATCTGCTGTTGAACGTGGCCCTAACTTAAGGTATCTTAACATGATTATACCATTTTTAGGGCAAAATTATAATCACCGTTCCTGCATCGCTGTTTTGAACAGCAGCAGCAGGCATAAAGAAGACTGAATGAAAGATTATTTCGAATACAGGAAAAAAAACGACAGCACAGATGAAGAGATTTTAGAAGCTGTTGAAAGAGCCTGCGATTTCATGGAACAGGCTTACGAAGCCGGATTTTATCCAAAGCTTAGCATCACAAGGGACTGGTCTGAGCACAATCCCGACATTACCGGAGAGTTTGCTAAACCGCGCGTTTACCGCTGGTACCTCACCCGAGAACTGAAAAAGCTCATCAAACTCGGCGCTCATATTAAAGTGTACAGATCCAGAGAAGCTATACCGCTTAACGAGCCGCAGCTTCTGGATTTCCTGGATGAAGACGAGATGGACTTCACCATGAAAAAGCTTTTTTTGTTCCGTCCCGAGCGTATTGATATTAGTCTGGATCGTCTGGAGCACTACACAGGAACCCGTGCCGAGGATTTTCAGCGCTATATACTGTACACCAACTACGATATGCACGTGGAAGTGTTTAAAAATAAATACCCCGACTGCGTGCAACCATCGCGCGACGGGGTACAAATGCCGGCCTACCACCACAAGCTAAATGACAATCTTGGTATTTCGCTTGTAAACATAGGTGTAGGCCCGTCGAATGCTAAAACCTGTACAGACCACATTGCTGTTTTACGTCCGGATGCCATGATTATGGTTGGCCACTGCGGGGGGTTGCGCAACCATCAGGAAATTGGTGATTTTGTGCTGGCTTCTGGTTATATGCGGGCAGACAACGTGCTCGACGACGATATGCCGCTTAGCGTGCCCATCATTCCGAACTACACCCTCAACATTTTCCTGAAGCAAATTCTGGAGAAGCACGAAATGAACTACCGCATTGGCACCGTTTATACAACGGCCAACAGAAACTGGGAGTTTTCAAAGAAACGATCCGTTAACGAAATCCACGTGAGCCGCAGCATAGCCATCGATATGGAATCTGCCACGGTAGCCACCAACGGCTTCCGGTATCGTATTCCAAATGCAACGCTTCTGTGCGTGAGCGACAAACCGCTGCATGGTAAGCCTAAGTTAAGCGGAGCTGCGCAGACCTTTTACCAGAACTCGAAAGAGAAGCACCTCGAAATGGTTATTGAGGCCATCGAGCTCAGCAAAAGTCAAAATCCGCAGGGATTGCCAAATTCCAGCATACGCGCATCCAACGAACCTCTTATGGGTGGCTCACACCTTTAAGACCGAAGGACTACCCTTCTGCAAGTACAACGGCCGGCTGATTTTTCAGTCCGGCCGTTTTTTTTGTGTAAGGTTTTTGGGTTTGGTTAATCTTTAAGGTGATGTCTTTCTAAATCGTATTTAAACACACAGATGTCATCACCCTTTACAAAACCAAGAACAAAACCTGCACCCCATGTCTGAAATTAATCTTAAAGAAACCGAATATATCTCCAAAGCTGCACGCGGTGTCCGTAATATGCTGCCCGACGAACAGCCTCGGGAAAAGCTAATGAAATACGGCTCGGATGTACTTACCGATTCCGAGCTTCTTGCCATTCTGCTGCGCTCCGGTACTAAAGGTATGAACGTGATGGAAACATCGCGCCATCTGCTTGAAACCAACAAAGGTCTGCACCGGCTGGTGCGCTGCGACTGGCAGGAAATCAGCCGGATTAAAGGAATTGGCAAGGTGAAGGCCATCACGCTGATGGCCGCGTTTGAGCTTGCAAGGCGTCTCAATCAGGATTCGGGAAAGGAGAAGGTGATGCTCCATCAGCCCGACCAGGTATATGGTTACTTCGGCCCGATGATGCGTGACCTCACCAAAGAAATTTTCATTGTGGCATATTTAAATTCGGCCAAGGTTCTGTTAGGCTACGACCGTATAAGCGTGGGCGGCACAAACGCAACGATTGTGGATCCGCCGGAAGTACTTCGCCGCTCGGTAATGAATCACGCGCATGGTATCATTCTTCTGCATAACCACCCAAGCGGCAACACCACGCCATCGCGATCAGATATCAACCTTACGCAGCGGCTTGTTGAAGGCGGCAGGATGATGGGCATACAGGTTCTCGACCACATTATAGTTGCCGGTTTTGAGCACACCAGCCTTCGCGATAAGGGAATCATTACATGAAAGAGTCCTGAAAGCTTTTTATATTGTAACTCTATTTACAATCTGCACAAAACCCGGTTAATCCGGGTTTTTGCTTTTACGTCCGTTCTGATATCGTACATCCATGAAAGCCTATTTACAAACCATACTCAAAAACGCACTCGATAAAATCAGCCCGGAGCCGGTTGAAACCGACATAATTATCGAAAAACCCCGCACTCCGGAGCACGGTGATGCGGCCACCAACCTGGCTATGACGCTTGCCGGAGTTCTTCGTATGCCGCCACGCAAAATCGCAGAGCAGCTAATCGCAAATCTTGAGTACGATTCGAACAAGATAAAGGACGTGGAAATTGCCGGACCGGGCTTCATCAACTTCCGGTATGCAGATAACTGGATTTTTGATCAGCTGGGTGAAGTCATCAAGCTCGGAAGCGAATATGGTAAAACAACGGGGAACGCCGGCAAAAAAATGCAGGTGGAGTTTGTAAGCGCAAACCCTACAGGCCCGCTAACTGTAGGTCATGGCCGAAATGCCGTGCTTGGTGACACCATTGCCCGCCTGCTCGAATGGACAGGCGCAGAAGTAGACCGTGAATATTATTTCAACAACGCCGGGCGGCAGATGCGTGTACTTGGCGAAAGCGTACGAGCCCGCTACCTGCAGCTGCTTGGCGAAGAGGCCGAACTGCCAGAAGGTGGTTACGAAGGCGCCTATATCGCTGATATAGCAGAAACGCTGCTCGAAAAGCACGGCGACTCTCTGCGCGATTCAAAGCCTGAAGACACTGTGTTCAAGCAGGCTGCAGAAGAGGCCATATTTGCCGACATCCGCAACACTCTCGACCGGATGAACATCCGTATGAATCAGTTTTTCAACGAAAACAGCCTGTATGAAGATAAATCTATCGAAAAGGTTGTATCGCGTCTTCGCGATAAAGGGCTGGTCTACGACAAAGACGGTGCCGTCTGGTTTAAGACAACCGAGTTCGGCAAAGAAAAAGACACTGTTTTAATTAAAAGTACCGGCGAACCTACGTATCGATTGCCGGATATTGCATATCACATATCGAAACTGGATCGCGGATATGATTTATGTATAGACATCTTCGGGGCCGATCATATTGCCACCTATCCGGATGTCGTTTCCGCTCTGAAAGCCCTCGGGTACGACACAAGCCGCATCGACGTGCAGGTCTATCAGTTTGTTACTATTGTGAAAGACGGACAACCGTTTAAGATGAGCACGCGCAAGGCCAACTTCGTAACGCTCGACGAACTCATGAACGAAGTCGGCTCTGATGTTACCCGCTTCTTCTTCCTCATGCGCACCCCGGGAACCCACCTGGAGTTTGACATTGCTGAAGCCAAGGAGGCCGGCGAGAAAAACCCCGTGTTTTATCTGCAGTATGCGCACGCGCGTATTCACAGCATCATGCAAAAGGCTGCCGAAGAGTATGACATGGAGGCTGCTCCGGACCTGAGCCTGCTTACGCATGAGTCTGAGATTGCACTCATGAAGCAGGTTTTTCAGTTTCCTGATGCCATCACCCTGGCATCAGAACACCGGGAGCCGCACAGGCTCATTACCTATATGAATGAGATTTCGGGACATTTCCACAAATTCTACCACGACTGCCGGATTATGGGCGAGGATGCCCCTATAGCCCGCGCGCGTATAGGGCTGCTCCAAGCAACCCAAACCACGCTTGCCAACGGACTTCGCATTCTGGGAATCAGCGCGCCGGAGCATATGTAGGCATTACAACTTCATTTCCAGATCAAGGCTAAGGCCTGCCGGATTCATCTAAACGGGTTTAAGCAGGCTGAACATCACAATTCCCATTTTAAGACGACGCTCGATTTCGAAACCCGCGCGGGTAAACAGCAGCTCCGACTCGGGCTCGGTCCAGAATGAAATGCCTCCGGCTTCCGAAGCTTTTTGCGCTATTTTCCCGGCCAGAGTATCGGCGCGGAGCAAGTGCATCATAAACAATCTTCCTTCCGGATTCAGTACGCGTTTGGCTTCGTACAATGCCTTTTCCGGATTACTGAATTCATTGAGACTTCCGCCACATACAATCAGATTTGCTGATTTTCCATAAAACGGTAGTTCACTCACATCGGCTTTGAGCAGGTACAAACTCGTGTTTTCTTCAACTGTTTTCTTTCGGGCTTCCCTGAGCATGGGCTCGGAAATATCAATAGCCACTACGACCGAATCCGGATTCGCCCCAGCCAGAGCACGTGCGTAAAACCCGGTTGAGGTACCCAAATCCAGCACGAGCCCCGAATTGAACGGACTCGCCCAGCTTAGCAAGAGCTGCTTCTCATCCTCAAAAGAAAAGTTCTCGCCGGAAAGAAAGCCAATAGATCTTTTGCGCCAGGTATCTTCATAAAAAGCGGCCGTTGGCGGCAGAAAATTGCTTCTTTGTGCCAGGGTGATGTCTTTAGGAAGCCCCTTCAGATACCGGATAATGTTATCGTGGATCTCGATGGTTTCGCCGTCGGGGCAGGTCACATCACCATTAAATGCGGATGACAAATCCCGCGCTTCGGCCGGAATTCGGAACGAATGGCGCTCATCACCCTTCCCTTTTAATGTTAGCGACTCCTGCATAGAATTATCCTCTGGCTTCATCATAAAACATATTAAGTTATTTCTGTTCCGGCAGTGTTTCAGCCGGCTTTATTCCGTGTACGACATTACATTAAAATAGTTGGAAACGTTCTCAGGGTTATGGCATTCGAACCCAGTCGCCCGTTTATTGATACGGGTATTACTTGCCGAAAATACCTATCTTTAAAGCTTAATGCAGTCGTAACGCTCACGCTTTTTAACAGCAGTTTGTGCTTCATTCCTATAACGAACATAAATACCGCAACAGAAGAAAAAAACTTCTGGATACGCTCCGTAAAAAGGGCATAACATCCGAAGCGGTTCTCAAAGCTATTGAAGACGTACCCAGACATCTGTTTGTGGATACCGCCTTTGCCGACCGGGCCTACGAAGATTCGGCCCTCCCGATCGATATGAAGCAGACCATCTCGCAGCCATATACCGTAGCTCGCCAGACCGAACTGCTTGATATCAAACCTGGGGAAAAGGTTCTCGAAATTGGCACCGGCTCCGGTTACCAGGCAGCTATCCTCATTTCCATGGGTGCTGTCGTTTACAGCATTGAGCGGCACAGGCTCCTTTACGACCGCGCACGCACCATTCTACAAGAGATCGGCCTTCGCATTATGATGAAGTGCGGGGACGGAACCCAGGGCTGGAATGCATACGCTCCTTACGATGCCATTGTAGTAACCGCAGGCGCGCCCGTAATTCCCGATGCCCTCGTAAACCAGCTTAATGAAGGCGGGCGGCTCGTTATACCCGTTGGTGATGAAACCCGACAGGCCATGCACCGGATTACGCGCATTGGGGACGAGTTCCGGGAGGAAATCTATGATGATTTCAAGTTTGTCCCTCTCATCGGCAAAGACGGCTGGCAAAACGGGTCATCTTAGCATGGTTGAAAAACTCAATCATTTCGGACAAACATTTAATCTTACGAAAATCATCAGACGAACCGTAGTTAATACATGACAGACCAACCCGCCGAAAATCAGCACGACCCCGAACTGCAGGAATCAGAACAGGATAAGGACTTCACCGAAATGCGTGAAGTGCCGCTGCTGTTTGGAAAAGCCTTCATTATTGGAGCCGCGGACGTTGTACCCGGCGTAAGCGGCGGCACAATGGGCCTCATTCTGGGCATTTATAAGCGCATGATCGACGCTATTAAAAGCGTAAATGGAGTTGCTGTCCGTTCATTGCTTACTTTTAACCTGAAAGGTGTTTTTGCTCAAGTACACTGGAAATTCGGCCTCACACTGATTTTGGGAATTTTTACTGCGCTGCTGTTTTTCACCCGCATTGTACCACTTCCCGTATATATGTACAGCCATCCGGAGCTAATTTATGGTTTATTTTTCGGTCTTATACTGGGTTCTGTTGTTCTGCTCACGCTAGATCTGGGGAGATTTAGCCTAAGAGCATTTATTTCGATGCTAACAGGCACAGTTGCAGGCTACATTATTGTAACTCTTGTTCCCACTGAAACGCCGGATCATCCGCTGTTTCTGCTGCTTACCGGTTCGATAGCTATTACCGCACTCATACTCCCAGGTGTTTCTGGCTCTTTTTTGCTACTCATTATGAGGAAGTACGATACTATTTTAGGTGCAATCGGTCAACTGGGTACGCCTCAGACTATGGATGCTATTATGATTCTTATTCCGTTTGGGATTGGTGTCGTAGCAGGACTGGCTGTTTTTTCAAGAATTTTATCGTGGCTGCTGGACAGGTATTACCTGGTTACTCTTTGTCTGCTAATTGGGTTCATGGCCGGTTCGCTGTACATCATCTGGCCATTTCAGGATCGTGAATTCATACAGTCTGAACGCCCTCAGATTGTGAACGTAAGCAGCCCTTTGGTAGCTATGGCAGCAGAAAGCACTCCCTCGGAACGGGTTCCTGAGTTTCTTGTTCTTGGTGATATACTGAATCCCGAAGCACCTGAAAGCGAGCAAATGGTTGAAGTAATTGTAGTAAAAAACGCTCTCATTTCCAGTACTCCATTTATACCGTCAACCGACACTGCAGATGCAGACCAGCGCTTATCGGCAGGTAAGGCTTCAGTTTATCACGGTTATATTATGATGCTTATTGGAATACTGGCCGTACTGATGCTGGGCTATATTTCAAGAACCAAGGCCAGTAAGCGACCCGGCAGAAGCTGAGCCTCTTCAATTTCTAAATTCAAAGTTATTTAGTACATTTCTTATATAGAAGGCTTTCAGAAATCATCAACTTGGGTTAACATCAAGGCAATTGGCAATTTACCGCCGGGAGCGGAACAGCGTACATCACTACCACCATCACCATCACCATTAAATAAATTTCCGGCCCAGACCGCCCAGTTTGATTTAAAACACCTTCATAAATATTATCGCATCATTATTATTAACCCGACCCGACACGCACAGGATTTACTATGCTTAAGCTGAACAAAATACTCGTACCAACCGACTTCTCCGAAGGATCAAAAGAAGCGTATAATTACGCCCGGGCTCTCGCCAAAAAATTTGGGGGTGAAGTTGATTTCCTGCACGTTATCCCAATTTTGAAGTATCTGAACGAAAGCGTAAAGAAGCTTGGTCTGCCAATCGATATGGATAAAGATATTTATCCGCAGGTGCTTTCTAATGCACAGGAGCGCCTTACAGCCGAACTAGACATCAGTATTCCCAAAGAGATTCGCGGAAAGACCTTCGTAAAGATCGACCGGAAGCCTCATGAAAAGATCGTAGAGTTTGCTGAGAAAAAAGGCTACGATATGATTGTTATGGGCGCCATTGGCTCACACAAGAACAGCCTGCTGAAGGGCTCTACTGCCGAAAAGGTTATCCGGCATTCAAAAGTACCGGTGCTTAGCGTACATGGCGATCTTCCTCCAACAGGCGTTAACCGCGTGCTTATTCCAACCGATTTTTCAAGTTTGTCAATATCCGCACTGGCTTACGCAGCCAGTATGGCATCCAGTTTTGGCACTTCCATAACCATGCTTCATGTAATGGAGCTTTATGGCAGCCCGCTCGAAAACCTTCCTAAAGGTGAGGGTGAACCCGGCAGAGGCGATACCGAGTCGATGAGTACAACCATCATCAAAAAAATCCAAAAGTACCTGGATGAGAATAATCTCGGTGATGAAAAATGGAGACTTATTGAAGAAGACGGCGTTTACCGACTGCGGCCCGAAGGCGACGACTCCCGCGCCATTACGTTTAACGTAGTAATTCTGCGCGGTATCTCAGCTCATTACGAAATAGCTGAGTTTGCCAATACAGAGTCCGATATTGTAGTAATGGCCACCCATGGCCGAAGTGGTCTCAGCCACCTGTTTCTTGGCTCCACTACCGAAAAGGTGATGATGAGCTGTGAGGTTCCCGTACTTACAATACGGCCGGTTAAAAAGAAGGAAACGGCTTAATAAGTTTCTTTTCCACACGTATTACAAAAAAAGCCGAAGCGGTAATAGCAGCTTCGGCTTTTTTTATAAGGTGATACAGTTTCCGGCCAGGAATAATCAGTCGAGCACAATAGGGTCTTCATCCGGCGAAGGAATCTGCAGGTTTGCTATTGCCCTGTAGTGCTGGTAGATGTAGTAAATGCTGTTCACATAACGAACCGGTTCCACCCCACGAGCGTAACCGTATCGTACGGCCTCGTGATTGTAATAATCTTCATAGGACTTTTTCTCCAGATAAACGGCAACATTATCGTCCCATACGTTCGGATCTGCCCCAAACGCATCAGCAAGTCGCCTTGCATCCTGTACATGCCCCTGTCCAACATTATAAGATGCAATTATAAACTTCTGGCGCTCGGCCGGGTCTTCAATTTCATCTTCCCAGTAATCCTGCAGCCATTTGATAAATTTCACACCGGCCTCAATGCTTTCACGGGGGTCTGTGGGATCGTTCGCACCATAGGCAACAGCAGTACGCGGCATGAGCTGCATCAGCCCCACAGCACCCGCCCAGGAGCTCGCGTTCGGATTGAACTGTGACTCCTGATAGATAAGGGCTGCCAGTAGCTTCCAGTCCCAGTCAATTTCCTGTGCATATTCCAGTATGATGTCATCATATGAAGAAATCTGTCCGCCTTCCGAAAATAGCAATTGGGACGATAATCTGGATCTGTATGCCCGGGTATTTTCAAAGTATTTATTGTAGATCACATAGTACTCGGAATCTCTCTGGTATTCTGCAAGCCACTCGTTTATGGCATCAAGCATCTGTGGTGAATTCTGCCTTACTGCCCATGCTGTTTGTTGCGGCAGAGATACTGGTGTTTCAATATCCAGAATTGGAAAATAAGCCTGATTCAGGCGGGCTATGTTTTCATCCGAAATAGTGTAGTCAATTTCACGCTCGGCGACCATTCGAATCAACTGTTCGGTAGTGAAACCCGACTCAGCCTCAAGAACATCAATGTCCGCTCCTATCTCGTTCTGGAGATTCTCCATTCTATCCAGATAAGATGATGCACGCCGTACCACAACAGACTCTCCTGCCAGCTCGATGGGTGAGCGAAGCAAACTGCGCTCGATTTCATGCAGCCTCATCTGCCTCCATCCATCAGGTTTGCGCTGTACCAAAACTTGCCGGGTTGTATTAAAAGGCGTTGTAAACTCCAGCACCTCTCTGCGATCGCGGGTAACGGTCATGCCATAAGCAATTAAATCACCCTCGCCCCTGTTCAGCATATCGATCATTTCATCCAGATCGCGGGCCACCAAAACTTCAACCTCGAGGTTGTGGCGTTCAGCAAAAATATTTAACAGCTCATATTCATAACCCATGGGCTGCCCACGATAAATGAAGTAGCTGACCGGGCTGTAGCTGGTAATTGCACGAATAACACCATTTTCAATAATCTGATCCAGATCAATATCAACCTGGGAGGCAGATCGCTGCCGGTCTGATGATGCGTTACCGTTACCGTTTCCATTGCCGCACGAAGTAAGAATGAACCCCGTCTGCAACAAAAATAGTGCAAAAACTGCGAACCAAAGTCGCGATGCTTTCATAAAAAAGTATGTTCGTTGATGTTTAATCTGCCCAACGCTCTTTGTGCGAGTATAAACAGCATACCCTTAATCGTTTTTATCAAAAGGTATGCAGCTTGCTAATTATGGACTTATAAATCTGATACGGTTTTGTTTGCAGTTTTGTGAGTTGTAATCTTTAAAGTGAGTTAACCGTATCCCCTCAATATAGTCATCGCAGTTATAATCAAAAAACATTGCGCAGACCTATAAATTATATAACGGGCCTGAAAAGCAAAGCGTTCGATATGAGTGTTG
>Ga0207421_10000161_pt1 | contig 79842 bp, 74 predicted proteins | sample SodLakKL_010_SED_4_FD_187542 | JGI IMG/M metagenome (GOLD analysis project Ga0207421, IMG submission 187542) | Alkaline sediment microbial communities from Lake Tanatar, Kulunda Steppe, Russia - 8KL_010_SED (SPAdes) (version 2) | ecosystem: Environmental > Aquatic > Non-marine Saline and... | reverse complement strand
TAAAATTGATTCTGTGCTTCTCGAAAAAGCGGTTGAAGGCTCCAAGCAGGTCGATCCCGCGGGAGAACTGGTTAAAGCTGCATTAGCTGTAGGCACTTCATTTGGGGTGCCCCTGGAAGCTTTATCGTAAAATGTGACTGGTCAAGTCCTATTTATATAAAAGCTTTAAAAGCAGTAAAGATATAGATCATTATGCCGGTGAATACAAGCATAATCACTGCTGCAGCGAAGTCAACCCTGCCCATGCGCAGGGTTTTCATTTTTGTGCGTCCCTTTCCCCCGGTATAACTGCGGGCATCCATTGCTACGATCAATTCTTCGGCTCTTTTAAAAGCCCCAATGAACAGGGGCAGAAATACCGGGAAAACTTTTTTCGTCTTTTGAATGAAATTGCCCCGGTCAAAAGCCACCCCGCGAGCCATTTGAGCCTTCATGATTTTTTCCAGCTCTTCGGCAAGGATTAAAACAAAACGCAGGGCAATAACCAGGGTCATCACAAGCTCATGGTAAGGTATTCCGATAAAGCGCAGTGGTTTAAGCAAATTTTCCAGGCCGTCGGTAAGGCTGACCACCGAAGTAGTAAGGGTAAGCAGGGTGGTAACCGAAAAAAGAAACAGCACCCGCATAATGATCAGGTTGCCCATGTGCAGCCCCGCTTCTGTAGCTTCAAATACCCACCATTGAAACAGGGTGGCGGTACCCGGGGCCTGGTAAAGGAAAAGCTGGAAAACCCACATTAAGATTAATACCGGCAGCATGGGTTTTAATCCTCTCAAAGCGTAACCGGGCGGTATCTTTGCAATATAGACCATGCCGGCAAGGAATAGTGCCACCAACCCGAACGCCAGGTAAGAGCGGGCCAGTAGTAAAAGCACGATTAATAGGGTGACGCTGATAATTTTTGTCCGTGGGTCGAGGCGGTGCACCGCGCTTTCCCCGGGCAGGTAAACACCAAGTGTAATGTTTTTGGTCAGTTCCACTATTGATGCCCCTCCCTTAAATGCAGAGCAGCGGCAATTTCGCTGATTGCTTCATCTACGGTTAATATTCCTCGTGGCAGGTTGAATCCGGCAGATTGCAGGCTGTCTATAATGATGCTTATTTCCGGAAGTTCCAGTCCGATTGAGCGGAGTTTTTCGGTCCGGGCAAACACTTCCCTGGTGGGCCCGTCCATAATTATCTTTCCGTTATCCATTACCAGCAGCCGTCTGGCAAGCAGGGCGACTTCGTCCATGCTGTTGCTAATAAACAGGATCGTAATGTTTTGGCTTAAATGCAAGTCTTTTACTACCTTCATTATTTCTTCCCGGCCCCTTGGGTCCAGCCCGGAGGTTATATCATCTAAAACCAGGACCTTTGGCCTGCATGCTAAAACCCCGGCGATAGCAGCCCGCCTTTTTTGCCCACCGCTTAAGGCAAAAATGTCCCGGTGGCAAAAAGTATTAAAATCGAGGCCGACCATTTCCATCGAACCTTTTACCAGCCTGTCAATTTCTTCCTGGGGTAAATTTTGGTTTATGGGTCCAAAGGCGATATCTTCCCCGACAGTAGGTGCAAACAGCTGGTATTCAGGGTTTTGGAAAACATAACCGACCCGGTGGCGGATAGAAACCAGGTCGGCTTTTTTATCTGCGGTGTTTTCGTTATCGATCAAGACCCGGCCCTGTCGTGGGATATAAAGAGCATTCAAGTATTGGGCCAAAGTGGTTTTCCCTGAACGGGTTGGGCCGATTAATCCTACAAACTCGCCATCAGATATGTGAAGGTTAACGTCGAATAGTACTTTATGCTCAAAGGGGGTGCCTGTTTTGTAGCTATGGCTTAAATTTATGACGTCAATTGGCATAAGCTGGCGATAAACTCCTCGTGGTGAATTATATCGGAAGGCAGATTAAAACCCTCCCTGTTTAATCCTGCAGCCAACCTGGAGGCTACCGGGTAATCAAGGCCCATTTGTTTGAGTTTCTCTATCTGTTCATCACCCTGCAGGAAAACTTCCCGTGGAGAGCCCTCAACTTTTACAGTACCGCTGTCCATGATCAGCATGCGGCTGCAGTGAATAACTTCGTTCATAAAGTGGGTAAGCAGGACCAGGGTAATCCCTTCTTCCCGGTTCAGGCGCAGGGAACTTTCCAAAACTTCACGCCGGCCGCGTGGATCGAGATGAGCGGTAGGTTCATCTAAAATGATGCATTCGGGCTTCATGGCCAGTACTCCGGCAATGGCTACCTGTTGTTTTTGTCCGGCGGAAAGGTTATGTGGGGTTTCTCTGCGCAGTTCTTCCAGGTTTAAAATATGCAGGGCCCAGTCAACCCTCTCAATTATCTCTGACTGGGGAAGGCCGAGGTTTTCGGGGCCGAAGGCGATATCTTCTTCAACTATACTGCTGACAAGTTGATTATCGGGGTTTTGAAAAACCATACCTACTTTTTTGCGGATTTCCCCGATATTATTTCGATCATCAGTAGAGAGGCCATTTACTAACACACGGCCGGATGTAGGTGTTAGCAGACCGTTAAAATGCCTGGCCAGGGTAGACTTGCCGGATCCGTTTTGCCCGGTTATCGCCAGGATTTCTCCTTTATGTACTGCCATATTGATATTTTGCAATGCTCTAACTTCTTTGCTTGAGCCGGCCCGGTAAGCGTAAGTCAGGGCAGAGGTTTCAATGATCTTTTCCAAATGATTACAGCTCCGTGGTTTAGTCATTATTTTCAGCAGGCCTGATTCTCCGGATTCCTGTGACTAAAATAACCGTAAGGATTGCGGCCAGGATTAATTCCGGGATGCCGTGCAAAACCCCGACTGATATTGATACTTCAGGCGGCAGGTAACCCCTTAAAGTAGCCATTCCCATTACCAGCACTGTATTGGTAGCAGATCCGGCCGCTCCGGCCAGGATTAAGGGCAGGTAATTAAAGAATTTATATAGACCCCCTGTCGCTGCAGGTGAAGCTTCACTTTTTATGCCCCCGGACGAAACGGCGGATGAACCGGTGAAGGTGAGGCCCAGCCCCGTGCCAATTTTAAAGGTTACCGCGTAAACCAGGTAAGATATTACCCCAATGAACAGGCGTGGAAATATGGAAACCAGGGGATCGGCAAAAAAAGGGGCTCCCGGTTGCAGGAAGCTGAAAAGACCAAAAATGGCTCCGGTAATTAATCCTACTGCGGGGCCTTCTAAAACACCACCCAGTATAACCGGTATATGCATAATTGTAGCGTGCCCGGCAGGGGTGGGCACCGGAATGAAGCCCAGCCTGGTAACCCCCAGTAAGATAGCAATTGCGCCTAAGATTCCTGATATGACGATTTTACGGACAGATAAGTTCATTTGGCTGCCTCCTTTAATTTTAAAGTAATATTCTATACCAGGTCGAGCAATTCCTTCACCGGTATCAGCGAACCAGATATTTTTATTCTTTTCGCTTATAACCATAAAGCAATTAATATAATAATAACTAATTAAGCAGGAATAGGGAAGGGGGTGCAGAACTATCAAAAAGTGCTGGTTAAGAGAGATGAAAAACGAAAGGGTGATACCGGTTGATTAAGCGAAATAGAAACATCTTAATTATATTAATTGTTTTGCTCCTGATATTGAGCGGAGCTTGTGATCAAGCAGAGGAAGAACAACCTCCCCCGGAGAGCGATGCCGCAGAAGGCACCAAACTGGAAACCGGCAACGATATTGATGAGGAAAGCTATGAAATAGTTGGAGTGGAAACAGAATTCAGGCCCAATGAAGACTTCTATTTTTCTTATTTTAACGACGAGCCTTTTGATGAAAAAAAAGTCAGGGTGAAGCTTGTTGATACAAGTACGGGTGATACCCTGGCGGAAGAAGAATACGGCGATGAATTGGAACCGGAATCGAAAGTCGTCTATGATCGAATCTGGTTTGGCGGCCCGGGCAGGTACAAAATAGTAGTTGAAGTGGACGGTGAAGAAAAGGCTTTTCAAGAAGTAATTATCGAGGAGGAGCAGGAATAACTTACGTCCTGTCGAATATGCAGGGAATATATTATGCTGGTATTTTTATTTTTACCGGTTTTGGAGGAAGCAGCAAATGACTTTTAGAATTCGCTTTTTCCTGGTTTGTATGATTGTTTTGGTTATGTTTTTACTGCACAACAGCTTTTTTCTGTGGAACCTGGACGGTTACGTGCCCCTGCTGTTTGGGTTTATGCCTTTTGCTTATTCATATTATGTTGGTTATGCCATCCTGGCTGTGCTGGCAATGAAGCTGATTAGTGATTTAGCCTGGCCAGATCCACCGGAGGAAATAACCAGCCAGTTTGGCGACAAGGAGTCTTCGAAGCAGTGATTAACCTGGTCGGCATTGGCCTTTTAGTGATCTATTTTTTCATTTTAATCGCCATTGGTTTTTACGGGGGTAGGATTGCCCGTAAAACCAGGGAAGATTATTTTATGGCCGGTCGTGGCCTGGGCAGTATTGCCGTGTTTATGGCTCTTTTTGCCAGCAATATTACCGCTTTTACGATTATCGGGCATGCCGGGTTTGCTTATGAAACCGGGTACGGCGCTTATGGTTATGTGATAGGCTGGAGCATATTTATTACCCCTTTTACCTATTACCTGGTAGGTTACCGCTCCTGGCTTTTGGGAAAAAGGTACGGGTTTGCTACCCAGCCCCAGGTGTTCGGCGGCATTTTTAAAAGCAAGCTGGTATCCTTGTTGTTTTTGGTTTTCCTTTTATACTATACCCTGCCATACCTGGTGGTCAGCATAATCGGCGGAGGATTGGCTTTCACCACGGTGACAGAAGGGATGGTGCCTTACTGGTTGTCGGCGCTGGTAATTATCGGAATTTCCCTGGTTTATACCATTCCTGCGGGGCTGCGGGGCACTGTTTGGACTGATATCTTTCAGGGCACCCTGTTTTTAGTGGTAGCAGTCATGCTGCTTTCAGCGGTGGCCCGGGCCCTGGGTGGTTTTTCGGAGATAACTGCAGATATAGTCAGGGACAACCCGGCTATGCTGCAAAGAGGACTTTCAGAAGAACTGGCCCCGATCAACTGGTTCAGTTATTCTTTTATTAACTCCATAGCTGTGATTGTCTTCCCGCAGATTTACACCCGTATTTTGGCAGCCCGTAGCAGCCTTAACTTGAAACAGGTCAGCATGTATTATCCCCTGGCCCTGGCTGTAATATTTGGCGTATCTACCCTGATGGGAGTCTGGGGTTCGGTGGCGGTTCCGGGTTTGGAAGGGCAGGAGGCTGACAATATAGTACCCATGTTAATTCATCAATTTCTATCGCCGACCTGGATGGTCCTGGGGCTGGTGGTTGTTTTGGCTATTGTTAAGTCTTCCATTGATTCTCAACTCCTTGCAGTGAGCCACCTGGTGACAGTCGACTTCTTGCCCCGTTTTAAAAGGCTTTCTTCGATGCAGGCTGTTTTTTGGGGACGGATTCTTTTGGTGATTTTTGCAGGTATAGCTTTTTATGTCGCCCTGATTCAGCCCGGTGCAATTTTAAGCATTGCCGGCTTTGCTTTTTCCGGTTTTTCGGTAATGCTGCCGGTCATGATTGGTGCGCTTTACTGGCCCCGGGCAAATAAATACGGAGCGACCGCCGCTTTAATCGTTCCTGCTGTCATGCTTCACCTCTGGTATCTTGATGTTTTACCCCGGTGGACCACCTTTGGGTTTATGCCTGTTTTCCCTTCTTTTGTTCTTGCCATTCTGGTTTTAATTGTGGTTTCCTATTTAACCCCCGCCCCGCCGCCGGAGCAGCGGGAAAAAACCTTCGGCCTTTTTGAAAGGGTCTTTCAATAATGTCCCGCTTAAAAGGAATCCTCCAGGAGTTTTCAGGCAGGCAGGTATGCCTGCTTGCTATTTTTTATGTCCTGGGGATAGTCGGTGGAAGGTGCTGGGTGGAAGGACAGGCAGCACTATATGTTGTTGTCGGAATAACTTTGCTTATCATATTTGCCGCCCTTTTATTACAGGAACTCGATCTGTTTAAGGCGGTTCTCCTGCTGATGGTTTTTGTAAGTGGTGGGGTTGCCTTTTATTTTAACGTGCAGTATTCAACTGCAAGTGTGCTCAATTACAGTGGTGACAGTCTCCGGGTTACGGGCACTGTAATTGAAGAGCCTGTATTTTATGATAATCGCGATGTTTATCATTTGCAGGTAGAACTTGTGGAAACGGCAGATTGCAGTTCAAGGGCTTCAGGAAAACTGCTTGTTAATGTTTATGGCAGTTCTGAAGAAAATGAAAGCTACCGCTATGGCGACAGCCTGCTTCTGCGCGGGACAGTTAATGAACCGCGGGGTTTACGTAATCCCGGTGGCTTTGATTATCGCTTTTTCTTAAAAAGCCGGGGTATCGATGCTGTTATTAACGTACAACCTTCGCAAGTTTCACTGCTTGAAGAAAGTGATGTTAATTCAGTTGCAGCAGCAGCTGTTAACATGCGAAACTCGATGACAACTTTTATCACTGAAGAGCTGCCTTTTCCCGCAGGTGAAATGATGGCGGCAATGTTATTTGGCCAGCGGCAGCACTTGCCTGAAGAAATAGAAGAAAATTTTCGACGGGCCGGAACCGGGCACCTGCTGGCTGTGTCAGGTCTACATGTTGGGTTGGTTGCCGCTCTCATCCTGGGGCTAAGCAAACTCCTGGGGCTGCATGGTCGCCTACCCCTGATCCTGGCTATTATTTTAGTTTTTGTTTACGCTTACCTGACCGGCTTACGCCCTTCAGCTTTAAGGGCGGCTATAATGGTTTCATTTGCCCTCGGCGCTTTGTTGTTGGACAGGGAAAGGGACCTACTTACTGCGGTGGCCGTTGCCGCTCTTTTGACCTTATTTTTCAATCCGCTGTTGCTTTTCGACCTGGGCTTTCAACTTTCTTATGCCGCCACCCTTTCACTGGTTTATGCTTACCGGCCCCTGGAACATATATTGAAATCAGCCAAATGTCCGCGCATGCTATGCTCTCCAATTGCAGTTACCCTGGCAGCCCAGGTGGGAGTGCTGCCCTTATGTGTATATTATTTTCAGCACCTGCCCACAGGCGCTTTATTATTTAACCTGCTGCTTTTGCCTTTTATCATTTTTACAGTGGGTCTGGGTCTTTCAGGTGCGCTTGTCGGCCTTTTTTTGCCACTGGCCGGTTCGTATTTGTTATGGGCCGCTTACCCGCTTTTAGAACTGATGGCCCTGATTATAGAAATAAGCGCCCTGCCCGGGTTCTATCTTGCTCTTAACCCGCCCGGATCAGCTGCCCTGATAGTTTATTACACTTCAATAACAGGGGTTTTGGCAACTTACTACTTTTGGCTAAACCATAACCGGGATGAATTTAAACTAAGCTATCCTGCATATATTAAGAAGGGATTGTTAAGCTTGTTTCCCGCCGGAAAGGGGCGGGCCCATCTCTTAATCGGCATTGCTATCTTTCCTATAGTCCTGGCAGTTTGGTCTAACCTGCTCTTTCCGTCCGGGCAAAACTTAAGGGTTACCTTTATCGATGTCGGCCAGGGGGCCGCTGCCCTGGTGGAAACGCCCTGTGAAGCGACGATCATGGTTGATGCCGGAGGGGAACTGCCATTTTATGGTGAACCCGGTGAAATTGGCGAGAGGGTGATCTTGCCTTTTTTAAGGTACCGGCGAATAAATGAAATTGACCTTGCTGTAGTAACCCACCCACACGAAGATCACTTTGGAGGTTTTTTGCCTGTGATTGGCCAAATACCCATCAAGCATATGCTTATTTCACCGGCACCCGGCGAAACAGTTTATTATGAGCAAATGCTTGAAAGTGCTGAGAAAAATGAAATACCGGTAACCGGGGTAACTGCCGGAGAAGTATGGAGCTGTGGGCCAGATTTAACCCTTGAAATGCTGGGACCTCCTGAGAAGCTATATAGAGGAACCGGCAGCGATTTAAATAACAACTCGATTGTCTTCTTGCTCAAGTACAAAGAAATCAAGCTACTTTTTACCGGCGACATTGAAGATTCGGCGGCAAAAGATTTATTGCGGAGAAAAGTAGATCTCAGGGCTGATTTTTTACAGGTGCCTCATCACGGCGGCTACATGGAAGTGATGCCGGACTTTTTAGAGGCGGTAAAACCGGAAGCAGCTGTGATTCAAGTTGGCCCCAATCCGTTTGGCCACCCCCATCCTCATGTTATCAGTTCCCTGGAAGAAGCAGGAATCATGATTTTTCGAAACGACCGGCATGGAGCGGTGATTGTTGAAACCTGTGGAGAGGATATGGACATTTGGATTACCGAGCAGCCGGCCCTTGTTAATTAATAATTTAAGTGGTATAAAGGTGTCAAATTATAACTTATCATGCTTAAATATATTAATCTCTAATCAGAAGTATTTATTATTTGTAATTGTAAGCCTTGCTCCATTTTGGACGGGGAATATTTATTATTTTAATTCCTGGAGTGGGTTAAACTTGGAAACAGAAGAGTTGAAGCACCTGGTTAAACAGGATGACAACGAGGCTTACCGGCGCCTTTTTGAGGCTTATTACCGGAAGACTTATGCTGTTGCCTATAATATTTTACGTTCCCGGGAAAGCGCGGAAGATATTACCCAGGATGCTTTTATTAAAGCTTTTCAGAATCTAAATCAATTAAAGGATGCAACCAGGTTTGGAGCCTGGGTGGCTGTGATCGCCTCTAACCTGGCCCGTAACTATCTAAAACGTGAAAAAAAGGTTTTATATACAGATGAAGAAGCAATAATTTCCGGGGTATCGGAAGCAAGCTACACCGAAGATGCCGCCCTACGGACCCTGGATATAGATAAAGTCAGGGAGGCGATCAAAAAACTGCCGCCGGAACAGTACCAGCTGATAGTGCTGCAATATTATTACGATCTGCGGGTAGAAGATATTGCTGCCATGTTAAAATTACGGGTTGGTACTGTTAAATCACGATTGCACAGGGCTCGCCGCCGTTTAGCTGAAAACCTGGAACTTATAGACGACTCAGTTTGTCTTTTAAGTGAAGGAGGTGAGCGGGAGCAATGAAAGGAAACAAAGAACAAAAACTGACCGACCGGGTTTTAAAAGAAGCCTTGCACCGCGACATTGAATCTATTGAACCCCCTCCTTCTGAAAAAGTGTGGCAGCGGATTGAAGCCGGGCTGGGAGAGAACAAGGTGGTTGTTGATGAGAAGGACCCCGGAAAACATAAAGGCAGTTTTAACTGGTTCCGTTACGGGACAGTCGCCGCTGCCGCCGGGCTGGTGCTGTTGATTTTAAACAGTGTCGGGGTCTTGCAGTGGGATCAAATTACTCTTCCCGCGATGTTAGAAGATGTTGAAGAAACTGTTGATGAACCGGCAGTGGAAATGGAAACCGACGAAGCTGCCCCGGAAGCTTTAATGGAAGAAGAGGTAGCAGAAGAAGCGGTGAAACCTGAGCAAGAACTGCAATACTTCCGGGAAGCAGATCCTGCTCCTCCAGAGTGGCCCAGTTCCCTGCCGGGTGATTTTAACCTTGATAACGAAATTCTTTTAACTGCCGGGGAAAGTCCTGATTACCAGGCAGCTGTATATTCTAATGACGAAGAAAGCCTGCTTTTGGTTAAATCAAGCGTAGAAGATGAAGCAATAAGAGATTTCAATGAGCATTTGAGCCGTCACCTGGAAATCGAATATCATGTAATTGGCGACATCAACGGGTATAAACATATTGAAGTTAATGGCCGGCCGGGCTTAATCTGGGAAGCCGCAGATCTTAAGTTTGCACTGCTGGTTAAGTTTGGCACGCTTTCTCCTGAGGAATTGAAAACCGTTTCTGATGGGATTGAATAGCTTTTATTTACATTTAAACTAAAAGGTTAAGTAAAAACGTTTTTTGGCCCCGGCTTTTCGGACTATAAAGGTGCGGAGCTTGATAAACAAACCGGCATTGCCATCACCGGCACGAGTAAAACCCTCTAAGTTGACAAAGACGAAGGAGGGGTGATCAGTACCAGGTGATAACAATGCCGTAACAGCCGGTTCTGCAAGTATCTCTTTGGGCAAGGAGCCCCTGTGTCTCGGCCAGAGTAGTACCAGGGTTAATATTGATTTGATAGCGGCCGCCAGGTATTAAAAAAGATAGCCCTAGTCCTTTACCGATACGGTAGATGTACAGCTACAGCTCTTTAAAGCGGTTCTCTGCAAGATGCCTTTTTACCTGTTAAGGTGAGGCATCATTTTCCTCAGTTTTTTCCCTACCTCTTCAATTTGATGTTGGTGGTCTTTTTCGCGCAGGGCCTTAAATTTCGGACGGTTAGCCTGGTTTTCAAGCACCCATTCCAGGGCAAATTGACCGGTTTGGACTTCATCCAATATAGCTTTCATTTCTTCTCGAACCTGTTTGTTAACAACGCGCGGTCCCCTGGTTAAGTCACCGTATTCAGCCGTATCGCTTACAGAATAACGCATGCCTTCCAGGCCGCCTTCGTAGATCAGGTCAACGATTAGTTTTAATTCATGAAGGCATTCAAAATAAGCGATTTCAGGCTGGTATCCGGCATCTACCAAAGTCTCAAAGCTGGCCTTAATCAGGGAAGTAACTCCTCCGCACAAAATGGCCTGCTCCCCAAAAAGGTCAGTTTCAGTTTCTTCTTGAAAAGTGGTTTCAATAACCCCGGCCCTGGTGCAGCCAATGCCACAAGCATAAGCCAGGGCCAGATCTTTGGCTTTACCGCTGTAATCCTGGTAAATGGCCATTAATCCGGGGGTGCCGGCGCCTTCTTTATGCAAACGCCTAACCAGGTGGCCCGGACTTTTTGGTGCGACCATAAAAACATCGACTTTTTCCGGGGGAACGACCTGGTTATACAGGATGTTAAAGCCGTGGGAAACTACCAGGGCCTTGCCTTCAGTCAGGTGCGGCAATACAGACTCTGTATATACTGCCGGTTGATGACTGTCACCGATTAGAATTTGGATTACCTGGGCTTCCCCGCAGGCCTGGCCGACATCTGCAACTTTTAGGCCGTCGTTTTCAGCTTTTTGCCGGCTTTTACTTGCCGGGTGCAGGCCGACTATAACATCTAACCCACTGTCTTTAAGGTTAAGTGCCTGAGCATGTCCCTGGCTTCCATAACCCAAAACAGCAATTTTTTTACCCTTTAGTAAATTTAAGTCAGCATCTTTGTCGTAGTACATTACTGCCATGAGAATAACCTCCTTAGAAAATATAATAACCTTATTTATTGGATGTTTTAGGTGAAAATCCTGCAATGAATAAAAATTCGGTTGCCGGCAATTCCATGCCTTCACTTTTGTGTTCCTCCGGGCCTTTATTCTAACCTGCCGGATTTAACCTAAGCCGGGCGAAAATAATAAAAGTCGTATTGAAAAGTTTGCAAAAAGTTTACATTAGAACTGTTTTTTAAGCTTGATAATTATGGTTTATCGCTTAAAATAGTAAAGAGGTTCCCATACCACAAAATTGGATATACAGTTAACTTGTAGTATCCTCTTTAAGGTAATTCTGTGCCGGTTACTACATTTCTTTGATTTTATAGAAAGCAAGGTATTTTATGGAAATATTATTTGATGTCAACTTTATCCTTACTCAGTCCATCAATGTTTTTGTCCTGGTTTTTTCCCAGTTTATCAATGGTTTACTGGTTCTCCATAAAAACGTTAAGGTCAATTATACCCGTAAAATTAATCATTTTTTGTTATTTTTTGTTCCCATTATCTTAAACCGCGGTTATGTCCATGAGGAAGCTTTTGGGCTTTATGCTTTAGGAGCTGTGATTGCCGTAGCCAAATTCATTTTTTATGTCAAGCCAATCCGGGACCGGGTTTTTTTGATCCGCACTATGTTTCGTTCTTTTGATCGTCCCGAAGATCGACCTTATACTCTTCTATGGATAGTAACCCAGACCGCTACCGGTCACCTGGTTCTTCTGCCGGCAAGCATAATTTTTTCATATTATGATTTGCTGCATCTTATTGCCATTCCAATTTTCATCTACGCTATTGGTGACGGACTTGCCGAACCGGTAGGGGTGAAATTTGGCAAGCATAAATACAGCTGCTATGCCTTGTTTACGAAAAAACAATATACCCGAAGTTTGGAAGGAAGCGCGGTCGTTTTTATTGCCAGTCTGGCAATAATTGCCGCTTTTTATAGTTATTTTACCCTCCCGCAATTTATTGTAGCCATGATTGCTATCCCCATAATCATGACCCTGGTTGAGGCTTTTTCACCGCATACCTGGGATGCTCCGACCATGTTTTTTGCCGGCTGTGCCAGCATTTTTGGGGTGATTAAACTCTTTTAATTATAACCCTTTAACCCGGCATAGTTAAATGTTATATTGGTAGCAGGGCAAGTGTCGCCTCCCGTACCCCTGTATATAACTGGCTGGTTTTATTGGGAGGTTTGACAGAACGGGGGCTGTGAATCGGAATGAATAAGAAAAAAATATTATTCCAGGCAGCGACAGTCGCTTTAGTTTTGCTTATTGGTGCATTGCTTTTAAGCGGTTGTCCGGCAGAAGAGCCTGAAGAGCCCGAGAGAATAGTCAGTTTGGCTGCGAATGAAGAATTTGTGGTCGATGAAAACGGCTTAAACATGCTTAATGAAGAATACGGCCTTAAATTTGGAGCGGTGCATGAGATGGCGATAGGCCTTACCCACGAAGCGCTGAGGTCTGGTGATGTGGAAGCCGCAATCGGTTTTACTACTGATGCGATGATTTTAGAGTACGACCTGGTTAGCCTGATCGATGATAAACAGGTTTTTCCGGCGAATAACCCGGCGCCGCTTTTTCGTGAAGAGGTTCTCGACCGCTATCCACACATAGAAAGCATAATGTCCGAGGTCACGGCAAAATTGGATACTGAAACCAAGAAACGCTTGAATCACCGGGCATCGATTGAAGAAAAAACTCCAGAGGAAGTTGCCAGAAAGTGGCTGATCGAAGAAGAATTGATTGCTGAAGAGGAGAGAACTCCTTTTGATGGGGAACCGGTAACCATCCGCTCCATTGAATTTACGGAAGATAGAATCCTAAGGCACATCCTGGTTTTGGTATTGGAGAATGCGCGAATTCCGGTAGAAGATAAAAAACAGATGGTTGGCGCTGAAACAATTCGGGCCGCTCTGCTTGCCGGAGAAATAGATGCTTACTGGGAATATACCGGAGTGGCCTGGAGGGAATACCACCTTGGAGAAGAGATGATCAGTGATCCGGACGAGTTGTTTAAAAAGGTAGCGGAAAAAGATGTCGAAAAAGAACTTGTTTGGCTGGATTATGCCCCGATGAATAAAACCTACACAGTGATGGTCCGCCGTGAACATGCCCGGGAATATGATCTGAGTACTATAAGTGATTTGGCTGAATGGGTTAAACAAGTACAGGCAGGAGATTTACAGTAAATGGATTTGCCTCCTTTAACACGTAATTATTTTTCTTCAGATCCAGATAAAGAATATTTTTTTCGCCGGTTATGCATTTTTTTGCTGCTTACCTTAACAGTTTTCCTGTACTTATTTTGGATGCCTCTGCGGGATACCGCTTTCACTTACTCCCTCGTCTCCCTTACTGTTGGCAATACGGCTACATTCCTATTTTTCCAGGGTGTAACTACCCTGGGTAGTGAAGGGTTTTTCCTGGTCTTTTTATCTGCTGTATACTGGTCAGTTAATAAGTCCCTTGGTTTTTGGGGTCTATTGTTGATGCCCCTGGCCATATTTGTTACCAGCGAAGTCCCCAAAGATATTGTCAGGCTCCCCCGTCCGGAAGTTAGAGGGGTAACTGTTCCCACGTATACTTTTCCCAGCGGCCATACTTCCGGAGCGGTCAGTGTATGGGGGTACCTGGCCGTTATGATTAAAAAGCGCTGGTTTTGGGCGGTTGCTATTATGATCATGTTCCTGGTTGGTTTATCGAGGACCATGCTGGGGTACCATTTCCTGGGAGATGTTATAGGAGGTATAATTACGGGGATAATCTTCTTGGCAGTTTTCTTCTGGCTGGCCAATTCTTTTGTAGAAAATAATATTGCTGATAAACTATCTTTTAACATGTTTATGGTTTTAGCCCTGGTTGTTCCGCTGTTGCTGTCTTTTATTCCAGCGCTATATGCTCCGAATTTAATGGGTTATGTGGCCGGAGCGGCAACAGGATACCTGCTGGAGAGAAAGTACATCAACTTTAAACTTGGGGGCGATTTAAGACAGCATCTACTTCGTGCTCTGCTGGGCATGGCAGTTATCGCTGCGGTGGTCCTGGGACCGGGATACTTTTCAACTCATAATTTGCACCTTTTAACCTTTACACAACATGGCCTGGCCACATTTTGGGCCACTTATCTTGCCCCCCTGGTGTTTATCAAAACCGGTCTTGCTAATAAATGAAATGTACCTGCCCAAAGCCCCAAAGAAAGTTTCAATAATTAATAATCAGATGCAGGATATTGATCGATTGTGTATAATAATTATGAGATACTAATTAATGCTGATTTGTACTCAGCAAAATATAACACACAGGAGGGACTATTCTTATGAGCTTAAAAGGAACGCAAACTGAAAAAAACTTGTTAACGGCATTTGCCGGGGAGTCGCAGGCCCGCAACCGCTATACTTATTTCTCCAGTAAGGCTAAAAAGGAAGGTTATGTTCAGATCGCAGCAATTTTTGAAGAAACAGCCAACCAGGAAAAGGAACATGCCAAAAGGTTGTTTAAGTTCTTAGAAGGCGGGGATGTTGAAATCCAGGCCGCTTTTCCGGCCGGGGTTATCGGGTCTACCAGGGAAAATCTGAAGGAAGCAGCCAGTGGTGAAAACTACGAATGGAGCGATATGTATCCCGGTTTTGCCAGAATTGCTCGTGATGAAGGTTTTAACAATATTGCCGCAGTGTTTGAGTCGATTGCTGTTGCGGAAAAACAACATGAAAAAAGGTACCTGGATTTAATGAATAATATTGACAATGGTACTGTTTTTAAAAAAGATAAACCTATAAAGTGGTTCTGTCGCAACTGCGGGTATGTCCACGAGGGCGAAGAAGCCCCTGAAGTATGTCCTTCCTGCGATCATCCCCGGGATCACTTCGAAGTTTTATGCGAAAACTGGTAGGTTAAGCTTGCGGAACCCGGTTTTGCCGGGTTCCGTTTTTTAAAGATGGGCCAGGTATGAGCATTCACCGGGCAGTATCCTTTATATGGTAGAGTATCTGCTGCTTGATATTAAAAACAGGGGAGGGCCAGTTATTGAAATTTTTACGTTTCAAAATAAGCGGGGAAGATGTGCTTCATGGAATGATTGATCAGGAAAAAATCCTTGAAATTAAAGCTTTTTCCGGTCAATGGGATGCCGAAAATATTAGGGAAACCGGCCGTAAGTTTGAACCGGGTGAAGTTAATTTACTGTCACCATGCCTGCCTTCAAAAGTAATTTGCCTTGGTTTAAACTACCGTTCACATGCAGAAGAGCTTAACTTGAATCTGCCTGAGGCACCAATTATTTTTATGAAACCCTCTACCAGTGTGATCGGTCCGGGAGAAAAAGTTATTTATCCACAGCAAAGCCGCAGAGTTGATTATGAGGCCGAACTGGGAGTGGTAATCGGCCGGAAGGCTTGCCGTGTGCAAAAGTCGGAAGCGCTTGATTATGTTTTCGGCTATACCTGTGCAAATGATGTTACCGCTCGTGATAAACAGCCCCCGGATGGACAATGGACTTATGCTAAAAGCTTTGATACTTTTTGCCCCCTGGGACCGGTTATCGAGACAGGGATAAAAAACCCGGAAGCTTTAAACATACGGGGAATATTAAATGGAAAGGTAGTGCAGGAGGCTAACACGGCGGATCATTTATTTTCTGTCGCCAAAGTGATAGAATATGTATCGGGGTGCATGACTTTACTGCCCGGTGATGTGATTATGACCGGTACTCCTTCCGGGATCGCTCCTTTTGAGCCTGGAGATATTTTTGAAGTAAATATAGAAGGAATTGGCACACTAAATAACGAATTATCTTTATAATGTTAATTGATTAAATTCGCAGGAGCAATTAACAGCACTTAATTTTTCAGGCTTACAAAATGAAGGGCTAACTACCCTGAATTACGTAATCGAGGAAGCCTTTGATATTTGCTGAAATTAGTGTTGTCATTGCTGTTTTGATCGTATATAATTGAATAAGATTGCCAGGCCGGTGTAAGGTTGCCGGTCAGGAATAAATTTGTTTTTAAACTTTTTCTCCCTGATGAGGCAGCGTAGCCGCTGTCTCTTTTTTTAGTGAAGCCTCAAAGAAATAGTGTCAAGGGGACGGGATTGTTGACAACTTTTTTACTGAGTTATTAATTTTTAAATGATTTGCTTTGAGCGTTGAGTTGAAAGGAAGGGTTATTATGCACATTGTTATTGTTGGTGGTGGAGGGGTCAGTTACGAACTGGCCAGGAACCTGGCTGATAAAGACCAGGATGTTGTTGTTATCGAAAAAAATCCGGAAAAAGCATTGCGATTTAAAGAGACTCTTGATGTCATGGTTTTGGAGGATAACGGGGCCAACGCCTCTGTTTTAGAAAATGCCGGTATAAAAAATTCTGATATGCTTGTTGCAGTCACCGAATCAGATGAGGTTAACGTGATAGCCTGCATGTTGGCCAAACAATATAATGTGCCCATTACAGTTGGCCGAATTCGCAATCCTGAATATGCCGGTGAATCCTCTGTGTTAAAGCCCCAGCAGCTAGGCATTGATGTGGTAATCAACCCGGAAAAAGTGGCAGCTATGGAAATCTCCAAGATGATTCACTTTCCAGAGGCCAGTGAGATAGAGTATTTCCACAAAGGTAAAGTAATGTTACTGGGAGTCACCGTAGGTCCCGAGGCAGGTATTACCGATGTACCGCTTCGTGATCTTCCCATTAATCCCGATGCTATCATTGTAGGGATCAGCGAACCCGAGGGGAAATTTGTGGTTCCCGGTGGTGATGACATTGTTCGACCCGGTAACAAAATATACTTGCTAGGTAAAGCTAAAGTATTGAAAGATGTAAGTTCACTCCTGCACCATGAGAAAAAAAGGATTAGCCAGGTAACTATCATGGGTGGTGGCATGATTGGGGTACAGCTAGCCAAACTCCTGGAAGAAAGCAAACAGCATTTTGACGTAAAGCTTATAGAAAAAGATGAAGAGCGCTGTGAGGGGCTTTGCCGGGAATTGAACCGGACTCTTGTGTTGCAGGGCGATGCCACTGAAATTGCCATGCTCGAAGAAGAAGATACGGACCGGGCTGATGCAGTGATAGCAGTGACCGGAGATGATCGCAGCAATATAGTTGTGGCGCTTTTAGCCCGTCAGTTTGGAGTCAATAAAATAATCTGTGAAGTAATGAGACCCCATTATGTTCCGGTTTATAAGACTCTTGGAATTGACAGCGTTATAAATCCTCGCATTTTGGCTGCTTCCAAGATCTTGCGTCTTACGCGCAAAGAAGATGCTGTGGCATTTTCTCTTCTACAGGATGAGAAGGCTGAAGTGGTGGAAATAGTGCTTCCTGAAAATGCCAGGGTGGCCAACAAAAAAGTTGCCGCTGCCAATCTTCCTCGTGGGATGATTATAGGATCAATCGTGCGAGAAAGTGAAGTAATTGTGCCCAGGGGCGATGCCGAACTGTTACCGGGAGATCACCTGGTCATATTTGCAACTCCCAAAATAAGTGCTACATTAGATCGCTATTTTGCTCCACCTGCGGGCAAGGAAAACAAAGAATACCTTCGAAATAAGTTGGTTCACACTGAAGATGCTTGATTTTAAAGTTAAATCAAGATAATATTGATTGCAACAGTTTGCGGGAGGGAGTAAGTCTTTGCGCCAGTTTCGTATTTTTTACCTGCTGGGGATTATGCTGCTCTTTTTGGCCCTGACCATGTTTTTCCCCGTATTATGGGCAATCGCCGAACAAGGGCCGGATCTTCCGGCTTTATTAAAATCTATCCTGGTCACCGGTGCAGTTGGTGCTATATTATACTTCTATTTTTCTCCCTCACGGGGTGGCGAGCTAAGCATTATTGAAAATTTTATTGTCGTTTCCCTGGCATGGTTTGTAGCAGGAGCGTTTGGCGCTTTACCATACTATTTCTTTGATGTGTTTGAAGGTAGTTACCTGCAGGCATTTTTTGAGTCTGTTTCCGGTTTTACTACCACCGGAGCTACTTTGATTGAAGATATAGAAGTTTTACCCAGGGGGCTTTTACTATGGCGCCAGTTTACCCAGTGGCTTGGGGGAATGGGTATCATCGTTCTCTTTTTGGCCGTCTTGCCACGATTTGGCTTTCGCAGTATGACCATGTTTAAGGCGGAAGTGCCCGGCCCGGTTGCAGAAAGGGTTGTCCCCAGGGTAGTCGAAACGGCCAGGCGGTTGTGGTTTATCTACGTTGCGTTTACAGTGATCCTTGCAATCCTGTTAATGTTTACAGGGGTCAGCTTTTATGATTCGATTGCCCATGCTTTAACTACAATGCCCACTGGTGGATTTTCACCTTATAATTCCAGTATAGCTGCTTTAGAAAATCCGGCAGCAGAAATTGTAATCATCTTTTTTATGCTCTTTGCCGGGATTAACTTTGCAATTTATTTTCGAGTGATCCGTGGAGAGTTTAATGCTTTTAAAAATCCTGAACTTCGCTTTTATCTTGTAGTTATCTTAGCCGGTATCACCCTGGTTACCTACAACACTTTTACAGATTCAGGGGGAGATTTTTTCCTTGCTTTGCGTCAAAGTGCTTTCCAGGTAGTTTCAATTACCACAACGACCGGTTATGCTACGGCTGATTTTGATGGCTGGCATAATTTTTCACGTCTTTTTCTGCTTGTAGTAATGTTTCTTGGAGGTTGTGGGGGATCAACCGGTGGAGCGATGAAACAGGTGCGTTGGATGTTGATGTTCAAGTACGCTTTCCGTGAACTGTACCGGGTTATACATCCTTCCGCAATTTCGACGGTTAAACTGGGTAAGCAGTTTGTAAATGAAGAAGTTTTACGATCTGTGATGGGGTTTGGCTTTATTTACTTTTTACTAACTGTAGTTTCAACCTTGTTGTTGGCTTTGATGGGTCTTGATACAGAGACTGCTTTTTCTGCGGTAGCGGCAACTATTGGCAATGTAGGTCCCGGTTTGGGACGTGTGGGTCCGGTTGAAACCTACCAGGCGATTCCCCCTGCCGGGCAGCTCTTGTTACCGGTTTTGATGGTGGTTGGAAGGCTTGAAATATTTACGGTACTGGTAATTTTCCTACCTGAATCAAGGCGGGTATGGTCCAGGGCTTTTAAAAGGAGAAAAGGTAAATGATGTTATCCTACCGGGCTTTGGCGAAACAAATGTCGGAAGGTCAATTTGCCGCGGTTTACCTGTTTTTCGGGGAAGAAAAGTATTTGCAGGAAGACCTGGTGGCCAGGCTCGAAGCCTCTTTTCTTGAAGACGAATCGGAATTCGGCCGTGAAAAATTAAACGGTTCAGAATACGGCCTGGAAGAGGTCCTGGAAAGGCTTGGGGACAGCGGCCTTTTCAGCCAAAAAAAACTTATTATCGTAGAAAATCCGCCCTACCTAGCTCCACCCCGTAGAAATGAAGAAGCAGAAACTGCTAATAAGGAAGTAGCAAAAGATTCCCGGGAAAAGGCTCAAGCGGATATGCTCGTCAATTACTTAGACGAGCAGGGAAAAGGTTCGCCGGAGAGTATCCTGGTTTTTACTTCCCCGGGAATCGATCGCCGTAAAAGATTGTTCAAACTGCTAGAAAAAAAAGGAGTTGTAGTGGAGTGCAGTCCCTTGAAAGGTGATACCCTTGTTTCATGGGTCAAGCATAAAGCAGAGCGTCTTGGCAAAAAGATCGACCGGGCAGCGGTAGAGAAGTTGCTTATGACCGGGGATCAAAATCTTCACTATCTTTCAAGAGAACTTGAAAAGTACTGTGCTTACCTGGGGAGCGAACAAGATACCATTACCGCAGAAACTGTAGATTATCTATTTTCCGGCGACCTGCAAAGCAATGTATTTAAGCTTGCTGACGCCCTGGCCGAAGGAAATATTAAAAATGCCGGCCGTCTTCTCGATCTATTGTTGAAAAGGCGTGAGCAACCCCTGCTCATATTTTTCATGCTGGTACGCCATTACCGGTTGCTCTTACAGACCAAAGGTTTGCTTGAGGAAGGCCTGCCGCAGCAGGAACTGACTTCAGCATTGAAAGTGCATAACTTTGTAGCCCGCAAGTTAAACCAGCAGGCTTCCTTTTATAATCGGACTACCCTGGAAGATGTGCTGGTTGCCCTGCAGGAATCAGATTTACAGCTTAAAACTGGTAAAATTGAGCCTGAAAAGGGTTTACAATTGGTCTTAAGTCGGGTAGATTATATCCAGAAAATCGGAACCGGTTTAAATTCATAAAGCGCAACTGCTCAACCGTGTTGCCTTTGGACTGAAGATATTGCAGGTAAAGCGGTTGCAATGGCCCTTGAGGCAAAGGTTGTAGCCGGTTGGCCTGCATGGAAGCAGGCCGCCTGAGGCCTAAAGCCTTAGATGGCAAATGCTAAAGCGTAACCAAAGCGAAAGCCTAAAGCTAAGTCGCTGCCATTACCTTAGGTGAGCTGTCACCAGTCCAAAGGCGGCAGAGCTGAGCGGACACAATAAGTCGTTTATTTTGTAAGGGGTTATGCAGAAGGAGGGATTTTAATGGCTGATCATGAAAAAGTGGAAAAGGAAAAGCTGATGCAAAAAGTGTATAACCGGGGTTATGAACTGGAACAGCGCTATGACGGCTGTGCCCAGTGTGTGGTCGCAGCTATCCAGGATCATTTTCCGGTTAACAGTGCGCTGGTTAAAGCGGCCACCTCGTTTTCCGGGGGGATTGCCTCAACAACAAATGGCCCCTGTGGGGCTCTAACCGGTGGAATCATGGTCTTAAGTTTTTTCTTCGGCCGGCCCCGGGAAGAATTCTCTGACATAAGTATGCTGCGCCGCCCGGGTCCGTTAGTAAGAGGTTTTTGGGAACAATTTGCAAGAAAGTACGGTGGGGACAGTTGTAGTGATGTACAGCATTACCTTTTCGGTACTGCCTATAGTTTTTTGGATAGCGAAGAGCACAGGCAATACGAAGAAGCAGGCGGTATTAAGGATAAATGTCCAGCAGTTGTCGGGCAGTCAGCTGCCTGGGTGGCTGAACTGTTACTGGAGTCTGATGTGCCGGTTTTGAAGAAGTAGAAATAAATAATTTTTTTCTATGCCTGGTTTGAGGACATACTTTTCTATATCGACGAAGAAATGATATTTAGATAGCATATGGATGCGGGCCGGTAATACCTGGCATAGTTTAAGCAAACCTTTAATTTGGCTCTGCAGGATTGTTAAGAGTCAGCACAAGAATTAATTTTAGGCGGGATAGGAAAATTGCTCAATGATATCAGAGAAATATTTCTTGAAGTTTTTCAGGCCACTGTGCCGATTATTATAGTTATAGCTTTGATTCAGTTTTTTATAATTCGCACTCCCCTCGAGCTATTCTGGCAATTTCTAGCCGGAGCAGTGATGATTACCAGCGGGCTATTTCTGTTCCTGGTCGGGGTTAGAACTGGTTTGCTGCCCATTGGTGAAATTATTGGTTCCGAACTGGTAACAAAAGGATCCCTATCTTTCTTATTAATTGCCGCTTTTATTTTTGGATTCGTGGTCACCGTGGCCGAACCTGATGTCAGGGTTTTGGCCCACAATGTTGATTTTGCTTCCGGGGGCGCAATTGAAGCAAACATCTTGATTATTGCTGTTGCCCTGGGAGTGGGCTTTTTTGTCTCGGTAGCTATTTTGCGGATTCTCCTGGGTGTGCCCATCTTTTATATTCTGACTGCCGGTTATATTTTAGTTGTCCTCCTTTCCTTTTTTGTGCCCGAAGAATTCGTTGCCATTTCTTTTGATGCCGGCGGGGTGACCACCGGCCCGATGGCCGTACCCTTTATTTTGGCTCTCGGGGTTGGTGCTACTTCTGTACTGGGTGGAAAATCAGGGGTGCAGGATACTTTTGGCTTGATTGGTATAGCATCGATCGGCCCCGTGCTCGGTGTACTCATCCTGGGGGTGATTTTTGGATGAGCTTTAGTTTTATTTTTTATGAAATTGACGAGGTTTTATTAGAAGTTTTAGCTGCGGTCATCCCGGTGCTGGCCATGTTTTTAATATTTGTCTTTATTTATAAATTACCCAAGAAACTGCTTTTTAACCTTTTGAAGGGGATTTTGTTCGCTTTCGTTGGGCTTACTCTTTTTTTGCAGGGGGTAAAGGTTGGCTTTATGCCGGTAGGAACTGAAATGGGAGCCGTAATCGGGGAACTCCCTCACCGCTGGATCCTGATTCCCCTTGGTTTTGTTCTCGGGTTTGTTGCTACCATGGCGGAGCCGGCGGTGCGTATTTTGACCCAGCAGGTTGAAAGAACTTCAAGCGGCTCTATCAGGAGCAACCTGATCCTTTATACCCTGTGCCTGGCAGTGGGCATTTTTATTGCCCTGGCCATGACCAGGATTGTTTACGGAATTCCTTTTTATTATATAATTATTCCCGGCTACCTGCTGGCGATAATCCTGATGATTTTTTCCAAGCCATCTTTTACCGCGATAGCTTTTGATTCCGGGGGAGTTGCCACCGGACCGATGACTGTAACTTTTATCATGGCCCTGGCGGTGGGAGCCGCTGATGTAATAGAGGGAAGGGATGCTGTAATCGACGGCTTTGGGCTGATTGCTCTGGTGGCTCTCGCGCCAATTATTATGGTTATGCTGCTCGGGTTTCTTTTTCCGGATAATGACGATGCTTCTGGAGAAGAAGAGATAGATAACCCGGAACCGGATCCGGATGTGGTTTTGCAGGAAAATAAATGCGATGAACAAGGAGATGAATCTGCTCATGAAACTTCGGCAGAACTTAGTGAAGATAAACCGGATAGCAAAGATGATTTACGGGGCGATGAGGAAAACCAGAGCGAAACTTTTATAGAAGAGATGGAAATAGCTGATCGGGATCAAGGTGAAAGTGATAACATAGACGATAATGATTACAAAGGTGAAGATAAAGGGAGGTAAACCTAATGAAATCTATTCCTCGCCAGGATTTGATCGTAACTATTGTGAAAAAGGGATGCTGTGAATGTATCGTCGAGGCTTCGAAAAAGGCCGGTGCCGAAGGGGCTACTATTATTCCCGCCAGGGGTACCGGAATTCATGAAAAGAAAAAGCTAATGGGCATCCCCATCGAGCCTGAGAAAGAGATTATTTTAACCATCGTGTCGGAAGATGTTACAGACCAGGTCCTTGAAGCTATAGTTGAAGCCGGCAACCTGGAAAAACCGGCAACCGGCATTGCTTTTGTCATTGACTTGAAAAAGGTGGTCGGAGTGGTGCACCTGATAAAAGAACTTGGTATTGAAGAAAAATAAATTTGGTCTCCAGGCACTGGAAAAAATATTTTAATACTAAACAGCCTTTTAACCGGAACCGGGGTAAAAGGCTGGTTGTTAATTCCAGTGATGGAATTATTTTATGTTTTATTAAGTGCAACCGTGATTATTGGCCGGAAACGGCTTTGTTATACCTGCGGCTCAGGCTTGATTTTTTACGGGCTGCATTATTTTTGTGAATGATTCCCTTGGCTGCAGCCTTATCTATCCGGCGCACAGCATCATATAGCATTTGCCGGGTTTCTTCCCGGTCATCTCCCTGCAGGGCTTCTTCAAAGCGGCGAATTGAGGTTTTGAGCAGGCTCTTTACCCGTCGGTTGCTCTCTTCTCTTTTAACGTTTTGCCTGGCTCTTTTAGCGGCTGATTTAATGTTAGGCAATACAATTACCTCCTTTCCTACCTTTACGACAAAATAAATATTAACATCAGAGCACAGAAAAAGCAAGTATTTATTTTGCATTTGTTTCTTGAAGAAGGACAAAATTAGATAGTTAGCGAATTAATATCATAACTGACAGTAAAATTAACGGAAATCAGATCAGGTGTTTTCAGTAGTCTTATAACAAAAGGTGGTCCGATAAGATGAAAGTTTTGAGCAGCGCGGCAATGAAAGAAGCCGACCGTAAGACTATACAAGAGTTGGGCTTGCCCGGAGCGGTTTTAATGGAAACCGCAGGGATGAGAGTAGTGGAGCTCGTTTTTTCCCGGCTGCCGCAGGTGAAGAAAGTAGCTGTTATGGCCGGTCCGGGTAACAATGGCGGAGACGGCCTGGTTATTGCCCGTATGCTAAAGAATGCTGGGGTGAAGGTGTCTTTATGGACTACGGTTGAACCGGGGGCATACCGGGGTGATGCCGGAATTAACGAGAAATATTTGGAGCAAAATCAATTTCCGATCAACCGCTTAATGGAAGAAAAAGATATTGAGCTGTTTAGGACGGAACTGGAGCAAGCCGAGCTGGTGATCGATGCCTTGCTCGGTATAGGGACAGACCGGGAAGTAACCGGTTTAATGGCCGGCATAATTAAGGAAATTAACCATTCCGAAGCTTTAGTGATCAGTGTAGATGTTCCTTCAGGCTTGAATGCAAACAGCGGAAAAGTAATGGGCTGTGCGGTAAAAGCCGATTGGACGGTGACCTTTGCTTATCCAAAAGCAGGACTGTTTAATTATCAGGGGGTTGATTATGCGGGGGAAGTCCATGTAGCCCAGATCAATATCCCGGATCGATTGGTTGAAAATGAACCTGTAGAACTGCTTACTTCAGGAAAAGTATGGAATTGGCTGCCTCCCCGGCCAAACCTTTCCCACAAGGGCACCATGGGCAGGGTTTTTATTGTCGCCGGTTCTCCCGGTATGGGTGGAGCAGCGGTAATGGCCGGTGAATCCGCGCTAAAGAGCGGTGCCGGACTTGTTTACCTGGCAGTGCCGCAAACGCTTGAAACCGCTTTAGAGGCCGGTTTGGTTGAAGTAATTACCATCAGCCTACCCGAAGCTAAAACGGGGGTAATCAATGCAGAGACAGCCGAACAAATTCTTGAAATGTCAGGCTCCTGCAATGTATTGGCAGTGGGACCCGGTCTTGACCCCGGGCAGGAGACAGCCAAACTGCTTGAAAAATTAATTGAAGGTAGCTCGCTTCCCCTTGTTTTGGACGCAGGCGCCCTGGAAGCGCTCGCTGGAAAAACCGGCATCCTAAAAAAAGCTAAATATCCGCCTGTACTTACTCCCCATCCGGGGGAGTTGGCCAGGCTGACCGGGAGCGAGCCCGGTGAAATTATGGAAAACCGCCTGGAAATTGCTCTTAACTATGCCAGGCAATGGAATGCAATCCTTTTAATCAAGGGGTCAAATACAGTAATCGCCTTACCAACCGGCAAAGCGGCTATCAACCCAACCGGCTGCCCCAACCTTGCTACGGCAGGCTCCGGTGATTTGCTAACCGGCACAATCGCTTCATTTATCGCTCAGGGGATCAGTCCTGAGAATGCTGCTATGGCCGGTGCTTTTATCCATGGGTTGGCCGGCGATCTGCTTTCTACCGGCCGGGGGCATATGGCCCGTGACATTTTAAATTGTTACAACCAGGCCTTCCAGTACCTGGAACAGAACAGTGCGGGCAGGAAAGCAGAGCCTTTTTTATATAAGGTGAGGCCTTATTAATATATTCTTATATTTTTAACTGGAGGGGATAGTTTATGCTCGATTGCATGATGTCGGCGGAAGAAAAAAGACTGCAGGAAGAAGTGCGTGCTTTTGTTAAGGAAGACATTGACAAACAACTGCTGCGGGATATGGATGAGGACAGGGTAAGGTACCCCCGCGAATTTTTGGAAAAAGCGGCAGCCCGGGGTCTCCTGGGTTTGCGTTTTCCCGAAAAGTATGGGGGGCGGGGGATGCCCTGGGCTTCAGAAATCATTGCCCTGGAGGAAGTGGGAGTACTGGGCACTTCCCTGGGATGTTTATATTCACTGGTCAGCATAGTAGGGGAAGCGATTGACAAGTTTGGCTCTGAATACCTGAAGGAAAAATACCTGCGTCCCACTTTGGAAGGGCGTTTGACTACGGCGGAGGCCCTGACTGAACCCCGGGGAGGTTCGGACTTTTTTGGAGCTACCTGCACTGCGACAAAAGATGGCGATGATTATATCTTAAACGGTCAAAAACGATTTGTAGTAGGTTCGGAAGGAGCAGACTATTTCATGGTTTACGCCCGCACCGATCCGGATGCTCCTTCTCACAAGGGGATCAGCGCATTTATCGTGGATCGCTGTCCTGAGGTTAAAGCCGAGTATCTATACGGGCTGATGGGTACAAGAGGTGGGGGAACCGGCAGGTTGGTTTTTAATGATGTGCGGGTTCCCAAAGAAAACCTGCTGGGTGAAGAAAACAACGGAGCGGCTATTTTTTACCAGATGATGATCCCGGAGCGAATGACCAGCGCCGGAGGAGCTGTCGGGATGGGGCGCGCCGCCCTTGAAGTAGCTGCCCGCTATAGTACCCGCCGCAAGGCATTTGGGGCTGAAATTAAAAATTTCCAGGGGGTTAGTTTTAAAGTTGCCGACAGCGTAACCTGCCTGGACACTGCCCGGGGCATCATATACCTGGCCGCCCGTTCGGTTGATGCCGGGGATCCGCCCGGAAAATCAAGGAGGCTGGTTTCTGAAGCCAAGAAAGTGGCTACCGAAAATGCCTGGAAAGCAGTGAACAATGCCATGCAAATTATGGGCGGGATCGGTTATACTAATGTATATCCGATTGAAAAGATGCTGCGCGATGTACGCCTGATCATGATCTGGACCGGCACCAATGAAATCATGGATCTAATCATTCAGCATGAGTATTACCGGGAACTTCAAAAAGAAGGATTTAAAGGACGCGATATTGAACTTGATGCTCCTGAAGCAGATCAAGAAGACGAAAAAATTTATGAGTAAACCGGGTAAGCGACACATCAGTTAAAGGACAATAACTTAAGGGAGATGAAGCAAAAAATGGGGAAAAAGGCTGTTAAAGTAGGGCTGGTTGGTGCCGGGACTATCGGTGGTGGTGTGGTTGAGCTATACAGGCGCAATGGGGGATTGATCAATGAACGATCCGGATTTGTCATTGAACTTGAGAAAGTGGTTGATCTTGATGAAGCCCGTTTAAAAATGCTTGGCTTAGATAATGGAAAAACTTCTACGGATGCAGCCGATGTGCTGGATAACCCCGATATAGATATTGTTATAGAACTGATTGGCGGGATAAATCCTGCTTACAAATTTATTAAAAGGGCTCTCGAGAACGGTAAGCATGTAGTAACTGCCAATAAAGATTTGATGGCTACCCACGGGGAAGAACTGCTTGAACTGGCTCGTAAAAAGGATTTAAATGTTTTTTATGAAGCGAGCGTAGGCGGGGGAATACCTCTGATCAGGCCCATGAAGCACAACCTGGTTGCCGACCGGGTTAACCGGCTGATCGGGATCGTCAACGGAACTACAAACTATATTTTTACCCGTATGGCCCTGGATGATTTAAGCCTTCAGGATGCCCTCAATGAAGCCCAAAAGTTCGGGTTTGCCGAGCCCGATCCCACCAATGATATCGAAGGGTTTGACGCAGCATACAAACTGGTAATTATGTCCAATCTTGCTTTTGGGAAAAAAGCTGAATTTGAAAAAGTCCACATTGAAGGGATCAGTGGAATTACCTACGAGGATATAGCTTATGCCAGGGAAATTGGTTATACTATCAAGCTTTTAGCGATTGGTGAGGAAATGCCGGAAGGAATGGCCCTGAGAGTTCATCCAACCCTTGTCCCGCTTGATCACCCCCTGGCTTCAGTTATGAATGAACTAAATGCTGTTTTTATCGAAAGCGATGCAGCCCGGGAAATAATGCTATATGGACCCGGTGCGGGACCGATGCCTACAGCGGCCTCCATATTATCCGACGTAGTTGAAGCCGCGCGCAGCATTAGGTCCAATGTTGCCGGTGGGGTTGTGGAATCCGTTCCGCAGAAAACTGAATTTGTTTCCATGGACAAGATTAAAGCGCGATTTTACCTGCGTTTCCTGGTTGAGGATCGGGCCGGGGTATTTGCATCCCTGGCCAACGCTTTCGGCGATGAAAACGTTAGCCTTGATATGGTAATTCAAAAACGCAGGGTAGGGGAACTCGCAGAAGTAGTCCTGGTGACCCACAGGGCACAAGAAAAGGCTTTTAGAAAGGCTTTAAGCAAGGTTACCGGTATCGAAGCGATCAAGCCAAACCCGAGCATTATCCGTTTGCTAGATTAAACTAAAAGCCGGATTTCATTATGCAGGCAACTTTTTCGGGCAGTGAGGCAGGGTAGACTATTGACCTGCTGTGAAGAAATACTGCTCCGGCTAAAGAGCGTGTAAAGTTATTTTTAAACCGTTCCCTGAAATTCCCGGTGTAGATAAGCTCCAGCGGTGTTTGCTTTTTTTCGGCCTCCAGTAGCGTGGAAATTGCCAGTTTTGCGCTTTTAAAGGCATTGTAAAGTCCTTCGCCCGAATAGGGATCGACTAAACCGGCGGCATCGCCCACCAGGATCAGGTTACCTGTGCCTGCTTTTTTCAGTGGTCCCAGGAAGGGAAGCGGCCAGCTTTGCAGGGTAGTATAGTCAGGCATCTCGGCAAAAATTTGCCGGTATGCTTTTGTTAATAATTTAAATCCGGCGACACCTCCTATACCGCGGTTAACTTCATTTTTCCCATAAAAAGACCAGCCCATGCCTCCCAGGAAGGGCAGGGGATAAAATTGCAGGCTGCCCGGGCTGTTTAATTGGGTGTCAGGTTTACAGGAGTTAACCACGCCCAGGCCTGTGAACTGCTCCTGGTTATTCCTTAATCCTCCAAGAACAGCAGTAGTGCCGGTGGCGCCGTCAGCGCCGACCAGGAAGCGGGATTTGATTGTTTCTCCGCTACTTTCCCCGGTTTTTAATGAGTAACTAAAGTTTTGTCGATTATTTTCGGTATTTTTCTCTAGATTTTTAAGGGGAGCGTTTTCCAGCAGCAAGGCTCCTTTACGGCAGGCATAGCGAGCCAACAGGTGATCAAAATATTTACGCTTAGTAATTACTCCTAACGGATTATCGGCAGTGTAAGAATATTTTTTGCCTCTTACAATTATTGCAAAGCTTTTTACAGGAGTGCACATTTCCGGGGGCAAATCAAAATCACGGGGAAGAAGAGATAGTGCCCGTGAAGAAATAAAACCGCCGCAGGGTTTTTCGCGAGGCATTCTTTCCTTTTCCAGGATTACAGTCGATAAACCGGCCTCTGCCGCTAAAGCAGCTGTTAATGAACCAGCCGGTCCAGCCCCGATGACAGCAAGGTCGAAAGTTTTATGATCGGCAATATGGCTTAAAAGATTTCTTGCTCCGCAATTCCAGGTGTTCAACAGTATAACCCTCCTCCTGGCTGTGCCAACCGATTATATTTTAACGGCTATGGTAGACGCATTCAATTATAGCATACCGCTGCAGCGAGATATTTCGAAAAAAAATTGATTAATCTTTCAGTTTTAGCGATTTTTGCTTGACGTTACCTGGTTAATCGCTTAAAATTATTAGCGTGGTATTCTAAGTTTGCTTTAAAGCTTAATGATTTTAGCATAGCAGCATTCCATTTGGGGAGTGAATATTTAATTTTAACAATATTGCTGGAGGATATTTTGCGGAAACGGCATCCCTGCTCTCCTTACAACAATTTAGCTTTTCAATAGTAGCGTACAGAGCCGGCCTGGAAAGCCGGCTTATTTTGTCAGGTAAATAAATGCTGTTTTATGTTTTTAATTTAGATTAACCGGAGGTTTTAAAATGGGCATTGATTTTAATCGGGAAGTTGATCGCGTAGCCCGCCTGGCCCGCTTATCTCTTGATCCCGACGAAAAAAAACATATGGCTGATCAGTTAAGCGATATCTTGGAAACTGCCAGGCGAATCCAGGAGCTTGATACCAGCGGCATAGAGCCAACCTCCCACGTGATAAATATTCCGGTAGCAATGAGAGAAGATGAGGTCAAACCTTCCCTGCCGTTGAGCAAAGTCTTGCAGAATGCTCCAAGAAGGGAAAATGATTATGTAAAAGTGCCGAGAGTAACCCCACCTGCAAGTAATGAGGAAGGGAAATAATTGTTGTCTTGAAAATAAGGGTTTTGATTTAGAGTGAAGCCGAAGTGAAAGCGAGGCAAGCATGGAACTTTTCGAATACAGCGCGTATGAGCTGAGTAAGATGCTGCAAAGGAAAAAAACTAGTTCAGAGGAATTGGTCCGCAGCTATTTAAAGAGAATCGAATTGATTAACCCCCGGGTAAATGCTTATATTACTGCTACTCCGGCTTTAGCTCTTGATACTGCGCAATCAGTTGATAATAAACGCATACGGGGTGAAGAACTACATCCCCTCGCAGGCATACCGGTTGCGGTAAAAGATAATATTTCTACTGCCGGGATCAAGACAACCTGTGCCTCCAGGATCCTGGAACACTATATTCCACCTTATGATGCTACTGTAGTTAAGGCATTAAACCGGGCCGGGATGCCTGTTTTAGGTAAAACTAACCTGGATGAATTTGCTATGGGCTCTTCCACGGAAAACTCGGCTTTTTTCCCAACCAGGAACCCGTGGGACCTGGAAAAGGTGCCCGGTGGCTCAAGCGGCGGGTCCGCAGCTGCTGTCGCTTCTGGAATGGCGCCCCTGGCCCTCGGTTCAGACACCGGGGGGTCAATCAGGCAGCCGGCAGCCCTGTGTGGAGTTACCGGGCTCAGGCCTACCTATGGCAGAGTTTCCCGCTACGGGCTGGTTGCTTTTGCATCTTCACTTGACCAGGTTGGAACCCTTGCTCTTTCAGCCAGGGACACTGCTTTATTGTTAAACCTGGTTGCCGGACCTGATCCTCACGATTCAACTTCGCTACCTGATCGGGATCGTGATTATATCGACAATCTAACCGCCGGAGTTGAAAACTTACGGGTCGGAGTAATCAAGCAGAATGTAGCCGACAGCTTTGACAGGGAAGTTACCGCTGCGGTTTTGAAGGCAGCTTCCTTGCTTGAATCAAACGGCGCACGGGTGGAAAAAGTTTCACTGCCCATGATCGATTATGGGTTAAGCGCATATTACCTGATTGCTCCTTCGGAGGCCAGCTCAAATCTTGGCCGTTATGACGGGGTTCGTTACGGTTATTTTGCTCCGGGTAAAGACATTTCGGAAATGTTCTGCCGGACCAGGGGGGAAGGTTTTGGCCCGGAGGTTAAAAGAAGAATTATGATCGGCACTTATGCTTTGAGCGCCGGTTACTATGATGCTTATTATTTACAGGCAATGAAAGTAAGGACGATGATCCGCCGCGAGTATGAAGAGGTTTTCAAACGCTATGATATTTTGATTGGCGCAGCTTCCCCGACCCCGGCTTTTAAGCTTGGTGAAAAAACCGGCGATCCCCTGCAGATGTACCTGTCGGATGTTTGCAATATAACCGATTCCCTGGCGGGGGTACCATCCCTTGCAATCCCCGGTGGTTTTCATTCAAGCGGTCTTCCCATGGGATTACAGTTAACTGCCGCCCCACAAAGTGAAAGACTTCTTTTGCAGGTAGCCTGTTTTTTCGAACAACACCCGGAAACAAAGCCGCGGCGGCCCGAGCTGGATTTTATAGAGAGCCCGCCTGAAGAGGGGGGCATGTAAAATGAATTATGAAGTAGTGATCGGCCTGGAAATTCACCTGGAGTTGCAGACTATCTCAAAACTTTTTTGCGGCTGCAGCACGGCTTTCGACCGGGAACCAAATACGAATTGCTGCCCGGTTTGCCTTGGCTTGCCCGGCAGTTTGCCTGTTTTTAACAAAAGGGCGATTGAACTGGCAGTAATTGCGGCCCTGGCCCTAAACAGTGAAGTGCAACGGGGAAGCCGTTTTGATCGCAAAAACTATTTTTATCCGGATTTACCGAAAGCCTACCAGGTATCACAGTATGACCGGCCCCTGGCCAGGGGCGGTTATCTCGAGTTTGAAGCTGACAGCGGGGTAAGGCGCGTAGGTTTGGAAAGGGTTCATCTGGAAGAGGAAGCAGGTAAGCTGCAGCATGCCGGAAATTCAATTTATCAAGCGGAATATTCCCTGGTAGACTATAACCGGGCAGGGATACCACTGTTAGAAATTGTTACCGCTCCCCAGATCCATTCCGGCCGGGAAGCGCGGGCTTTTCTGGAAAATCTGCGCTTAACCATGCTTTATGCCGGGGTGTCCGATTGCAAGATGGAGGAGGGGTCACTGCGATGCGATGCCAACATTTCGCTTCGCCCACCGGGCTCAGATCGATTTGGCACCAAGGCCGAAGTGAAAAATATGAATTCTTTCCGTTCGGTTGAAATGGCTTTAGACTATGAAGTAGGAAGGCAAGCGAAATTGCTCGATGCCGGGAGCATTGTGGTGCAGGAGACTTGCCACTGGGATGAAGTAAATAAACGGACAATCTCCCTGCGGGATAAGGAAGAATCGTCCGACTACCGTTATTTTCCCGAACCTGATCTCATGCCTCTTCAACTGAACAATTCTTTTATTGAAAAACTAGCCGAAAAGATGCCGGAACTGCCGCGGCAACGCCTCCAGCGTTTGCTTGAACAGTATGGCCTGGACAAGGAAACAGCTGTTTTGTTGACTGCAAATCCGGGGTTGAGTAATTTGTTCGAAGAAACAGCCGGTATTTATGGCCGCTATAAGGATTTGGCCAACTGGATCCAGGGTGATTTATTATATCAACTGCGGGAGCAAGGTAAAGAACCGGTTGAAATTAACCCGAATCAATTAGCCGAATTGCTTAAGCTGCTGGATGAGGGAGTTATTAATAGGCCTGTAGCCAAAGAACTGCTTTCCGAAATGGTCCAAAGAGGCCTGAGTCCCAAAAAATTAGTAGAAGATCGAGGTTTAACCATGATTTCCGGCCCGCAAAAACTTGTTCCCCTGGTGGAGCAGGTTATTGCCGATAACCCTGAAGCGGTGGAAAGTTATCAAAAGGGTAAGAAGAAGGTGATTGGCTTTTTGCTTGGTAAGGTGATGGACTTGACCGGCGGCAGGGCTGATCCTGGTGAAATAAACCGCATTTTAAAAGATAAGCTTAAAGATTAATTTTAATAGTGTCTGCACAGCCCAAAAGCAGCAAGGCCGAGCAGTTATTTTTAATATATTATTGTTCAGGGGGGATTTAAAATGGACAGTGAAAACAGTTTGGTTATTGTTGGCGCTCAGTGGGGCGATGAAGGAAAAGGCAAAGTAATTGACTACCTGGCATCCGAAGCAGATGTAGTGGTACGCTTTCAGGGTGGAGATAATGCCGGGCATACAGTGGTTTTTGGAGCCAACATTTTTAAACTCCATCACATCCCCTCAGGGATTCTCAACCAGGGGACTTTGAGCCTGCTTGGAAACGGGATGGTTGTTAATCCACTGGTGCTTGTAGAAGAGCTTGAAGAGCTTGAAAAGCGGGGGATTGGTACAGGCAACTTACGAATTAGCAGTAAAGCACATCTAATTATGACATATCACAAAGTGCTTGATGAGGCAAATGAGAAGCTGCTCGGGGAAAAAAAGATTGGTACCACCGGTCGCGGTATCGGTCCCGCATATGCTGACAAAGCCTTGCGCCGCGGCCTGCGGGCAATTGATCTGACTGACCCGGATTCTTTTCGTAACCGGCTTTCCCAGGTTTTACCCTTGCAAAACCGATTATTAAAAGAAGCCTGTGATCACCCCGGTTTTGATTTGGATGAGCTAATTGAACTTTACCGACCGGTTTGTGAGAGGCTGGCGCCCCTGGTTACCGACACTTCTTTACTGCTTTCCAGGCAGCTGGAAGCAGGCAAAAGAGTTCTGTTTGAAGGAGCCCAGGGAACTCTCCTCGATATTGATCACGGGACCTATCCTTTTGTAACTTCTTCATCAACTGTAGCGGCATCTGCCAGTTCCGGCAGCGGGGTTGGACCAAATTATATCGGGCAGGTCCTTGGTGTTTTAAAAGCTTATACCACCCGGGTTGGAGAAGGGCCTTTCCCGACGGAAGAAGTAGGAGATGCCGGGGAATTGCTTAGAATGCAGGGTAATGAATATGGGACGACTACCGGTCGACCAAGACGCTGTGGCTGGTTTGATGCTGTTATAGCCCGCTATTCGGCAAGAGTAAACGGTTTGAGCGGCCTGGCTGTTACCAAGCTGGATGTTTTAAGTGGGTTGGAAACCATAAATATGGCTGTGGCCTACGAATGTGACGGAAATAGAATCGAAGAATTCCCCCAGGATATTGAAGGACTAAAGAAGTGTCAACCGGTATATGAATTTTTACCGGGATGGGACGAAGATATTTCCCGCGTGCGCAGCTTTGAAGAATTGCCTTCAGCTGCAAAAAGTTATTTAAAAGCGCTTGAGGAAACCACAGGTGTTGCTGTAGAATTGATATCAGTTGGACCGGACCGGTCTCAAACCATTATAGTTCCGGGTTCAACTCCCGAACATTGGCGTAAACTTTAAAAGCATGGCCTTTTAGACTATGAAAAATGGAAGCTGTTTGCAGGAATCTTAAAACTAAAGGGCGAATATAAAGGCTACTCAACAGTGACTGTTTAACAAAACCTAAAAACAATCATAATTTGCTTGATGATGATTAGCAGATGAGGAGGGAAGAAATGAAACAGGGTTTGCGAAACTGGTTGAAAGTAGTTATCGGGTTTGTTTATTCAATTACCTTATTCGTTACTTTTTTAACCTACTCACTATTTGGGGTTAAAGCGGAAGATACGGTCAGGATAATTGTTACCGAAGCAACCCCTCCTTATACCGAGGTGCAACTATTTACTGCTACTTTGCAACCGATGGTTATTCACAACATTTTTTGGCTGACTCTGGCCGGTATTGGATTTCTATTGATTTTACTTTATTTCATTGATCAGCGGTTTAAGGTGTTTTTGGCTCCCGGTATCCTTACCATTGTGATAACTATATTTGTCGGTATAATTATGTATCTATCCCTGGAAAATATTTTTGCTCATGTCCAGCCTTACCAGGAACTTTACCTTGAAACGGCGATGGAACGCTTTCAGCAGGTAGTGACCGGCATGTCTTTCCTGGGGATAATCCTAATTGTGCTTTCATATCACGGGGAAGGGCTTAAGGAATACTTTAGAAGATTTAAGAGATAGACAGGTTATAGCTTTATTAGATTAAGAGGGGAAAAAAGTTGGGGCCGATGACAGCATCGCCCCTTTTTATTTGAAACACATTTATTTTGTGGCTGTTCAGCCTGTTTTATAAACAGCCCCGGTAAGAAGCCTGAAACGAAAACCCAGAAGAGCAGAGCTCTCATTTCGGGCAATTTAATCCGCAGCCTTCTAACGGCTGAGACACATTTTTTATATTTGTTAATGATGATTACTCGTAGTTCCGAAGCATTCTAAAATAGGGGAAAGATAATTCATTTGCGATTTATTTAGAGGAGGCCCGGCGATGAAGATCCTCCACACGGCGGATTTGCATTTAAATGCCCAATCTTTTGAACGTTGGGATGCTTTAAAGGAGCTTGCTGATATGGCTTCGGATAACCAGGTTTCAGTTTTCGTCATTTGCGGGGATCTTTTTGACCAGGATGCGGCCGTAGAAATGCTGCGTGGCAAATTACGCTCTATTCTTGGAGGCAGGACTTTTAAAACCATTATCCTGCCCGGCAATCATGATTATAAAGCTTATCGCAGCGGCCTCTACTTTGGCGAAAATGTTACAGTCATGAGCGACCCTCGTCAACCGCTGCCTCTAAAGGATAATATAATGCTCTGGGGACTTCCTTATGAACCTCTTAGCCGGGAGAATTTAGCCTACCGCCTTAAAGAAATTGGGCGGTTGATGGATCCCGCCTGCAAGAACCTTTTGTTATTTCACGGTGAATTGCTTGATGTTTTTTATTTTCCCCCTGAATGGGGGGATGAGGGTGACCGGCGCTACATGCCGGTTCAGCTTTCATTTTTTGAAAAAATGCCGCTGCAGTACGTCTTGGCAGGCCATTTTCATTCCCGTTACCTTGCCCGGAAAATCCCAGGCGGTGGTTTTTTTATTTACCCAGGATCCCCGGTTTCTGTTACCAGGCGGGAAGTGGGAAAACGCGCCGCCAATCTTTTTACTGTCGGTGAAGAGCCGGCGGAAGTAACTTTAAACAGTTTCCACTTCGAGAAATTTAATATTAAGCTTGATCCTTTTACTGTAGAAAATCCGGTGGACAAATTAAAGCAAATAATTTCCTCGTTGCACCATAAAGCCGCTCTTTTATTGGAGGTAGACGGTTTATTTGACGGTGAAGCCCTGGGAATGAACGAACAAATGATGGCCGCTGAGCTTAATAAAATTGCTGAAAGTTATCTTGCCGCGGAACCGGTTTTTGATTTTTTAGATGTGCAGCATGTGCTCAAAGACGAACTTTTCAGGGACTTTGATGTCTTGCTTGAAGAATCTGCTTATGAACCCGGGATTAAAAAGCAGGCCAGGGAAATGGCTATTAAGGCCTTGAGGGTGGTGGCGAGGTAAATGTTTATAAGAGAATTTGCCATAACTCGTTACGGACCCCTGGATGATTACGGAAAATTTGAACTGGACAGGTTTAACTTATTTTATGCCCCCAATGAAAAGGGAAAAACCCTGACCATTGATGCCCTGATGCGAATGTTTTTTAAAAGCGGCGAACTGCGTGCAATCAAAGGGGTCGAAAGGGTTGCCGAGAACCCGGAAGGTTACATGCTTCTTGAAGCTGAAAACAGAGGCGGCGATAAAAACATAGTCCCGGGCAACGCAAACACAACTATTAAGCTTCCGGAAGCGGGAGCATTTAACCAGCTGTTTGATATAAGTGCCTTTGAGTTTAGAAATATATTTTTAATCCGTGACAGTGACCTTTCGATTCTTAAAGAAAATGAGTTTTACCAGGGTGTAACCAACCGCCTGACCGGTTTACGGACAGAGGATATTAAGAAGGTTAAAGATAAAGTTTTAGAAATAGGCAGGATTACTCCGGGTGGGGAATTCCGTGATCTATCCCCGGAAAAACTTAAAAGCAAATACAATCAAGCTTCAGAGTTGTTGGAACAGGCTGAATTTCTGCTTGCGGAACTTTTAAAAGAAGGATATGGAAGAATTGAAACGGACCTGCTGGAAGTAGAAGAAAAAATCAGGGCAGCGGACAATAAGCTGGGCCGCTTAAATCTTGCTTATTACCGCGAACTTTTTGAAAAAGCGCAAAGCGCTTTGTGGAAACTTGAAAATGCTCGCTTTGAATTAAATAAGCTCGAAAATTACCGGCATGAAGATTACCAGGCCTGGCACCATGCTGAAGCCAACCTGGGGCTTTTAAGCAAACAACTGGAACATAACCGCAATGAACTGGCCAGGGCGGCCGAATCGCTTCAAGAAGCAAGAAAAAGCTTTAAAGATATTGAGCGAGAATTAAAAGCCACCGGATATCAAAAAGATCAATGCACCAATCAGGTTGAACCCCTTTTAGGGGAATATGACCGGGCAGCCGCATTTCTTAGTGCTCATAAGTCCTCAGCTAATAACCTGTTTTTAAGAAAAACGGCTTTGCTTTCAACCCTGGTAGTGATTGTCTCTTTGATCGGAACTATTATACAGCCCTACTGGTGGTTGCTGCTTTTCTTGTTTATTTCACTGGCAGTTACGGGGTATAGTTTAATCAATATTTTTAATGATTTCAGTAAAGAAAGCAGGCTTACCGAATTGGACACACAGGTAAGGGTAGCAGCTGAAAACATCGGCCTATCGGGATCCGGTATTTCAGAAGTCCGCACTTCGGTAAGTGAAATTAAAAAGAGATTTGCACTGCAGTCAGAGCGGTTAAAAGATCTGGATAGTGAAATTAAGTGGTGGGTCAAAGAAGACGACAGGTTAAGAAAAGAGGAGGAAAAATTATTAAGTCAAATCAGGGAGGAAGAAAATAAGATAGGAAGAATCAAGCTATCCGTTTCTGTGCAAAATGCCGACCATTATGCTGCACAGCTCGGGCGTAAGCAGGAACTGACAAGTGAAAAGGAAAAACAGAAAAGTATCCTGGGCAGCCTTTTGGGTGAGGCTGTTGATCCGGTTTCAGAGGAAGAACTTATTTTTCAATGGGAAAAACGGGTTGATGATCTTAAGGAATATGAACACTCGGCACCGGAACTCAATTATGAAGAAAAAACTGTAGAAAAGGTTAAAGAAGAGCTGGAAAACTTGCAAGCAAAAAAGAGCAAGCTGGAAGAACTTTTAAGGCGGCGTGGTGACGACCTGCGCGATTTGGAAAAAAAATATAATGAAATCGTAGGGAGTAACGAAGATGGTTACCTGGTCTGCCAAACATTAGTTGATCTGGAAGGCATCATCGAGCGCTTGAAAAAATGGCTTAAAACAAGGGAAGAGGAAAGAAAAAGCGCAGTGCTTACAGCCGGCCTTTTTGATCGGCTTGCTGAAAAAGAGTTAGAAAAAATATCAGGGCTATTTGGTTTAGGAAACCCGGCCAGCTTTTATTTTAACAGAATCACCGGTGGTCGTTACAGGGGAGTGGTGATTGACAGTGGCACCGGGTTGCCTTATGCCGTGTTAGAAAGCGGGGAAAAACTTGAAGTATCCAAGCTTTCCGGGGGAGCCTATGATCAGCTTTATTTTTCAATCAGGCTGGCTTTTGGTGAAAAATTGCTTGCCGGCGAAAAAGGGTTTTTTATCCTGGACGATCCATTTATTAAGGCCGATTCAAAAAGGTTAGAGGCTATGCTTAATTTGCTTGACGAGATTTGTGATGCCGGGTGGCAAATCATTTATTTCAGCGCCAAGGATGAGGTAAGAGAAGCCATGGCAGAAAAAATAATCCGGGGCGCAGTGAAGGAATTTGCCTTATAAGAATAAGTCCCGCTATAATTAAGATTAAGCTCTTAATTATGAGGGGTATGGGAGGTGAAATAAGTGCAGTTAACCGTTTTAGGCTGTTATGGTCCATTTCCTCCGGCAGGAGGCGCCTGTTCAGGCTACCTGCTGCAGGAAGATAACTGTAATCTTTTAATTGACTGTGGAAACGGGGTGTTTAGCCGTTTACAGGAGCACACAGATTACCGTGAGCTTGATGCCGTATTGCTTTCCCACCTTCACCCCGATCACATTTCTGATTTAATGGTTATGCGTTACGCTTTTGCTTTCGCAGAACAAGGAACTCTCCGTCAAAAACCGCTGCCGGTTTTTGCCCCGGGGGAACCGGAGCAAGAATTTGAACGCCTTCCCTATAAAGACGTCTATGAAGTTCACCCGCTGCAAGTTGAGGAAAGTTTACAAATTGGCCCGTTTACAATTGAAAACCTTGCCGGAGTCCATCCAGTTCCTTCCCTTTCCCTGCGATTTCGGACCAGTTCCGGGCTGTTTGTTTATTCGGGAGATACCGAATATCACAGTAGCTTGGAAAAGTTTGCCAGTGATGCGGATTTGTTCTTATGTGAAGCCAACTACCGGGAGATAGATATTCAAGATGGTCTGCCCAACCATTTAAGCGCTTCGCAGGCGGCGCAGATTGCATCTAAGGCAGCTGTCAAGCGCCTGCTCCTAACCCATCACTACCCGGAAAACGAGCAGGCAGACGCCCTTGTCGAAGCCAGGAAACACTTCCCGGACAGTGAGCTGGCCAGGGAAGGAGAAATTTATACAGTGAAGTAATATTTATCAAAAGTTATAGCTCAAATGTGCTGTATTTTGGACGGGGGACATTGCAGGTAAAGCGGTTGCAGTGTCAAGTGAAGTAAAGGTTTAGCTGGTCGGCCTGCATGGAGGGTCAGCCCACCGAAGACTGAGCCATAGATGGGCGGATGCCAGGGGCAACCAAAGCATAAGCTTGCAGCTCTATTTGCCGCCTTTTGCTTGCGATGAACCGGCACCCGACCAAAATGCAGAACGGTTGAGCAGACAAAATCAGAATAAAATATTTTCTGCCAGGAATAAACAAAAAGCAGCAGTTAAATACCAAAGGAGGATGTAAGGATGACTAAAATCAAAAAAGAGGCTCAACTGGCCCTGGGTCCGGTGCCCCCTGCGCTTATAGCCTGCGGAAACAAATCGAAAAGAAATATTATTACCCTGGCCTGGGTGGGTGTGGTTAATTCCTCTCCGCCAATGGTTTCGGTGGCGATCAGGCCCGGGCGTTATTCTCATAACCTGGTAAAGGATTCCGGTGAATTTACAATTAATCTTCCGAAAGATGAACAGGTTGAAATAGTTGATGGGTGCGGCACATTAAGTGGAAAAGAGCTCGATAAGTTTTCCCATTTCAACCTTACCGCTGAAATGGGTACTTTGCAGTTTGCCCCGACAATAAAAGAATGCCCGGTCAGCATGGAATGTGTAGTAGACCAAACTTTGTCTTTGGAAAGCCACAGCTTGTTTATCGGACGGGTGGTTGCCACCTACCTTGACCAGGAAATAGTCGATCAAAAAGGAATGATAGATCTGGAAAAATGTTCCCTGCTTGGATTTTTTCATGGTAATTACCTGGAAACCAGGACCCTTGATTTGAAAATAGGATATACCCTTAAACAGTAACAGGCCGGCTGACCTTTTAAACACTTCGGAAGATAAGGAGTTTCGGTTGTCAACCTGTGATTTAACTTGGTATAATTAAACTGTTTGGCGGCAAAAAATAGAACAAAGAATATAATTTAATGTATCCGGGAAATGAGGTTGGAAAGATTGGATCATCAACAAGCCCTGTTAAGAGAACTGCCGGCTGTTGATCGCCTGCTGAATGAACCCCTCTTGCAGGAAAGCTTGCAAAGGCTGCCCCGTCGCCTGGTTTTACGGGCAGTAAAAGAAGTTATCGATTCACGGCGTCAAAGCATTACCGGCAGTGAAGATATAAACCAGCTAGCAGGTAAGCTTGATCTATCACCCGGGGTGCTGGCTGAAGAAGCGCTGCTGCTTGCAGATAAATATGCCGGTATGAATTTTAAAGCACTGATCAATGCCACCGGCGTGATTATTCATACCAACCTCGGGCGAACTCCGCTGGCCCGGCCTGCTGTTGAGGCTATGTCAAGTATAGCAGGTTCATATAACAACCTCGAGATATCTTTGGAAAGCGGTAAAAGGGGCTCACGCCAGGAACATCTCGAAGAACTGCTCTGTGAACTGAGCGGTGCTGAAGCAGCCCTGGTGCTCAACAACAATGCCGCCGCCGTGTTTTTGGCATTAAATACAATTGCTTCCGGAAAGGAAGTAGTTGTTTCGCGCGGACAATTGGTGGAAATCGGGGGTTCTTTTAGGATTCCTGAAATTATGGCCGCCAGCGGTGCCCGCCTGGTGGAAGTGGGGACCACCAATAAAACTCATCCTCATGATTATCAGGATGCAGTTAGTGAAGATACCGCCGCATTTCTAAAAGTCCACACCAGCAACTACCACATGGTAGGGTTTACGGCCGAAGTTAGCACTGCTGACCTGTCTAAAATGGCTGCTAAAAACAACGTTTTACTTCTTGAGGACCTGGGCAGCGGAGTCTTCTTTGATCTTAAAAAGTATGGGCTTCCGGCAGAACCCCGGGTTCAGGACAGTATCTCCGACGGTGCGGACCTGGTCACTTTCAGCGGGGACAAAATGCTTGGTGGACCGCAGTCCGGGATTATTGTCGGACGCAGCGACCTGGTTTCACAAATACGCCGCAACCAGCTGGCCAGGACCCTGCGGGTGGACAAATTTACTATCGCAGCCTTAGAAGCTACCTTGCGGCTTTACCTGGATGAAGATAAGGCCCTGCGGGAAATACCGGTGTGGCGAATGCTTACAGCAGGTTATGAAGAATTGCGGGAAAGGGCTGAGAACCTTTCGAGTAAGTTTCAAGGCATATTTGGCAGTGATCAGGTTAATGTTATTGAAGGTATCTCGAAAGTAGGGGGAGGAGCCTTGCCTATGGCTGATCTGCCCACATCTTTAATCAGGATTGCTCCTGTTCCCGAAGATCCTTCACCCGTAGAAATATCCGAGGTATTAAGGCAGGAAGACCCCCCCGTTATCCTGCGCCTACAACAGGATGCCCTGCTTATAGATCCCCGGACTGTTTTTTACGATCAGGAGGAAGCATTATTTGAAGCTATTAAGCGGGCATTTAATGTTCTAAAAGAGTAAAGGGGAGCTACTATACTTGGATCAGTTAATTATCGGCACAGCGGGACATGTTGATCACGGAAAAACAGTTCTTATATCCGCGCTTACCGGTGTAGATACCGACCGGTTAAAAGAAGAAAAAAAGCGGGGAATCTCTATAGATCTCGGTTTTGCCCCTTTTAAACTACCCGGTGGCAGAATAGCCGGGGTTGTTGATGTTCCCGGACACGAACGTTTTATTCATAATATGCTTGCAGGCGCTGCCGGGATGGATTTGGTGATGCTTGTTGTTGACGCTTCCGAGGGAGTTATGCCCCAGACCCGCGAGCATCTTGATATTTTGCAGTTACTGGGTGTAAGTAAAGGAATCGTGGTTATCACCAAGATTGATCTTGCCGACCGGGAGTGGCAAGAACTGGTTAAAGAAGAAATTCGGGAAGAACTCAAAGGCACCTTTTTGGAAGACGCGCCTATTCACGCTGTATCAGCCATTAAAGGTGAAGGGATTGAAGAGCTGCGGGAACTGATCGATGAATTTACAACGGGCCTGGAAAGCCGCAATGCTAAAGCACCCCTGCGTTTGCCTGTAGATCGCTCTTTTGTAATTGCCGGGTTTGGTACAGTGGTTACCGGCACATTGATCCAGGGGTCTGTGAAAAGTGGTGATACTGTGGCTGTTGTGCCGCCGGGCCGGGAGGCCAGGGTGCGTAATATCCAGGTCCACGACCGGGATGTGAAAGAGGCTGCGGCCGGAAGCAGGGTTGCCCTGAATCTCTCGGGACTTGATAAAGATGAAGTTTTAAGGGGAAGTGTGGTAAGCAGTCCGGGTTACTACCGGCCGACCGAACTAATAGACGTGTCTGTTGAACTGTTAGCAAACTCGCCACGCAGCCTGAAAAACCTGGACCCGGTTCATTTTTTCCTGGGAACCGGGCGCAGTGTGGCCCGGGTTTTATTGCTGGATCGGGACCGTTTACAGCCCGGTGAAAGCTGCCCGGCCCAGTGCCGACTGGACCGTGGATTGGTGGCTGAAAGAAGCGATCCCTTTGTTATTCGTTCTTATTCACCGATGGCTACTATCGGCGGTGGAGTGGTGCTGGATCCCTACCCCCAAAAGCATCGTCGTTTTCGTCCCGATGTTATTTCTCGCCTTGAGAAATTAAAGCAGTCTCCCACGGCAGGAGGAGACCAGGCTTTTTTGCGAAGCAAGCTTGAGGAACTGGAGGTAGCCGGTCTTGAAGGGTTGGTAAAAGAAACCAGGCTGGCCCGTGAGATAATAGATGCTCTTCTGCAGGGTGATTTAAAAAACGGCCTGCTAAAAAGACTGGATGATTCTTATATCTTAACCGACAAATTAAAAGAATATGAACAGGCTTTGATTGACGAACTGCAAAATTATCATCAGAAGTATCCTTTAGCTCCCGGGGTGTCACGGGCCCGTTTAAAGGGGTTGCTGCCAAAAGTTTTTGGTCAGAAAGAGTACGATGCCCTTCTAAAGCGCCTGGAAGAAAATAAACGGTTGACAGTTAAAGGTGAATTGGTCAGCCTGTACCGGTACGAACCAAAGCCATCCGGGAAAGATAAAAAGCAACTTGATCATTTAATTGACATTTACCGGTCCGGATGGCTGCAGCCTCCCTCTCTAAAAAATGCGCTTGAACAGGCCGGGGTGGATCCGAACCGCAGGGACGAATTCCTAAATTATTTGCTGTTAAAAGGGACCCTGGTAAAAGTTAGCGAAGACTTATATTTCCACAGCGATGCTTACAGGGAGGCAACCGGGTTGCTGCAAAAGCATTTTGCTTCTGAAAGTACTTTAACCCTGGCCTGTTTCCGGGACCTGGCCGGCATTTCAAGAAAGTACGCCCAGGCTTTGCTTGAATATTTTGATCAGCAAAAACTGACCAGGCGTATAGAAGATTACAGGGTTCCCTTTAAATTGGAACTCAACCGTGGCCGAGATGAATGATAATGTAAATTGGGAAAGGGGTGCGAAAATGGAGAGGCAAGAAATCAGGCTTACCCAAATGACAGCGAGCGCCGGTTGAGCAGCTAAAATAGGGCCCGAAGCCCTGGCGCAGGTTCTGCGTCAATTGCCGGTCCAGGAGGACCCCAATTATTTAAACCGCGATCAACATTTTGCCGATGCCGGTATTTATCGTATTTCCGATAACCTGGCCCTGGTCCAGTCGGTTGATTATTTTACACCGATAGTGGATGATCCGTATATGTTTGGCCAAATTGCGGCAGCCAACTCATTGAGTGATCTTTATGCCATGGGAGTAAAGCCCATGACCGCTTTGAATATTATCTGCTTTCCGGCTTCCTGTCACCCTTTGGCGATCATGGAAAAAATCCTGCAGGGCGGATATGCCAAGGTAATCGAAGCCGGAGCGGTAGTGGTGGGCGGGCACAGTATTGAAGACCCCGAACCAAAGTATGGTTTGGCCGTGACAGGTGTTGCCGATCCGGCCAGGATTATAAGCGGGGAAGGGGCCCTTCCAGGGGACTGCCTGGTTTTAACAAAACCGCTTGGTACAGGTATTATTACCACTGCTGTAAAAGGTGATATGATAACTGAAGATGATTACCGGGAAACAGTTGAGGGGATGTCTGCTCTTAATGCCCCGGCCGCTGAAGCGATGAACCTGGTTGGAGTTTCCGCCTGCACCGATATTACCGGTTTTGGCCTGCTGGGTCATTTGCATGAAATGCTTGTCAGCAGTAAAGCCGGAGCTGAAATTGATCATAACCAGCTCTCCTATTATCCGCGAGTAAAAGAAATGGCCGCTATGGGAATGATCCCGGGTGGGGCTTACCGGAACCTGGAATACATCAAGCCTCATGTTAAATGGTGCGGCGAATCGGAAGAAGAAAGAGATGCCCTGCTGCCCCTGGCAGATCCCCAGACTTCGGGAGGACTTCTTGTTGCCCTTGTGGAAAAACAAAAAGACAGGTTTCTGTCAACACTGGAGGAAAAAGGAGTTGAGGGCCGGGTTATCGGCCGAGTTACCGGGGAAGCTGCCGGTACGATTAAAGTTTACTAAATGTTCACCGGCTTGCCCCTTGTAATTCTGATTTAAGGAAAAGCTATTAAGCAAGTTAATATTTGTCCATGGAAAATATTAAAGAATTAAAAAGTCAGGCAGGATATTTTTATAAAATGGCGAAACCTTTAGTATGAAGTAGTTTTATCAAAACTGTCTAACAATTAAAGTTAAACCGTATAAATTTGCGATTATGGATGGAGGTGGTAGGGCAAGCTTATTTACGGTGTAAATAAGTAACCGGCAGTAACCGGGTATGCCAGGCAGTTAAAACCGGTGCCTGCCGGAGGTGAAATTGAATGATTAACCTTAAACAATGCGGGGTATGATAATGAGTATTGAAAACCAGACATTCACCGAAAAATATGATCTTTTGGGTTGTATACAATGCGGTCGCTGTACCGGTGGTTGTCCGGTCACGGTGCGGGCCGAATTAAACGTGCGTCACTTTGTTGACCAAGCATACGATGAAGGTAAACTTGATGAGCTGGCCAGGCTTGCGGAGATCTGGGATTGTACGGCCTGCCATACTTGCGCAGTCCGCTGTCCAAAGGGATTAAAACCCCTGGAGGTTTTAATCGGGCTGCGCTCGATGATTGTTGAAAGCGGTAAGGTGGAACCGACTGTCCGCGACGCTTTGCAGAGTGTCCTCCTCGAGGGGAACCCCTGGGAAAAGGCGCGGGCAGCCCGTACAGACTGGATGGAAGGTCTTGATGTTAAGGTAGCTGAGGAAGGCCAGGAAGTTGAAAACCTTATCTTTACCTGCTGCACGATTGCTTATGATCCAAGAGTCCAGGTTGTGGCTAAAAATATGGTTAAATTGCTTAACCAGGCCGGGATTGACTATGCTTTCCTGCCTGAAGATGAAAGTTGCTGCGGCAGTGAAGTATTTACCATTGGGGAAGAAGGCCTTTTTGAAATGCTGGTTGAAGACAACACAGAGTATTTAAATAACTTCAATGCCGGGCGGATTGTAACCCTGTCACCGCACTGTTACACAACCTACAAAACCCATTTTCCGGATATACGAATTCCGCTGTATCACTATACCCAGTTGTTGGATGAGCTGGTTCAAGAGGGCAGCCTTTCCTGGAAAGGTGAATTGCAGAAAAAAATTGTCTACCACGATCCCTGTTATCTCGGGAAACAAGGCGGCATTTACGATGAACCGCGCCGCCTGTTAAAGAGCATCCCGGGGGTTGAACTATTGGAATTTGATCGCCGAAGAGAGCGCAGTTTATGCTGCGAGGGCGGGGGAGGCAAAATGTGGATAGAATCTCAGTCAACCGAGGAGCGCCTGGCCGATACAAGAATCAAAGATGCCAGGGAACTGGGTGCTGATATTGTTGCTGCTGCCTGTCCGTTCTGCGTGCTAACCCTGGAAGATGCCATGAAAGGCCTCGGTTACGAGGAAGAAATGCGGGTAGCTGAAATAACTGAATTGCTGGGAGAACTAATAGAAGCCTGATCAGGCCTTAAATTTAAACAGGAGGTGGAGCTTTTAATGAAAAGTTTTGTTTGTATCAAGTATGTGCCGGATACTTCCGAAGCGGAAGTAAAGGTTAACTCTGACGGCAAAACTGTTGATGACAGCAAGTTTTCTTATGACATTAACGATGCCGATAATTATGCAGTAGAAGAATCAGTATTAATTAAGGAAGACAAGGGCGGAGAAGTGGATGTAGTTTCGATCGGCCCCAAGCAATCCGAGGTGATGATCCGCATGGCCCTGGCCAAGGGTTGTGACCGGGCTACCAGGATTGAAGATGAAAGGATAGCAAATCATGATCCGCTCATGGTGGCCAGGGTTTTGGCCGGGGCGATCAAGGATCAGGAATTTGACCTGGTCTTTACCGGGTGCTGGGCCGAAGACGACGGGCATATGTCGACCGGTGTTGCTCTGGCTGAAGAATTGGGCGTCAATCATGCCTCGATGGTTAAAAAAGTTGAGGTCCTGGATGGCAAGGTCAGGGCTCACCGTGAGCTGGAAGGTGGGTTAATAGAAGTGGTTGAACTTGAGCTTCCTGCAGTTCTCACCATCCAGACCGGGATTAACGAACCCCGCTACGCCCCAATTCGTGGAATTCGTCAGGCTCAGAAAAAAGAGCTAAATGTTCTTAACCTGGATGATCTCGGGGTAGACCCGTCTGAAGTCAATCTTGATGCCTCAGGGGTTATCCTTGAAAGCCTCTATATCCCCGAAATTGAAAGCGCAGCAGAATTTATCGAGGGAGAACCGGAAGAAAAAGCGGAGAAACTGGCATCCATCCTTGTTAAAGGAGGTTTAGTATAATGGGTAAAATCCTGGTTTTGGCGGAACACCGCCAGGGAGTGCTAAGAGATATTAGTTACGAAATGATGGCCATTGCTCCTAAACTGGCGGAAGAAATGGGAGCGGAACTCGAAACCCTGCTTATCGGCAGCGGCATGGACGAGATGGCCAAGGAATTAAGCGGTTATGGTGCGAAGGTTAATGTTATAGACGATCCTGTTTTTGAAAACTTTAACGCCGAAAAATATCAAAAGGCTCTTTCAGCCCTGATTGATAATATGAAACCGGCTGTTTTAATAGCCCCCCATACCGCCCAGGGTGTAGACTTTATGCCGTCACTGGCGGTAGAAAAGAAACTGCCGCTGGTTGCCGAAGCAATCGATCTAACTTACGAAGACAGTACTCTTAAAGCTACCCGGACAATGTACTCAGGAAAAGTTAATGCCACTGTAGCTTTCAAACCGGCGGATACCTGCCTGGTAACTATCAGGGAAGGTGCGGTTGAAGCTCCTGAACCGGCGGCAGCGGGCGATGTGGAGAAAATTGAGTCACCGCTGAAGGAAGATCTTTCTTACCGGCAATTTGTAGAATATATTGAAGCCGAAGTGGGGGATGTCGATATCACCCAGTCAGAAATCCTGGTTGCTGTAGGTCGTGGTCTGAAAGAAGACAAAAACCTGCCTGACATTGAAGAACTGGCCATGGCTATTAAAGCTGATATTGCCGGTTCCAGGGCTGCCACCGATGCCGGGTGGATACCGCATGACCGGCAGGTAGGAACTTCCGGTAAAACCGTGAAGCCAAAGCTTTACCTTGCTTTGGGTATTTCCGGAGCATTTCAACACGTTGCCGGTATGAAAGGGGCAAAAACTGTGGTCGCTGTCAACAAGGACCCCGAAGCACCTATATTTAACGTGGCCGACTATGCGATAGTTGATGACATGTTTAAAGTGGTGCCCGCGTTAAAAGAAAAATTGAAAGAGATGAAAGGTTGATTGATTTAATTGGGTCAATCTTAGCGGGAGGATGAAATAATAGATGAGTGAAAAACCGAAAGTAGGCGTTTATGTTTGTCACTGCGGAATTAATATCGCCTCGACGGTAGACGTGGAAGAAATTGCCAGTTTTGCGCGTGACCTGCCTAATGTTGAGGTGGCGCGCACCTATTCGTACATGTGTTCCGACCCGGGTCAGAACCTGATAAAAGAAGATATCAGGGAACATGGCCTGAACAGGGTGATTGTCGCTTCCTGTTCACCGAGAATGCATGAACCAACCTTCAGAAAAACAATCCAGGAAGCGGGAGTAAATCCTTACTTCCTGGAAATGGCTAATATCAGGGAACAATGTTCCTGGGTCCATGATGATCTGGAAGTGGCTACCCCCAAGGCTAAAAAGTTGGTGGCTGCTTCGGTGGCGAAAGTAAGATTGCTTGAAGCGCTGGAGGAAACAGAAGTTGATGCCGAACCGGCTACCCTGGTTATCGGTGCCGGTATAGCCGGTATCCAGGCTGCCCTCGATATTGCCGATGCCGGTTTTAAAGTTTACCTGGTTGAAAAAACCCCGTCGGTTGGGGGACGGATGGCTCAACTTGACAAAACTTTTCCCACGCTTGATTGTTCGGCCTGTATTTTGACCCCCAAAATGGTGGACTGTGCCGGTCATCCAAATATTGAGTTGATGACTTATTCAGAAGTGGAAGAAATTGGCGGTTATATCGGTAATTTTGATGTTAAAGTCCGGAAAAAAGCACGCTATGTTGATTTTGACAAGTGCACCGGCTGCGGAGATTGCGCCAATGAGTGCCGGGTTAAAGACCGCTTCCCAAATGAGTTTGACCAGGGTATGGGTAAGCGCTCAGCAGTATATTTACCTTTTCCCCAGGCGGTTCCGGCCAAGTATACCATTGATCCTGAACAATGCCTTTATTTGACTAAGGGCAAGTGCGGGAAAGCGCCAAAGTGCCAGGAAGTATGTGGAGTTGGCGCCATTGATTTTGAGCAGGAAGACGAATTTGTTGAGTTCAAAGTTGGCGCCGTTATTGTGGCTACCGGTTTCGATCCCTTTGATCCTTCAAAGAAACCGGAGTATGGTTATGATGACTATCCAAATGTAATCACAGGCATGGAAATGGAACGTCTTGTATCTGCTTCAGGTCCTACCGGGGGCAAAATTACCATCAATAATGGCGAAGAAGAAATAGAACCTAAAGAAGTCGCCTTTATCAAGTGCGTCGGTTCCCGGGATGAAAGCGTGGGCAATGAATATTGTTCAAGGGTTTGCTGCATGTATACCGCCAAGCAGGCCCATTTAGTGCGTGAAAAACTGCCTGATGCCAATATCAGGATTTACTACATGGATGTCCGGGCCTTTGGTAAAGGTTATGAAGAATTTTATGACCGGGTCCGGCGTGAAAATGTCCGCTACATTCGGGGGAACCCTTCCGAAATCTTTAAGCGAGGCAATAAGCTTGTAGTAAAAGCTGAAAATACCCTTACTTCCACCCCGGTGGAAGACGAAGTTGATTTGGTGGTTTTAGGCGTCGGCATGGAACCGCGCAAAGAAATGCGTGATATTATGGACTTGCTGCGGCTTTCACAGTCCCAGGATCGTTTCTTCCTTGAAGCGCATCCAAAGTTGGCTCCAGTAGACACTGCCACCGATGGTGTTTTCCTGGCCGGTTGCTGCCAGGGTCCAAAAGATATCCCCGATACAGTGGCCCAGGCCAAGGGGGCTGCTTCTTCGGCGATGATACCTTTAGCTCGCGGCAAGGTAACTATCAGTGCCCAGGTTGCCGAAGTTAACGAAGCGACCTGCCGGGGTTGTGGATTTTGCGTGGAAATATGTCCATATTCGGCGATAGAAATGGTTACGGTTAACCGGTTCGGTTATGAAATTGAAGTGGCCAGGGTTAACGAAGCGCTTTGTAAAGGATGCGGTTCCTGTTCCGCCGCCTGCCTGTCCGATTCAATCCAACCGAAGTCTTTCCGTGACTGGCAGATCTTACCTCAGATAGCAGCATTGGGGGCTATGAAATGAGTGCAAACTACGAACCGAACATTGTAGCTTTTCTTTGTAACTGGTGCTCCTATGCGGGAGCAGACCTGGCTGGAACCAGCAGGGTTCAGTATCCACCCAACATCCAGGTCATCCGGGTGATGTGTACCGGGCGTGTTAATCCTCTCTATGTAATGAATGCTCTCCAACAGGGAGCGGACGGAGTGCTTGTTTCCGGTTGCCATCCGGGAGATTGCCACTACATGGAAGGGAACTACTATGCCAGGCGCCGCCTGGGGATGCTCAAGGACTTACTAGAGTTTGTAGGGGTGGATCCCCGGCGCTTTCATATGAGCTGGGTATCAGCTTCTGAAGGTCATAAGTGGAAAGAAGTCGTAGAAAAAACAGTTGAAGACGCTAAGGAAGCCGGGCCTTTCGAAGGGTTTAGGCGCCGGCAGATCGACTGGTAGGAGGGGTTTTAATCAAGATGGATCTGGATAAATTACGCAAAACAGCAGCGGAGGTGGTAGCCCGGGAAGATGTCAGGTACCTCCTGGGCTGGAAAAAGGGTACTTTTGGTTACCGGATAGCGCCCGGTTTCGTTGAAGATGCCGAAAGTGCTGCAGAGTTGATTTTTTCACCCCTCTGCACTGCTAACCTGGCTACGTACCTGACCCTGACGGAAAAACCACCGCTACCCCGGGGCCAGGAACCTGACGATCGTAAAGTAGCGGTAATGGTTAAAGGTTGCGATAGCCGGGCAGTAACTCAACTGTTGATTGAAAAAGGGATTGAACGCGAGAGCGTGGTTATAATCGGATGCCCCTGTCCGGGGGTGGTCGATCATGAACTCCTGGCCGAAAAATATCCCGAAACTGAGGAAACGGCCGAACTTAAATGGAGTGATAAAGGGTTTTTGTTATTACAGAATGGAGAGGAAACTGAAATAGCCAGGGATGAACTCCTGGCGGAAAAATGCCGGCTTTGCCGTTACCCCAACCCGGTTGTAAGTGATATCATGGTTGGGGAACCGGTTGAAACATGGGAACCGGATGATGATCAAGGTGTAGCTGAAGTGGAAGGCAAGAATGCAGAAGTTCGCTGGGAGTACTGGCAGGAGCAGTTCAGCAATTGTTTGCGGTGCTACAGCTGTAGGAATGTTTGTCCACTTTGTTACTGTGAAGATTGTATTCTTGATCGGTTAAACCCGACCTGGATATACCGTTCGGTCAACTTTTCCGAAAATACAGCTTTCAACCTGGCCCGGGCATTTCACCTGGCCGGCCGTTGTATTGAATGTGGAGAATGTGAGCGGGTATGCCCGGCAAATATTCCTCTGGGTAAGTTAAATCGCAAGCTGGCCAGGGAGGTTCGTGAGAAGTACGGTTTTGAACCCGGGGTTGACCCTGAAGCGGAACCATTCCAGGCCAGTTACAAACCTGACGATCCAGAGGAATTTATACTGTAGAGGTGGGTGATATGTCAGCGATGCTGTTGAGTAAAGAGAAATGGTCCGATTTTGTCGGGATGTTGGCCGGTAAAAACCTATGGGCACCACGGGAAAGTGATGAAGGCTTACGCTTTGTACCGGTAGCCGAAGGCGAAGTGCCGACCCTGGATTATAACAACACCCGGGTACCGCCTAAGGAAGCTGTTTTTCCGCAAACGGAAACATTATTTAAATTTAAGGTTGGCGGAAAAGACCTGGAAGAACCCAGGCCGGACCAGGACGCCGTTCTATTGGGAGTGAGGCCCTGTGACGCAAGGGCTATGCATATAATTGATGAACTTTTTAGCTGGGATGAAGATGACCCCTACTACTTAAAGCGTCGTGAAAAAACTGTTCTGGTAGGGCTTGCCTGTAATGAACCCGGCTTGAATTGCTTTTGTACTTCAGTAGGAGGAGGACCTGTATCAACCGAAGGACTGGATTTGTTAATGGTTGATCTGGGGGAAAAATACCTGTTGGAAGAAGTTACTGAAAAAGGAAGCGCTTTAATTGATGAAGTAAAGGAGCTTCTTGAAGAGGCCGACGATAATAGTTCCAAACAGAAGGATAAGCTGGCCGATGAAGCTGCAGGGAAAATTAAACGCAGTATAGAAACCGAAGGCATTCCGGCCGGACTTCCCGGGTTATGGGAAGATGAATTGTGGCAGCGGGTATCAGCTTCTTGTATCGGCTGCGGAACCTGTACTTTCCTATGTCCGACATGCCATTGTTTTGATATACAGGACGAGACAGAAGGTTTTGAAGCGAGGCGGTGCCGGATGTGGGATTCCTGCATGTTTAGAGAATATACCCTGCATACATCTGGGCACAACCCCAGGCCAACCCGTAGCGAACGAACCAGGAACCGGATAAACCATAAGTACAGTTATTATGTTGATAAGTTTGAGGTTATTGCCTGTGTAGGATGCGGCCGCTGTATAAACCTCTGTCCTGTAAATATTGATATCTTGGACATATTGGGGCAGGTGAAGGAGGAAATATGATAAATAAAGAAAACCCTTATATACCCTATAATGCCACTGTTGAGGATACCTGGTACGAGACCGGCGGAGAAAGGGCGATTAAAACTTTCAAGGTAGTATTTGATGATGAAAATATTCGTAAAAGCTGGGAACACTTTCCCGGACAGTGCGCCATGATCGGAGTATTGGGTGTCGGGGAAAGTATGATTTCTATTTCTTGTTCTCCGACAGAAGGAGAATTCCTGCGTTTTTCAGTGATGCGCATGGGTAAAGTTACCCAGGCCCTGCATCAGCTCGAGCCCGGAGATAAAATGACAGTCAGGGGCCCTTACGGGAACAAGTTCCCACTCGATCAATGGCAGGGCAAGCATATCCTGACCATTGGAGGGGGCATCGGGCAAGCTCCAATGCGTCCGGTAGTCGAATATGTTAAGTCTAATTACGATAATTACGGCGGCCTGACTATGATTTACGGGGCCCGGACTTCGGGTGACCTTTGCTTCAAAGAGGAATTCGAGGAAATGAGCAAAGATGATCAACTTTCCTGCCACCTGACTATTGATATTGAAGAAGAACAATGGGATCACAATGTTGGTTTTGTTCCTCAAATCTTGATGGATTTGAACCCATCTCCGGAAAATACTATCGCTGTTACCTGCGGCCCGCCGATTATGATCCGTTTTGTGCTGGAAAACTTGAAAAAGCTGGGGTTTGAAGATGATCAAATTTATACCACGCTTGAGAACAGAATGAAATGCGGTATCGGCAAATGCGGTCGCTGTAATGCAGGGAATATGTATGTCTGTAAAGACGGTCCGGTTTTTAGTTACGCCGCCCTAAAAGAGGTCCCGGAGGCTTTTGCTTAAAATATCGAATAGTCTTGTGGAAACTTTATTTTGACCGTTTTAATCAGCAGTTAGGTTTAAAGTGCGAACTTAATACTTAATTTCTGCATAGCAGTTTTACGTACTGCTCGGAAAAAATATTTGTTCGCAGATGTTGATTTATATGAGGGGCACTGTTCCTAAAGGAGCGAGGGCCTCTTTTTCATTACGAACATCTATCGGACGATAAAACAACCCCGGATTAATTTCCCCTGTTTCCTTGTTAGGCTGCTCGTTATATGCTAAGATACACTACATAAAAGATGTTGGCTGGAAAGGCTGCAATAGGAGGCAAAACATAAGTTATGGAACAGTACGGCCTTGTAGTAGAAAATAAAGGTGAAACAGCTACTGTAAACCTGCAGAAACATCTTGCCTGTGAAAAATGCGGCCGGTGCGGCATATTAAGCGGTTCGGGTAAACGCGATGCAATGATAGAAGCGCAAAACCCGATTAATGCTAAACCCGGCCAAAGAGTATTACTGGAAACTGATTATCGTACGATGCTGTTTGTTTCTTTTATGCTATACCTGGTTCCTTTGGGGGGCTTACTGGTCGGCATTTTTTCCTGGTTAGCCCTTGCAGATAATTTTGGGTTTACAGGCGACCAGGAACTTATTGCGATTGGAATCGGTTTTATATTCATGGTAGTTATTTTTCTGCTGATCCGCAGTTGGGATCGCAAGGTAAAAGGCAACCCGTATTATCAACCGGTAATCACCGAATTAATTAGCGAAGCAGAAGAAGGGCCTACTGATTGATGGAGAAATCATAACCGGATCTTGTTATCAGTTTTTGCCTTTTCAGTATGCTTAGCTTGAACCCTGTGGGCCTGAAATAAAAAATATTTCAGCCTTAGTTTAATTTTATGCACTTAAGCCAAAAGCTTTGTAGCAGCCAGGACCAGCAGTAACAGGATAATCGGTAATGATCTGTCTCAAGGCATTGCTTATAAGTACTGGTCTTTCGTGCTGTATTTTGGATGAGGGATGTTGTAATGGGCCGGAACCAGGCCAAAAAGCAGCATGGCCGGGTAGGCGCTAGGTAATTAAATATACCGGGAGGTAAGGCCATGAAAAATAATTTAAATGTAGCTGTAGTGGGAGCAACCGGGATGGTCGGCCAAAAAATGATTGAAGTTTTAATTGAGCGCAGTTTTCCATTTGCCGGGCTCAAACTTTTAGCATCTTCACGTTCTGCGGGGCAGGTAGTAAAGGTTAGGGAAAAAGAATACAAGGTAGAAGAACTCAGGCCTCAAGCTTTTGACGAAATTGATTATGCATTTTTTAGCGCCGGTGAAGAAATAAGCAAGGAAATTGCTCCGGAAGCAGCAAAACGGGGAACAGTAGTTATTGATAACAGCAATGCTTTTCGGATGGATTACGATGTACCCCTGGTAGTTCCGGAAGTAAATCCGGAAGCAGCTTTTAAGCACAATGGTATAATCGCCAACCCTAACTGTTCAACCATTCAGATGGTGGTAGTTTTACAGCCGCTGCAACAGGAAGCTATCATCAAAAGAGTGGTAGCCGCTACTTACCAGGCAGTTTCAGGTGCAGGCAGGGAAGCTGTTGATGAATTAAAAGGGCAGTGCCGTGATTATCTTGATGGAAAGCCGGTTTCAGCTGAATATATTCCCCGCAAAGGTGCGCAGCGCAACTATCAAATTGCTTTTAACATGGTCCCCCAGCTGGATGTTTTTGTGGAAGACGGCTACTGTAAGGAAGAGATTAAAATGGTTCAGGAAACAAGAAAAATTATGGATTTACCCGATTTACCGGTTACAGCAACCACGGTAAGGGTTCCGGTTATGAACGGGCATTCGATTGCGCTTAACGTGGAATTGAACCATAATTTACCTGCAGATAAAGCCAGGATGCTTTTAGAAGATACCCCGGGAATTAAAGTAATTGATAACCCGGAAAACCTGGAATACCCGATGCCCCTGGATGTCGACGGTTATGATTCTGTTTATGTTGGAAGAATACGTCCCGATCATTCTGTTAAACATGGACTTAATCTATGGGTAGTGGCAGACAATATCCGAAAGGGAGCAGCCACGAATTCTATTCAAATTGCCGAACTGTTAATTTCCGGTTAGGCAGAAGCTATAAGTAAGAAATATGTTGTTTAGAATGTTTAAAGTAGAAAGGAAGGATGGTGTAGTCTTATGATTGTTGTAATGAATCACGGAGCCGGGGAAGATGATGTGGCCAGGGTAACGGATAAATTGAAGGATATGGGGTATGGTGTTCACCTGTCCAGCGGCGAAAACCGGACAATAATTGGTGTGATTGGCCAGAGACGGGAAGAGGCGGCGCAAACTCTCGAAGCTATGCCCGAGGTAGAACAGGTAGTTTTTGTTACCAGGCCTTTTAAACTGGCCGGACGTGAGTTTCACCCTGACGATACGGTAATTGATTTGGATAAAGCCAGTATCGGCGGAAATGAGTTGATATTTATGGCCGGACCCTGTGCGATTGAAGGAGAAGAGCAGCTATTGGAAGCGGCCAGGGCGGTTAAGGAGGCCGGGGCCAGGGTTTTTAGAGGCGGAGCTTTTAAACCCCGCACATCACCCTACAGCTTTCAAGGACTGGAGCGCGAAGGCTTGCAGTATTTAAACCAGGTGCGTGATGAAACCGGCTTATTGATTGTCACCGAGGTGATGGACCAGTTTACCGTTGGTGAAGTTGCAGAATGTGCGGATATAATCCAGGTGGGGGCACGTAATATGCAAAACTATTACCTGCTCCGAGAGCTGGGTAAAATTCGCAAACCGGTTTTATTAAAAAGAGGCCTTTCCGCTACCATTGAAGAGTGGTTAATGGCTGCAGAATATATTTTAAACGGTGGTAATTACCAGGTTATCCTGTGCGAAAGGGGCATCCGCACTTTCGAACCCTATACCCGCAACACCCTTGATCTAAGCGCAGTTCCACTGGTGAAGCAGTTGAGCCACCTGCCTGTTATTATCGACCCCAGTCACGGGACCGGCCACTCAAACCTGGTTCCGGCGATGAGCAAAGCTGCCGTTGCTGCCGGGGCGGACGGTTTAATGATTGAAGTCCATCCCAATCCCCAGGAAGCTTTATCTGACGGGCCGCAATCTTTAACCCCGCAGCAGTTCAGGCAGTTGATTAACGAATTAAAGGGAGTGGCCCTCAGTGTCGGAAGGCTCATGTAATAACGGTTATTTTTTTTCGAAAGCCGCGCTTTTAGGTACCGGTTTAATCGGTGGGAGTATCGGTATAGCCCTCCGGGAAAGGCGCCTGGTTGAAAAAATAGTAGGCTATGATAGTGATCGGCAAGCCTGTCTTGAAGCAGTCAGAAAGGGAGCTGCCGATACGGCAGCGGAGACTGCGATTGAAGCAGTGAAAGGTGCCGACCTGGTTATTTTGGCAGTTCCCGTATTGAGTACGGTAGTTTTATTGGAAGAAATTTTGCCCGCACTTAAAAAGAATACCGTTGTCACAGATGTTGGAAGCAGTAAAGGCTGGATCATGGATGCTGTTGAAAAACTAATGCCCGGTTCAGCCTTTTTTATTGGCGGGCATCCGATGGCCGGGTCAGAGGAAAGCGGTATAAGCGGCGCAGAGCCGGCGCTTTTGGAAAATGCCATCTATGTTCTTACTCCCCCACCCCATTTCCCCGAAGCCCTGCTTAAGAAAGTGCTAAATATGATAGAAGAGACAGGGGCACAACCGCTGGTGCTCGAGCCGGCCACTCATGATCGGATTGTTGCCTTTGTTAGTCATCTTCCTCATATGACTGCTGCTGCCCTGGTTCAAAGCGTATCCGGCTCTGATGACATGGAACTGGTGCGCACCCTGGCTGCGGGTGGTTTTAGGGACAGCACCAGGATTGCCCTGGGCAATGCCAGGTTGTGGCGGGATATTTGTATCAGCAATCGACAAGCATTAATGGATGCGTTTAAAGCTTTTAGACGAAGCTTTGATTCTATACAAAAATACCTTGAAGAAAATAATGAAGAAGCAGTGGAAGAATATCTCCAGCAGGCCCGTGATTATCGCAAAAACATACCCCACCGCGGGAGGGGTATATTACCGGAACTATATGAAATTGTTGTCCTGGTGCGGGATACGCCCGGAGTAATCGGCCACCTGGCCGGTTTACTCGGCAATGCGGGAATTAATATTGACTCTATAGAAATTTTACATGTTCGGGAACTGGCCGGAGGCAGTATCAGGCTTGGCTTCAGAAAAAAAGATCAACAGCAACAAGCGCTTAATCTTCTAAATGAAAAGGGCTTTGTCGCACACAGTAAAGAATAAAGGGAAAATATTTAGGCCAATTTATGTTCACGGTATAATTTTTCCTGTTGGTTGGCCAATTCCCTCAAAGTGTGGCTCTGCAATTCTTTTTTCATTGCTTCTTTAACGTTGGACCATACAGATCGGGTTACACACCGGACTGCCCTTTCGCAAGATTCATCATTATCTACACAGGAAACGGGTGCAATCGAACCTTCAACACTTTCTACAATGTCATATAAAGTAATGTTGTCCGGATTAGCGGCTAAGTGATAACCTCCGCGGCTTCCTTTCTGGGTGCGGACGAAGCCCCGGGCCCTGAGGGGGGCCATTATTTGCTCCAGGTATTTAACCGAGATATCTTGTTTGCAGGCAATGTCATTTAACTGAACCGGGTTCGTATTATAGTTAACGGCAAGTTCAATCATGGCCCGCGCAGCGTAACGTACTTTAGTTGATAATTGCAGAACGTTCAACCTCCTTTTTCTGGCACAATAACAGTATCTCTATTTTGTTAATAGGTAAACCAATATTATTTTAACTTTAAACAAACTATTTGTCAAAGAAAGTTTTTATTTAGCCGAATTCTAAGTAAACGATTTGCTCAAAATAAAGGCGTCCGGCCTTATATAACCGGAAGCCTATATTTTTAAAAAGGTTGGACAGATATCCACACTGTACCACGAAAACTAACTGGAAAGGTAAAGCATGGAAAAACGTTTATTATTCACCCTGGTATTTAAAAGAAACGTCCATTTTTACCCGGTACACCAGTTCCCCACTATCAATCTTCAGGTCCATTTCTTTAACCTCTGCAACCCTCAGGTCACGAAGAGATTTTGACGCAGTTTCTACAACAACCCGGGCTGCGTCTTCCCAAGACTTTGTGCTGGTCCCGACAAGTTCAATTACCTTGTATACGCTTTCCACGGCGCTCCTCCTCTCACAGAATAGTATTTATATATATATTATAAATACTATTTGGGGATGAGTCAATATTTAGCAAATTATAACCAGGTAACCCCGCAAACTTTCAGGCACAGCTAAAGCGTTAAGCAAGGTAAAGTGATTAGCAGCATTCACTTTCTTAGAGAGTTGTAAGGCTGTCAAATGAAGGCTGGATCATCAAGCCAATCGCCCCGGGTCCTATATGAGTCCCTATCGCCGGTCCAACCATGCCTAAGTATAAATCCTCTATTTCATATTCTGCTTTTAATTTTTCCAAAAGAACCCGGGCGTTATCTTCCCCCCCACCGGTATAAACTACGGAAAGATTTACCGGTTGCTCGGGCTCGAGATTTTTTAAAGCAGCATTAATCAGGGTCGGAATTACCCTGGAACGACCGCGGACTTTGTCGTAAGGGGCCACCATTCCCTCAGGATCGGCATAAAGAATAGGCCTGATTTGTAAAAGGGATCCGGCCAGCGAAGCTGCTTTACCGATGCGCCCGTTTCTTTGTAAAAATTCGAGAGTGTCAACCGCAAAAACACTAAAAGTTCTCTCAATTGAACGGTTCGCGATCTCCAAAGTTTCTTCTAATGACATTCCTCTGTGAATTGCTTCTGCCGCACACAGTACAGTTCTGCCAATACCCTGGGAGGCATTTTTACTATCAACGGGAATGACTTTGGAACTAACCATTCCGGAAGCTACTTCAACTGAATTTAGAGTGCCGCTCAGTTTTCCGGAAATATGAATACTGATGATTACATCTTCAGGTGAAGCAGTTTCTTCATAAACCCGGCGAAACATTTCCGGGGAAGGCTGGGTGGTTTTGGGCAGTTCATCTTCTGAAGTCAATTTTTGATAAAATATTTCTGCAGGCAGGTCTACTCCATCAGCGAATGATTCTGAACCAAAAGTGACCGTCAGGGGAACAACTTTGATATTGTACTTATCAATTTGTTTTTCTGAAAGGTCTGCAGTACTGTCGGTAACAATTTTTATTCGGGCCATTTTATTTCTCTCCTTTTTACGATTAAAAGTTGTTAGAGTTATTCTAAATATAATATATCATAGTGGGTTTGTTTTGTGCATACATTATATAAAATTTGGAGACTTTTCAGCCATTTTCATATTAACTCCGGCAAGCCTGGAATAACAACTTACACGCGTAGCTTTTCTTTCAGGCAGTTTAATCCACAGCCTTGTAATGACCGAACAGAAACATAATTTGCTATGCTGCTAAACCAGTCTAAAATGCAGCACTGCTGAGCATAAAATTTGTCTTAAATATACCTGGCGGCAAGTAGCCGCAAGCATCTAGTTATTGGTAGCGGGCTGTTTAATGATTATATTATTTATGATAGAATACAGTAAAGCGATTTGAGAGGGGATGTTATTTGTGATTAAAATGGAGGTTAAAACGGTAACAGCAGATCAGGGCGGGAATTTCCTGGTACTGCTAATGGATAATGAGGAAAAGAAAGTGTTGCCTATTTCAATCGGCCCGTTAGAAGCTCAGGCAATTGCCCTGGTTTTACAGGGTGAAACACCTCCCCGACCGTTAACTCATGACCTCCTCAAGTCTGTTTGTGAAAATCTTGGTGCAGATATGGAAAAAATCGTAATAACCGATATAATGGAGAGTACATTCTATGCAGAAGTATATTTGAATCAAAATAACGAATCAATAATTGTTGATTCCAGGCCCAGCGATGCTATTGCTTTAGCCCTGCGTTTTGAAGCGCCGATTTACATGGCGACCAAGCTGGTAGAGTTTACTTATGATTACCAGGATATAATCGCCCGTGAAGGCGGGGATGAAGAACTGCACTAAAGATAACAGGTGCAATGGATATTTTGTAATTTACTATTTGGGATTGGAGCTGGCTATTTATAGCCGGTTCCAGTCCCTTCACCTTTGTACATGGGAATTATAGCATTGAGAACTTGAGGCTATCTTTGCATAAGTGGTTGTTATAAACTGTAAAAAATTTGAGGTACGGGGATATAGAATATGAAGCAATTGGTTACGCTGCAAAAAGAGAAAATATACCAGGACTTATGGCGTCTTTCCTGGCCGGTAATGATGTTCATGGTTTTTCAGACTTCCCTGGAATTGATCGACTTCTTTTGGGTGGGGATGCTTGGCACGGAAGCCCTGGCAGCCCTTTCCCTTTCACATAATATTTTTTGGATGCTTTTTACTCTGTCTCAATTGATTACTGTTTCCACGCTTTCTCTATCCTCCCGCTACAGGGGCAGTGGAGATTTAGAGGGAATAAGAACCGTGGCACGTCATACCCTCTGGTTGGCCTTCCTTCTATCCGTCGCGGTTATTACTTTTATTTTTACCCTCGGTGACTATGTGCTTTCTCTTTACCAGGTTGAACCGGAAGTTCACCGCCAGGCTTTGATCTACCTGCAGGTAGCAGGAACCAGCTTCCTGTTTCTTTATGGAGGCATTGGCCTGGCTTTTTGCCTGCAGGGAGTAGGCGACTCCTATACTTCAATGGGCATGTTGATTTTTACTAATATAATCAACATTGTTTTGGATCCAATTTTAATTTTTGGCCTGCTGGGATTACCGGAGCTTGGCATCCTGGGAGCGGCACTGGCATCACTTATTGCGAGAGCAGTCGGCTTTTCCCTGATTCTTTATGTTGTTATAAGCGGAAAGATCTCGCCGAGCCGCTTGAAGGTACCCAAACTGTTTAGCCTCAAACTTTCTGCTGACATGTTTAAAAGAATGCTGCGTATCGGGTTCCCTGCCAGTCTCCAGGGGATGACCAGACCTTTAACCGGGGCAATTATGATGTGGGTTGTGGCTTTGTTTGGCACCGAAGCAGTTGCAGCTTTTGGGATTGGCCTACGCTTGCTTAGTTTTTGCTTTATATTGATCGCCGGTTTAAACATGGGCACTGCTACCATGGTTGGACAAAGCCTGGGTGCAAAGTTAAAGGATCTAACCGAAGAAGTGATTGCGAGGGCGATGCGTCTGGCTGTGTCCATTCAAACCATTATGGGAGTAATTGCTTTTTTTGCCGCGCCGGTAATTATGAACACTTTTGCCGATGATCCCAAAGTAATCGATATGGGCACCGCTTACATACGTTTACTGGTCCCTGCGTTAATCGTCATGGGGCCGCTACACGTCATTGCTGCGACGTTTAAAGGGGCCGGCAATACCATACCCCACATGATTAGCGCTCTGATTGCCAACTGGCTGGTTAAAATACCCCTGGCCATGCTTTTGGCGATAGTTTTTAACCTGGAAACAGATGGAGTGTGGTTGGCCATTACCCTGTCAATTTTTGCTGAACTGGGCATAATATCCATTTGGTACCGGCGCAGAGATTGGATTTACCGGGATTCCGGGGTTTACAGGAAGAGTGAGGCCCGGATCAAAGCTTATTAATAATATCTGTGCCTTATGAGCCGTATGAGCGTCATCAGGCCAAAAGCAGCACGGCTGAGCAGACACTAACTTATTATATATCAATTGTCTGCTCGGCCTGTTTACTTTGTCCCCGGCAGGCAATTTAATCAGCGCCATGTTAATTGTTTTCCTGGTTAGCGTTACTTTTGGCGACAGGTAAAATAAAAATGGCTGCCAAGCTGCAGCCATTTTCTAGTTTTAAAACCAGAGCCAAAAGAGAAGGTAAATAACAACCACCACTATGATTAAAGTAACCACTAGTTGTGGTAGTAGCAGGCGGTACATCGCAATACAGAAAGCGAAAATATTTTTCCAGGTGAAAACAACCTGCTCGTTGTCTTCTTTTTTTTCTCCATCTTTGGGTGGTTTACTTGAATCGTTACCGTTCAGTATTAATCACCCCTCCTGGACCAGGTGGCAGGAAACAAAGTGCCCCGAATTGATTTCCCGTAACTCCGGTTCTTCCTGCCTGCAGCGCTTTTCAGCATAGCGGCAGCGGGGATTAAAGTTGCAGCCGGGTGGAGGATCAGCAGGGCTCGGGACATCACCGCTTAAAATTATTCGCTCAAGTTTAGAATCCGGATCCAGTACAGGTACCGCAGACAATAGCGCTTGAGTGTAAGGATGCAGGGGGTTTTGGTACAGTTCTTTTTTCTCACAAATTTCAACAACTTTACCAAGATACATAACTGCCACATTATCTGAGATATGACGAACCATGCTTAAATCATGGGAAATGAAAAGGTAAGTAAGCCCGAACTTGTCTTGCAAATCTTCCATTAAGTTTACTATTTGAGCCTGGATGGAAACATCCAGTGAGGAGATTGGTTCATCGGCCACCACAAAGTCAGGATTGAGGGTAAGTGCACGGGCGATTCCCACACGCTGCCGCTGCCCGCCTGAAAATTCATGTGGATAGCGCCTGTGATGGTGGGGAGCAAGGCCGCAAACATCAAGCATGTATTCCACTCTTTCCTGCTTTTCTTTGCCGGTGGCGATGCCGTGGATTTCCAGGGATTCGCCAATAATTTCACCCACGTTTAAGCGGGGGTTTAAAGAGCTGAAAGGATCCTGGAAAATAATCTGCAGTTCTCGGCGCAGCAGGCGCAGTTCATTTTTATCGGTTTCAAATATATTATTTCCCTTGTAATAAACCCGGCCGCCGCTGGGATCTAACAACTTTAAAATGGTACGACCCAGGGTTGATTTACCACACCCTGATTCCCCAACCAGGCCTAATGTTTCACCTTTATTTATTTTGAAGCTGACATCATCTACAGCTTTAACCTGGCCAATGATTCTTGAAAAAACTCCTCCGCGGATAGGAAAATATTTTTTTACATTTTCCAGCTGAAGTATTGATTCGTTCATGACTTAATTTCCCTCCCCTGCTTACTGAAAAGCCAGCAGCTAACATGGTGGCCGTCGGAAATTGTTTGTTTTTCGGGGAACTTTTCTTTACAGATATCCATGACTTTATTGCAGCGGGGATGGTAAGGGCATCCACCGGGCATGTTTAAGGGATTGGGGACTGCTCCCGGAATTGAGTCTAACTTTTCAAGATCTACATTTATTTGTGGCTTTGAGTTGATTAGACCGATGGTATAGGGGTGCTTGGGATCCTTTACCAGGGAGCTGATATCTGTATCTTCAATTATTGAACCGCAGTACATGACTATTACCCTTTCGACCATTTCAGAGATAACACCCAGGTCATGACTGATAAAAATAATTGAAGTATTAATTCGCTCTTTTAAGTCCCTCATCAGTTCGAGGATTTGCGCTTGAATTGTTACATCAAGGGCTGTGGTTGGTTCATCGGCAAAAAGAATCTTAGGTTCGCATGAGAGCGCCATGGCTATCATCGCTCTTTGCCTCATCCCTCCACTTAACGAGTGAGGGTATTCATGAAATACTTTTTCAGCCCTGGGGATCCCGACTAACTTAAGCATTTCTATACTTTTATCCTGGGATTGCTTTTTATCTAAACCCTGGTGTAAACGGATTGCTTCCTGGAGCTGGAACCCGATGGTATAAACCGGGTTGAGTGAAGTCATCGGTTCCTGGAAAATAAAGGCCATATCATTTCCCCTGATACTTCGCATTTTCTTTTCACTGAGTGATTGAAGTTCGACACCATCTAAAAGCATGGCTTCAGCTTCAACTTTTCCGGGATGCCCGATTAACCGCATAATGCTTAAACAGGCTACGCTTTTCCCGCAGCCTGATTCGCCGACGATCCCAAGGGATTCACCGCGGTTTAGATTAAATGAAATGCCATTTACAGCCGGGACTACCCCGTCTTCTGTATGAAATCTGGTATATAAGTTTTTAACCTGGAGCAGTTCGGACAAAACCTGTATCACCTCTTGTATCTTAATTTTTCAGACGCGGGTCTAAGGCATCACGCAGGCCGTCCCCGACTAAATTAATACTCAAAACCGAAATAAAGATCAAAAATCCCGGGGGAAGCCACAGCCACCACATGTTCATTAAAACTGTCATACTTCTTGCCGGTTCAAGAATATTACCCCAGCTTGGTATCGGCGGTTGAACTCCTAATCCGAGATAACTTAAAGCTGCTTCAACCAGGATAGCAGTGGCCATAATCAAGGTGGCGCTGATTAATATCGGTGCCATGGCATTAGGCATCATATGGCGCCATATCAACCTGAATTCACTTGCCCCGGTTGCCTTTGCCGCTTCAATGTATTCCATTTGTTTAATTGACAGGAACTGTCCCCTGACGAGGCGGCAAGTTTCAGTCCAGCTTAAAAGGCCGATAATCAACATGGTGTTATAAATACTGGGGCCTAATATTGCTGCTGCTGTAATAGCCAGGGCTAAAAAAGGAAAGGAGATTACCATATCGGTAATTCTCATGATCACTGTATCTAACCACCTGCCATAATAACCGGCCAGGGAGCCCATGACAACGCCTATGACCATTTGCAGTGAACTGGCAACCAGCCCAACCGTTAAAGATATCCTCCCCCCGTAAAGGTTCCTGGTAAGCAGATCACGTCCCTGGCGATCTGTGCCAAAAAGGTTCTCTGAAGACGGTGGTTCTTCCTGGTTCCGCAGGTCTATCGCATCGCGTTCATAGGGGGTGAGAACCGGAGCCAGTATTGCTAAAATAACCAAGAGCAGTAAAATTACACTGCCCACTAACGCTATTTTGTTGCGTCTAAAGCGTTTCCATATTATTTTGCCTGGTGTGAGGACAGCCTCACTATTATTTCCGTTTTTTGGACCAATTCCCAGTGGGTTACGGAATAATTTCGAAAAAAAACGGCGCATAATTAACCCCCTTGCTAGTCATAACGAATACGTGGATCAACTACTGAATAAAAAATGTCCGCTAAAAGATTGCCCAGAATCACTAATACAGCTAAAAAGACATTGATGCCCATTAAAAGCCCGTAATCCCTCTGGCTAACCGATTCTATCAGCATGGTTCCCATACCCGGCCAGGCAAAAACAGATTCAGTGATAATTGCCCCGGAAAAAAGGAAGGGTAGGCTTAAACCTAAAATCGTTACCACCGGCAGTAAAGCATTACGTAAAGCGTGCCTGTATATAACAACCTGTTCAGATAAGCCCTTGGCCCTGGCTGTGCGGACATAATCCTGCCTGATTACCTCCAGCATGCTGGAACGGGTGAACCTGACAAAACGAGCAGTATTGGCCGCGGTTAAGGTGACTAAGGGTAAAACCAGGTGCCTGCCCACATCGGCGGCGAAACTGAAAAAATCCGGATGGCGCACTCCGGCGGAGGACATGCCGCCGACCGGGAACCATCCCAGGGTGAAACCAAACAACCAGACCAGGACAATCCCCAGGAAAAATACAGGGATGGATACCCCGGCTATAGCAGAAACCACCACGGAATAATCAAGTGTAGAATACTGCCTGGTTGCTGAAATAACCCCGATAGGTACAGCTATGATGAAACTAACCAGGATGGAAGAAAAAGTCAGGGTTATCGTAGGGCCCAGGCGGCCTTGTATCAGTTCGGTTACCAGGCGGCCCCGGTAACGGGTTGAATATCCCAGGTTGCCCTGAACAGCTTCGGTTAACCAGGTTCCATAACGTTGTAATAAGGGCCGATCCAGTCCAAGCTGTTCTTTTCTTCGCTCAATCGCTTCTTGCGAAATTGTAGGATCGATCATGTGCGAAAGAGGGCTTCCCGGAGCCATATTGATGATCACATAAACAATAAATGTGGTGCCAATCAGGGTTGGGATCATTTGAAGCAGGCGTCTTATTATATATTGCTTCATAACAGACCTCCATAAAGGATATTGCAGAAGAGGGCGACTTCCCAAAGGAAGCCACCCTCTCTTGGTTTATTTTTCAAGTGGCTCATTACTTGTGATTGGGTTTACCTGTCCAGTTCCCATTCTTCAACATTCCACCACATGCTGAAAGCATCACCCTGGAAGTTCTGCAAGTCCGGGGTGTGGACGAAAGCTTCATCTTCTGCGTAGAGCCAGACATAAGGAGCCTCTTCAACAAGCAGCGCCTGCCACTCACTGTAAAGTTCAGCCCTTTCATCCATGTCGGTCGTTCTGCGGGCTTCCATGATTAGCTCATCATTATCCGGATGGTCGAAACCGACGGCATTCCAGTGATCATCGCTTAACCAGATACCGGAGGGATCAGGTTCTAAAGCCAGCGACCAGCCCATCAGGTAAAGATCGAAGTCTTGTTCATCGAATACAACATCGGAAAGAGTGGTAAATTCCATCATGTCGAGTTCAATAGCGATGCCAACGTCGGAAGCCATGTCCTGGATAATCTCAGCGTTTCTTTCCCTGGGGACATTACCGCTGGGGTAACTCAGGGTAAATTCTAGCCTTTCACCGTCTTTGTAGCGGTAGCCGTCGTCGTCCATTTCCCAACCCGATTCTTCAAGCAGTTCATTGGCCTTATCGGGATCGTAAGGCAGTGGATCCAGGCCATCATCATAGGCCCAGGAAACCATGGACATGTGGCTGACCTGCACGCTGCCCATACCGTCAAACAGGGCATCGACAATTTCCCAGCGGTCAATGGCTTGGGTCAAAGCATGTCGAACGTTTTTATCGCTTAAAACGGGGTGATCGAGTTTAATGCCCATGTACTGGTAAGCATTGGCCGGGTACCTGACTACCTCAAGGCCTTCCTGCTGGTATGCTTCGAATTCATCACGTTCCGGTTGGACCCAGGCCAGGTCGCTGGAACCGGTAATCAATTCTGCCATCTGGGTATCAGAAGAAGCTACTTTTACGGTAATCTGATCAACGTTAGGCTTGCCGCCTACATAATCGTCGAATGCTTCCAAAATGGTATACTGGCCTTCCGCAAACTCAGTAAGCTTGTATGGACCTGCACCGATCGGTTCCTGGGTTACATTGGGATGTTCTTCCAGTTCTGCTATCGGGGTTCCCTCAAAAACATGTTTGGGCGAAATGGCCCAGGTAGAAACCCTGATCAATGCCGGAGCATCAACTTCTTCAAAATGGAAATGAATGGTTCTTTCATCTTCAATTTCTATTTCTTCAATAGATACCCAGTTTGCTGCCCGCACACCGGTGTAATCTTCATCCATCATCCATTCGAATGTCCACTTGACGTCCTCGGTGGTTACCGGTTCGCCGTCATGGAAGTAAATATCGTCTCTTAAGGTATATGAGAAAGTTAATTCATCGTCGCTAACTTCCATGCTTTCAGCCAGGCGGGGAACAAGCTCGTATTCTGCAGCCGGATCGTGGGTCATCATCCCGGCGAAGCAGGGATCAACGGCAGCGTAAGCATCATAAGCGCTTTCATAGAGGTTCGGGTTAAACAAGCCTTCCGGAGCGCTCCAGATAGCCATAACCAGGGCTGATTCTTCATCATCAACCGGTTCTTCATCAACAACTTCTTCTTCATCATCAACCGGTTCTTCTACCTCTTCAACTTCATCAGGTGCGCAGCCCGCAGCGAGCAGACCGACAAACAACAGCGTTAGCGCCAGTAACAGCGCCAAACTTTTTTTACTCATAAACAACTAACCCCCTAAAAAATTTAGTGAAAAAACAAGGAAAAACGACAAAACAACAATGTTGTTAAACTGTAATTAAACCTTAAAAACTCCCCCTTTGCAGGCAATAGCCAAAATATTGCCGGTTTTTAATATCACAAACAATGATCATGACTTCAGGTTTCTCTTATTCGGTAGACATAATTAAAATCCTGCTGTTTTTAGAAAAAAAATAAATAAATTTTAAACCGGCGTTTATAGTTTATTTACATGGAAAAAGCTAAGTTGTCAAGGCTTATTTTTTAGTACTCAGGTAAGGTTGCAGCCTATAAAGGTAAAGTATGTCTAAACGACATGTATACAGGTAGCTGGGTGGTAAGTCTGTTTATTTTAAAGCTCAAAGGGAGTTAATTAATATAGAAGTACACGAGTATTATTAATCCCCTCTATATATGATTATAGCTTAAAGGTAAAAATAAAATTTGAATGAATGAAAGTGGTTAATATTCAGGGTTGTTAGTAACAATAAGACAAGGTGAGAATTTAATGGGTAAAAGCGTATAAATAGATATAACAATAGGATGTTCACCGTTTATTCTGCAGATCGGTTAATTGGCAACGACATAGAAGAAAAATATACCAATCAGAGAATAGAATAAGATGAAAAGTATAGCCCTGGGTGCGAGAACCTGCACACCGGCTATGATTAAAGCGGCCACATCTTTCCAGTCAATTAGTTTGCAATTTTCCTCCATGACCTGTTTCACTTCCGGCTGCTCATAATCCCGTTGTGACTTATCAATTTGTCGATCAAACCGGATTTTTTTGTTAAAAAGCATCAGGTTTATACCCCCTTAATCATACCACTTGAAGAATAAAGCTCAAGCCTTATGTGTTTCTGGTTACCAGGTGACAGGAGACCCGGTGATCTTCTTCAATTTCAACCAGTTCAGGTGTTTTTTCCTTACAAACTTCCCTGGCTTCGGGGCAGCGGGTGTGAAACTTGCACCCTTCCGGCGGGTTGGCAGGGCTGGGGATATTACCCTTGAGTATAATTTTTTCTTTTCTCCTGCGCGGGTTGGCTGAAGGAATGGCAGAGAGAAGCGCCCGGGTATAAGGGTGAAGCGGATTGTTGAACAGTTTTTCCACTTCCGAAACTTCGACCAGGTCTCCTAAATACATCACCCCGACCCGGTTGCTGATGTGACGCACTACACTTAAGTCGTGGGAAATGAATAAGTAAGTCAAGCCCATATCCTGTTGGAGATCGAGCAGTAGGTTTAAAATTTGGGATTGAATTGATACGTCAAGGGCTGAAACAGGCTCATCACAGACAATAAATTCAGGGTTTAAAACCAGGGCCCTGGCTATCCCAATCCGCTGACGCTGCCCGCCGCTAAATTCGTGGGGATACCTTCTTAAATGATGGGGCTGCAAACCGCATTTTTCAACCGTATCACGGACTCTTTCAATTGTTTCTTTGCCGTTGCTGATTTTGTGTTCTCGTAAAGCTTCTCCGACAATATCGGAAACGGTTAACCTGGGATTTAACGAGCTGTAAGGGTCCTGAAAAATTATCTGCATTTCCTGCCGAAGCCGGGTCATTTCCGCCCTGTCCTGCATAAAAAGGTCGTTACCTTTATAAAAAACCTCACCTTCAGTTTTAGAAAGCAGCCTTAGTATGGTTCTGCCCACAGTAGACTTGCCGCAGCCGGATTCGCCAACCAGGCTAAATGTTTCACCCTTTTTGATTTCAAAACTGACTCCATCAACTGCCTGGACCCAGCCAATTACTCTTCGCAAAATTCCACCCCAAATGGGAAAATGTTTCTTCAGGTTTTGCACGTCCATGATCATGTCGTTTGCAGGCACTGTTTATTCAACCTCCTCCTGGTTTGTGTGAAGCCAGCAGCGGACCGTATGGCCTTTTTCCACCTCAACAAGGGCGGGAACTTTTTCAACGCATACATCCATTACTTCATCGCAGCGGGGATGGAAAGGGCATCCGGGGGGCAAGTTCAAGGGGCTGGGCACAGTGCCCCTGACCACTTTCAAGCGAGGTTTTTTTTCTTCCACATCCGGGATTGAATTCTGCAAGCCAATGGTGTAAGGGTGCTTGGGATTCTCAAATATACTAAAGACATCGGTATGCTCAACAACTCTACCGGCGTACATGACTACGACATCGTCACACATTTCTGCAATTACACCGAGGTCATGGGTAATTAGAATTACACCGGTTTCAAATTCATCTTTAAGGTCATTCATTAAACCTAAAATTTGGGCCTGGATGGTCACATCAAGGGCTGTGGTCGGTTCATCGGCGATCAGGAGTTTGGGGTTGCAGGCCAAAGCCATGGCAATCATCGCTCTTTGTCTCATACCGCCGCTAAGCTGGTGAGGGTATTCCCCGACAACCTTTTCCGCCCTGGGAATCCTCACCGTTTCCAGGGTTTCAACCGCTTTCTTATATGCTACCTTTGGCGACAGGCCTCTGTGCAGGATCAATGCTTCCACGATCTGATCGCCGATAGTATAAACCGGGTTCAGCGAAGTCATCGGTTCCTGGAAAATCATCGAAATATCATTACCCCTGATACTGCGCATTTTGCTTTCAGGGTAGTCTAATAAATTTTCATTGTTGAAATAAATTTTACCATCCGTGATTTTTCCGGGCGGGTTGGGAATCAACCTCATAATCGACATTGAAGTAATACTTTTTCCGCATCCTGATTCGCCCACTATTCCTACCGTTTCTTTTCGATCCACGCTGAAGTCAACCCCGTTTACGGCTTTGACTACTCCGTCTTCGGTATAAAAGTAAGTTTTTAAGTTTTCTACTTTTAACAATTTATTGTTCTCCATTTTTGTCCCCCTATTCTTTTAGCCTGGGATCAAGAGCGTCCCTGAGGGCATCTCCAACCAGGTTAAGGCTCATCACTGCGACGAAGATTGCTAATCCCGGGGGAATCCATAACCACCATCTATGCTGTAGCACGTACATATGCTGGGCGGCATTTAACATATTTCCCCAGGTGGGGGTGGGAGGATTTACCCCCATTCCGAGGAAACTTAAAGCTGCTTCCAGTAGTATTGCGGTTGCAATCCCCAGGGTGCCGTTAACAATAATTGGGGCCATGGTATTGGGCAGTAAATGCCTGATAATCTGATTTCTGTCTTTTATTCCCAAAGCCCTGGCTGCTTCCATAAATTCCTGTTCCTTTAGGGACAAAATTTCTCCTCTTACCAGCCTGGCCAGGCTTGGCCAGCCCAGGATACCGATCACCATCATGATGTTATAGATACTGGCGCCAAAGATTGCAACCATGGTTATGGCCAGGGGGAGAAAAGGCATGGACATAAAAACATCGGCAATGCGCATGATGATGTTGTCTATTTTCCCGCCGTAATAACCGGCAATTCCACCTGCTATAGTTCCAATAAAAATTATTAATGAGGTGGCGACCAGGCCTACCGTTAAAGATATGCGGCCGCCATACAACAGCCTGGTTAAAGTATCTCTACCCATGCTGTCGGTGCCTAGAAGATGCTCGCTGTCCGGGGGTGCATTGGTGTTTAGGACATTGGTTTCATTCCACTCGTAAGGAGTTAAATAGGGTGAAAAGACAGCCCCGAATATTAATAAGGCGAGAATTATAAATCCTATTATGGCGAGCTTGTTTTTCTTAAGTCTTCTCCAGGCAATTTTGCCGGGAGTCAGGATTTCTTCTGACACATCGGCAGCGCTTCCGGTATAAACTTGTTGCTGTTTATGGTCTGGTTTAGCCAATCCATTGATCCTCCCTGGTTGAAGTAAAAATATATTTTTAGTCGTACCTGATACGTGGATCCACAAAAGCATAGGCAATATCGGCAAGCAGGTTGCCAAGTATAATTAAAAAGGCCAGGAACATGTTAATTCCCATTAGTAAATTATAGTCCCTGGCGTAGACGGCATCGATCATCAAGGAGCCCATGCCCGGCCAGCCAAAAACCTGTTCCGTAATAACTGCTCCGGAGAAAAGGACCGGCAGTTGAAACCCCATTAATGTAATAATGGGGATCATTGCATTTCTCAAAGCATGCTTGTAAATTACAACCCTTTCTTTAAGTCCCTTGGCCCTGGCTGTACGAATATAATCCTGGCGGATTACTTCGAGCATGCTTGACCTGGTATAACGCATAAAGGTAGCGGTCGAACTTAAACCTAAAACAATCATCGGCAGGATCAAGTGTCTCAATATATCAATTGCCTGCCAAAATGGGGTGTATTCCACCCCTGCGGTAGTCATGCCGGAGATAGGTAGCAAACCCAGCCTGAGTGCTATTAAAAATATCAGCAGTAAGGCAAAGAAAAAGTTTGGGATGGAAATTCCAAAAAAAGCAAAAGTCGTTAAAGAATAATCAAGCTTGGAATATTGTTTTGTTGCCGATACAATACCGGCAGGGATAGCTACTACCAGGCTTAAAATCAAGGCGGAAAATGAAAGCAAAAAGGTGGGGAAAAGCCTGTAGCCAATCGCTTCAGAAACAGGGATCCTGTATTCAAAAGAAACTCCTAAATCACCCTGTATAATACTGCCCACCCAGTCAAAATACTGCTGAACGGGATGCCTGTGTACCCCGTAAGATTCTGCGATTCTTTCTACTTGCTCTACAGTCATCCCGGGTTGTGAAATAAACTGGGCCAGGGGATCGCCGGGGGCCATTTGAAAAATAGTAAAAAGCAGTATGCTTACCCCCAGCAGTAATATTGGGAATTGCAGTAATAGCCGTCTCGCGATAAATTTTCCCACACCGTTTCCCCCTAACTAATTATTAGAGCATAGAACCCGGGCGGATACTTTTCTTGCACCCGCCCGGGCAATAAGCTAGAGCTCTAAATTTAGGTTAATCTTTATTTTTACTTATGCAGCTAACAGTTTTTTAGTAATCTACCGATATTTCGTGAGCATTCCAGGTCCAGCTCTGAAATTCGCTCGGGTTGAAGTTATCTACTCGATCATTTACGCCGAAGTGTTCGTCCCTGAAATAAACGAACAGGTATGGCAGGTCTTCGTTCATTTTGACGAAGAGTTCTTCGTAAATTTCTTCGCGCTCTTGTTGATCAAGCGTTCTGCGACCTTCTTCCATTAACTCTTCAACTTCTTCGTTATGGTACTGGCCGGAATTGTTTTCGCCCGGATCGGAACGTTCAATGCTGAATGTATCGTATGGGTCCGGGTCTGCTGCAAGGCTCCAGGCCATGTTAAACAAGTCGAAATCCTGTTCCATTCTTACGGTGTCAGCAAGAGTGGTAAATTCGCTCATCTCAATTTCAAGCTTGATCCCCAGGTCTTCCCAGTTATCCTGGGCCATGGTGGGCATTTCAATTGACCAGTCAACATCATCGTAGGTTTCATAAGTAAGTTCGATCGGTTCACCGTCATCGTCCAGTCTCCACTGGTCGTCTTCGCACCATTCATCATAACCGGCTTCATCCAACAGCTCGTTGGCTTTATCAGGGTCATATTCATAGTGTTCAAATGCATCGTCGCCTGGATAAGCCCAGGAAGCGGGAGCTACCGGCGCATGGGCAGGAGAACCAAGCCCTTCGAAGAAAGAATCGATCCAGTCAACTCTTTGGAAACCGTACATCAGGGCCTGCCTGACTTTTTGGTTTTCAAGGACTGGATGTTCATGGTGGACCCCGATGTAGGAATATCCGTTATTCATGTGCTCTGCGATGTGGGCATGATCGATTTCTTCCATCATTGCAACATTTTCTGGGACTTCGGTGTAATCGACTGCGTCAATACTGCCTGCATCCAGCTCTGGAATTTCTACGTCTGAGGGTACTTCTTCCAGGATCAGGTCGTCAAGCTCCGGAGAACCAAGGAAGAAGTTTTCAAAAGCGGTTAACTCTACCCGCTCATCGACGGCATAATTTGCAAACTCAAACGGTCCTGTGCCCATGGGTTCGTTGTTTAAAGCTACAAAATGGTCTTCGTAATCCTCCGGATCATCCCAGTCCCACTTGTAATAGTGCTTCGGGATAATCGGTATATTTAGATCGTGCTTTTGCACTGCAAGCGGCTCGATGGCCTGGGCTTCAATGGTATGCTCATCAATTACGGTGATGCCTTCAATTTCATCAACTTCTTCGGCGCGGAACTCTTCTGCTCCGACAATGTTTTCAATGTGGCCCATGAAACGCCCATCATAATGCGGATGAGCCAGGGTATACCAGGTGAATTCAACGTCTTCGGCAGTTAATTCTTCACCGTCGTGAAACTCTACTCCTTCTCGCAGGTGGTAGGTATAGGTCAAATCTTCCTCGTCAACCTCTACTTCTTCGGCCAGCGAACGGTGATCAGTGGTTAATGTCCCATCATCTTCTACAGATAGAAGGGTATCAAAAACTAATTCGACTACCCACGCGTCATATACAGTGGTGTAAAGAGTTGGGTTAAATACACCGCTGTGCTCATGGGTTCCGAAAATAAAAGTATTGTCACGCATATCCATGGCCGGATTGGGCACATCGGGTTCCTCCGGTTCATCAGGATCAACCGGTTCTTCCTCCGGGTCGTCGTCTACAACTTCTTCTTCCGGCGGTTCACAGCCGGCAATGGCCAGTGCTGCCACCAGCATCAGAAGAATTACAAACAAACTTAAACCTCTTTTAAGCATCTTCAATAAAAACCCCCTTAAAAATAATTAGTTTTGCCATTTGTTCCGAAAAATTAAAGATGTACTTGCTCTTTTAAATAACACCCCCTTAAATTTTTAAGTTGAATTTTTGAAATTAAGTGTTTAAAAAGAAGTAACTTTGTAGAAATGCATTGTTTGTTGTTCCAGTTAGATCTTCTAAGGGTTAAAATAAAATCCTGCGATCATTTTATAAACAATCTGTAAATATTAAGTAAACTATCTCTTAAACAAACTTATTAAGATAAGTATAATTATAAATAACAAAAATTAAGAAATAAGCGACATGTAAACATTTATGCTCAATTAATTACCACCCGGTTTCCAACCACCTGGTAGGATAATATGGCAAAGTTTGGACGTTAGTGAGTTTGTTCTAGAATAAATAAGGTTTCTTTGCATACGCAAATCGCAGCTTATATGATATGATGATTTAAAGGGTAAAATATTTTTAAAGCGAGGTTATAATATTATGGAGACAACGCTTGAAGTGCCGGTTCGTTCAACCGAAGTCGACTTTCTTGGCCATGTAAACAATGCCAAGTATCTTGAATATATGGAGTGGGGCAGGGAAGATTGGTACCGAAAGGCGGGTTGTTCGTTTGACAATTTATGGGTCAAAAATATTGGGACCGCTACGGTCAATATTAATATTGATTATCTTGGCGAATGTTACAGGGGTGATATACTGGTAATAAAAACTGCACCGGTTAGAGTTGGCAACAGCAGCTTTGTTAAATCCCAGCAAATTTTCAAAAAACAATCCGGCAAAAAAGTGACCGACGCCCATGTTACTACGGTTACCTTCGATTTGAATACCCGGAAAAGCATAACCGTTCCTTCGGAGTTGAAAAAGCAACTCGATGTTAGTTAATGTTTATCGGCTAGAGCCTTTGCTTGCTCGCCCATTACAATCGCTTTATCTGCAATGGTTCCAGTCCAAAATGCAGCACGGCTGGCAGTAACACTGCTTTAAATTGTTAGCTATTATTTTAGGGCAGGTTCGCAATTGTGCAGGAATTCAGACAGCTACCTCGAATCTTTAACATATAAGGCATAAAAGGAGGGTACGGCGGTGAGTGAGGAAGAATATAAGTTGACCGAAAGATCTTTAAGAAAACTGGTTAAGCTTGAGAGCTATATCAGTGTGATGGCCGAAGGTTCTGAAAAAGAAAGGTTGACTAAAGCATTTCTGGAGCTGGTTGACGCGATCGGTCTGCCCGAAGAGTATGGTGAAACCATTAGAAGAGGGCGAGTTTGATTGCCGGGATATCTTAATGTTCTTCCATGTAATGTACCGGATTAACCGGGGAGCCATTGTGATGAACTTCGTAGTGAAGGTGAGTGCCTGTTGTGCGCCCTGAAGCACCCATGTAACCAATGGTTTGCCCTTTTTCAACTTCTTCACCCTTGCTGACGGCAAAATTTGACAGGTGAGCATAGTAGGTTTCATAGCCATTGCCATGGTCAATGATCAATAAATTGCCCAGGCTGCCCCGGTAGCCGGAAAAGGTAACTTCACCGCTGCCTGTAGCCCTGATTGTTGAACCACGTGAACCGGCAATATCAACCCCCGAATGAAACTGGTATCCACCACCGTAAGGCCTACTTCTTGTGCCAAAACCGGAGGTTATCCGCCCCCTTGCCGGCCACAGGGTTGGCTTGGCCTCTATTTCCTCCAGCTTCTTCTCTATTTTAACTATATAGGTTTCTACTTCATCTAAAGTGCCGTACTGCTCAGGGATGACATTCTGCAGGGTAGCAACATTTTCTGCAGCCCTGCTAAGCAGCAGGTTGGACGATGATGAACGGTCAACATGTTCATTGGTAACGGTATCATTATTTTCTATTTTTAACGTTGGATTAGTGGGATTGTGAAGCGATGGAGCGTTTGAAGAGTGCATGCTAAATGATACGTGATAAGGGCTTTGTGGTTTGGAAGGGGGTAATTTTTCCTTGCTTACATGAGCTTGTGCTCGAAGACTTTCAACATCATCAAGCAGTTCGACGTCGGCAACTTTTTCTGTAATATTGTTTATCAATTCGTCCAGTTCTACAACCTGGCTGATTGCCCGTTCTGTTTCGATGGCAAGGGCATCTATTTCTTCTTGTTGAGCCCGGTTTATCTCTTTCAGCTCTTCAACCTGTTCTGACTCGGCTGCAACTCTCAGGTAAGAGAAGCCAAGGATGCCGGCACCGGCAACAAAAAGAGTTATAAGAATTACTACCACCTGTACTATATAAAATGGCAGCCTAATACTGCAGGCAGTTTCTTCGGAATGAGGCAAGATCATGATTGTAAAACAGCGTTTTTGCATCCTGGGATCCATGGTCTTTTTTAGTTCCCCTTTAAATACTTTATACAACTACATAACTATTCAAAATTATATAGCCTAAATGTTACAGAAATATTACAACCATCCATAATATTGTAGTGGATGTAACAATTTCTTTTTTATAATTTGAAAAAATAAATCTCGACTTTACAGATTTTTATGGTATTTTATTAAGTAGGGATAAATAATTATTGCTTATAATTTGTTTAGATTATATCCCTGGCTGTAGATAATAGAAAGGATATTAAAGGCCATGGAATTTAAAGAATGCCCGTTCTGCAAGGAAGAAATTAAAGAAGGAGCCTTTAAATGCAAGCATTGTAAATCAATGCTAGGTAAAGATGAAAAAAACGGGGCAGAAGTTGATCAAAAAGAATATAATCCTGCAATAAAAGTCTACAGGCCGGTCTGGAAGAAATGGTTTGTTTGGGTCCCCTTATGCATTATTGTTATAGCCCTGATTGTCGCTATCAGCGGGGCCTCGCTAACCGGCGGAAGTAAAGATGCTATGGACAATATGGAAAATAAAGAAGAGGTTGGGTCAAAGCCGATAGAAATAGAAGGGACGGAGGAAACTGAACCTGAATCTAAACCGGGATCAAATGGGAATTCAAGCTCTGAACCGGTAACTTTAGAAAGTATAATAGATAAATACGAACCGAGATTTCAGGCTCTGGAAGATAATATTACAGCTGAATTAAAAACACTTTTTAATGCTGCCTTGAAGGAATTCGAGCAGGGCGGCGGTCCGCTGCAACAGCTTCAGCTGGCCAATAAATACATGGGGAAAATCCAGGAAATAGAAAAACAGGCGGATGCTTCTTTTTACAATCTGTTGGAAGAAATGGAACATGAACTGTTGGGCCACGGTCTGCCTACAGAAGTAATTACTGAAATCGAAGAAGACTATAAAAAAGAAAAACAGGCCAAGAAACGGGAACTTACTAATTTTATTTCGGAGTGGGGTAACTGGTAGAATATTTAAGAGGGGATATTTTTGTCTAAATCAGGCGAAAAAATTGTAAAAGAGCACCTGGATAGTATAGGTTTAAAAGTTATCAAGATACCGGAAGGTGATTCTAAAACTGTAGATTTTGAAGTATATCAGAGCAACAGGCTGGTTTGCTATCTTGAAGAAAAAACAGTTGAACTTACCCCTTTAGCCTGGAAAGGGGTTGATCCAATTTATGAGTCACTTGCCAGGCATATTTATGAAGCAATTAAGCAATTTAAAAGTGTTAACCCGGACAACACGGTAGCAAATGTTTTATCCCTGACCAATATGGATCCGGCGCGAAGCATAGAAAACCTCTATACTACTTTAACCGGGCATGTAATCACTCACCGCGGGAAAATGCGGCCTATCCGAAACATGAAACGATTGGAAAAAGACCTTGATCTTATTGATTTATATCTCTGGTTTGATCATGATCAATTAACCGGCCATATCTACGATCAAAATGATACTGCCAGGCTGAACGACTTGATTGAAACCTTCCAGCTTGATAAGTAGAAATCAGCTCTGCCAAATATAACTTTCCTATCAAAAATGCCATTAATTTTTTCCCGGTAACAATCAAGGGTTAAGTTTAAAATTAACTTGCTTTTTAAAAGCTTGCTTTTCCAATAATACAAGAATAATCTTTAACCGGTTAACCTGTTTAGCATGCTATTTTACGGTCAGCACGCTGCAATTTTTTGATTCATGGACAACAGCACTGCTAACGCTTCCCAGGAATACTTTTTGCAAGCCGCTTCGGCCCCTGCTGCCAATAACTATTATATCAAAACCTTCTTCGCAACCAACTTTAACAATCGTATCGGCAGGATGGCCTTCTTTGAGGATTGTACGAGCTTTAATATTTTTTTCTTCAAAAAACTTCTGGCCTTCCTGTAATATCTTGTTCCCTTCATTTTTATTTTTTTCCAGTATCCTTCTAAACTCTTCCATATCTTTTTCAGTGGGGGCATAACCTTCTCCCCAGGGTAAGGCGGAAAGATTTAGTTTTTCATCATAAACATGGATTATGGCTACATCGTGAGCGTTGCATCCTTCGGCAATTACTGCCGCTTTTTCCAGAGCTTTTTTACTGTGATCCGATCCATCTGTGCATACCAAAATTTTCATTTTAGATCGCTCCTTTTAAGTATAAAGATAAGTGTTTCTCCTTACAGCCTGGCTTAGCCTAAACATTTAGACATAAGATTATTAGCATTTTTTTTATTATAACATTTTATTCGACTGTTTACAGGCAAACTTTTGAATAGCCCAAACCCATGGCTGTACCGAAAAAGATGCCAAAGCAGATGCTAAGTCCAACAACACTGATAAAAAATCCGGAGCCGATCAACCCGACCCC